>ERZ834694.305-NODE-305-length-63055-cov-5.684889_pt1 | contig 63055 bp, 76 predicted proteins | sample MGYA00519691_ERZ834694 | MGnify/ENA primary metagenome ERZ834694 (study PRJEB31850, sample SAMEA3708758) | human gut metagenome | biome: human gut; feature: human-associated habitat; material: faeces | place: China | collected 2014 ... | reverse complement strand
ATAAGAGTTCTGCTCTTGTATCAGTGTCGGAATACCCATCATCCCGGCCATTTTCGTAGGACCGCCGGAACTGGATGCAGAGTGGGATGACCGCGGTATCGAGGGCGTATCCCGTTTCCTGAACCGTTTCTACAACCTGGTTATGACCAGCAAGGACAAAGATATCAAAGAAACTAAGGAAATGGTTAAACTGCGCCACAAACTGGTATTCGACATTGAGCAGCGTTTCGAGCAGTTCAGCCTGAATACCGTTATCTCCGGTTTCATGGAGTACAACAACAAGCTCATCGATCTGGCAAAGAAAGAGGGCGGCATCGACAAAGAAACCCTCAAGACCTTTACCATCCTTCTGGCACCGTTCGCACCGCATCTGGGCGAGGAGCTGTGGCAGGAGCTCGGCGGAACCGACAGCGTATTCCACGCTTCCTGGCCGGAGTGTGATGCGGAGAAGATGAAGGATGACGAGAAAGAGGTAGCCGTTCAGATCAACGGCAGAGTCCGCGCGACCATTACCGTACCGGCAGACATCTCCAAAGAAGATGCCATCGCCGCTGGTAAGGAGGCTATCAAGGACAAGCTGACAGGAAATATCGTAAAAGAAATTTACGTTCCGGGACGGATTGTGAATATTGTTATGAAATAAATAAAAACGGCATGGGAAGAAGCAGAAGAATCTGTGACTTTTCTGTGCAGATAAGGTCAGCGGCCATACAGGGGAGAAAAACTGTGTGGTCGCTGTTTTTTGCCCGCTCCTTTTTCGCGTGCCTGCTATTTGATTTCCTAAATGATAAAATAAAATTATGTGATTTCAGAAGGGATAGGTGAATATGGGAATGTTTGTCAACCCGGACAATTCGGCATTTCAATCAGCCCTGAATGCAAAAAGCATTCTTGATGAGGAAAAACTCATTTGGAATGCTTTTTTGCTGTCTATACGAAACATTCCACATGAAGCTTCTGGGAGGAAGCGAAGGTGTGGAGTGCTATCGTTCAATAAAATTGTCTAAAAAGTCTACCAATTCAAAAGATAAATTTTATATCATAAATGCAACATAATAGCTTGTAGCTAGAAAAATCAGAATAAAAAATTTCGTAGAATATCTAGTTCTGCGAAAATCTTCAATCATTATACGATACTTTCAAGGTTAATTCAATAGAAGTTTCTCCCAAGAATCTCTTATGAAATTATTAAGTCGTCATTTCTGAACAAAAATTTCTGAAATTCTCATATAATATTTCCCTTTGCTTTTGAAGCTTTTGTCAATACGGCATTTGGGTTCTGCATATAAAACCTTTTATTTTCGCAGAACTAGATATTCTGCGAAAATCGCAAACATGAAAGGGAGAACGCCTGTATGTGGTACGTGGTGCAGACACCTGTGGGACGCGAGGCAGAAGCGGCGGAAAAACTGAATCATTTTTATCGGGATAAGGCTGAAAAGCCTTGTTTTGTGCTGTCCAAAGAACGGACCTGGCGGATGGGCGGTGTCTATTATGTAGATACGGAAGTCATGTTTCCGGGCTATGTGTTTGTGGACACGGCGGATGAGCCGGTTTTGGAAGACGGAGTGAAATGTCTGGCGGGGCTGGTTCGATTTCTGAATGCTGGTTCGGAAGCGCATCCATATGGAACGGCAGTCCCCCTAAAAAAAGAGGAAGAGAAATTTCTGAAAGAACTTCTTCGGGAGGATTCTTCTCACACCGTCCGGCGGTTTCTGGTGCGGGCAAATGACGCGGGGGAGATCAAATGGGCGGAAGGAGTGCTTGGTGAGATGCTGCCAAAGATCATCCGGAAGCGGCTGCGGAAACGAATCGTGACGATTCAGGCAGAACTGCTGAACGAAGCACGACAGGTAGAGCTGGCAATCCGGATGGAAGATGATCCGGAGGTAGTTTTCCAAAAGAAAGGAACCCTGAACCCTAAAAATCTTTCAGGAGATTTCCAGAAAAACGATTTTAGCCGGGTATCGGTCTCTGGAAAGAACCCCTCAAAAAAGATAACAAGATTACATGGAGCGGAGAACGATGGAACAAAGCTGGCAGCAGAATAATGAGTATGAGTGTATGAAATATTCGGTTCTGATGCCGGTATATCACAAAGAAAATCCAGCGTATTTCTATCAGGCGGCAGCCAGCATGATGAATCAGACGATTCCTCCAGATGAATTTGTCCTGGTATGCGATGGACCGTTGACACCAGTGTTGGATGAAACGATCCAGACGATTGATCGGGAATGGCCGGGAGTTCTGCAGGTGCTTCGCCTTCCCGTATGCAGCGGAATCGCACGGGCGCTGGCAGCAGGTGTAGAAGCGTGCCGAAATGAATGGATCGCCCGCATGGACAGTGATGATATTGCCTGTCTGGATCGCTGTGAAAAGCAGCTGAGACGATATGCAGAAGAAGCAGTGGGCAAATCGCTGGGAAAGAAAGCAGAACAGGGAAAACTCGGATTTTTGAGCGGAAAAATTGCAGAATTTGCCGCAGCAGAAGTGCCAGAACAGGAAAATGTAGATAACCTAAATGCGCCAGATAGAGGTGAAATTGGAAGTGGGATGAATGGAAAATTGTTTCCGCCGGGCAGAATCACTGGAATTCGGTCACTTCCCTGCCAATATAAAGAAATTTTAACGTTTGCCAGAAAGCGCAATCCGATGAACCATATGGCCGTCATGATGCGGCGTTCAGCTGTGTTGGCGGTGGGAAACTATCATCCGGTTCCGGGGGCGGAGGACTATGAATTGTGGGTCCGTCTTTTGCAGGCAGGATATAAAGCAGAAAATCTTTCGGATATTCTGGTGTATGCGAGAACGGACAATGGGATGATCAAACGCCGCGGCGGTCTGTCCTATGCCAGGGCCGCTCTGAATCTGCAGAAAACGTTTTTTAAAAGTGGATTTTTAAATAGAAGAGAGTATCTGCGAAACTGCGTGATCCGCGTTACTGCAAGTCTGATTCCGGCATCCGTGCGTGGAATACTCTATCAGAAAAAATTGAGAGGAACGCTTTCTGAGGATGCTTAGTGTTCCTATAAAAAGAAACAGGCAGATTACCTGGAATAGAATTACACGTTGGGTTCTGTGGAGTTCGGCCTGAATAAAAACAAAAAGAAGAGGAACTATTTTGAGACAATATGAACCATTCAAACGACTGTTCCGTCTGATAGGTGCGCTGCTCCTGATGGGGGCAGAAGTTGGCGCTTATGGATATGTCTGGAACGGATATTTCAACAAAATGATCGAATTTCCGTTCTGGAGAAGAGGAAACTGGCTGATGATCGCCCTGTATGCGGGACTATTACTATTTTTCCTGCTGACTTACGGGGGATTCCGGATCGGATACCTGAAAAAAGGAAATCTGCTCTGTTCTCAGATCCTTTCGATCGGACTTTTAAATCTGATTACGTATATTCAGATTTCTCTGTTAGATAAAAAATTTCATGATCCCCGGATACTGCTTGGGATGACGGTTGTCCAGCTTTTGATTGCACTGATCTGGACGTTCCTGTTTCAGCAGATATACAGGATTCTGTTTCCGCCAAGAAGGATGCTTTTGGTATGCGGAGACCGTCCGGCCTTTCATCTGATGGAAAAGATTCATTCCAGAGAAGATAAATACTATCTGGAAACAGCCATTCATATCCGGGTTGGCATGAAAGCGATTCTGGAAGAAGCAAAAAAATACGACGCTCTGATCATCGGAGATATTCCGGCGAAGGATCGAAATGCGCTTTTAAAGAAATGTTTTGAGCAGGATATCCGTACCTATACTGTGCCGAAGCTGTCAGACATTCTGATTCGGACTTCGCAGGAGCTGGATATATTTGACAGTCCGCTCCTGTTATCGAGAAATGATGGAATTTCCGATCTTCAGCGATTTATCAAGCGGGCGATGGATTTCATTTGTTCCAGCATCGGAATCGTGGTATTATCCCCATTCTTTCTTCTGGTGGCGCTGTCGATCTACCTGACCGACCGCGGTCCGGTCTTTTACAAGCAGACCCGTCTCACAGAGGGCGGAAAAGAATTTCAGATCTGCAAATTTCGGACGATGATCCAGAACGCGGAGGCAAAAACCGGGGCGAGACTGGCAGCGGAACACGATGACCGGATCCTGCCGGTGGGACATTTCCTTCGGAGAACCCGCCTGGACGAGCTGCCGCAGCTTTTCAATATCTGGAAAGGTGAGATGTCGATCGTAGGACCGCGTCCGGAACGCCCGGAGCTGGCGGCGGAGATCGAGAAAGAAATTCCGGAATTCTGCTACCGCTTAAAGATGAAAGCCGGACTGACCGGATATGCACAGGTCTATGGAAAATACAATACAACGTCCTATGACAAATTGAAACTGGATTTGACTTACATACGAAATTACTCTCTGCTTCTTGACCTGAAGCTCATCCTGATGACACCGAAGATCATGATGCTCAAAGAGAGTACGGAAGGAGTCGCAGACAATGGAAAAGCTTCTGACAGTCGTCATCCCGGCGTATAACGCGGAAAAATATATCACATATACCCTGGATTCACTGTGCGCAGGATGCAAAGACCAGGATTTGAAAAAGAAAAATCAGAGCTGGACAGGAAATGAAACGGAATCAAACATTCAAACCGTATCAGCAAGAATGTCTGATTTTCAACCAGGTATGGATTGGTCCGAATACCTGGAAATATTGATTATAGACGATGGATCAAGGGATCAAACCGGTGCGATTGCTGATCAATATGCGGAGCGCTATCCGACCGTTGTTCGTGTCATTCATAAAGAAAATGGCGGTCATGGATCTGGGATCAACTGCGGCATCCAGAATGCATTGGGGCGGTATATGAAAGTAGTCGATGCCGATGACTGGGTGGATCCGGAGGCATTGGATCATCTGATTGCTGCGCTGAAAAAATGTCAGGATGATGTGCTGGTCAGCGGTTTCTACTGGCGGTTTGACAACGGAAGCGGAGAGGAAAGTTCTTTCCCGAAAAAAGCAGAAATTCCAGAACAATTTCCAGGGGTGAAATATGGGATTTCCTATGAATTCGATGGAATCGCGGATCAGATTTATATGAAAATGCATGGAATTACATGGAAAACAGAGATCCTGCGGCAGATGCCGCTTTCGATCGATGAACACTGCTATTACGTTGATGCCGAATACATCCTGTACCCGATTCCGTGGGTCAAGACAGTATCCTTTATCCCGGACTTTGTCTATCAGTACCGGATCGGCCGGGAAGGACAGAGTGTCAGCCCGGAGAAGATGATCAGGAATAAGGAAAATTATGACAGGGTGATGGAATCCCTGCTGTCATTTTATCGGCTGTATCAGGGCGGAACACTTACCGGAAAAGACGGAAAGAAGCTTCCATGCAGTCAGGAAAAGCTACAGTATCTTGAAAATGGAATCGCCAGGGTGGCAGCTGGGAGAGTGAAGATACTTCTGAGCCTTCCGGCTGGCAAGGAAGTAAAGCATGCATTGATGCAGTTTGAAGATGAATTACTTCGGGACTATCCGGAGATTTACCATGCGAACCGAAATAAGGCGGTGAAGCTGCTGCGGGTAAGCCGGTATGGGCTGTACCGGGCGGCGGTGTGGGCGCTTGGACGGAGCGGAAGGAAATTCTAAAAATGAAGATAGATCCGTCAGAGGTATAAAGACAGATTAGAAACTATATAATCCCAAAACATGGAATGAGGAACGGCAGTTCCTAAAAGGACTGAAAAGGAGACACAGCGGATGCGTCTACAAAATATACGATTTCCGGAAGCAGATATCTGCAGGGAAGAAGAACTGTATTTCCATCGAAATGGAGAATGGGTCGATTTCAATGGATATTTCAACCTTTTCTATATCGAAAAAAGGAAGAAGTACACAAACCAGGAAAGTTTGACGCTGCACCTGGAATTGAATGGCTGTCAGGCAATTCGTCTGATGCTGGATGAGAATATCATTCAGGAAAAGATGCTGACGGGGGGGAAAGAAACTCTGGATCTGGAGTTCCCATATCCGGAGACGGAAAAAGGAGTTTTCTGGTTTTCGGTGAAAAAGATAGGTGCCGGGAAAGAGACAGAATCGGAGAACGTGAAAAACGCGGAGACAGAATCAGCAGAAAATGCAGCTGCCAAAACGATAAAGGATACAAAGAAAAATATCGGTTTTGATATATCAAATCATATAAAAGGCTGGTATGAGGGAACTTGTCGGAATGAAAAACAGGTGCGGATCGCAGCGGTAGTCTGCACGTTTAAGAGAGAGCCGTATGTCCTCCGAAATCTGAAAAGTATCCTGCAATTTCTGGAACGACCGGAAAATGCTTCTTTAAAACTCTGCTATTGGCTGGTAGACAACGGAAGAACGCTTTCGGAACATGAAGAAATCAGCCGCCTGGCAGCCAGATATCCAGAAACCGTTCGAATCATACCAAACCGCAACGTCGGCGGCGCAGGCGGTTTCACCAGAGGCATGATTGAGGCGATCGAGGAAAAAGAACGTCTCGGATTAACGCATGTACAGCTGATGGATGATGATGCCGTCATGGATCCGGAACTGTTTGTGCGGGCGTATGGATTTTTGGGGATGCGGAAGGATGAGTGGGAGGATATCCGCTTGGGAGGTACGCTGCTTCGGGAAGATTATCCGTATATTTGTCAGGCGATGGGAGAGTGGTTTGAAGGATTCAATGTGACTAACCGCCTCGTCATGACAGATATGCGAAGTTTTCGTAACTGCCGGAAACCATTAATTGAAACACCGCAGGACGAATACCGGATGTATTCCGGTTGGTGGTGCTGCTGCTATTCCCTGAATACAGTTCGAAAAGATAATTTGCCGCTTCCGCTGTTTATTCACCGGGATGATATCGAATATGAGATTCGAAACAGAGAGACAGGCATTGTTTTCTTAAACGGATTCAATGTCTGGCATAAAGGGTTTGAAGTGAATTTTCTGGGAACCAACGCATATTACGATGTGCGGAATAACCTGATATTTGCAGCACTGCATGAACCGGATATGTCACGAATTCAGATGTGGAAATGGATCTCTAAATTTATCATAACAGCTGTTTTAAAGATGCGTTATGAAGAAGCCTATTTCTCCTGGCGGGGAATGATAGATTTCATGAAAGGTCCAGAATGGCTGATGGGGACAGACGCAGAGCGGTTGAACAATCAGTTGAGAAAGCATCTTCCGGATACAGAGCCGATGGAATTGGAAGAGCAGCCAACCCTAAAAGAATTACAGAGGTGCTATAACCCGGATCGGAATAAAAAACAGTTTTGGAAAAAGATAACTTTCAACGGCTGGTTCCTGCCAGCAGATAAAGAAGTAGGTATCTTACGTCCGTATGATGCACCGTTTTCGATTTTCCGAAAGAAGCGGATTGAATTGCGGGATACTGGGGCAAAAAAGAAGAGAGTGGCAGTCCGGGAAGAAAGACAGCTTTTCAAAGCAGCTATGTATTGCATAAATACTTGGCGGATTCTGATGGTTCAATATGGAAAAACTCAAAAAGAATATAAGACAAAATACGAAATATTAAAAAATGGAAAGCTCTGGATTGAAAAAATATTAACAAATAGAGGTTAGTATCCATTAGGAGAATTGAGAATGGGAAAGAAGCAAATAGAATTATTTAAAAAATATAAACCACTCATGAAGCAGTTGGTAATAAAAGATATTAAATTGAAATACCGGAGAAGTTTTCTGGGATATATATGGAGCATTCTGAATCCATTAATGATCATGATTATTATGGTAATTGTGTTTCGACAAATGTTTCGCTTTAATATTGAAAACTATCCGGTATATTTGATTATTGGTTCTACATTGTTTAGTTTTATGTCAGATGCAACCAGTCAGGCCATGTGGTCAATTATAGGAAATAGTGCATTGCTAAAAAAGACATATGTACCTAAATATATATTTGCAATATCCAAAATAACAAGCAGTTTCGTAAATACTTTATTTTCTCTTGGAGCTATGTTGATTGTATTTATTGTGTGCGGTGTGAAATTTAATTTTTATATGTTTTGGATTCCGGTTGTGCTGATACAAATTTATATATTTAGTATTGGACTTGGATTGCTATTGGCGCAGGGATGTGTCTTCTTCCGAGATATTCAGCATATCTATGCAGCAGTCTTAACAGCGTGGAATTATCTTACACCAATTTTTTATCCAATTGAGCAGCTTCCAGAACAAGTACAGCATTTAATTAAAATATTTAATCCAATGTATTCATATGTAGTACAATTCCGGACCATTGTTTTAAAAGGAGTATTCCCTGATATTAAGTGGATTCTTTACGGATTTACGGTAGCACTTATATCGCTGGTTGTCGGAAGCATTGTTTTTTCTAAAACACAGGATAAATTTATTTTATATATTTAGACGAGGAAAAAATGAAACAGAATGAAAAAAATGAAATAGCAGTTGAAGTAAAGAATGTAACAGCCAGATTTAATATGGCTTCTGAAAAGATAGATAATCTGAAAGAATATTTTATTAAGCTTGTAAAGCGAGAATTAATGTTTGAGGAGTTCCTTGCATTAAAAAACGTATCATTCAGTGTAAAAAAAGGTGAGTCCTGGGGAATCATAGGAATCAATGGCTCTGGAAAATCGACGTTGTTAAAGGTGATCTGCGGAATTTTAAAACCATATAAAGGAACAGTAACGGTAAACGGAACGATTGCTCCTTTAATTGAATTGGGCGCCGGTTTTGATGGTGATTTGACAGCCAGGGAAAATATTTACTTAAATGGAGCTGTTTTAGGGCATGACGAACAGTTCATGAAAGAGCATTTTGATGAAATAGTAGAATTTGCAGAGCTGGAAAAATTTTTAGATATGCCGATTAAGAATTATTCTTCCGGTATGGCAGCAAGACTTGGATTTGCGATCGCGACGGTGGTTAAGCCGGATATTCTGATTTGTGATGAGGTTCTTGCGGTTGGCGATTATGCGTTTCAGCGAAAATGTGAGAAAAGAATGAAAAAGATGCGAGAAGAAGGAACGACACTTCTGTACGTATCTCATTCGATGGAATCGGTTCGAAAAATCTGTGACAATGCTTTGTGGTTAGAAAAAGGAGTTGTCAGAGGTTGTGGAACCGTCCGTGAAGTATCAAGAGCGTATTTAAACAGCTTAAGTGGAAATAAAGGAGAGATGAAGGAAAAGGAGAAGGAAAATCCTTTTACTGATGAGACCTGCAGCTCACTGAGTATTTTCAGCGCTCCGGAGGCGAAAAGAGAAGGAACAGGACTGGTTCATTTTACTTCGATTGAACTGCTGGACAAAGAAGGAAAATCCAGTGCTTGTTTTGATACCGGAGATAAGATAACAATTCGTTTTCAATATGCAAGCAGAACCAAAAATATGCCGTTAAGTTTTGCATTTGGAATTGTTACAAAGGAACATACACCAGTTTATCGGACATCAACCGCATTGGAATATAAAAAAATGATTTTATCTGAGCATTGCGGAGTCATGGAATGTCATATTGATAAAAATTATCTTTTGGATGGTCAATATTATTTGGAAGCACGTATATGGGGAGAAAATTTAGTTCTTCATGACAGTCTGACAGATTTTATTGTGTTGGATATCAAGACAGCTGAGCGAAAAGAGCATGGATTTTTGGTAATGCCGCATGGATGGAACACATATCCAATAAAGTCATTTTTTGATCCGGAAACAAAATTCGGTTTTGAAATAACAGAACAGCAGAAAAAAGTATGGGCGATTGAATTGGAGATGGCAGATCGCCTGCTGACGGTGTGCAGGGAAAATAATTTAAAAATCTTCGCAGATGCAGGAACTATGTTGGGAGCAGTGCGCCACAAAGGATTCATTCCTTGGGATGATGATATGGATTTTGCAATGTTCCGGGAAGACTATGATAAGTTATGTGAGATTGCTCCCAGATATTTCACAGAACCGTATTTTTTTCAGAATGTGTACACGGATAAAAAGTATGTACATGGACATGCTCAGATTCGAAATAGCTATACAACTGGAATCCTAAGCGTAGAAGAAAGACAGAATAAAGAATTTAATCAGGGTATTTTTATCGATCTGTTTGTTTTAGAGAATGTTTCAAATGATGTACAGGTTGTAGAGAAGCAGAGAAGGAACTGTGATGTATTAAAGCAATTTATTGTTGAAACGACAGATGGAAGAGAATTTGAATGGCCGGAGGATTTTGAAATTCCAGAGGAGTTGAAAGAAAATCTGAGTACAGACAATTGCTGGAAATATATAGATGATATGTTCCGGTCAGTCAAAGAGAAAGATGCAGATAAGGTGGCACCTTTAAACTTTATTTTTGATACAGAAAAGAGAATCAGAGACCGCCATATGTATGATGAGACAATTTGGATGGACTTTGAATATTTGAAAATGCCGGTACCGGCTGGGTATGACGCATATCTGACAAATAGGTATGGAGATTATATGACGCCTCAGAATGTATCGAATACGCATGGAGGGGTAATTTTCGATACAGAGATGGATTACAAGGAGTATCTAAGTAAACTGAAATGCGATGAAAATTAGTATAAAGGGATTGTTTTATGCAGAAAAAGAAATTCAAAATCGGGTATACAACAGGCACCTTTGATTTGTTCCATGTAGGGCATTTAAATATACTGGAAAAAGCAAAGGAAAATTGTGAATACCTTGTTGTAGGTGTAAGCACAGATGAACTGGTAAAAGAGTATAAAGGAGAATTTCCCATTATTCCTTTTGAAGACAGACTTCGTATTGTAAAGTCATTGAAATGTGTAGATCAAGTAATTCCGCAGAAAACAATGAACAAGCTGGAGGTATTAACGGAAATTAATTACAACGTTTTATTTCATGGAGACGATTGGAAAAATACGAAGATGTACAATGAAATAGAAGAAAAGTTGAAACAAAAAGGAGTTTCGTGTGTTTATTTTCCATATACAAAATCAGTTTCTACAAAAAGTATTAAAGAAAAAATAAGGGAAGAATATAAAGGCAGCGAAAGATGAAATGTTGGAAATACATATTAATGTTATGCGGATGCTGTGTATTATGTTCCTGCAGCAAACCAACTCAGGAAGCTAAATTTTATGACTATAATGTGATTGCTCATGCTGGAGGGGGAATAGATGGAAACATATATACAGATTCGTTAGAAGCACTCAATCAGTCCTATCAAAATGAGACAAGGCTATTTGATATTGATTTGAGATTTACTTCGGATGATGAAATTGTACTGAGGCATGACTGGACACAAGTAGACTTAGGGCAGCCTGAATTTGAATATTTACAGCAGATTGAACGCCAGCCGAGTGAATATCTTCAAGAGCAGATACCAAGAGAATACCTGCCGACTTTAGAACAATTTAAATAAGCTCGCATCTTGTCAAAATATACACCGTTATCATTCAGAGATGTTGTAGATTGGATGAAATCCCATTCGGACGCGTATATGGTTTTGGATGTAAAAGAGGATGCAAAAGAAACATATACGTGGATTATTGAACATTTTAAAGAAAATGATGAAATGCTGAATCATTTGGTTGTTTCTTGCTATGATGTCCAGGACTTAGAGGATGTATTAAAAATATATCCATTTAAGAATATTATGTTAAGACAGCATGCAGTCTATCCAGACAAGTTTGATGAATTGCTTTCGAATTGTAATAAATACAAAGTTAAAGCAGTTAATATAAACTTACAATATGCTGATGATGAGAAAATAAAAGATATTAGGAGAGCTGGAATCAAGATTTTTTGGGCGGTGGAAAATGACTTTGAGGAATATAAAAGTAAATATTTAGGTGATGGAGTTGTGAGCGATTGGATTACGGAAGATGAAATAGGTAATGTGATAAATAAATGATATTGTGCTGATGTGATCAGTGCTTTATATGAAAGTGCAAAGATTTTGATAATGAGGTAAGTTATAAAGGAGAAAAAATGGCTTTAATATCAGTAATAATGCCGACTTATAAAGTCGAAGAATATTTTCAACAATGCATTGAGAGTGTATTAAATCAAACGCTAAAAGATATCGAAATTATTCCAGTTGATGATGGTTCGCCTGATAAGTGCGGAGAAATAATGGATTATTATGCTGAAAAAGATCATCGTGTAAAACCTATTCATCAGAAAAATGGAGGTTACGGAAAAGCTGTTAATAGTGGATTTGATAAGGCTTCAGGAAAATATGTTGCAATTGTTGAAACAGACGATTTTATTGAGCCCAATATGTTGGAAGTTTTATACAAAGCAGCTGAAAAACATCAGGCCAATGTTGTTAAGGCGGGGTTTAAAAAACTATATCAAGATGGTGGAAGTTGTGAAGTAAAACCCCCATTTCCTTTTTATGAGCCTGAGGTGATAGTAGAGCCATGTTATTCTAACGATTTGATGTTAATGGAATCATCTATATGGGCGGCACTTTATCGCAGAGATTTTTTAGAGAATAATCAAATTAGAATGATTGAATCGGCTGGAGCAGCGTATCAAGATGGAATTTTTAAATTTATGATATATTCATCCACCAAAACAGTTGTGTGTATACCTGATGCGGTATATGACTATCGAGTTATGACAACAAATTCTTCAAGTAAATCATCGAAGAACTGGGATGCAGAATTTAAGAATTATGCACAGATAAAAAAATGGCTGATGGAGCATAAAAAATTTGAGATTTTTAAAAATGCTTTTTATTTGCATGGGTATTTTGATTTTTTGTTCCATTATAATCGTTTGGATGATAAAACGCAAAAAAAATTTTTAGAGAAGGCAAAAGAATTTTATAAAGAGGGAAAAGAAGCTGGAGTTGGATTAGATAATGCACGATTCCAAAGATGGGAAATGCGAGATTATTACTATAAAACTGTATATCCATTTTTAAAACAATTTGAAACAGGGATAGTTGTAAATGAAGATGGTCGTAGAAAACATGATTTAACGAAAAATATTCTAAGGGTCATGTATCATACAAGAATGGGTGATTTTATATGGACAAAATTTAATCAATTCATGCATAGACCTTTTATATGGAATAAATTACATGAGGGAGAAGTTCAAATAGATGGTAATTCAAATCGATTATATTGCATGGATTTTGATACAGGAATATTTGAATTAGAACCTGTGGGAGAAGGGAAAAAAGCACTTGTAATTGTGCCATGGTATTCTGAAAATGCAGCAATTCATAACATTGAAAATATTGCCGAAATGTTAAAAAAGAGAAAATATCAAATGCATTTGTTTTTGTATTATAATGAGTTTAGACCTGATAATATAAATAGAAAAGTTTGGGATAGAGTTTTTTATCAACATGCATCAAATCCATATTTTTCGCATACTAATGTTTCACCTAATTGTGCGGATGGGGATTATATAGATGATTGGGTTGATGATGAATTTTTACAATCGATAGTCCGAATGAATGAACATTATCATTACGATCTTTGCATGGCAAATTATTTATTTTATTCAAAAGCATTTGAGGTTTTGCCAAATGCAAAGAAAGTATTATATACACATGACAAATTTACAAAACATAATGAATCATTAAAAAAAGCGGGTTTTCCAGAGTGGAGTTTTTGGTTTGGGGTAAATACGGAAAGAGAAGAAGCACGTGCACTTAAACGGGCAGATATTGTTTTGGCATCACAGGAAGACGATGCAACGTTTTTTAGAAAAATAACAAATTATCAAACGAAGGTAATTACATATCCATTCGTTCCTGCATGCCATTATATTGATGAAAAAAGGAATGATAATAAATATGAAGAAGATTTAATAAAAGTAGGATATTTGGCTTCTTCAAATCCGCCTAATTATTTTGCTATTAAGAAATTAATATCGGATCTTGCAAATAACAAAAAAATACAATTAAATATTGCGGGTGGGGTTTGTAATATGCTTTCATCATTAAAGGTTCCAGATAATATAAGAATTTTAGGATATATTGATGACTTGAAAAAGTTCTATTCCTCATATGATATATACATCAATCCTGATACTTTTTATTCTGGATTGAAGTGTAAGACATTAGAAGCAATGTCATATGGAGTGGCTATTATTTGTACAAAAATTGCAGCAACTGGACTTGGATTAAAAGAAAAATATCATCAATTAGAAAGTGAAAAAGAGTGTGCTAAATATCTTATGGAACTTACAAATTATGAAGATGATGTTCGGAAAAAGACTATTGATGATATTAGAAAAGAGAGTATTCATCAATACAATTTATTTATTGAAAGATATCCATTGGATAAACTAATGGATGATATTCTAAAAAGCTAATTGTCTTCATAAAATATGAAGTTTGAATTTATATAGGAGAAAATTATATGATAATTACAAAAACACCATTTCGGATGTCTTTTTTTGGCGGTGGAACAGATATCCCAGAACATTTTTATGAAAATAGAGGGGCAGTTTTATCTACGACGTTTGATAAATATTGTTATGTAAATGTCCGTCATTTACCGCGTTTCTTTGAATATAAAACACATTTGACGTATTCGAAAATGGAATATGTAAATGAAAATAATGAGATAAAGCATCCGGCAATTCGAAATGCAATGAATATGCTTAATATGCATGAGATACGTTTAGTATATGAGGCAGATTTGCCAGCTAGATCGGGACTTGGAACAAGCAGTTCTTTTGCGGTGGGAATGTTAAATGCTTTTTATGCATTAAAGGGTAAATATGCGGATAAAAAGAAATTAGCAGATGAAGCTATTTATTTGGAGCGAGAACTTTGTAAAGAGGCAGGCGGATGGCAAGATCAAATAGCTGCGTCATTTGGAGGTTTGAATCGGATCGATTTTTCTGGAAATGAATATGATGTAAGGCCAATTGTGATTTCACCGGAAAGGAAGAAACAATTAGAAAATAATTTGTTGTTATTTTTTACTGGTTTCACGCGATTTTCTTCTGAAATACAAGCAGTTAATAATGTGGCTGCAAAAAGTAAATCAGAATATCTTTCAGAAATGTATGATTTGGTAGATGAAGCGGAACAGGTATTGGTAAATAAAAATAGAAATATTGATGATTTTGGAAAATTGTTAGATACTACATGGAAGTTAAAAAAGCAAACGGGCTCGAAGATATCTACTTCTTCTATTGATCGATTATATGAACTTGGAATAAAAGAAGGTGCTTTTGGAGGGAAACTTTTAGGTGCTGGAGGAGGCGGATTTCTTGTTTTTTATGTTCCGGAAGAACGACAAAGTAGAGTGAAAGAAGCAATGAAAGATTTGGTACATGTCCCATTCAAGTTTGAAGAGGGTGGTACAAAAATTATTCATTATACACCAGAAGAATACACAGAGACAAGATAAAATAGTGAAAGCTATTAATAAAAAGTATGAAGAAAAAGTTTTAATATTTTATTTATAGACAGAATTGTGTACATGCTTTGTGTGTGCAAAAGTAAAACGTATAGGAGAATGAATGAAAAATAAGTGTGAATATATTGAATTGTGTAGGTTTGTTGGCGCAATTATAATATTATGTCATCATTCATATACATTGATGGATCGTACGATTTTTTTGGGAGGATGGGCATTTGTAGAGTTCTATTTTATATTAACGGGATATTATACAACGAGTCATTTTGTCAAAAAAATGGAAAAACATAAAGTTGAGTACGATGAAATGTTTTTTTATGTAAAAAGTAAAATAAAAAAATTGTATCCTTATGCAGTAGGGGGGGTGCTGTTCAGCTTTTTGAATGTTATTACAAAATGCTCTGAAAATGACAGAGGCGTAGCTTCCTTTTCATTAATATATAATTTATTATTGTTAAAAGGAAGTGATATAGCAAATTCTTCTTATACCTATGATCCACCTTTGTGGTATATTACGCATTTGATTTTGTTTTTGCCGTTGATTATAATTTTAATGGTCAAAAATGAAAAAATTTATAAGTATTTTTTATGCTGGTTTATTCCTATTATGTTATATTCATTGTGCATGGATTATATGAAAAAAATTGCAATTTGGGAAGGCGGAATATTTCAGTGCTTTAGAGGAATCGCTGGATTGACTGTTGGAAGCGCATTGTTTTATATGACAAGATATTATAAAGAAAAAGATGATTTCCCTAAAATGTTATTTCGTATAGCGAGTGTGATTGGATTTATAGGCTTTATTTTTATTACTGTTTTTTTTAGAAATGGTGGAATTGATATTTCAGCGGAGATAATTGCCTATTTAATTATAGTGATGTTTTTTACATTAATGAATGATGAAAATTATATAAAAAATAAGCATATTTATTCGATATGCATTCATTTGGGTGAATTGGCACTTCCAATTTATTGCATCCATTATCCTATTCAAGATTGGATTCAAAGATTATTTCCTTTAAATGGATATTGGTTAAAATTAGGAATGTCAATCGTTTGGTCGGTAATGATTTCAGAATTGATGCTGTTAGTCTGTAAAAAATGGGGAGAACAGAAGAGAATAGTTCAGAAAGAAACAACTCTGTAAATTTGCATCTTTATAGTTATGGAGGAAAACATGAACACAACCCTCATCATCATGGCTGCCGGTATAGGTTCCCGTTTTGGAACCGGTATCAAGCAGCTGGCTAAGATGGCTCCGAATGGAGAGATTATTATGGATTTTTCGATTTACGATGCGAAGGAAGCTGGTTTTACAAAAGTTGTATTTGTAATTCGGAAAGCCATTGAGAAAGAATTTAAAGAAGTGATTGGAAATCGCTTATCTAAGGTTATGCCTGTGGAATATGTCTATCAAGAGTTAGAAGACTTGCCTGAAGTCTATCATGTTCCAGAAGGACGAGTAAAACCATGGGGAACCGGGCAGGCAATTCTGGCTTGTAAAGATGTTGTGAAAGAACCATTTGTGATCATCAATGCAGATGATTATTATGGGAAAGAAGCTTTTTCGAAGCTTCATGAGTTCCTGCTTTCTGGAAATACAGATGCGGATAAGATAAATCTGGCAATGGCAGGCTTTTCTTTAAAGAATACGCTGAGTGAAAACGGAGCGGTTACCAGAGGTGTCTGCGTGGCAGATAAGGCGGGATTCTTGAAAGAGGTCGTTGAAACGACGGGAATTCAGTGTGTAGATGGAAAAATCCAGTGTGATAATGCGAAGGTAAGCAAATGGATCACACCGGATACGATGGTATCCATGAATATGTGGGCCGGATATCCGGATTTTTTGCGGTACATAGATGAAGGATTTGCCAGATTCCTTGATGCATTAGGGGAAAATCCGGAGAAGAAGGAGTATCTTCTCCCAAATATTGTGGCGGAATTGCTTGAAAAGAAGTTAGCTTCCGTAAAAGTTTTGAATACGCCGGACAGATGGATTGGAATTACTTATAAAGAAGATATAGAACCGGCGCAGGAGGGATTCCGACAGATGATAGAGAGTGGATTATATCCGGAAAATTTGTGGGATTAGGATAAAGTAAGAACAAATGAAATTAGAGAGAAACAGGATGGTTGAAGTTTTATTTTACACAGCCGTCCTCACCAAACAATTCTACCTTCTCCCCAGCGGCAGCATCGGCATCGCGGATCTGTTTTTCGCCTTGTCCGGTGCCCTGGCGCTTATCATGGCGTGGAGAAGTGGTAAGAAAATCTGGTATCAGGAAGATTTTCCCTGGGTGGTCTTCCTGATATTTGCAGCTGTCATTAATGGCATTTATTTTGTTCGGACAGGAAAAGGAAGTTTTCCGTTACATACGCTTTATTGGATTTATTCTGCATTCCTGATCTGGGCGTTCCGGACACTTTATTCGGATTCGTTTATGCGGGGACTTTGCTGGATATGTCGGATCAATCTGGTGTTTCAGACAATTGTTTTGATTTCCGGACGAGGACGCTATTTTCATGAGAGCTGGGGCGGTTCTCGGTTTATGGGAACGTTTAATGATCCGAACCAGTTTGCTTTTTTCATCTTTACGATGATTCTGGTGCTTTTTATGGAATACCGGCGGAAGGCAGAGTATACAGTCAAGACACGGATTGCGTGCTGGGGAATGTTTTTTTGGGGAGTTCTTCTGATTGGAAAAGCAAAATCAACCGGTATGTTTGTGGGACTGCTTGCCTTTTTTGTAATACTGGCATGGCAGTTTTTCTGGGAAAGATGCACGCACTCAAAGTATAAAAAACTCTGGTGGTTCGGCGGGGCAGCTGTTGTAGTGATGCTGGCGCTGGGCGTCTATCGGATCTGGCCAGGGGCAAATTTTGATGTTTCGCAGACGGATTATACGCTTCTTTCCAGAATCCAGCAGAAAATATGGAAGCTGGCAAATGGAAATCTCTATGATCTGCTGTATGACAGAAGTGCGGAGCGGCTGGTATTGACGCCTCAGTATTTGTTTTATGGAGCGGGAGAGGGTTTTTTTGAACGTTTTATTCCGTATGATGGATTTGAGAAGCTTCTGAGTCCGGGCGTGTTTGATGTTTTTCATGTTAATGAGATTCATTCCAGCTTTTTTGATGTCTGGTTTTCGTATGGACTGATTCCTACCACATTTCTGGTGTATTGGATTGTGAAAAATGTGATTCGGTGTGAGAAAGCGCAGAGGGCGGCGGTGCTGGCACTTCTGGCAGAGAGTTTTACGCTGATGAACTGCAGGCAGCCGTTTTTCTGGTTTGTTATTGTGATGGCGGGGATGTCTGGGAAGAAGGGAAGAAGGACATGAATTTGAAACATCAAAAGTTTGTTAAAAAAGGATGTTATTCTGCTTGCATCTCCTGTAAGGATATGCTACATTTAACATAACAAGCATATATTTTTCTTTACCACATTTCATATATTTATCTATATTCTAAAAATAATCTAAGAAAATCTTATGCTTATCCAAGTCAACAACAATTGAAGAGCAGGAGATTTTCAAAGGGTTAAAAGAAAAGTGGAAATTCTCCTGCCAGAAGGGAGAATGAATGAGAAGTAGGAATTCTGTAAAAGTGAAGCGGAATCACAAGGATACGCTGTTTCGGATGATTTTCAGCACGAGGGAGAATCTGCTGAGTCTTTATAATGCGGTGAATCATTCGCATTACACAGATGCATCGGAGCTTGAGATTGTGACGCTGAAAAATGCGGTTTATATGAACATGAAGAATGATCAGGCGTTTCTGCTTGATATGCAGCTGAACCTTTATGAACATCAGTCCACCTGGAATCCGAATATGCCGCTGCGCTTTTTGATGTATGTGGCAAAGGAGTACCAGATGCTGGTGCGGAATCAGACGCTTTATGCATCGGCGCTGGTAAAGGTGCCGACACCGCATTTTGTTGTGTTTTATAATGGGGAGACGGAGCAGGAGGCGGAGACGATTCTGAGGCTGTCGCATTCGTTTCAGCAGAAGACGGATAAACCAGAGCTGGAATTGATGGTAAGGGTGTTGAATATTAACCTTGATAAGAAACAGGAAGTGTTGGAGGCGTGCCAGCTTTTGAAAGAATATATGCTTCTGGTGAATAAGATTCGTAGATATACGGATGAGTATAAAGATATTAATCAGGCAGTCGAACAGGCAGTGACGGAGTGTATCGAGGAAAATATACTGGCTGATTTTTTAAGAAAGAATCGGGCGGAGGCGATTGAAATGTGTATTTTTGAATATGATGATAAGCGGGAGAAGGAGCTGATCCGGAAGGCGGAGTATGCGGAAGGTATGAAAGAGGGAGAAAGGATTGGACGGGAAGCTGGAAAGAAAGAAGAAGCCGAACGGATATTTAATATTTACCAATTATTTCGCGCGAACTACACGGAAAACCAGATTAAAGAGAAGCTGGGGATGAATGTAGAAGAAGTACGGAAAATTTTGGAACGATTTAAATGATTTTTAGCTTAGACGGGAGTGTCTTTCGGAGGGAGGGCACTCCTTATTTGAATACGAAAGTTATGACAGATGCACCGTTGGATATGGAAATGCGGAAACGGTATTTGGGAATGTTCTGGGGCAGTTACTGTTCACGGGTAGGCACTTTTGGAACAGAAAGTGCCGTAAGAAAACGTGGTGGCAGCAGGAATTTGCCGTATTTGAATGCGAAGCCACGGCAAATTCCGTTACTGGGCACGCATGCGTGAACAGTAACTTGACTTGAAGCAAGGCGGGCAGCTAATTTGCTCTGCCTTGTTTTTCTGCCAATATTTGATATACTATAGGTAAAGTACGAATATTTTCAAAGATCAAAGGCTGTCAATGTAGGTTATAAATAAAAGTTACTATAAATTGAACGATTTAATAAGGAGGACAAAGATGGAACAGGAACTGCTGAAGAATAATTTTGAACGTCACGGATTTAAAACGAGTTTCTTTGATACAAAGAAGGCTGCGTCGGACTATCTGAAAGATCAGATTTCCGGGAAAAAAGTTGCGATAGGCGGAAGTGTGACGGCACAGGAGATGGGACTTTATGAGGCACTTTCCGAGAAAAATGAGGTGATCTGGCACTGGAAAAAGGCAGGGCGCGAGATGCTTGTGGAAGCGAGAAGTGCCGAGGTGTACATAACCAGCGCTAATGGTGTTTCCAAAACCGGAGAACTGGTCAATATCGATGGAACCGGAAACCGCGTGTCGCAGACCTTATTCGGACCGGAAAAAGTATATTTTGTCATTGGAAACAATAAAGTCTGTCCGGATTTGACATCTGCGATGGAACGTGCAAAACAGATCGCAGCACCGAAGAACGCAGCCCGTCTGCAGGTCCAGACCCCGTGTGCGAAAACGGGCGTCTGCGTAGACTGCAACAGCCCGGCACGGATTTGCCATTCGATCGTGATCCTGGAGCGTCCGAGCAATGGGATGGAAGTAGAGGTTGTGTTTGTGGATGAGGAGATGGGTTATTAGGAGCGGAATATAGTTACTGGTCACGGGTATGAACAGTACCGATTACAGAAAAATTTGATGGAAAAATAAGGATTTCTTTATATCTTTTTTGGACGGATTTGGTATAATCAAGAAGAACGAAGGCAGATTTGAACGAAAATATACAAAATCTACAGATACGTATGGGGGACGTATGGGGAAAGATGAAAGGAGAACAGGTAAACCATGAATATATTATTTTTTCTGACACCGAAAAGCGAAGTCATTTATGTGAATGAGGAGGACACGGTTGGGCAGGCAATGGATACGATGGAAAAGTACAAGTATTCTGCGGTGCCGATCATCACGAAGGCAGGGCGTTACGCAGGAACATTAACCGAGGGCGACTTGCTGTGGGGACTCAAAAATAAGACAGATCTGGTGCAGAAAGGACTAGAAAAAGTGCGGATCACTGAGATTCCACGCCGTTCGGATAATCAGCCGGTACTTGTCAATGCGGATATGGAAGATCTTCTGGGAAAGATCATGAACCAGAATTTCGTGCCGGTGCTGGATGATCAGAAAAATTTTATCGGTATTATTACCAGAAAAGATGTTATCAGTTACCTTTGTAAAAAATAGTACATAATGATCGCTCTGTTTTTCAGCGGCGATCGCATTTATATATTTCCTGCATAAGATAAAGTATAACTGCTTTTGTAGGAGAATGAAATATGAATGGTTATCAGGATAACTCCAGCCGGAAAAATGCCTGCCGTTCGGGAATGCCTCTTATGTCATGCCCGGTGGCAGGCATTTCTGGCAATCGTTGCATAAATACCGCACCGCCAACCTGTCCGCCGGAAATACCTTGTGCTGGTTCGGTGCATCTTGTTTCGGAAAATGGGGCATTTTGCCCGCAGGGTCCAGAAATCCGACCTGCCCGCCCGTATCCGCAGACAGGAGGGAACAGGCCGCCGCAGACATTTCTGGGAGGCGGAAATTATCCGGTCGGCATGGGATATGTACCGATTCAGTCCTGGCAGCAGCCGTATGCGCTGGAAACCGCATTCAGGCGGGGAACTATTTTTCCGGATCTGGATCTGCCGTTTATGATGGGAGGTGCCTGCTGATGAATGAGACTGCCAGAAAATTGATGAAACGGATTGATGATGCCAGCTTTGCAATGGATGATGTGATTCTCTATCTGGACACCCACCCGGATGACAGGAATGCGCTGAATTATTACCGGTATGTGGTGGCACTTCGGAAAGAAGCTGTTAAAGCGTATGAGGCATCGTTTGGACCGCTCACGATCGAGGATGCGGACGATGCATGCACATGGTCCTGGCTTACAGAGCGCTGGCCGTGGGAAGGGGAGGTGTAGCGTATGTGGAGATATGAAAAAAGATTACAATATCCAGTCAATATCAAGACGCCGAATCCGAAGATCGCGCAATATGTAATGAGCCAGTATGGCGGTCTAAAGTGCAGTAACCTATGATAAGCGGAGAGCCTTATTTTTCAAGGTTCTCCGCTATTTCATGCATAATATTGAAAATCAAAATGCTCGGTCTTCCGGTCGAAAACGATGCATTTCAAGATGCTCCGCAGCGCGTTCCCTTTGGTTTCGAACCCCACAGAAGGAGATGCCAGGAGATCGCGGACGTTCCGGACGCGGTCAAGAAGCTCCTTTTGCGGCGGCGCAGATTCGGCGGGCTGTTCAAGGAGACGCTGCAGCTCATCGGACAGCCGCTGAATCTCTGATCGCAGGCGGGCTTTGCTTTCTTTGTATTCGTCCAGAGTGTAAACTTCGTTTTCGTAGGCAATCCGGGCACGTTCTTCCTGGTGCCTGAGCCGGTCGAGCTGGGTATGTATGGACTGGATTTCGTTGGATAGATTTGCGGGGGAACCGGACGCGCTGGCAGCAGGTGTATACTCAAAATGTCCGCTTTCCAGGATGCCATCCAGGGACCTAAGAACAATCCGCTCCATTTTCTTGACGCTGATCGAACAGGATTCTGGGTGCAAACCCTTGGAATATTTCCAGCAGGTGAAATATGGAACGGCTCCACTACCGGTGTAAGATAAGGTTGCCCCGCACACAGAACACCTCATCAGCCCGGAGAGCCAGTGTTTACATGTTGACACGTTCCGGTGTCTCATGGGGCGAAATTCAGCTTTCCGGCGTTCCTGGCACTGCTCAAACAATTCTGTCACAGATGCCTTTGTTTCGTGCGTCCCCTCAAAAGAAAAACCATTCCATTCTACTGTTCCAACATAAAAATGATTCTGTATGATTCGGTCGATTGACCGCTTCTCAAACGGATTTCCCCGGCGCGTAAGATATCCGGAAGCGTTCAGCTGACGGGCGATCGCAGTCATATCCAGGCGGTCAACCGCGTACATATGGAAAATCATCTCCACAATCTTGTATTCATCCTCGCGGATCACATAAGGCTTTCCGTTCCCGACCGCGGCATAGCCAAGCGGCGGAACAAGCTGGTATCCTTTCAGTTCGGCTTTCTTTGCCATTCCGCGTTTTACTTCGACCCCGAGGTTATAAGAATAAAACTCATCCTGCCACTCGATAATCATTTCGATAAGCCGCCCATACATTCCTTCCATGATGGGTTCCGAGACGCTTTCAATATCAATCTTCAATTTCTTGCGGAGCATCCCCTTGTAAAATGTGCTTTCGTCCTGATTCCGGGCGAAGCGCGAAAATTTCCAGACAAGGATCACCTCAAAAGGCTGTGGCTTTTCTTTAGCGGTTGCGATCATCCGCTGAAATTCCGGTCGGTTATCGGCACGTTTGCCGCTTCGTCCGGTTCGTTCCATGAAAATATATTCTTCTGGAATCAAAATATCATGCGCTTTTGCATATCGCTGAATCTCATCCAGCTGAGATTCCGGGCTGATATCCAGCTGGTCGTCCGTGCTGACACGGATATAAGCTGCACCTATTCTCATTTCGATCATCCTTTCGTATAAAAATATTAAAAAAGGGTATAAAAAATACACCTCTTGCGAGGTGCCCGAAAGAATGATATAATTCAAAGTGTTCAAGTTTGAATATATCTTTCCGGGCATCCGGTAAGAGAAATCTATGCAAGGCCGTTCGGTGTTACCAGCACCGGGCGGTTTTGCTATCTAAAGGGTTAGAAAAAATCAGGAGGATAAGGCTTTATTTTAGAACCTCCGAATTTCTTGTTTTCTAATTGGACATATCGATAATACCAGTCTGGTATTTCATATTTCCATGCTGCTGGCGGGATACATTTGCTACAGGGTTCAAAATTTCCGGCAGCAACAAATAAATGAACTTTATGATTTGCACCGCAGCATCCACGTATACGGTGATAGCACTTTCCGGTGCTTGTTATATAAACGGAAAAGTGACTTTCAACAAAAGGATTGTTGGGACAGTGCGGTAGCAGTTCATCATCGAATGTAACGCCAGACGGAACACCACAAATAGAAAGAATCTCCTTTTCAGTAAGAGTATCAAGATTAACGGTATAGTTCGAAGAATTCTTTTTGACTTCTTGAGTTGCAGCTTCGAACTGTATTCTTAAATCTTGAATATCAGATTCATACTTATGAATCAAGTTATTAGCACAGTTTACTTGTTCTTCCAATTCTTTATTCTTAACAGTTGCAGCTTTTAAATCAGCACGTAACTGATCGATTGTAGTGGTACTGATTCGATTCTTTTTTCGTATAGAGCAATAAAAAAGAAGCAATCCCGAAATAAATGCGAGGGGGATCAAAAATAAATAATTACCAAGATAAAAAGAATCAGGTTCGTCATCGACAAGAGGAGCTTCCGGGATACTTTCGCTAGGGATTGTTTCGCCAGGAGTGTCTTCTTGTAGGACTGTTTCGGCTGCGTAAGGTCGCCAAGGAACGGTTTCGCTTACATAGGAATCTTGATAATCGTTATCGTTCTCATTGCTCTCATAAGGACACACCCCGTTCGGATGCTGGTGTGCCGGATAACCGTGATGATAATGATATTCACCAGTGGAACGATCGTAGTGTCCTCCGGCAGAATCGGTTCTTCCAGAGTGTGCTGAAGATACAAAGGAAATAGAAAGCACCAAACATATGAACGCCAAAATAGATATCGAATACCGCATGGCTTTTCTCATAAGTTTTTCCTCAATTATAAAATATTAAAAAAATTCCATAAATTCACAGACAAATAAAGTGCTGTTATCATATATAATAGACGAATGCGCCCAGCCTTTCGGAAATAGAAAGGTGTGAGAGCTTATGCTGTCTGTTAAATACATAAGATACGATAATATTCACGTGTACGCACTGTATTACCGCAGTAACAGAACACTTTATTATAACTTGAGTTTCAATTCTAGGACAAAAGTCTACTACATTCTTTAACCCCAGCCGGAAGGCTGGGCGCTATCAAGAAGTTTTTGCCTTGATATCTACCGGCGGATATTTTCCTTCTAATTCTTCCGGAGTCTTCGGTATTCCGGCGGCCGGATCTTCCTCTGCACTTCTGGACTCAACCACATCATAAAAGAAATCACGTACGACCTGACGCTGCTCCGGAGCCAGTTTTAAATACTGGTAGACCAGGTTGTAGCTAAAATCATCAAGTCTGAATTCTTTTTTTAATTGTTCCATCGTAGAAGATGGCGTTTCAATAAATGGTTTTCCGCTTCCGGTTCGGAGCCATTCTTCCGATACACTGAATGTATTGCATATATCAAGTATCGTCCTATCGGAAGGATTTCTTTTTCCTAATTCAATTAAAGAGATAGAATTTCTTTTCAGATTAAGCATTTCGGCGAAATCTGCCTGACTCAATCCCTTGGCTTCACGAACTTCTTTGATTCGCGCATTCATATTATCACTTCCTTTCTGACATCAATATAATATATAAATGCTTACTTGTCAACAAGAAAACTTTAAATCTCTGCGCACAAAGTGTTGACAAGTTAGCAAAAAGATGATAATGTATGATTACAAGTTAGCAATAACTTATAAACAAAATGATAGAGGGACTTAGAAAGGAGGCCGCATTTATGACAGCTACAGATAAAAACGTCACAATGGTTCACGAAGAAGACAAAGATTTCATTCGTTCTGTGATGTCACTTCCGCAGAATAAGAAGATTCTGATCCAGGGAATCATCATTGGCCTGGATTTACAGGAAAAGCAGGCAGAAACGGCGGCCGGATAAGGCCGTCGAAAGACATAAAACCAGAAAACTATGAATCCATATAAAGGAGGAGAAAAGTGAGAGGAGACACAGAGTTCCACCAGAAGATCCGGCCGGAAACATGAAAAGAATTTGGAATCAATCCAGAGCTCAGCCCGGTAGAAGTAGAAGATAAACTTCTCACAGCTATCTACGGCGCCGAATATGCCAGATGGTACCGGGCGGAGCAGAAAAGAAAGTTTGGACAGTAAGGAGGAAGAAAGATGAAAAGAGAGTTACAGTGCATGGAGCTGAGAAGCCAGGACCGGAAGATCATCCTGGCTCTGGAGAAAGAGATGAACCGGATGCAGGCGGATCTTCGTTTCGCGTGGCGCCTGGCTTTTACCGGTCTAATCATTGCGGCGGTAGCGACTGGGGCGATGGTGGCGATTGCGCAGAATGCGGGGGTGTTCTAATGAGAAAACAAAGAAGATATGACGAGATCATGAAAGATCTTCAGGAGACCAACGCAGGGGATCGTAAAAGAATCCGCAGACTCTGCAATGAATTAAAGAGATTCAGAGTCTGCAGCCGGAGAGAACGGATAGGAGACTGGATTGAACATATGGTATTTCATTATGGTTATGCGCTGTACGCACTCCCTGCGCTCTTGTTCTTCCTGTCCTTCGTTCTGATGATGTTCAACATGACACGTTAAGCGAAAAAGGTGTTATAAAACTGCAGGAAGATAGAAGCGAGAGAAATGGCGGTTGTAATTGCATAAGGAATAACGAACCCCCAGAACCGACGTCTTCTGTCATCGACGAATGTTGTACCACGTACACTTGAAATCAAATGCATATAAGGACCTATTTTGATAGGCTTCACAGCTCCATTTGAATTGCGGATTAGATAAGATTCTCCGGTATCTTCGGCGGCTGATTTAAAAGGCTTTACGATGATATAGTCGTTGAGCCATAGAAAATCAAGACCTTGCTGAAAGTCGAGATCTTTTTTATGGCAGAAGTCTTCTCTTAGCCCCTGATAGTCGATGTAAGGCTTCTCGCAGATACGCTGTAAAAGTTTGTAATAAAATTCTGGCATTTTTATCCCCTCCCCACATTGCCAGTATAAAAGAGTGGAGAGGAAAAAGCAAATAAAAAAGGAGGAACGTCATGAAGAAAGAATTTGAACCTGGAAACGTGAAAGAGATCATCGATTCTATTCCAGAGCGGAACTTGGAAAAAGAGGACGATATCGACAAAGAAGCTCACCGGCTGGAAGGGTGCCTGTATTTCTTACGCGGATATATGGGGGGAGATGCAGAACTGCATCCGGAACGGGTGTATACCGGCGCAGATATTGTTGATCTTCTGGATGCTGTGATCCACGGAAGGGAGTGAGGCGTGTGACAATCACAAATCACATCGAAATCAATGGAACTGTCCGCGATTTTGAAACCCTCACAAAAGAAGAACGAGAAGAAATAGCTGCTCTGCTGTCTGACCGTTTCATGGCGGCAGCAGGATACCAGAGAATGAAAGGAGAACGGGATGAGAAGGGAAATCGAGGTATACAACCCCAAAAGGGAAGCGCGCCTGGAAATGCAGTTGAGAAGGAGAACGGAGGAGCTGAACGAGAATCTCAGATTTCAGGGATTGCTGTATGAGACGATCTTCGTTCTGACGGTGCTGCTGATCGCGACGGTCTTCGCGCTGCTTGCCGTTACATCAAACAGATTTTTATAGGAGGACTCATGGGAAAGTACAAGGAAATCCAGATTGAAGTCAGCGATGAGGTGTATTCGGCGCTGGAGCAGCTGGCGGATGACCTGAATAAAGCAGAGACGATTATCCTAAACAGAACCGGAAAACAGGAACTGATCGGTCAGAGAAGTATGACTGTGGAGCATATCGCACTTCTGGCAATCGAAACATATGTTCACAATATCGAGAAAAGAAAATGCCAGAAACCGGATCCGCTTGGATATACAGAGTAGGGGGAGAAAAATGCAAGAGCTTGCAATCGTAGTAAAAACGACAGACGAACAGGAGGAACGTCTTGAAAGACTTCTTCCTTGGCACCAGAAACACGTGGAAGAGGATGGAAGCTATCCGCATAGCAACTGGAACGAAAGCGATATGCTGGAATGCCTGGTAAACATCCATGCAAAAGAACTGGTTGAGTTCCTTCTGTCGGAAGAGGAGCGCCGCCAGGGAATTATTCCGGAAAAGGAAAAGGGCCAGGCATAAAAGCCTGACCCTAAACCGTATACGAATCCGTGACAAGATTAGTATACGGCATACGGCGGAGAAAGTCAAGTTTTACAAGGGTTTAGCCGCCGTTTAGTCACTCGTTACAGTCATTAAACTTAGGCAGGGTGTAGAATGTCGTATTTGAGAAATAGCTGTTATCTCCCGTATTGCATCGAAGTAGAAGAAGTACATTCGAATAGGTATGGGAAGAGAGGATATAAGAGGGCACCGAGGAAGGAGCCGACCAGGGAAGAGATAGCAGAGGCGAATGAGCGCCGCCGCATTAAGAAGCTCTACCGAATCATAGCCACGAATTTTGATTTCGGAGATTATCACGCAGTCCTGACTTACCGGAAGGATGAGAGACCGACACCGGAACAGGCGAAGAAGATTCTCCGAACACTTCTCCAGAACCTGAGAAAAGCGTACCAGAAAAGAGGGGAACCGCTCCATTACATCATAGTAACCGAATATGAGCGGGCTGCCATCCATCATCATTTGATAATCAATGAGATTGGAGACACGATCAAGATTCTCAAAAAGCTGTGGCCGTATGGGGGAACACATTTCACACCCATCTATGAGGCAGGAGAAGTGAAGGAGCTGGCGGCTTATCTTATCAAGGAGACACAGAAGAGTTTCCGGAAAAAGGACAACCCGAACAAGTTGGCGTATTCGTGCAGTCGGAACCTGAAAAAGCCGGTAGTTAAAACCAAGGTTATCAAGGCAAATACCTGGCGAAAAGAACCGGTGCCGCCCGCTGGCTACATGATCCGGCGTGGCGATATCGTGACCGGAATCAATGCCCTGGGCTATCCCTACCGGTATTACACGATGGTCCGCATCACTGCCGGGAAAGGAGAGGGCTGGATAAAGCCAAGGAAATATGCACCTGAATCGAGAGGAGTACCGCCTGATTAAGCGGATGAGCCGCGGGGAATTACAGGACTACCTGGAAGAAGTTTCCAGAGAACCGGAGAAAGAAGCGATTCGCAAGGAGGCGCTGCTGGATGCAAGGGAGTCACTGGAAAAGGCGATTGATATCAAAGGATTAGGACCGATGCGGAAAGCAGAGATCCGGAAAAAATATAAAAAAGCAATGGAGGAAAAGGAGCATGGAAGAAAAACGGGAACTGCCGGAGGGTGTTGAAGAAGAAATGGGCGCGTGTATCTTTTGCGGCCAGACGTACATGTTTGCGAATGTTGGACTCGGTACGGAGCAGTTGAACGAAGCAGCGACGGAGAGATGCACCTGCGAGGAAGCAAAGAACTGGCAGGTGCAGCGGAAACGTGCGGAGAAGGTTCGTAAGAAAACAGAAAGAATCTTTGCTAATGATAAGTGTCTGAATTTTATGCTGACGTCGGCGAATATGATCTTGTCCGGAGGACTGGATAAGGTAACGGTAAAAATGAATGATGGAACCGTGGGAACCATCGCGTTGACAAAAAAAGGCAGTATCAAGATCCAGCGCAGCAAGACGAACCAGGACGCAGCGGAGGGATAAGATGTATGAGGTAACCGTAAAAATTGGCGGAAATGCCAGTAAATACTGGGCGTCACTGGAATTTGACGATGCCAAGGGGAAGACTCATCGAAAAGAGATTGCCAGGGAGCGCAGCGCCACGAAATCAAGCAATACGCTGCAGGCGCTGATTGACGCCCTCGGCATTCTTCGGAACCCATGCGTATTAACAATCTACACCGAAGACGATGCCCTGGCAGCAGCCTGGTCGAACGGATGGGTCAACACCTGGCAGCAGCATAGTTGGAAAAACGCTAAGGGGAATACGATACGGAATGCGGAGCAGTGGCAGCAGCTCTATGAGCTCATGACACCACACGGGAGGAGGTTTGTATGTCAAAAAGTATAATGGAACCGAAAGGTGCATATCAGTGCTGGAACTGTGGCGATACGCGGAATCTGGAAGTACATCATATCTTTTTCGGAGTCCGTGCCAGGAAAAAGTCTGAGCACTACGGACTGAAAGTACATCTCTGCCCTGCCTGCCACCGCTACGCAAAGACGGGCGTGCATGGAGGGAATAAAGAGCTGGATCTGTCTCTGAAACAGGAAGCGGAAAAACTGTTCGAACAGAAATACGGTCGCGAATTATTCCGTCAGGAATTTGGTCGTTTTTACACAGATGAAAATGCCGAAAACATGAATCAGGGATTCGATTTTTCGGGGGTGCAGTGGATATGATTGTGGATGAATTATTGAGAGTTTTGGAGAACCCGGACATGATCCGGATCGTGTCCGGTGACCAAGATGTATATGTCGGCTATCTTGGCACGATGGAGTACCATAAGCGGGACTTGTCGAAAGTCATGCTCCAGGAAGTACTATCCTTCCGCTGTATTCCGGAGATTCGACACCGGAACTGGAAAGAGCTGGGTTTGGATGCCCCGCTGACCCCAGAACATACCCCGGACTATTTGTACTCAGATTTACAGAGTACGCTTTATTATACGATTTACATATAAGGGAGATCACACAGATGAAAAAAGCACAAACAAAGAAGGAAGCTGTCGAAAGGCTTCGGCAGCTTGTTAATGGCAATTTTGAAAAAGAAACAGCAGTAAATGTAGATTATAACATTTGTTTGTCAAAAACGGATACAAGTTTATTAACGGTAAACAAGTAATCGCTACATTTTTGTTTTGTTTCCTGCTTAACTTCAAGTTCGCCTTGGTTAATAAGCTGCACGGCTTGAAGAGAAGCTAGAATAACGCGAAATTCATTAGGCGTTATATTCGTGTCGTGCTTAATAAGCTTTTCTCCGGCAGAGCAACAACACTGATAGTTAATAGCGGCTTGGATCTCTGTTTCTTCCAGTTCAAGGGAAGGAAGAATAGTAAGAGCAAAAGTGATAGCTTTTATATCAGAATTGCTAAAAGAATATGAAATGTGTTTCATAGTAAACCTCCTTTATTTTTTAAAATTATAACACGAATAGAGGATAAGAAAAAGAACAAAGAAGTTTAACAATCGTAACCAAATGAGGAGATAAATACTATATATAGGAGACCGAAATGGATAAATCAAAGAAGAATATCGAGAAATCGAAGAAAAATATCGAAAAAGAAAAGACAGACCTGGAACTTCTCCGGGAGCAGGCAGAGAAAGAAAAGAAGTTCCTGGCAATCTTCTCCCAGGCAAAGACAAGCCTGCCGGAGGATATCCGTGCCAGAAAGCTGAAACTCCGGGCACTGGAACAGATGATCCGCAACATGGAAGGCGGAGAAGAACCGGAAAACGAGGAAAATCCGGTCAAAAACGGAACAAAAGCACCGGAAGATGTGAAAAAACCGGCAGATGCACCGAAACAGCTTCCGGAAATGAAGAACAACACCCAGCGCAAGGAGTGGCTGGATGATTACCGCTCATGGGGAATCTGGTACAAAGATGAACACATCGGAGCGACTTTTTACAAATATGACTTCGAGAACGGAGCCAGACTAATCGTAGAAGAGTATGAGGAGAATCTGAGAAGACTGGGTAAAACAGAAAAACGCTACAGTCCATATTATCATCTGGTGGGAGGCCCGGAGCCATCCAGAAAACCGAGCGGTATCCCGAGGTGGGAACGCCATGAAACCTATACCAGATACCCAGACAGCGAAGGAACACTGATAGAGTTCCTGAAAGAGCTGCAGAAATAACCTCTATGTGGCAGTTATATATTACCAAATGCCATTGGTCTATAGAGTGAGCCCCTGGACTACCAGGGGCGGAAAGGAGGGTGCATGAAAGCAAAAGAAATGCAGGCAATCATGATTGAGAAATTAAAAGATGGCCCGAAAACAATGGGAGAGTTGGCCGAGATGACCGGGTTCAGCAAAGAACAGGTCCGGGAGCGGATGCGCCGCGCCCAGGTCGAAGGGCTGGTAGTAATGAACCAGCAAGGAAAAACCTTTTTCTATTGGGATAAAGAGCAGTGGAATCACGTCAATGAGAAAAAGCAGGATAGAGGTCCCATCACTTTCGGGGAATTGAATCGTATCCGCAACTATATCAGACCGGGATTCCGAATCAAGGTATGCTGCTATTCTCCAAGAAAAGGAGACGAAGGAGAGAAAGAGATCCGCACGAAGCATATTAAACACGTATTCCGGCACGTAGTCACATTCAAAGAAGGCGGAAGTACTACGCTGATTCACTTGGTGCAGTACTTCCGGAAAAAACCGCAGGATAGATGCATTCAGTAATTCGCTATCCGGGCAGCAAGGCGCGTCTGGCGGACTGGCTCATCAGTCACTTTCCAGAGCACCGCAGCTATTTAGAGCCGTTTTTGGGTTCTGGAGCGGTTCTCTTCCGGAAAACGCGGAGCCCGATTGAAACGGTCAACGATCTGGATGGAGATGTAATAAACCTGTTTGAATGCATCCGGAGAGATCCGGAACGTCTCGCATGGATGATTTACTACACTCCATATGCGCGCGTGCTGTACGAAGACGAGGGCAAATCCACGGAAGCCTATGACCGGGCTGCAAGACTGTGTATAAGAGCCAATCAAGGATATGGATTCCGAACGGCGGGGACACCGGCTGGGTGGAAACGAGACGTCTGCGGTAGAGAAAAAGCCTACACAGCGCGGGACTGGAGCAGATTGCCAGATATTATTATGCAGGCGGCGGAAAGATTGAGGGGAGTGCAGATAGAATGCATGGATGCGGTCAAGCTGATCGGGCAATACAATCACAAAAACGTGCTGATTTACTGCGATCCACCGTATATCCTTAGCAGCAGGACGGGCAAGCAGTACAAGCATGAGATGAGCGATGCAGACCATGAGAACCTTCTGCGGGCGCTTTTGCAACACCAGGGACCGGCGATAATAAGCGGATATGATAATGAGCTGTATTCGGATATGCTGCAGAACTGGCACAGGGAAGAAAAGATAGAATATTGCCGTGCAAACAAGCAGCGGACGGAATGCCTCTGGATGAATTTTGAACCAGAGGGACAGATGAGGATGTTTTAAAGGAGGACAAGCCAAATGATGATTGAAAAGATTGGAAAGCCCGCCATGTTGGAACAGCTGGCAGAAGAGGCAGCAGAACTTTCACAGGCAGCGCTTAAACTGGCGCGAGTGATCCGGAATGAAAATCCGACTCCTGTAACTCAAGGGGAAGCACAGAAGCGTCTCATCGAGGAATGGACAGATGTCTATCAGTGTGCAATGGAGCTGAATCTGACGGTGGACTGGTCACAGATCCATGAAAAACAGCGGCGCTTTGAACAGAGATGGGAAGAAGAAAAGGGAAATCTTCCAGCGGAGCCGAAAGAATCCGATGACTTCACCCGGGGATGGAATGCAGCCTGCGAGGCGCTGATGGAAAAATTTAAAGGACGGAATGAAAATGAATGAGAAAACCTGTTCGAACTGCCTGTTCGAATATACCTGTGATTGGACACCGGCAGCAGGAGAAGATACCTGTGAAGGCTGGACAGAAGACAAGGAGTCAGAGAATGGAACGCTTAACGAGTAAACGAGTAAACGGAATCAAGACCGGCTATTGGTCCTCTGCCAAAAAGGACGAGCTGATCGCCAGACTGGCAGAATACGAGGATACCGGAAAGACTCCGGAGGAAATTAAAGAGTTTGAATCAATCGCCGAACAGATGGCGGAAAAAGTTGCCAAGCTGTCCAGGGAGCTGTCGGAGGCTAGAAAAAATGAATAGCAGACCGGAAATAACAGCAATGCTGTCGTCATTGATTCAGCGGCACATCTGCCCGAATAATGATACAAGAATCTACTGGGCCCGGGAAGTAACATTTGATTATGGCACCACGAACGCGGTGCGCGTGGATTTTATGAAATTTAAGCCGGTAAACAATACGGTATCCGGGATCGAGAAAGGGGACTTCTATTGCTACGAGGTCAAGTCCTCAGTGGAGGATTTTCATAGCAAAAACGGCCACAACTTCATCGGAGATTTTAATTATTATGTAATGCCTGCAGATGTGTATGTGGCTGTAAGCCTAGAAGTTCCGTATCATGTGGGCGTGTTGGTTCCGTCTAGCGAAAAGTCGAAGACTCTTGTATCGGTAAAGAAAGCAAAGAGAAAGGACAGGAGCAGGCCTGTGTCAGAAATGTTGTTGATGATGTTCCGGTCCGCGGCGAGAGATAGGAGGGATTGAGAATGAAATTGAGAAGATGTGGTTTAACATGAAAGAAACAGAAAGGGGACACCTGTATCTGCGGGCGCTCTATGTAGGAAATCGAAAAGAAATCAGTAAAGAAGTCCAGCAGATAAGGATCCAGAGAGATGATATTTACGGTTACATAGTCGAAACGGAGAATGGCCGGGCATATGGATATCCGACTATGTCCGACCTTCGGAGAGACTGGAAAAGAGGGGTAGAATGACAAGAGCTGAAAAGAGAAGAGCCGCCCGGCAGCAGGAGAAGGAGAAAGTACGCTACCAGCTGACAGCGGAAGAAATCAGACAGATAGAGAAAAAAGCAGTCGAATCAAAAAAAGAACAGATTCGTGACAGCATCATGAAAGAGGTACAAGAAGAATGGGAGAGAAGAGAGGAAATGTTGAGCGGGAAAGATGATGGCGAAATCGTTCAAAATGTTCTTTGTCTGCTCCTGGCAGTCCCGGTCAAAGTTCTTTGTGAAAAATTTAAGTGGAAGCCATACCCACTTGACAAGGAGGAAAATAAAAACTCCAGGATCTTAAAGTTCTCGGAGGCAGTCATCCGGGAAACGAACGAAGTTTTTGCAGACAAAAACATAGATATCCGGACATATGGAGAAGAGGTATATCGAAAATATGGCATTCGGTATAGGATAGAGGGGGAAGGCGATGGAAGGGATTGAGTGCTGCGCGAACTGTAAACACTGCGTAGCATATCCGAAGAATAACCGGTACGGAGACGTTGATTATATGTGTTTGATTGGCGGTTACTATATTGCTGGAATACACAAGGATCGAAATAAGATTCGGCGCCTTACTCCGGGCGGCAGAAAACTGGAATGCAGATATGAGAGGAAAAAATAAGGAGCGGCAATAATAGCACGCTCCTCTAAAAAAGAAGGTATGTACAACCTAAGTTGATTGAGATAACGCAATTATACCCAATCAAGCCAGAAAAAGCAAGAGAGGGGGAATCTTATGGTATCGGCAAGTGCCCTAATTAACACGATACTGACACAGATGCAGGAATATGTCAAAGAGGGAGCCCTGAAAGATGTGCAGCTGATCCTCTACATGAATCTGGCAGATTATAGCTTTTCGAGGAACGAAGATACTACAGCAGTTAGTGAAGAATCGGATCGAATGTATGAAGTGATGCAGCTCTGGCAGCAGGATATGATTCTTAGGGGACTGACATCTGGAACAATCCGACAGTATGGACATGAACTCAAGCAGCTTATCATCTACGCGGGTGTAAGCCCGCTTGAGATGGGCGAATACCATATCAAGAACTATCTTGCATTCGGAAAGATCCGGAGGAAATGGAAAGACAAAACATATAATAGCAAGATCCGGTCGCTGAAATCGTTCTTCGTTTGGGCGGTCGAAAACAAGGAAATAGCAGAGAATCCGATGAAAAATATCAAACCCACCAAGGAAGAGTATCGGATGCAGCCGGTTCTGTCGGCGGAACAGCGGGAGATCATGCGCTGCTCCTGCCGGAGTGAAAGAGAGCTTGCGATTATGGACCTGCTCTATTCTTCTGGTGGTCGGGTCTCGGAAATCTGCCAGTTAAATATCTCAGATATGGATTTTATCAATCGCAGGGCACGAATCTATGGAAAGGGTCGGAAAGAAAGAGAAATCTATTTCTCGGCGCAGGCGTCCCTCCATATCAGAGACTATCTAAAAACCCGAACGGATGATAACCCGGCTTTGTTAGTGGGAACCAAGTCACCATGCCGACGGCTTACGATAGCAGGGATCCAGTGGATCCTCAAAAGCATCCAGAGCCGAGACGAGAGACTGAACGGCTTAAAGATATCCCCTCACACATTCCGGAGATCCTGTGGAACGGATATGTTAAATCGTGGGGCGCCGGTTGAGATGGTCAAGGAAAAGCTGGGTCACGCTAAGGCAGACACGACCCTGCAATGTTACGCGAAAATCAGCACAGAAGCGGTCAGAGACGCAGAAAGGCGCTTCGGGGCTGCATAGGAGGATGGAGAAATGAACGACAACGATACGGCCAAAATACTTTGCCCGTTTTATCGATCCAGAAAAATGAAAAAATTAAGGCAGTCGATCACGATTACATGTGAAAATCTGGAGAATAATATGGGGTTTGATGTGAAAAATATGCTGTCGTTCAGGTCAATCCAGGAACGGGAGGACTGGATGGGGCTGTTTTGTCAGGACTTATATCAAAACTGCCCCTATTACCAAAAAATATATAAAAAATACGAGGAGAGAGAAGAATGGGAATTGTCAAAAATCAGAAAAAAGAAATCGAGCGAAAAAACCAGCAAATCGAATTATTGAAACATAGCATCGGGGGAAGAGATCGGGAGATAGCAATCCTGAGAGGTCAGGCACTGGCTGCGCAGGCGCTGATCGGAGCAGTTATAAAAAAATACGGAAAACTCGAAATACCATTGGAAGAAGTGAGGAAAAACTACCGGGTCAAGGCGAAACTTGATTCAGAAACAAAGATGTGGCACATTGAGAGTGCAGAAGCATAAAGAAAAGCGCCGGGGAGAACCTGGCGCTTTTCTTTATGCCGGTACGCTGTCCATATATAGCGCATCGGCGTTTATATCGATCGCGTTTTTATTCACAATAAACAGGATGTAGAGGATTTCTTAAAAAGGAGAGCGCTGGAAGCATTCAAAAATGCTCATGAGCTGTTTTATTACAGTCCTACCTACGCAATGGGAATCGAATGCGAGAGGTGCGCGGGAGTCCTCCATGATAAACACGGGATGTCCTGGGATGAGATAGAAGATCTTGAAACTAAGATATACCAGGAATACGAAAGGCAGCTGTAACGGCTGTCTTTTTTGTATGGGAGAAAAGTGAATAAAATACTGCCAAAATAGAGGAGAAAGGGGGCGAAAACGGATGGCGAGAGCGAAATATCAAGAGTGGATTAACGATCCGGACAAAAAAACTCTACTGTCCGGATGGGCCCGCAAAGGATTGAGCGACCAGCAGATCGCGAAAAACATAGGAATCTCAAGGTCTACGCTGAATGAATGGCGGAAAAAGTATCCGGACATTTCGGACACATTAAAAAAAGGGAAAGAAGTAGCAGATGCGGAAGTTGAAAATGCCCTCTATCTGAAGTGTATCGGTCACAAGGTGCAGCTCAAAAAGACTTTTAAGGTCAAAAAGATAGAATATAATGACGCAGGACGGAAAATCAAAGAGGAGGAGCACCTGGAAACAGGAGAGGATGAAGTTTATATCCCTCCGGATACAAAGGCGATCATCTTCTGGCTAACCAACCGGATGCGTGAAGACTGGAAAGAGCGACAGAACACCCAGATGGAGCAGGAAGAAACCGAAGAGAGCGGCGTGATCATGCTTGCACCGGCGGATGTGGAGGGAGTGAAAGAGAAAATTGAACACTATAAAGCCGAAAAGCTCAAGAGTGATATGGCAGCCGCAGCCGAAACAGGCGATCATGATGAGCAGAGGGGAAGATGAGGCGCTTTACGGCGGGGCAGCAGGCGGGGGGAAGTCGGATTTTATCCTGGCGGAAGCCCTGCGCCAGGTGCATATCCCGTACTATAGAGGAATCATCTTTAGAAAGACCTATCCGCAGCTCACAGCCCTGATAGACCGCTCTCGCGACATTTATCAGCCAGCCTATAAGAAGGCTCGATACAACGAGACGGGGCACGTCTGGAAGTTCCCCAGCGGCGCAAAGATTTACTTCGGATCCATGCAGTACACCAAGGATCGAACAAATTATCAGGGAAAACAATATGATTTCATCGGCTTCGATGAGCTCACGCACTTTACTTGGGATGAATATTCCTACATGGTTTCCCGAAACCGTCCTGCCGGTCCGGGAACACGCGTCTATATGCGTTGTACAGCCAACCCGGGAGGTGTGGGACATGGATGGGTCAAGCAGTACTTTGTAAAGGCCGGAAAGCCATACGAGACAGTGATTCATGAGCATGAAATTGTGGGAAAGAACGGGCAGAAACTCCGGATGTATCGAACGTCCTGTTTTGTCCCGTCAACGATTTTTGACAATAAAGAGCTGTTAAGCAATAACCCCAATTACCTGGCGGCGCTGGCATCTCTTCCGGAAGCAGAGAGGGAGGCTCTTTTATATGGCGATTGGGACAGCTTTTCCGGACAGGTATTCGAGGAGTTCCGCGACAATCCGGACGGCTACGAGACCCAGCAATACACGCATGTCATTAAGCCCTTCCGAATCCCGGATGATTGGGCGATATATCGTGGCTTTGACTTTGGTTATGCTAAACCGTATTCGGTCGGCTGGCACGCGGTCGATCACGAGGGCTGTATCTATCGTATCAAGGAGATGTATGGATGTACCGGTACCCCGAACACGGGTGTCAAGATATCTCCGGATGAGATTGCAAAGCAAATCAGAGAGGTAGAGCACGCCGATCCGATGCTTAAAGGTCGGAAGATCATAGGAATCGCCGATCCGTCCATCTATGACGAGTCCCGCGGAGAATCTATCGCGGCTATGATGGAGCGCCAGGGCGTTTATTGGTCGCCGGGAGACAATACGCGACTGGCCGGAAAAATGCAATATCACTATCGCCTTGCGTTCGATGAGAACGGCAGGGCGATGTTCTACGTGTTCGATACCTGCAAGAACTTCATTCGGACGATCCCGGCGCTGGTATATGACGAGAGGAAAGTGGAGGATATTGACACCACACAGGAGGACCACATCTATGATGAATGCAGATATGTCCTCATGGAGCACCCGATCGCACCTAGAAAGAACATCATTCGCGAGATTCCGCAGGAGGATCCGCTGGATCTGTATAAAGAGAACCGTATGGTATTTAGAGTATAGGAGGCACACATGGAAGAACTAAAAGAAAACCTGACAGAGACAAGAATCGGAGAACAGGAAGCCCGGGAAGCGCTTGCAACGCTTGAAAAGTATAAGCGCGGTAAGAAAACTCTGGACGAGCGCTTGATTGATAACGAACAGTGGTGGAAGATGCGGCACTGGGAGCGGTTTAAAAAGAAAGACACGAACAAAGAAACCATAGAACCGGCGAGCGCCTGGCTGTTTAACTCCCTGGTAAATAAACATGCTGACTTTATGGACAACTATCCTGAGGCGAACATCCTGCCGCGTGAGGAATCAGACAAGGAGACAGCTAAAATCCTGTCTGAGGTGGTCCCGTACATCATCGAGAGGAATGGATACAAAGCGGTTTACTCGGATACGACATGGCAGAAAATTAAGATGGGAACCGGAATCTATGGAGTATTCTGGAACCCGCAGAAAGAGAACGGCATGGGCGACATTGAGATCCGGCGCTGCGATCCGCTCAAAATGTACTGGGAGCCTGGAATTGATAAGATTCAGGACTCTCGAAATCTGTTCTATCTCGATACGATGGATACGGATATCCTAGAACAGATCTATCCACAGCTTAAGGGAAAGCTGCAGGATACGTTACTTGATATCAAAGAATACCAGACAGATGATTATGTTGATAACACCGGAAAGTCGTTGATTGTTGACTGGTATTATAAAAAAACAGTCGCGGGCATATCCGGAGGCGTGCCGGTCACGAAGACCATCCTGCACTATTGTAAGATCTGCAATGGTCAGGTGCTCTACGCTTCAGAGAACGATCCGAAGATGCGAGATGGCTGGTATCAACATGGCAAGTATCCGTTTGTGTTTGATATGATGTTCCCGGTCGAGAATAGCCCCTACGGATTCGGATACCTGGACACAATGAAAGACTGCCAGGAATACATTGACAAATTAGGACAGGCAATTTTAAAGAATTCGATTGCGGGCTCGAGACCGCGCTACGGATGCAAGGATGGTGCAGGATTTAATGAGCAGGAGTTTACAGACCTTTCCCGGGATATCGTGCATTATGTCGGAAATAGGGATGATTTACAGCCGCTGACGGTGGCGCCGCTGCCCTCAATCTATTACCAGGTATACCAGGGGAAAATCGAGGAGCTGAAAGAAACATCAGGCAACCGAGACTTTTCGCAGGGTGCCACAACCTCCGGCGTCACAGCCGCATCCGCGATCGCAGCGCTGCAGGAAGCAGGGAGCAAGCTGGCGAGAGATATGATTGATGGCTCATTCCAGGCACATCAGGCAGTGATTTACATGGTTTTGGAACTCATCAGGCAGTTTTATACCACACCCAGAGTCTTCCGGATCACGAATAAATCGGGTGTAGAGGAATTTATCACGATGGATAACGCTGGAATGCAGCCGCAGGCGATGTCGATTGACTTCACAAATATGATGGCACAGCGTAAACCAATCTACGATATCACAGTCACCGCCCAGAAAGCCAGCCCGTTCACTAAAATCTCACAGAATGAGCTTGCGAAAGAGATGTATAACCTTGGATTCTTCAATCCTCAGCTCGCTGACCAGGCTCTTGCCTGCCTTGATATGATGATGTTTGACGGCAAAGAGGAAATCATGCAGAAGATATCACAGAATGGAACGATGTACCAGCAGATGCAGCAGATGCAGCAGACCATGAGCCAGATGGCCGCGGTGATCGCTCAGAGCACCGGAGATACCCGCCTGCTTGATGCGGTCGGAATGATGGGACCGGCAGAACAGCCGATCGTGTCCGGCGGCAGCACGAAGTCCTCGCAGCTGGATGCAATGGGGAACGCCACGAAAGAAACGGTAAGCTCTACCGCCGGAAAAGCCAGAGCCAGGGCAGCAGAGGCAGCCACACCGAAGGGAGCGCAGTAATGACGAAAGTAATCGAACAGAAAGATGGAGATACGATTGAATTTATCATTGACGGCCACGCTGACAAGATAAACCCGGATGAGGGGAATATCCTGTGTGCAGCCGTCTCAATGCTGGGGCAGACGCTCATGGAATGCTTATGGAAAATAAAAGCAGATGCCAGAATGGAAAGCCGCGCCGGATACATCCGGATTCTGTGCCGCATGGAAGAAAATGAGGTGGAAATCAAGCATCTGTTTGACTTCGCAAAAACCGGATTTTTGCTTTTAAAATCAAGGTATCCGGAGCATTTTGACCTGGTGGGAGAATTTTGAAAAATAATATGCCAAAATACAATCATAGACACGCCGGAGAGACGGCAGGAGGCAGCTGGAGAGACAGACGGACACGCCGGAAAGACGGCAGAGGACAAGCTGGAAAGACAGCCGACACGCCGGAGAGACGGCAGATAGGCACGCCGGAAAGACGGCAGAAAGGAAAGAAAGATGATTAGATTGAACCTCAGAATGTTCGAAGGTGGAGAAGGAGGCGCAGCGGGAGCGACTACAGGAGCCGCACCGGCAGAAAATGGAACGCAGCCGGCAGGAGCAGTCGGAACACCGGCAGAAGGTGAAAAGCCGGCCGAAACGATAGAGGAGACCCCGGAGGAGCGCGCTAAGTCCTATAACGACCTGATTAAAGGCAAATTCCGTGATATGTACGACGCAGACGTGCAGAAGGTAATCAAGAGCCGTGTGGGCGACATGAAGCAGATGCAGAAGCAGATGCAGGAGCAGTCGGACATCATCGGATTGATGGCAAAGAAGTACGGTCTTGCATCTGACAATATGTCGGATATTCGCACAGCACTGGAAAATGACGACATGTTTTGGGAAGAGGCAGCAGCCGACCAGGGCATGACGGTAGACAGCTACAAGAAGATGATGAAGCTGGAAGCAGAAAATGAATCTTTCCGGAAAGCCAAGGAGGAGGCAGAGCGTAAGAACCAGCGGGATGCGGTATTCCAGAAATGGGATCGGGAAGCGGAAGAACTGAAACGGTTCTATCCGCAGTTTGACCTGCAGACCGAAATCCAGGATCAGAGATTCCTTGACCTGATGGGCGCGGGAATTGATATGCGTACGATCTATGAGACTCTTCATCATGATGAAATCATTCCGGCACTGATGCAGCAGACAGCCAAGGCAACCGCCAGACAGCAGGCGGCAGCTGTGCAGAGCGGCCAGATGAGACCGGCGGAGAATGGTATGTCAAGCCATCCGGCAGCGCAGATCGTGAAAGATCCGGCAAAGATGACCAAGGAAGAGCGCCAGGAATACGCCAGAAGAGCAGCAAGAGGGGAGATCATTACATTCAGAGAGTAGGAGGATGGAATGATTTACTTAGATTTAAGATTATTTGATGATGTAACAAACACCACTGGTTCGACCGGTACAGGAAACGAACTCAGTCATGAGATGAAGACGTACTATGACAAGACCTTGATTGACATTGCGGGTCCGCGTCTGGTACACGATCAGTTCGGCCAGAAACGACCGATCCCGAAAAACGGCGGTAAAACAATCGAGTTTAGAAAGTACACCCCGCTCAGCAAGGCATTAACTCCGCTGACTGAGGGCGTAACCCCGGAAGGCAACAAACTGGATGTCAGCATCGTGACGGCGACCGTCAAGCAGTACGGTGACTATATCAGATTGTCTGATATGCTGCTTATGACAGCGATCGACAACAACCTGGTGGAAGCCATGAAGCTCTTAGGCAATCAGGCAGGTGCAACGCTGGATACTGTCACTAGAGAAGTCCTTAATGGCGGAACGAATGTACAGTATGCAGAGGGACAGACTGCATCAAGAGCCACTTTGACCCAGGACATGAAATTGACCGTCAAAGCGGTTAAGATGGCAGTCAGAGCACTGAAAAAACAGAATGCTCAGAAGATTGACGGCTGGTATGTGGGAATCATCCATCCGGATATCGCCTATGACCTCACGGAGGATGAGGAATGGAAAGACTGGCATCGATACACCAAGCCGGAAAACGCTTACCAGAATGAGATCGGAGAGATTGGCGGAGTCCGTTTTGTGGAATCTACCGAAGCAAAGATCTTTGCAAAGGCAGGAGCTGCGGGAACAGGAAGCGATAAGATCGACGTATACTCAACGCTGATCCTCGGTGCAAACGCATATGGAATCACGGATGTTGAGGGCGGCGGTCTTGAAACGATCGTAAAACAGCTTGGTTCCGGCGGTACAGCCGATCCGCTGAACCAGAGAGCAACCGCCGGATGGAAAGCCACCAAGACGGCAGAACGTCTGGTAGAACAGTACATGGTGCGTATTGAGACGGGAAGCACATTCTCAGAAGGAAAGGGGAACTAAATGGCAGCGAAGAAAACGGAAGAAATGACCAAAGAGGTAAGAAATGAGGAGACAACCGAAGAGGTAAAAGCCGAAGCAAAACCGGAGGAGAAGCCGGATGATTGGGTAAATGTCTACCTGATGAGAGATTCTGACAAGTACAAGGGCGATGTCTTTGTGCAGGTGAATGGAGTGGGCTATATCATCCAGCGCGGAAAGAACGTAAAAGTTCCAAAAGCGGTTGCGGAGGTGCTGCAGAACTCCCAGGAACAGGACTCCAGAACAGCGGAGCTCATCGACCAGGAAACGGAAAAATTCGAAAATGGTTTGAAGATGCTGATCTAAACCGGACGGGATGCGCGCGCAAACACGCATCCTGTTTTGAAAAAGGAGGAAGAGATGATAACGATTGAGAATAGACAGATGTTGATTCCACGCGGAGAAGAGATAATCGGAACCAGCGCGGACAACCTGTGTGACACCAGAACATTCTCACTCCCGCGCATATCTGCCACCCTTTTAGATTTGTCCGCTCTGAAATTCTTCCTCGATTTGGAATACGCCGACGGAACCAAGGACACGGATTCTTTGCAAGCAACATATGAGGAAGATCGCATTCTGCTCCTGTGGCAGATTCAGAATACACAGCTGCGCGTTCCTGGCGCGGTCTTTATCGCGCTCCGCGGATATGATGATACCGGGACGATGCGATACACATCATATAAGACACCGGTATACGTAGAGGATGCAATCAACACCCCGGAAGGAAAACCGGGCTTGAGTGAGTTTGAACGCCTGGAAAAGGAACTGAATGCAGGTCTTGAGAAGGCTGACACCGCCACGAAAAAAGCAGATACGGCGGCAGGACTGGCGAACTCAGCAGCAACCAGAGCGACAACGGCAGCAGAAGAAACGGAAAAACTGCGTGAGAACATTGCGGGAAAACTAGACCGTGGAGAATTAAAAGGAGATAAGGGAGATAAAGGCGAAAAAGGAAATACTGGTCTGCAGGGACCGCAAGGCATCCAGGGCGAAAAAGGAGATACCGGTCCGCAAGGACCTCAGGGAATCCAAGGAGTGAAGGGGGAGAGCGGTGTCATGGTTCCGGCATCGGGGATGTTTTCGCTCTATCTGGACCCGGAAACAGGAAATCTCTATGCAGATTATCCGGATGGAGAGAAGCCGCCAGCATTCCATTATGATTCGGAAACAGGGAATCTCTATTACCTTACAGGAGAGGATGTGAAAAACGATGGCTAGGATTTTAATTGGAAATATCAAAGGACCGCAGGGACCACAGGGAATCCAGGGAGAGACTGGTCCGCAGGGCTTACAGGGAATCCAGGGAGAGACTGGCCCACAGGGACCGCAAGGCATCCAGGGCGAAAAAGGAGATACCGGTCCACAGGGACCGCAGGGCATTCAAGGACCGCTTCCGCCACTGATAGCAAATTATCTTGCTACGGAATCCGGAAAAGCGGCATTGGATGCGATTGTGGGGAAACTGCTGGATGAGAGATTGACGGCAGCGGAGAAATCACTTACTCAGTTAAATAGCGAGCTATCGTGGAAATCTTTTGCAAATGGCGTATCATCAGTAGATATAAGCAGTTTGTCATGGAAAGCAATTCATGTTTTTATCATCGTTAATTCAAATAACCACGTGACTTTTTCGATTCCACTGGTCTATCCTCTGGTTCGTGCATCCGGCAATGAATTTCGATTTTATAATTTTGGTATGTATTTTAATTCTGGAACATATGTAGGCGGCAGAATAGGTGTGTCGATTCAGAGGATTTATATAGATTCAGTATTATTAAACGGGCAGGAAGTTAAAGAAAGTTCGCACATGTGGGTGTCTTATAGATAACTAAGGAAATCGTAATTTAACTGAGTAATAGAGGGGCGAAATGTTCACAGTAAAGAAAAATAAGATCGAAAATGGACACGATTGCTGGGGAAGAAGTGAATTCGATAATGTGTATGATGTTTATCACAATAACGAATTTGTATGTCGTATGATGAGCGATCCAACAGAATTAATCAACAAAGTTAATAACATCGTAAAAAAGGAGGAGAGTCCAATGAATAAATACATCGGAACAAAAATGATTGAAGCGGAACCAATGACGAAGGGAGTTTACAACGAAAGTAGAGGCCGAGCTGTTCCAGGGGATCCGAACGATGCGGGATATCTGGTAAAGTACCAGGATGGTTACGAGTCATGGAGCCCGAAGGAAGTATTTGATAAGGCTTACATGAAAGTAGATGATAATACAGATCTTCCGTCTGGTGTCAGCATCGGACAGAAGATGGTAGATGAGTTTATTGCCTACACGGAGACGAAAACGATGGGAACAAAAACCACAGTGGTGCGCTGTGTTCTCAGAAATGGTTTTGAAATCGTGGAGTCAACCGGATGCGTCGATGAAAAAAACTATTCTGAAAAAATCGGGTACGAAATCTGTATGGAACGAATCAAAAATAAAATCTGGGAACTTCTGGGCTTTCTGCTTCAGATGGCGTGGAATGGAATCCAGTAGGGAGGAGAGGGTAAGATGGATAAATTAGTGTTAAAAGATGGGACAAAAATTGACCTGGTGGCAGGAGCATCTCTAGGCGCGCTTCAGATTGAGAGCGAGAGTCGGGAGACTATGCTGGAGATTTGGAAAAAGCTGACAGACGAAAATCTGAAATCGATCCAGATCGAAACGTCAGACGGTCTGACGGTGGGAAAATATGAAGATGTCCTTCTGGTTTCTGAAACATCCGCTGTTGAAGGGGGCAAAGTAAAAACCAGCTTCAATATGCGTGAAAAGACATCCGAAGAAAAACGTCTGGACGCATTGGAAGAAAGTCAGGAGATCCAGGATGAGGCGATCATAGATCTCGGTGCTGCGGCGAGTGAGCTTGCGGAGAAAGGAGGTGCTAAGTGATGGGGGCTTTTTATGGAAAGAAAATCAGAGACGGGAAAATGACACTTGAAAAGGTGCCGTTATATTGGCGTAAGGTAACCGAGAAATGGTTGGAGGAGCATCCGGAGGGATAGAATGATCGATACAGAAATTGCAGTAGCCTTGATTGCGTCCGGCGGAGGTGTCCTGGGGGCTTTTGCAGGTGTGATTGCATCGGCGAAGCTCATGACATACCGGATGGGGCAGCTTGAAAAGAAAGTTGAAAAGCATAATACAGTAATCGAACGCACGTATAAGCTGGAAGAAATACAGGCTGTCATGCAGGAACAAATCCGAGTGGCGAATCATCGTATCCAGGATTTGGAGGAGGGAAGAGCTTGAAAGAAAAACTTGCGAAACTGATTGATGTAAAAAGCCTTATGACGTTAGCGCTGACAGCGGGATTCATTGGGCTGACGTGTTCCGGGGAAGTATCCGGACAGGAATACATGAGCATTTTTACTATGATTGTAGGGTTTTATTTCGGAACCCAGGCAGAGAAAGCAAGAAAATAGAAAGAGAGGAAAGAAAGATGAGTTGCAACGTACATGGAAACAAGAATGCAAACGAAGTACATAACTATAGCGCCAAGAAAGCGCAGAAATTAGGGCATCCGGAAATGACGGTTGATCCGGAGTGCACCTGTGATGTTGGCTGCACGGGTCCGGCAAAAGAAGGAAAAGGGAACACGCCGGTAGGACCGGGAGCAGAAACAAAAAAGCCGGGACCGGCAGATGAGTGCAAATAATGATTTAGGGCGGATATTTTCCGCCCTGTGTTCGTAGAAAGGACAAATATGAGAGATATTACATTGTGCCATCCGCGTCTCCAGCGTCTTGCGGGTGCGTGGATGAAAGCCTGTGTGACACAAGGGATTGCAGTGACGATTGGGGAAACATTCCGGACAGTAGCAGAGCAGGATGCCCTCTATGCTCAGGGACGTACAAAACCGGGAAAAAAGGTAACCAATGCACCGGGCAGCAGCTACAGTTCACAGCATCAGTGGGGAATCGCCTTTGATTTTTATTTAATAATGGACATTGATGGAGATGGCAGCACGTCAGATGATGCATTTAATGACAGAACAGGAATGTTTAAAAAAGCGGCTGAGATTGCCAAGGGGCTGGGACTTGCCTGGGGAGGAGATTGGAAGAGCCTGGAAGACAAACCGCATCTTTATCTGCCGGACTGGGGCAGCGGCACGGGAATTTTGAAGCAGAAATATGGGACATTTGAGAATTTCAAAAAGACTTGGGCGGCGGAGGATGGAGCTGCAGCTTCACAGCCGAGCGCCCCGCAGGTATCGATCACCGATCTGAAAGAAGTAAAGAGCGGCATGCGCGGTCTGTGCATTCTGGCATCGCCGACATTGATTATCCGAACAATCCCGGGCGGGACAGATTCCGGAAGACGTTATAATAACGGAGAGCACGTGCAGCCGCTTCGGAAGTGCTTTGTAAATGGAAAACCTTGGATCGAGACCTCGCTCGGATGGATTTCCGGGGAGTATGTCGGAGGCTGGATTTGGCAGGATGGACGCTGGTGGTATGTCCTGAAAGGTTACAAATATCTGCATGATACAGTCTGCCGGATTGATGGACAGTTGTATGCGTTCGATTCTGACGGCTGGATGCTGACGGCGGATAGAATCGCGGAAGATGGACACATCATAAAAGCGTAACATATAAGATGTACAAGCTCATCACAGCAATGTGGTGGGCTTTTTGTGTGGGAGAAAAAAATAAAAAAAGCTGTCAGAATAGAGACTATGAGGAGGCGATGAAATTATGAAGATAGCGGAGATTCTGGCAAGGGTAGATGATGAAAAGCTGAACCAGTACGATGCCAGAGTAAAAACAGCCTGGCTGTCAGAGGTAGAGGGAATGGTTGTAGATGAGATCCTGAACATGGCAGAAGGAAATGATATAGAGTTCGATGGATACGATTACGATCGGGACTTTGAAAGAACGCTCCTGGTTCCGGATCGCTTCGGAGATGTCTATTCAAACTACTTAGCTGCCAAGATTGACTATAAAAACGGAGAGATAGAACGATACAACAACAGCGTGGCAGCGTTTGAATCATCTTTCCAGACATTTGCGGCATATTACCGCAGAAATCATATTCCAAAAGACACAGCACAGTTCAGGGGGTGGTAATGATGAGACTGCCGCTTATTAATACGGTCAGCAGGACCAGAAAACAGGAAGGGGTCTTCGGCGGGCTCGATACCAGAGAGATCGTGCAGGATGGATATTTCGCGGACATGAAAAATATGTCCTCCGATTATTATCCGGCCGCCGGTCCGAGGGAAGCGCGCGGGGCGGTCATAAAAATCCTAGAAAAGCCGAACGGACTCTATTGGAAGAACGGTCTGGCTTATGTGGATGGAACGAAACTGTATTACAACGACCAGGAAAAGGGCGAGGTAACAGATAGTAAAAAAATCATGGTTGGAATGGGTGCCTACATCATCATTCTTCCGGATAAGGTGTACTTAAACACGGATTCCGGAGAATTTGGTTCGATGGAAAAGACATTTGCCCAAGCATCGACCGCCACCTTCGCCCCGTCTTACACTGGTTCCACCTATACAAAAATATCATGTACAGGAATTGGAAAGCAGTTCAATCAGTATGATGGCGTGGAGCTCTCCGGATGCACGAATGCGGACTACAATAAGACAGCCACCATCCAGGCAAAAACAGACGACAGCATCACAGTGATAGGAGCTCTGGAGAAAAGCTTCACACAGGATTCAGGATTGACGCTAAAACGGAAAGTTCCGGATATGGACTTTCTGACGGAATGCGAAAACAGACTGTGGGGCTGCAGCAGTAAGAACCATGAGGTCTATGCAAGCAAACTTGGAGATCCGTTGAATTGGAATGTGTTTGAGGGTATATCAACAGACTCTTATGCGGCAACGATAGGCTCAGATGGAGATTTCACAGCAGCGGCCACTTACTCCGGATATGCCCTGTTTTTCAAAGAGCATACGATTCATAAGGTGTACGGAAATAAGCCGTCAAACATCCAGATTCATACACAGGAAGCCCCGGGTGTGATGAAGGGATGTAATGAAAGCGTGAGACTGGTGGGAACCACGCTGATATACCTTTCTGATACCGGTGTGTATGGGTATACCGGAGGCGTCCCGTTTGCCCTGTCGGAGGTGCTGGAAAAATTCAATCTGTCGGAGGGAGTGGCAGGAAAATATAAAGAAAAATACTATCTCTCAGCAGAAACAGGAAAAGGTAAGAGGCTATTGGTCTATGACACAGCCAAAAGACTCTGGCATAAAGAAGATGATACGCAGATGCTTCTTACTGCATCGGGAGACGGAAAACTGTATTTCATCAATCAAAACAAGGAGCTTCGCCAGATTGAAGGAGGAGAAGAACCGATAGAATGGTATCTGGAAACGGGAGACCTGGAAGAAAGTCTTCTGAATCGAAAATACATCGGAAAGATTCAGTTTCTCCTGGAATTGGAACGAGGGAGCCAGGTAGAAGTCTTTCTAAAACATGATTCAGACGCTGCATTTCGCCGGATGCTCACTGTATACGCTACAAGAAAACGAACCTACACGATTCCGATTAAACCAATGCGGTGCTTTCACTATCGCTGGAGACTGGAAGGAAAGGGAAAAGCCCGCCTGATTGCAGTCGGAAAATACATCGAAGAAGGGAGTGAAATCTGATGGCGCAGTATAAAGCAATGGAAGGCTTTGACAAGATGGACCAAAAAGAACTCACAGGCTATCTCTATCAGCTTAACGAACAGCTTCGCTACATGTTCGATAATCTGACGCCGGAGGATAATTACTCTAACCAGGCGCTGACGAAGTATCTGGAAGATGAGAAGAGGGTGGCTTCTCTCAAGTTCGACCTGGATGGACTTAAGGTGGAGGTATCTGATTTCGAAAAGAACACGAATGCAAAATTCAAAGTCACGGATAGCAAGATTGATATGAAGGTTTCAAAGGGAACCGTATCATCGGAAATCTCTTTGGAATCTGGACAGGTTACAATCTCCGGTAACCGTCTGGTGGTAAACTCCACGAATTTCAAACTCGACGCATCTGGAAATGCAACATTTTCGGGAACGGTCAAAGGTGCTACAATTACCGGTTCACATATCCGGTGTAAGGGTGGGGCATTTGAGGCGGATGAGGATGCGGTATATATCGGCGGCTTCTATACGTTCGATACCAGCCGGGGTCAGTATCTGGGAACCGGCGATCAGAGTACCGGAATGGGAGATAACGATCTGTATTGCTTCTGGACCGGCTGGGATGGAACGGGGAATATCAGCGATACAAAACCGCAGAGGATCCTGGATCACTATGGATGTGTCTTGTCTCCGTCCAATGCCTATGCACAGGAATTATATCTCAATCACCCTGTTTTTTCCGGGAAGACCCACTATTGGGGCGTGGCAGAAACGATCCAGGATATCTATGATCGCCTGGATGATTTGGAAAGCAGAAGTTAGGAGGCAGTCATGAAGAAATATATCTATGATGAAATTGCAATCAAAGCAGTCATGAATATCTTGAATAGTTTAAAGGTAGAAGGAATCAACCAGGCACAGAACTTGGTTAAGATGGCGGCTATCTTGAGCGCGGGAGAAATTGAAGAAAGGGAGGGGGATAAATAATGGCAGTAGGAAGTATCGTAGATTACCTAAATAGCTCAGGAAGAGATTCCAGCTATGCAGCCAGACGGAAGCTTGCCGAGGAGTATGGGATGTCTGGATATTCGGGTTCAGCAAGCCAGAACACGAAACTCCTTAGAATGCTGCAGGGCGGTGCTCAGCCGACCAATAGCACAGCGGCCAAAGCACAGGAATTGGCTAATGCAGCACCATCGAACAACGTCACAGCCGGAGTGATAACCGCATCCGGCTCTGCATCCGGAGGAACAGAAGCAAAACCGGCCTACCAGCGCTCTGACCGGGTGAATGAATATTATGAAAAGACGAGAAAGCTGGAACGGAACAAACCGGACGAGTTTGAAAGCAAATACGAAGGTCAGATTTCGGATATCCTGGACAATATCCTGAACCGCCCGAAGTTCTCCTACACCTCCGAAGATATGACGAATGACGATCTCTATAAAATGTACCGCGATCAGTATCTGCGCCAGGGAAACCTTGCGATGCGTGACACGATGGGGAACGCAGCGTCATTGACGGGCGGTTATGGCAATACCTACGCATCAGCCGCCGGGCAGCAGGCCTATGACAATTATGTATCGATGCTGAATGATAAAGCCCTGGACTTCTATGACCGCGCATATCAGCGATATAACGACGAGGGACAAAACCTCTATAATCAGATGAATGTAGTAACCGGTCTTGATAACACGGACTATCAGCGATATAGAGATACGGTCAGCGATTACTATAATGACCTCAATTATTATAACGGCAGATATAACCAGGAATACGGGTATGACTATGGCCAGTATCAGGACCAGGTAGCGGCGGACCAGTGGGCGCAGGAATTTGCATTCCAGAAGCAGCAGGCGGCGCAGGAGCAGGCGAACTGGGAGGCTGAGATGGCACTTGCCAGACAGAAAGCGGCAAGCTCGGGCGGCTCGGGTGGAAGAAGAAGATCGTCTTCGTCGAAGAAGAAATCAAGTTCATCAAGTACCCAGAATACTATGGGATGGCAGGAAGCTCACGATGTCTACATATCAGCATTGAATACACAAGGACAAGCAGTAGCAGATGAAATCATGAACAGTCTTGAAAAAGATGGATTGGTAGATATGTATAAAGACGAAAGACAGAAAGATGCACTTGGTCCAGAAGTAAGAGCTAAGCTTGACAAAGTACTTGCTACTGGTTTGACGAGAAATTCGAATACCGTGCATACGAAAGAAAGTGCTGCTAAAGAAAAACTCGCCGACGAATGGAAAAAGAAATGGGAGAAAGTTAAATGAGTACCAAGAGCAAAAAAACAATGAAAGATTATCAGCTGGAGGAAGGAAGAAGACAAAGGCAGAAATATCTTGATGAGTTAGGAATATCGTTAGATGATTCATCCTCGAGTAGCTCATCTTCAAATAACTCATCTTCGAGTGGTTCTTCCTTGAGTAGTTCATATTCAAATACTTCCACGACATCCACCAAGAGCAAAAAAACAATGAAAGATTATCAGTTGGAGGAGGGAAGGAGACAGAGGCAGAAATATCTTGATGGCTATCGAAATATACCGAACGAAACGATGGCACCCAGTGAATATTTAAAAAAACATTCAACAAATTATGCTAGGGAATATGCTGCCAGCAAAACTGGAACACAAAAAGCAGCTTCCCAAAAATCAACCCTCACCCCGCGAGCAGCCACAACCTCGCGGGTGAGTGCCAATGGCACGCGCCCGTATAGCGACCAGGAATTTACGCAGATGGTACTGGACTATGCCAAACGCACTCCGAACAGAGGAAACCAGAGCTTCCGTTCCTCTACCGGCCTGACTTATTCCGGAAAGCAGGGAACAATCACCTTCGCCCAGGCGCAGGCAGATCCGAAATATAAAGAATACGTCCAAAAAGGAAGCCGAAACCTGAAAGGCTATTCAGATGGATTCATCGGGGATCTGAAAGCGGCGGCGAAAGTAAGAGATACATCAGCAGTACCGGATCTTCGTTCGGAGTACATGGATAACGACGAAAAAGAGATGTACAACTATCTCCTCGGAAAATACGGCACAGACACGGCGGACGAGTTCGAAAAAGGTCTCGAGGACACACTGAGCGCCAGATTGAGACACGATGAGACCAAGACGGTTAGAGATGCGTCACGGAGAAATGTGCTTGCTGGTGTCGGTTATAACGTCTATGGAGCAATGGAAAGCCCGAAGGGATATGTCTACGCAGCTACCAAAACAGGAATTGACAAGACGAAAGAAATCAAGGATCTGATGAATGCAGGTTCAACCGATGAATATAAGTCAATCCTGGAGGAATACAAGAAACGGAATACCCCGGTTGATCTGAATGATCCGGCATTCTCAGGAAATGCAATCATGAATGCCTCTAACGAGGGAATCAAACAGGCGATCGGCGGAACCCCGGTAAGAGATTTCGCTATCGATACAGGCTTGTCGATGGCTCAATCTGTTTCCCGTATGCCGCTGGGAGCACTGAATGTTGTAATGGCTGGCGGAAGTGCGGCGACGGATGCGTATGTGGATGCAGCAAACAGGGGAGCAACCGGCGATCAGGCGCTGCTCCAGGGCGCCGCCCAGGGAACAGCGGAAGGTGTCGGAGAAAACTTCAGTCTTGGAAAATTAAAGGGAATGAAAGAAGTACCAGGGAAAGGTGCAAAGGCTGTCATTAAAAACCTGGCGAAGCAGGCAATTGCGGAAGGTTCTGAAGAGGGCGCGACGGAAATCATGAATACCATTACCGACAAGATGATCATGGGAAATAAATCAAACTATGACACAGCGGTGAACTATTACATAAGCCAGGGAATGAGCAAAGAGCAGGCGCAGATGCGGGCCTATGAAGAGATCGCCCAGAATGTCGGCATGGCGGCTTTGGGCGGTGCAACCTCAGGTGCAATCATGGGTGCCGGGGCGCAGGCGCTTGGAACCTTCTTACAGCGCGGAACAATGGCGCAGGAATACGCGGAACAGAGAGCAATCACACCAGAGGAACAGACGGCACAGCAGCAGGCCAAAGAGCAGCGTGCGCCGGTGGCTTCTGAGGGTGTTTCGAGCATGGTTCAAAATACACAGAATAACGCAGGGGCGGGGAGTACAGCCATCTCTGATATTCCTGTTTCGGATGAAAATATGCCAGCTGCTTCGAAAATCGTTCCAAATGCAAAAGAAAATGTTTCTAATATCAACAAAAACGTTACTGGTATCAACAAAAACGTTGATGATATCAATGAAAACGTTACCAATATCAACGAAAACGTTGATAACACCTCTGAAAATGTGCAAAATTCCATCAGCAACATTCCAGAGCAGATGAACACACAGACCGAAAGCAACCGGCAGGCAGAGACAAGTCAGCAAACAGAAACAAGTCAGCAGGAAGAAACAAGTCTGCAAGCGGAAACAAGTCGGCCGGCAGAAAATCAGCAGAGCGAGAAAACAGCAGAACGCGCCCATCCGGATTCTGTACAGGAAAGTTATGCCAGAGAATACGCTGAGAATATGACAGAGGAAACCCGGAGAAAGGAATACATCGAAAGCCATAGAGAAGATTTGAATGATATCTTCTCAGACCTGGGAGAAAATGGAAGAACGGCAGCAGTCGAATCTTACGATCCGGAGGTTCCGGTATCGCAGTATCGCCGCGCATTTAACCGGTATTATGATTCTGGGCGCTATGCGTCCGATATCGGAGTGGCGGAAAAATCAGTCCTATCCTTATATCTGACAGGAGAACAGCAGCTTGCGGCATACAAAGCAGGAGCACAGGACAGAAAACTGGAGCTGGATCGCATGTCAAGACGGCGGCAGCAGGGGCCGGCGCACCAGGGCGGACTGGAAAATCTGTCCCAGAACGCGACACAGGCGCAGCAGAACCTTGCAGAAAGTCTCGGAAAGCGTACAGGGCTTAAATTCATCCTGGAGGATTCCTTGGAATCCGGAGCAGTGGGTGAATACGAAGGAAAGAAAGGCACGATCCGGATCTCCGCCAACTCAGAAAACTTTCTTCGAACAAACAGCCACGAACTAACTCACTTTATCAAAGAGAATGCTCCGGAGCATTTCACATCCTATCGTGATACAGTTATCAGCGCTTACTTATCCGCAGAGGGTCAGACATTGGAACAGATGACGGAAAGCTATGAAAAAGCCTACGAGAAACACGGTCAGAAGCTCTCCAGGGATGAAATCATGGAGGAGATTGCCGCGGATGCTACGGGAAAATTCTGGAATGATGAGGAATTTGTTCAGAAAATCGCCCGTAAGGATAAAACGGTCGCACAGAAAATTGTGGATTTCCTGAGTGATATGCTGGATGCAATCAAGAGTCTTATTAAAAACGAGCACACAGGAAAAGCGGCCGAAACGTTGGCAGAACAGAAAGATTCGTTTGAAAAAGCAAGAAACCTCTGGATGGATGCACTGGATCAGGCAAGCGAGAACTATAAGATGGGTGAGACAAGCACGGAGAGCGCTGTGCGCTTCCAGCTGGCAAAACCGGATCAGGTGACAGACAAGCACATCGAAGAAAACTATGACTATGTCCGGAAGATGGACAGTGTCGCATCGATTCGCGGGGATGAGTTTAAGGGAGATCCAAAGGAAATACGTAGCAAAATCATAGAACTGTATAATTCTTACGGAAATGTGGTTCATAATGATGTGGTAGGGGATGTTGCTTTAAGTATGCGTTCGGTTCGCAATGATCTGGCGCATGGTTATGGAGACAAAAAAGCTGCCGCTTTTGCAACGGTAAAAGATGTAATTGAAAATGGAAAGGTTTTAAGATATTCGAAAGACTGGAAAGGAAGAGGATATGATTCTGTTTCAATAGGAGCAAAGATAAATATTACAGATGGGGAAAATGCAGGTCAGTATTATGAGGTATGCGTTGTAAAAGTAGACAGGACAAATCGAATGTATCTACACGAAGTGGATATAGAAAAGGCAGATAGTGTCCCGTTCAACTACGCCCAGGCCGAACCTGCAAAAAAACATAGCGGCTACAACTATCTGCCTATCTCCAGTATATTTGACAGACTGCGCAATGTCAAGAATGAAAATGTTAAATATCAGCTTGGAGATAATGAACTGGAAGAGACAGATAATAAGGAATTGGTTGCCCGTAATGATCTGACAGAAGAAAAGCTGGTAGAAAGTTTAGATATGAACAGCCCTATCTCATTAAAAACAAAACCGGGTAAGGGTGGGGAAGATATGGGAGACATTTCAATTGTATTTAAGAAAGATGCGGTTGCTTCGGGCGAAATCCAGAAAGGAAATTTTAAAGATGGCGTTGCTGCCGTCATTCTGCCGACCAATGCAAGTGATAACCTAAAAGCCCGCTTAAACCAGGAAGGAGTCAATACGATTCTTTATGATCCCAATCTTCCGGATGCCAGAAAGAAGGCGATCAGTGAATTGAAGGATGTTCGTTTCCAGATTGATGATTCCGATATGGACATTGATTATGATGAGGTAGTTCGGGAAAATAGTGAGCTGAGGAAAATCAACGAGGAATTAAAGAATCAGCTGGTCCTCACGAAAGACTACGTCCCGCGTCAGGAAGATATCCGGAAATATGCCGGAAAGCTTCTGAAAGACTATAATTCCACCTATCCGCAGAAGAAACTGGAAGAGAATTTAAGCCGCTTTTATGATTACATCCATAAAGCGAAGCGCCTGGACGCACAGGAGACGATGAGTATAGCTTCTCAGATAGGGCATTCTATCCTGGAAAAATCACAGCAGGTAGATACGGAGCAGACGCAGGTATACCGGAATATTCTGAATGATATCAAAGGAACACCTATCTATGTTCCGGAAGAGGTAAGGAACAACCTGGATTCGGAGGGAGGTTACAATGCATTCCGAAAAAAATATTTTGGAAAGATTACCTTCCGAAATGCTGGTGTGAGTGTGGATGTGGCATACAATGAATTTTCGGGACTGCATCCGGATCTCTTCCCGGCGGACATTATCAATCCGACCGACCAGCTTTTACAGATTGCGGACGTCCTGGACGAGTCCCGCCCGAAAGTTGAAAATCCCTATGGAGCGGATATAGATGAAATGTCTGTTATGTTGGGACAGGAGATCCTGGACAATAAAGCCAATATCCGGAATATCCCGCCAACACTGGCGGATAAGCTCTTTGCCCGCGCGGATGAGCGTGAGGCTGAGTATATTTTAAAGCGGAAAGAATACGAACAGAAGCTGAAAGAATACCGCGGAAAAGTGGAGGAACGAGAGCGGGGGCGGAAAGATAAGAAACAGATCGTTCGTGATGTTACCAAGATGCAGAAATGGCTCTTATCTCCTACGGATCGCGACCACGTCCCGGAAAGCATGAGATCGGCAGTTACAAAGTTCTTGTCCTGCATCGATTACAGCTCATCCAGACTGAATGCAGATGGAAACGAAACGCAGCGCACAAGGGATTGGAATGATGCGAAAAAGGTGTATGATTCCATCCTAAAGAGTGATGGTCTCTTGAAAGGCGAAAAGAGCGACATGTACATCGAGGTCGATCCGGATCTCGTTTCGAAACTAGATGAACTCCAGAGCATGGCAGATGAAGGGCGGAAGCTGGAGGACTTATCAGCAAAAGAGCTCCGAACCTTAAAAGAAACTGTATCAGCGATGAAACACAGCATCGAAGACGCCAACAAGATGTACACGAACAAACGCTATGAGAAAGCATCTGAGGCAGCAGAGAGCACGCTGAAAGAATGGCAGGGACGGAAAAATAAGAAGACCATCAAGGCGCTGAGTGCGGCGGATAAGTTTCTGCAGGTCCATATGCTGGATAGTTTCACGGCGTTCGATCGTCTGGGGAACACTGCCACAAGTGTATACCAGAGCCTGAGAGACGGATTTGATACCAAAATGAGAGACACCCGAACAGCTCAGGAATATATGGAAAATTTAAAGGGTGAGCTGGAAATCGAAGATAAAGAGATCCAGGAGTGGACCGGCAACAAGGCAAAACGTCAGACGTTCAAGGTCTCTGGTGGAGAAATCTCATTGACTCCGGCGCAGGTGATGAGCCTTTACTGCCTGGATAAGCGTCCGCAGGCACGGGAGCATCTTTATAATCAGCTTCGGGGTATCCGGACACAGGGAGTAGAACGAGAAGTCAAAATAAAAGGAAGGAAGCTCTTCAAAGTGGTAGAGGCAAATGTTCCGGTAACGGTGACACCAAGCGACGTGCATTCTATCACGGAAACACTAACACCGAAACAGAAAGCCCTTGCAGATGGAATTGTAAAGTTCTTCACAGACCAGACGGCTCAGTGGGGAAACGACGTCAGCATGACGCTCTACGGGTATAAAAAATTCAACGCACAGAATTATTTCCCGATTGTGGTCGATAAAAACGAGATTGCCAAGACAAACGCGGATGTCGGCCGTGATATCCAGACACTGAAAAATTTGGGAATCACGAAAAACACTACAAAACACGCGAAAAACAGCCTGATTATTGAAGATATCTTCGATGTCTACACGCGCCAGGCGGATCAGATGGGAAGCTATCATTCTTTCGTGGTCCCGATGTCGGATTTTCAAAAATATTACAACTTCAACGATGTGGAAAAGGGAAATCTGAGGGAACAGATGGAGCGTGTCTATGGAAAAGAGATGAGCGCCTGGATGGATGCATTCCTGAAAGATTTGAACGGAGTCGGCAGCGGCGAACGCGAATTGACTTCGAATTTCCTAAGAAATGCAAAATCTGCCGCAGTTGGCTGGAACCTAAGAACAGCGATCCAGCAGCCGACCGCCTACTTCCGTGCGGCAGCAGAAATCGATCCGAAATACCTTGCGCAGGGCATTAAACTGCATGTATCAGATGCAGAATGGGACCAGGTAAAGAATTATGCACCGATTGCCTGGTGGAAAGACCAGGGCTTTTTTGATATCAATACCGGCCGTAGTATGAAAAGTATGCTGATTGGAGCGGATACCGTTCGGGAAAAGATGATCAATAAATCAATGGACTGGGCTGGAAAGGGTGACGAACTGGCATGGAAACGCTTATGGTTAGCAACCAAGGCAGAAACAGCCGCCCGGCACCCGGAACTGACGGTTGATTCGGAAGAGTTTCTGCAGAAGAGTGGAGAACGCTTCTCTGAAATCATTGATAAGACACAGGTAGTAGACAGTGTCTTTCATCGGAGCTGGGCGATGCGGGAGAACTGGACGAAATTCTATACATCTTTCATGTCAGAGCCTATTAAAAGCTATAATATGCTCTATCGCGCGGCGATGAACATTGCAGACTCCAAAGAGCTCAATGGAAAAGCCGGGAAAGCGGAGAAAGCAAAATTCGCCAGGGTGGCCGCTGCATATGCCTCTACCGGAATTATCACAGCACTGGTCGCGTCTGTCATGGATGTGGTGCGAAACGACGATGATGATAAGGATATATGGGAGAAATATATTGACGCCCTCGGCGGGAATATCGCAGACAACCTCAATGTTCTGAATCTGATTCCGATTGCAAAGGATGTTGTTTCGATGTTTGGCGGGAACTCTTCCCAGCGTATGGATCTGCAGGGAATTGAATACGCCGTATATGCCTGCAATGAGATGAAAAAATTCGTAGCAGGAGAAAGTAAATACACCCCGACAGGCATCCTGTACAAGTGGATGAACCCGCTCTCAAGGCTGACCGGTATCCCGATTGGGAACCTTCTCCGGGATGCTGGCGCCGTGGTTGATACAGCGCTGGATATCACAGAGATGGATACAGGGGACTACTGGAAGACAAAGAGAATCTATGACATGTCAAACCCGGATAACGTCACCATGTACACCAAGAAGGCTCTGAAAGCCTACAGGGAGGGGAAGGGAGAACTAGGAGGCAGAATCCTATCCGATCTAATCAAAGCAGGACAGACAGAGACAAAGGTTGATTCTGCAATGAAAACTGGTTTAAAGAACGAACCTCTGATCCAGGAGGCGGCGGATGCGATGCTGAACTGGGATCTCGATACATATGAGAGTAAGATTGATGAGGTGGCATCTAGGGGAATTGATAAGGATCTGGTAGTCAAGGCGGTTGATACGGTAATCAATAAGAAAAAGAAAGAACTGGAAGGAGGAACAGAAGAAACACAGGAAGAGAGCACAACGCCGGAAGAGACAGGACCGGCAGAGCAGAAAGAGGTTCAACTCTACGATATGTCCAACGTAAATGAGGCGCTGGCAGCAGGAGAGAACGAAAAAGCGAATCAAATGCTGAAAAGTGTGGTAGAATCAAAGAAAGCAGACGGAAAGACACAGAAAGAGGTCATTTCATCGGTCAAAAGTTCCTTGACGAATAAATATAAAAAGAAATACCTCGCCGCGGGCGCCGATGAGCGTGCAAACATCGAGATCCAGCTGGAACGCCTGAGAGTGGACGGAAGAAGGGTGTTCTCAAGTGAGGACTTCTCAAGATGGAGAAAAAATTCAAAGAAAAAATGATATCATAGGTTACTGCGCTACGGCGGTCCTGACGGCGAAATCGGAGCCTCTATGCGCTACCTGTCCCAGCGGTATACGATGCCTTATAAGATGCAGAAAGGACTTCTGACCGACATCGGAACCGAGGAACTCGCCCATATGGAGATGATTGCCGCCATTGTCCAGCAGCTCACGCGCAACCTTACTCCGGCACAGATCGAGTCATCCGGGTTCGGACCATACTATATCGACCACACCACGGCAATCTGGCCGCAGGCAGCAGGCGGAATCCCGTTCAATGCGTGCGAGTTCCAGTCGAAGGGCGATGCGATCACGGATTTATATGAGGATATGGCAGCAGAGCAGAAAGCCCGCACAACCTACGACAATATTCTCCGCGTGGTCAAAGATCCGGAAGTATGCGATCCGATCCGTTTTCTGCGCGAGCGGGAGATTGTACATTTTCAGCGGTTTGGCGAAGCTTTAAGAAATGTACAGGATCACCTGAGCAGTCGTAATTTCTATACGTTTAACCCAGAGTTTGATAAAGTGAAAGCGAAGGGATAAAACAAAAACCTCCGTAAACAATGTCAAATTCATTCTTTACGGAGGTTTTCAAACCAGCACCGAGTGCGGATAAATCCGAACCCTCAACCTCCGCCAGTGTGATGGTCTTAGAACTGTTCTTACAGTTAAAAGTAAGGAATTATCTTGTCCTCATAAAGATACACCGCATTTACAAAACTGTCAATCAGTCTTTGCCGCTGTTCCCGCTTTGTCACATCAAATTTACGGAAGCGGTAAATGAAAAATGCTATCTGTTCTCTTGTAAGCAGGGGCTTGTGCATTTCCTCCTGCAAAATGCTGACTTCAAGCTGCCTTTTGGTTTCCTCCAACTCGTCCAGTCTTTGCTTGGTGGACGGAGTAAAAATCCCTGCTTGAATGGAGTTGAGCATATTGTTAATACCTTTTTCCGTTTCTGCAAGCTACTTTTTCAAAAGAGGCAGATCGGTGCTTTCTTTCTTCTGCAACTCCATCAGCGTATCAATCAGTCGTTCCATGACTTCATCATTCATAATTGCTTTCATACAGTAATTGAGCGTACATATAAATTAGAGGAGACCGAGGCAGTGATGCAGAAACAGATCCGGGTGGCAAACCATCGGATCGCAGATTTGGAAAAGCAGATGGAGGGATAAGGTATGCAGATTAAAGATTATGTAAAGCCGGAATTACTTGTGGTAGCAGTAGTGCTGTACTTTATTGGGATGTGGCTGAAGCAGAGTGAGACAGTGAAAGACAAATACATCCCACTCATTAATGGGCTGATTGGCGTTGCGATTTGTGCCATCTATGTGTTCGCCACCTGTGCCTGCGGCAGTGGTCAGGATATCGCGCTGGCAGTTTTCACGGCACTTACACAGGGCGTCCTTGTGGCGGGATTGTCTACGTATGTAAACCAGATTTTTAAGCAGTCAGGAAAAGAAGAGTAGAAGGAGGCGATCCGACTATCTCCCGCGGCAGTTCGGGGCGTGGCTGCCGTTGCGACATCGCAACAATAGGGGAAAATCGACGAAAGCCGATAGTAGGAATAAAAACCCCCAAGGAGTCGCGATCCTTGGGGGTTTTGTCGTTGCCTGTGATGGACAACTACTATCTCTTAGCCTATCGGCATTATAGCATATGCGAAAATTCTTTGCAAGATACCCCGGAAAACAAAATTTCATATTTTTTCATATCATAAAGAAAAGAGGACAAATCTATGAGAGATATCACATTATGCCATCCGCGTCTCCAGCGCATTGCGTCCGCCTGGATCAAAGCCTGTGCGACCGAGGGTATCACAGTAGCCATCGGAGAGACACTGCGGACGGTGGCGGAGCAGGACGCTCTGTACGCGCAAGGACGTACCAAGCCTGGCAACATTGTAACCAATGCCAAAGGCAGTAGCTATAGCAGTCAGCATCAGTGGGGGGTTGCTTTTGATTTTTATCTTAAGATGGATGTGGACGGCGATGGCAGCGTGTCAGACGATGCCTACAATGACAGCACAGGTATGTTTAAAAAGGCCGCAGAGCTGGCAAAAGCTTTAGGACTTGCCTGGGGCGGAGACTGGCGTAGCATCGTAGACAAGCCACATCTTTATCTGCCGGACTGGGGCAGCGGCACCAATATTCTTAAACAGCGTTACGGCACCTTTGAGGCGTTTAAAAAGACCTGGCCTAAAATGGATGTAGCGACAGTCAAAGCCGACAGCGATGCCGGAGCGGCGGATCTCAAGGACATCAAGAGCGGCGCACACGGCTTGAGCATCACTGCGTCCTCACTCATCATCCGGACAGCTCCGGCAGGTGCTGACTCTGGCAAGCGATACAGTAAGGATCAGCAGGTGCAGCCGATCCGGAAGTGTTTTGTCAGCGGAGCACCGTGGATCCAGACTGCGGACGGCTGGGTGTCTGGCAAGTATCTTACTGGCTGGG
>ERZ834694.304-NODE-304-length-63222-cov-7.344135_pt1 | contig 63222 bp, 55 predicted proteins | sample MGYA00519691_ERZ834694 | MGnify/ENA primary metagenome ERZ834694 (study PRJEB31850, sample SAMEA3708758) | human gut metagenome | biome: human gut; feature: human-associated habitat; material: faeces | place: China | collected 2014 ... | reverse complement strand
GTCAGGGTAGCCCAGCGCAGCAGGTTGGCACGCAGGGAGAGATGATAATCAGTTGTGATTTTGGTTTCCGACGGCGTGTCGGCAAGTGTATTTTGTTGAGCGGCTTTCTCGGCTTCTGCCTTTTCAGCGGCAAGTCGGGCTTCTTCCGCCTTGCGCTGCTCTTCGGCAAGTCGTTCCTGTTCGGCACGCTTCTCGGCTTCCAGTCGTTCGGCTTCCGCCTTGCGTCGTGCTTCCGCTTCCGCATCCGTCACGGCTGTTTCCTTGACCGGTACCGTCAGGCGCACAGTGACAAAGTCTCCCTCTGTCGCATGGTTGCGGGTGATAAAGTTTTCTTCCTTGATTTCCGCACGGATAATCAGTTCGGATTTCACACGGTTGGCACGGATCTTCGCCGTGGCAAGGTTCTCGGTTTCACTGCCCAGCGAGTTGCAGTAGCCGTCAACCAGCAGCGGCAGCCTGCCGTCAAGAATGTCCGTTCTGTTGCGCTCGATGCATTCCAGCAGGCGGGCAAGTTCCGTGTCATTGCCATTCCAAGGCACGTAGAACATGTCCTTCTGCGGAACGAACCGGAAGGTGTAGGTCGTGTCTGCTTTCTGCTGCGCAATGACAGGAAAAGTTACCGTCATCAGCCACAGAAACAGGGTAAGAAAAGTGATTTTTCTGCTCATATAAACTTGAATTTATTATCTTTGTCTTCTCCAAAGGTAATAAATGCCATTCAGCGCCCAAAATATTACAAAAACTTTTTCTGTTGAAATACAGCGTTTTATAAAAATTGTCGTTTGAGCACTTTTCAAATTGTCGTTTGAGCACTTTTTTTTGTCGAATTAGCACTTTTTTGTCGCTTGAGCACTTTTTGAAAATGAGCTTCTGAGACCTTTTTCATCGGCTTTTTACCACACAAATTATTCCAGATTTGCTTTTTTCCACTTGCCAGGCGTACATCCTTCCTTCTCTGTAAATGATTTGATAAAGTTACTGCGGGAAAGAAAACCGGAAGACTCAGCCAGCTTCTGTATATTGATTTCCGGATGCTCCTTCAGTATGTTTTTCGCATACTCCAACCGGAGACCGGTTATCCATTCGCGGAATGTCATTTTATACGTAGTCTTGATATAAGCGGAAAGATAGGTACGGTTCGTATGAAGTATTTCGGACAGTTCTTTTATGGTAAGTCCCTGCTGGACATAGCCGTCTGTCTTTATCCAGTTGGCCACTTTCTCTATAATTTCTGTATAGGACACTGGAACTTCCTCTTCTGAAACCATTTCGGGTTCAGTTCCCGAATTTGTCAGAAGTTCTTCTTCAGATTGTATATCCTGCTCAAACGCATTTTCCACCTGTTCATAGAACAGCAGGTAGTTCTGATAGCTGTAGAAAAGATAGCTGTAGAACGGTATTGACGACAAAATCCAGATAAAAACATATTTGTCTGGCAGAAATGTCAGCAATCCGCATCCGACACCGAAGATAACAGCCCAATAAGTGAATATGGAAAGCCATTCGATATATGTGCCTATATCATCCGCCTGAGTTTCATTGAAAATCCGAATGGCTCTACGATATGCAATTATGACTCTGCGAGCTAAAACGATTCCAAAAACGACTAACCATACAGCTAAAGCAAATAAAGAGATTTTTTGCATGATTCCGCTTGGCAACAGGAACAACACAACTCCGGAAAGAGTTGAGAATATAATCCATAAAATGATATGTGTCCACACACGCCGTTTGGTAATGTAAAAACGATCAAGCAACATTATCAATGCCGAACTGAACAGAGAATAGCACAGGAAGTATGTGGACATGTTCATCAATATGGCAGAATCCGCATTTTTGAATCGGATACCAAAGAAGAAATGTACCGAATAGTTTGCCGAAAGCAGCAGCATAGCTATACCCATAATCTGTCGGGAGCGGAGATAATTCTTGAAAATTTTCTTTTCAGGAGTCTTTGCAAACAAAAAATAAAAGCCGAAGAATAACATCAACGGCAGTGCGGCACAAAGTGAAAAACTGTATATAGATGGTTCCATTGTTATGCTTATTTGATTTTGATACAAAGTTACGAAAAATATTGGTTTTCAGGATTATTTTCCTGAGTTCTTTTTTATATTTTAATCATACGGAAACGCTTTGATATTATACAGTTATCGGATTCACTTTCATGGTGGAGAGATTCAGGTACAGCCCGTGATGCTCGATCATACCGTTGCGGAACATTTTCCACAGGATGTTGCAGCCGAGCTGTGCCAGTGTGGAGTTGATGAACAGGTCCTGTTTCTCCAGAGCCTCCGCCAGCGAACAGCTCGGTCCGGAATCCTTTTCCTTCACTCTTGCGTATTTGACATATCGTGTGATCACCTTCAGCGATTCCACCGTTTCGTACAGCTTGGATGCCGGCTGTCTGATTTTCTTAGGTACGGTTCCGAGGATGACCTGTCCCGTATTCTGCATGTTGCCGAAGTCCATCCAGTACAGTGGTGTTTCGTGGCTTCTGTATTCCGAAACCGGCACGGCTTTCAGTATGTTCCAGAGGTCGAGACGGGACTTTATGTTGTCCGTGCAGGTAATCATTATGTTGGCCAGATTATCCCGTCTGGCGTCCTTCAGGGCTGCCGGATAGATGTCCGGTACCGCCTTCCAGTCGTTGCCGAAGAAGTTGTTCATGCGTGTGACGAGGCACTGCGCCTTGTTCAGTCCGATGTCCGAAGGGCTGAAGAGCTGCCGCCCGATGTTGGCTTCCGTCACGATGTCGGAATCATACAGTGTCACGAACAGTCCGGGATGTCCGAGTCCCCTCAGTGCCGTGTCAAGCCTGGCCAGGCAGGTAAGCACCTGTGAGCCTGTTCCTCCCGCTCCGATAAGGTTTACCGTTACCGGATGCTGCGGGTTTATGAGATAGTTGTCGATGTAGTGTACTCTTTTCATTTCAGTATGTCTTTAAGTTTCATGTTGTTCAGTTGTTTCAGTTCGTCGAGGTTGAAGTCCCTGTCCCGTGCCGCCTTTGCCACCAGCACGAGGTTTGACCTTGTCGGGTTCCCGTTCCCTCCCAGGTGGGTGAATTCCGTCAGCCAGAATTTCCGTTCCCAGTACTGCAGCAGCTTTTCATAGGTCAGGTCCTTCGGCAGCTCTATCCTGGCGTTTCCCAGACATACGCTGGAACCTGTCACGTTGAAGAACGGTGCGGCATACAGTACGGTATCCGGTCTGGGAACGTTCCCCTTGTAGGCATAGATTCTCATTCCGTGCTCTCCGGCCTCGTAGATTACTCCCGGCAGGTAATATTCCGCGTTTTCTATTTTGAGTGCGGTGCTGAAGAACATCATCCGCTTGTGCGGTGGATTGTACCACACGTATCTTTCGCTGCCCTTGCGCGAGTCGCAATACAGCAGGTTGTCGGGTATCTTCCCGTATGGAGTGGTACCGTGTCTTTCCGAGTATTCCTTCACGAGGGTGTTCATGAATTCCAGTGTCACCGGTCTTCCTTCCGTCATGTTTCCCCGGTCGTCAATACCCCGGATTTCAAGGAAGAAGTTCTTGTCCCCTTCCGAGGCATAGGCTATCAGTGCCGCCCTGGGGTTGAGCGGTGTCTTGATCTTTCTGGTCAGTTCGTTGCTGTCTATCATATGCTTTCAGATTGGTTTATATTGTGATGTTGATAAATTTTTCCGCCCATTTGAAGAAGCGTTCCGGGTAGTCGTCCATGCGGAACAGTTCCTCCGTTTCCGGAGACAGGTCACAGGTGGTGACCGGAATGATGTCGTATGTCTCCCGGCTGTAGGAGTTGTAGTAGTCCACGAGGTTGTCCGTCACGGGATCATTGCAGTCATAGACGACCCTTATCTGCCTGTTGAGATACATGGGCAGGTAGTCCGGTTCCTCTTCATAAAACGGGTCGTAGCCGTATTCCATGATGCCGCGTTCAGGCGAGAGGAATTCCAGACCTTCCTTCATGGCGGAGAGCAGGGACTGTTCGTATCCGTTCGCCGGCTTATACCGTCCGATTGCCTTCGGCAGGTCCTTGTAGTAGGATTTCCGTTCCACTCTCCTGAGCAGACTGTGTATCCTGCCTTTCTCGTATGAATGCAGCAGTTTCAGCCGTTTTTTCCTGTCGTCCTGTTCGTCGTCATTCTCTTCAGCCAGCCAGGTAAGCGCATATTCCGTGTCATCCTCGTCCAGTATGGTGTCAATTCCGTTTGCCTGCATCAGGTTGTGGATGAAGGTGACAGATATGCGTCTCAGTTCCGGCCCGAGATTTTCCACAAATTTCACAGGGAAGTAATACAGCGTAAGTTCTCCCCATCTGTGGCATTTCCAGAGACGGAAAATGAGTCTTTCCCCATCCTGCTCGATGTTTACATTCATGTCATTGCCGACAAGGTCGCTCATTTCATCATGCAGTCTCGTTATTCCTTCCGCCATTGTGAGTCCCGGTGCATGTACCGCTTCCTTTTTCATAAGACTCGCATATCTGAAAAAGGAATCACGCAGGTACTCGTAGTTTTCCCGCGTGATCAGGTTGCACGGCTTTCCGTCAGGACTTTCCGAGAACAGTTCCGGCGGAGGCATCGGCGTGAATGTGGTGTTCAGAAAAGAATTACGGCACCGCTGGGTGCCGCAATCCGTTTCTTCCTTTCCGTGCCGTAATGCACCTTCCTTTCGGTTTCCGCAATGATAAGTCTCGCGAGCTGTTCCGCCTGATATCCGTCCAATGGTACACATGATTTCTTCTTTTTTCTGTAGTCCTTTGCCATATCCTTTATCCTTTTGTTCCGATAGTTGTCTTGAACTCATATTCTGTCATGTCCTCCCTGATGACCGGTCCGTGAACGGTAGCCGTCGTCAGTTCCGGGTACATGTTCGAATAGTAGTTCATGACCATGTCCGGCGAGATGTTCGGATCCGGGTCCTGAAGAGTAATATACTCTGTTCCTTTCTTGAATCTGAATGAGCGTGTCATTCCTTTAATTTCGAGTGCCATGTCTTAAACTGTCTGATAAGGTGACTACTTGGGTTCCAGCATGGACTGCGGGAAATCGATGTATTCCTCGTAGTCCTTCTCACTGTATGCGGGGTGTTCCTGATCGGAGAGGTACGGTTGCTGTTCGTCCTCCTGCATGAACCGTTCTTCCTGCCAGTCCTGAATTTCAGGCTGCGGCGGATATTGAGGTTGGGAAGGCTGCTGTCCGCCTGTCAGCTGTACGTATTGCGCGTGCGGCTGTATCTGCGGTCTTGCTTGCGGCTGTGGCGGCTGTTGTTGCGGTGGCCATATTCCTGGCTGTTGCGGATGCTGCGTGTATGCCTGTTGTGGTCTCTGCGGTACCGGCTGTTGCGGACGTTGCGGTTGCGGATTTCTCTGTACCGGTGTCTGTGTGTATACCGGCTGTTGGGAGTGTGGCTGTTGCTGCTGTACCGAAGGTTCCGGCTGTGCCTCCTGTTCCATCAGGTCGAAGAGGCTTCCCCGGTTCATTTCCGTGTCGGCTGCCTTTATCTTCTCCTCGATTTCCTTCAACTGGGCGGCATTCGCGTGTGCTTTCGCCTGTGTAAGCACGCTGACGGCTTCCCGATGGTTCCTGGCGGCTGTCAGTTCTTCCGCCTTCTTCATCAGTTTCTCGTACTTCTCCCGTTTCTCGCGTTCTTCCTTCGTCTCCTTGGATTTCGCTTCCTTGGCGGCCTTGCTGCTGGCGGCGGCCTTGTCCGCCTGTGCCTCAAACTGTGCCATGTTGGAGATCAGCCCGCACGCTTTCTGTATCGGTCTTGTGACTGCCTGCAGGAATCCTGTGTCAAGTTCCTGCGGTGTGCCCGTGACAGTCAGCGGCACGATGTGGTTCTGGGCCTCGTCCTTGAGTCCGTTCGATTTGGGCAATGTGGAAACGGTCAGTTGTCCGTTTGTCTTGCGGATGACGATCGTGAGGTCCACGCTTTCCGTCATCATCTGGTGGATTGCTGTAAAAAACATAATTTCAGATATTAAATGATTAGACGATGTGTTTCAATATTCGCTGAATAATTCAGCCAGCAGCCTGTTCCTATCCGGATGTCTGCATATTTCCAGAACGGGGTTCAGCAGCTTTGAGATGTGAACGGGACCTGTGGTTCCCCTTGGCGGCAGCTTGATTGCCGGTTGCGGGACGTGTACTTTCGGTCTTCTTGTCACGGGCATCCCTATCGGAGCTGGTGACTGTCTTGTGATGATCGCTTGTTGCATATTCTTTAATTTTTAACTGTGAATACCCGGGCTTTGGCAGCCCGTTGAACTACAAGGGCCCAACGGCAAATGCTTCCGGAAAGGCAGGGTTTTCGGGAAAAATACCGGAGCGCAGCGAGGATGATTTTTTCCGAAACCGCTTGCGGCCTGACCTTGCCGTCCGACAAGAAGCGTTTGCCAACTTTGCCCTGTAGTTCTCGGTTTGCCAATGTCTGTGTTTTCCGTCCATTCCCTTTTCTTTCCGTGTCATTTCCGGCTGTGACGGATACAAAAAGAGCCGCCCGCTCCCGGACAGCTCCCTTATGCTGCAATGATAAATTCCGTGCATGTTCCATATCGTCAGATTTCAGAAGACCAGAAAACTCAGTATGCACAGAATGATTGCCAATGCCACGAGAAAACAGGCTATACGGTAGAGGAACCTGAAGAGTCCCCTGAAACAGATGATGGCCACGGCAGTCCATACAGGCGATATACCGTGGGAATAGAGCCAGCTGAATATGATGGCTGCTGTTACGGCCAGCGCGAGTGTCCTTGCCCATCTGCTGTCCGCTATCTTTCTGATACGTTCTTTTGCTTTCATAATCTTCATTTGTTTGGCGGGAATGCCATTCCCGGTTTCAGGGGCTTTCTTGCAGTCCGCCTCCACAGGCAAGGTTTTCGGGAAAAATACCGGAGCCTCTGGCGAGGATGATTTTTCCCAGAAACCGTAAGGCCTGACCTTGCCGGTGGAAACGGGCGGGCTGCGACCTTTGCCCCGCGAATCGGGATGGCTTCATCATTTCCTTTTCCTGCCGTTCCCGTTTTTGGGGAACGAGAGTGTCAGGGTGAACCCGGCGTCAAAGGTGACCGAAGCGTCGAAAGCCACGCCCTTCTTTCCCTTGAATCCCTTGATAAGGCGTGTGGAACCGGAGGAGAAAAGCTGTTCCAGATGCTGGTCCGTCAGTTCCTTGTTCAGGAATCTGCGGTACACGGTCAGTCCGCACCCTTTATTGTCGCAACGGGCACTCTTTTCCCTGACGATAATGTGTCCGGTCTTGCATTTGGGACAGGTGAATGTGCGGGCGGCTGCCGCCGGAAGGCTGAGGTTCAGGATTTCACGGGTAGCCTTGCGGGTGTAGTCCGTGATGGATGCCATGAACGTGTCCGGTCCGAGCGTGTGCCGCTCTATCTGGAGAAGGGTCTTCTCCCAGCTTCCTGTCAGGGAAACATCCGCCACGAGCATGTCCTTCACCGCATCGTAGATATGGAGTCCCTTTTCCGTGGGGACGATGCTCTTGCCGGAGCGGGCGATATAGTCACGTTTGAACAGTGTGGTGATGATGGCGGCTCTTGTGGCGGGCGTGCCGATGCCCAGCTCCTTCACGGCCTCGCGTGCCTGTTCGTCGGCTATCTCCCTGCCGCAGGTCTCCATTGCTGCCAGCAGCGTGGCCTCGGTATAGGGCGGTCTGGGCACGGTCTTCTTCTGGGACAGTCCGAATCCTGAAACAGGAACCGTGTCCCCTTCGGCAAATACGGCCGTACCCTCGTCGGTTTCCGGCTCGTCGTCCTGCCTGTCCTCTTTCCTGCAGAAGATGCCGCGCCATCCCGGACTGACGACAAGGGAACTTTTCGAGCGGAAATCCATGTTGTCCAGGCGACATTCCATAAGAATCAGTTCCTTCTCGCAGCAGGGCGAGAACGCCTCCAGCATACGTCCGGCTATCAGCGTATAGACGGCCTCCTCCGCTTCGGAAAGCCCTTCGGGTGCGATGCCGGTCGTGATGAGAGCATGGTGGTCCGTCACTTTACGGTCGTCCACGCTACGGGTGTTGAGACGCGCAAAGTCAAGGATTCCGGCACTTGTGGCGAATTCGGGCATGGCCATTATCCTTTCCAACAGACCGGGCACGCAGGCCATCACATCGTGCGGGATATACCGGCTTCCCGTTCTCGGGTAGGAAATGAGCTTCTTCTCGTAGAGCGACTGGGCGATGTCCAGCGTCTTTGCTGCGGGCAGGTCGAGGTGCACGTTGCAGTCCTTCTGGAGTGCCGTTAGGTCGTAGAGCAACGGCGGCTGTTGCAGGCTTTTCCTGCGCTCCACCTTCGTGACCGTCGCCGAAGAATCGGGAGAGAGACTGCGGTAGGCGGCTTCCGCCTTCTGCCTGTCGTCAAAGGTCGCGGGATGGAAGAAGCGGCGGTGTGACGTGCCGCCATTGAGGGTGACATGCAGCTGCCAGTATGGTGTGGATACGAAACTGCGGTTCTCCCTGTAGCGGCTGCATATCATGGCGAGCGTCGGAGTCTGCACCCGTCCGATCGAGTTGTTGGACGAGCCGGAAACGATGGCCAGGGCACGGCTGGCGTTCACGCCCACCAGCCAGTCTGCCTTCGCGCGGCTGTCGGCGGCGGTATACAGGCTGTCGTATTCCGAGCCGTCCTTCAGTTCCTCCAGACCTTTTCGTATGGCCTCGTCAGTAAGCGAGGAGATCCACAGGCGTCTGAACGGTTTCGTGCAGCCCAGAAAGTCGTATATCCAGCGGAAGATAAGTTCCCCTTCGCGATTATTTAAAGTTGTGATAAGCGAGATTATCCAAAGTAAAAGATTATCCAAAGCTATATTTTTTATGTGCTAATTATTAGATATTTGCACTCGCTACTTCCAAAAACTACTTTGGATAATAATCCTTTATTCCTGACCTTTTAACCAAGACTTTAGTTTATACATTAGCTCTTGTGATATAATAGCTCACTCCACGTTATCCAGACAGATATTCTGTAAAGAAACGAATTAGATATTTTGCGAAATTATTCTTCATGATGGATCTATGTATTGTTGTATTAGAGAGCACAAATCTCTTTAGGTCTGTTATTAGACATACTTTTATATATTAAAAAAGTGATTATTTCAATCCAATTATGAAGTTACAGAAAATATTATATAATAGAACTAAATAAGTAAATTAAATAAAAGAGCATGATTGTTATGCCGACCATCACGCTCTTTATTTAATTTAAAATTATTTATAATTGTACCTAAACAAAAAGGTACTTCATGCAGTAAGCAATAAATTTCAAACTAAGTCACCAATTAAACCAACGTTGAATGATATTTTTCCTTTTTTTCTTTCTCTTTGGACGATTTTCCATTTCATAGCCACCAACAGAGATAACACAATTATTCCGAATAAAATAGTGCGACTTACACTCCAGATTCCAATTACCAATAGAAGGATTCAAAGAAACAGTTTCTCCGTCAAAAATAAGTTTCCAGCCATTTGGAGAAATTGGCGTAACAACTTCTTTACCACATCCGCAAGCGCATTTATGTATTGCAACACTGTGTTCTATAGAAATATATAAGATTCCATCTTCTAAATTTTCAGGGATATGTTCAATAAATCTATGTATCAAATATTTCATCTGCCACAAAATTAGAGTCATTTGTACTATAAGTGAAATTATGGAATCGCTTGATAGCATGATAAAAACCGCTATATTTTTTCCATTCTATCACGGCTATATTTGCATTGAGGGCATTCAAGTCTGCAATCTGAATATTAGTAGCATACTCATTATCTTCATTATTACCCATTGGTATTCGTCTGGCAATGTGATCCCTCTTTTCAGGAGTAACCAAAGTAACTCTAAGTGACCCTATCAGGAAATTATCAACGGTTTGGACACCCATTCCAACATCAATAAGAGGAACATTGTTCTGCTGTAATTCCTTTACTATCATAGCTCTTGCCGCATCATTATCGATACACAAAAAAACAAACGACATATTAAACAATTGATAAACATTATCTTTCGTTATTTTTTCTGCATGAGGTTTTATGCCATTATGTATATTAGAATATATTGATGAAAAATGGTTTACTTTTTTTTGTGTGCCATCAAAAATTGCTTTGGTTGGTGCCCCTGGTGCTCGAAAAGCATTGTGTTGACAAAAATTATCATCATCATACAAATTTATTTCAGATACAGGAGTTTTTGCAATTAAATCTAATATATAAGAACCAGTACCACCCAAGCCAATAATTGCTATCTTCTGATTACTCAATTTATTGTTGATATTCCAGATATTAGCTCTTGTAGCATTAGAATCTATATATTGAAAAACAGAACTTTCTTCATTATTAATGACTTTAAATGTTCTGGCAGTTACATTTTTATCTAATGACATAGCAGGAGTGGATATGATTTCAATGTATCTGACCATTTGCTCATAATAATCATTGTAATCATTTTGGGGTTTATTTGAAAAAGAAAAATTCATTATAATATCATCAAACAATGGCGTGTTCGGAGATGAAAGCCTAATTGCGGATATTTCAGAACCGTCTTGGTTACAGGGATATTCTCCCATAAAATTAATAACATGTTTGCTGCAATGTTTCTGATAAGTTACTGCATCATTATTAATATTTAGAGCGACGATCAATTTTCCATATTTAATATCTTTACTCTTATTCACATAGGGTATGTGGTGTGCTATTAGATACCCACCTTTTACCTCAATTTCATACCCCTCATCCATTAACCGTTTGAGGTCTTTATTATGAGCGATTAGTTTCTGTGACATTGAAGTTCATTTTATTGGTTACAGATACACTATCGCCTTTGGTCATTGAACCGTTTGGGTTCTGTTTTGGCCCACCGGAATAAGTTACAGTATAAGCAATAGTTTCAAAATTTGGATTAGGGAAAGCAAGTCTTACAACCTCTTCGTAGGTAATTTTACGTTTTTGCCAGTCTTTTTCTCTACTGTTTACATAGATGATAAAGCGAAGGGGGTGAGGCTTGGAGATAAACTTTTCCACTCCGGGACGAGCCAAGTCTACAATCTCATCATCCGTAATAAAATCATCCTTCCAGCCTTCAGGTAGGTCAAGATAAATTTCATCTTCTGCAGGTATATTACCTAATTGTCGAATTTGAATACCTCGTATGTATTGTTTATACCATGTATAAAGAGTACCATTAATAGTAAAATGCAACTTCTTTTTAACAAAGAAGTATTCCGTTTCTGGTCTTGCCAAATTAACAGTTTTCTCGTTTTCAATTAACTCATCTTCATAAGGCTTACTAATAGATAGAAACAGTTCTGTATCCAGAGGAATACCTGCAATCTGTTTCAATTCCGCACCAGTAATGTACTGGTTACAAGTTTGATACTCTTTACCCTCAACAACGAATTTTAAAGGGATTTTTTCACTTGATGCTTCTGGCATCTGTTTGTTATTATTCTCCATAAATATAAACTAATGAGGCTTCTATGTTTATTATCCTGATTCCTGCTAAGTACGAAGCCTCTCTAATACTTCCTGAAACCTTTGCAAAGATATATCAAAAATCTAAATTCACCAAGCAAATCTAAAAATAATTATCTAAAATATAGCAATGCTTATTATTTCAAATATTTTTCGTATCTTTGTCGACAACTTAAAAATATAATGTTTATGAAATCATTAGGAAGTACATTAAAGGAGCTAAGAGAGATACACAGATTTACACTTAGGCAAGTGGAAGAAGCAACTGGTATATCCAATGCTTATCTTAGCCAACTTGAAAATGATAAAATAGCCAAGCCATCAGCTAATGTATTGTATAAGTTGTCTAATATATATAATGTAGAACTCGATACTTTGCTTGCCGCTGCGGGTATAATAGAAAAAAAAACTTCTTCAAATAAATTATTAAATGCAGTTGCTCTTTCTTCAGACTCCTCTTTGACTAAAGAAGAAGAGGAAGCGTTATTAGATTACCTTCGTTTTATTCGTCAAAAGCAAAAGTAAAATGTGTGTGATACAATCTATAAAAGATATAGAGAAGATTTCATTAGAAATATTGAAGGATAGTAAGAGTTTAGATATTTTCCCAACCCCTATTGATAAGATAGTTTCATATGTTAATTTAACAGTCTCATCTAATGTTGATATCTCGCAAATTCATGAAGGATATAAATCCAAATATCCAGATGCTTTACTTAGGGCATTGGGCAAGGTTCGTGGTTTATTGGTTCGGAAAGAGAAAAAAGTTTATCTTGATTTGAATCAATTAGACAGCCGTAAGAATTTTGTTAAGTTACATGAAGTTGGACATGATGTGTTACCATGGCAGCAAAAATGCTTTGATGTCTTAGATGATGATGATGAAAGTCTAAAGTTTGATACCCATGAAGAGTTTGAGGCTGAAGCTAATTTTTTCGCTTCAGTTACCTTGTTTCAGCATGATAGATTTACATCAGCAATCAACAAGTATCCTTTAGATATTGATACCCCAATTCAGTTGTCTACTCTTTTTGGTGCATCCATTCATGCAACTCTAAGAAGATATGTTGAGTATTCTAACAATAGATGCGCACTATTAGTTTTAGAAAAACCATCAAGATGCGGAGCATTACTTAGAAATAAATTCCAATCTCCCAGTTTTACTAGTACATTTGGAGAGATGGATATTCCTAATGTGTTAGATTATTTTGCTTGGCCTTTTGTACAAGATTATATTCGAAGACAAAACCATATTAAAAATGGAACATTTTCATTATTTACCTCTAATGGTTTAACTCAATTTACATACCATTTTTTTAATAATAGTTACAATGCTTTTGTTTTCATTTTTCCTAATGGAGAAAGAAATGTTGTAAAAAGTAGTTATTTTTCAAATTAAGGGATTATTATATTCTTTACCAACTGATATATAATTCCATTCTAAGGCATTTCTATATAACTTAAAAACACCTCAGAAGGGAATAAATTTTATCATAAAAATATAACTGAAAATTAGTTTAACTATATTGCTTTAGATTATCCAAAGTAGTTTCTTGTATTACAAATTATTTATATACCTGTGAAAACTACTTTGGATAGTAAATGCTTCTATTTCCCAAGTCCTTTTAGCCAATACTTTAATTTTGAATCTTTTTCCCAAGATCCAACCTTTTTATCCATTGTTGGTATAACGTCAATATAGGCGGCTTCAAGGGCTTCTCTTTTCTGCTTGGAATCAGCCCGTGCATATATTTCTGTAGTTTGTATAGATACATGTCCAAGTATATCCCGGATATAAACCAAATTCACTCCAGCTTGCAACAAGTGCATGGCCTTGCTGTGCCGTAGGCTATGGGGGCTGACTTTGGCCGGGACGAGATCCGGGTCTGCAACATGTGCACTCCTCACATATCTCATCAAGATGAAAGTTACTCCCGCATTCGTGAGTTTTTCCCCTCTGTTGTTTGCAAACAGAGGATGTTGGTTCAACGACTGCTTTGATAAACCTTCAACTTCCATATACTTCTTGAGCAATCCCACTTGCTGTTCTTGCAGTGGGACGAGCCTTCTCTTCCGACCTTTGCCGAATAATGATACATAATACGGCTTGACCAAATGCAAGTCCATTGGTGTCAAGTCTATAAGTTCCTGAACTCTGGCTCCGCTGTCATATAGCAATGCTATTAAAGCAAGGTCACGAAGCCCGTTTCTCGTATCCACGGGAATTAAGGACAACAACAGCTTTATTCCATCAACAGACAGGTAACTCACTGACTGTTTTTCAGAACGTTTCGATTTGATGGACAATATGGATTTCCATTGTTCCAAATGGAAGATGTCACCGTACAGCATATACTTGCTGAAAGTATGGAATGCGGCAAGCCTTTGGTTACGTGTTGATATGCCGCACCCTTTGTTTTCTTCCGTCCATTGCAAGAAATCCGACACATTGTCACGTGTCAGATGTTCCAACGATAGCCTGTCTGCCTTAATACGTCTTGTTTTCTCCATAAAATCAATGAATGACAAGAAAGTATTTCCATATGCCCTTATGGTATTATGGCTTAGGCCACACTCTCCGGACAGGTAGCTTGTAAAAAAGCGTGTCAGGTGTTTAGCAAAATCATTTTTCATAGGCTACAGGATTATTGGGTAAAGAGGGATATAAAAACCTTGTGATGGAAATTTCCTGTTTCAGTATGTCCGGGTACATTTCTTGTGTCAGCCGTACATAGGTTTCCGTATCGGACAACTTCTTGTGTCCGAGAAAAATGGCAAGAATAGGAAGCGTGCAATATACATCCGCCCCGTTTTCAACTTGGTGCATCAACGAATGTACGGCGAAAGTATGTCTTAGGTCGTGTACTCTGGGGCCTTTTTTAGCGCAATGCGGAATACCGCACTTTCTTAATATAATCCTGAACCACGCATAAATCCTGCTTTGGCTTAAAGGCAATCCGGACGGAGAAATAAAAAACGGGGACTCCATATTGTCTGCATGGGGCAAAGGCAGCCTGTCCCTCGCTTCCACATATTGGCTCAACACCCGGTACAATGACGGGCAGACAGGTATCAGGCGTTGGCGCTGGTTTTTGGTTTTCCTTATCGTGATTACCCTTTTTTCAAGATTTATATCCTGATTCAACAATGACGTGGCCTCACTCACACGCATCCCCGTTCCATACAGTAGGCGGAGAATGACCGGTATGGAGAAAAGGCGGCTGTCCATATTCCCGTGGTCGCTGGCCACAAGAGAATCGCATACGGTAAAAATGGAGCGTACTTGCTCGTGTGTAAAGATGTACGGTACGTATGTGTTAGCCTTGTTCTTGGGAATCCGGGGTACATAACAAGGAAAACCAATGTTGTTCATGTACTTGGTAAACTGTGCCAATATGGAATATTTGCTGCAAATCGTCTTATAGCTGTTATTAGTCAGGGTTTGTCCCCATTTGTCTATCAATGCGCTGGTGATGAAAGGGGTCTGTACCTTTTCCTCGATGAAGAACCGGTCAAGCAATCCCAAGTTGCTTTCAAAATATTTCCTTGAAAAGCCCACGGCTTCTTTGGCATCCACAAACCTTTGCATATACGGGGCGAACACGCTCATGAATTTATACTTGTCCATAAAAGAGACCTCCTTTCTGTTCGTAAAAAGCGGGATTGACAAGCGGCACGTTGAGGGCACATCTCATCAGACTTGACAAATCCACCCTTAAATATTCCATTGTGCTCAAGGAGCTATCGTGCCCCAACGATTCAGAAATGACAGGCAGAGAAACTCCGTTGGCAAGCAACTGGCTGGCGAGGGAATGGCGCATGGCATGAGGTCCGAACTTACGTCCGGAGATGTCAATCCCCGATTCTCTCATGATTCTTGATATGGCACTGTTTATTCCCCAACGGAACATGGGGCGGTAAGGCGGACGTGCCGATAAGAATATTTCCGGATGTTCGGAAACCGGTCTGCCATAACGCAAATAATTGACAATGGCTTCACCGACTTCTGTGAGTAATGGCAACTCTATCGCTTTTCTTGTTTTGTATTGGGTGAACGCAATGACATTGTGGTCCCAATCCAAATGCTCAAATTTCAATCTGCAAATATCCGAAGCACGCAAACCAAGCCGGGTGGCAAGAAGCAATATTGCATAGTCGCGTTTCCCTACCGGACCGGATTGCTCAACCGACAATTCTATTTGTTGGATTTCTTCGGCGCTATATATGGAAGGCAGTTTTTCCCGTTTAGGATAGCGGTTGCGGGAAAGGACATATTCAAAATCCGTCTGAATATATTCTTGGATTGATAGGAATCGTAGAAACAACCGTAGGGAAAAATACCTGTCAATGGCGTTTCTGCTCGTACTCAGAAAAGATACTACATCCTCCTCTTCAATATCAGAAAGTTTTGATTTTGATCTGGTTTCCAAGAACACAATAAAGTAACTTAGGTTGCGACGGTGTTTTAAGACCGTTGTCTCACAGCGCCGTTTGCTAATCTGTTCTTTCAAGAAAAGACGTGCAGCCTCCCCGATTTCTCCCGGTAAGGGATGTTCTTCCATTTGTACAATCTTTTTTGGAATAACGCCGGTGTCCAGATAAGAGGAAAGATTATGTACGCTACGGGTAAGTACCCGCTTTGGAAATGGAGTTAAATCCGGAAGGACTGATTTCAGGTAGTATTCTCCGACTTCAGTGGAGTAAAACACGATGCCTTTCTCTTGAAGATAAGGCAACAGGTATTCCGACCATTTCTTTTGGTGTAAGGTAATGCAGGCTTCCGAATACCCAAGAAACCGCAAATGTTCCGTGCATTCTTGCATCAGGACATGGATGTTTTTCGTCTTGTTGTTGGACATGTCTTTCAATTTTAACGGGTGGTTTGTTCCAACCCTGTGACGAAATTACCATTATATTATCCAAACAACATTATCAAAAGTAATATTGATAATCAATTTATTAGTAACTCATAATTATTGTTACTTTGGATAATCTTTTACTTTGGATAATCACGATTATTTAAAGTTGTGATAAGCGAGAGGGTGAGCTTATCTTCCGATACATCTACCATTATCTCGGATATACTAAGCCCTTCAAGCGTCTTTGGATCTCCTCACTCACGGACGAGGCTATCCGTGCAGGTATGAGCAACCTCAAGGATGGCGAGGCTTACGATAGTCTCTACCACGCTGCCGACTGTCGTGCAAAGGCTGATTGGCTCGTGGGTATGAATGCCAGCCGTGCATTGGCTTTGGCTTCGGGTATGCCCAACAACTCCCTCGGACGAGTGCAGACACCTACGCTGGCGATGATATGCAGTCGCTACAAGGAGAATCGCGACTTCGTTTCCACACCTTATTGGCAACTGCACATCACCCTTGAGCATCTGGGCGAGTTCCGTCAGTTCGCACATATCGAGGACTTCAAGAGCAAGGAGCAGGCAGAGGCGGCACACGCACGATTCTCGCCCGACTCAACGGCACTCATCACGAAGGTGGAGCGCAAGCGCACCTACCAGCAGGCTCCGCTTCTGTACGACCTTACCACATTGCAGAAGGACTGCAACACGCATCACGATATGAGTGCGGAGAAAACCCTTTCTGTGGCACAGGCTCTCTATGAGAAGAAGTATATCTCATATCCGAGAACGGGTAGCAGATATATCTCGCACGATTTGATGGAGCAGGTCTATGATTCCCTTTGGAAGATTGCCACTATGCCCGAGTTCAAGGAGTATGGCAAGCGTTTCGACTTCGAGCATCTGAATATGCGTAGTGTAGATGATGACAAGGTGACGGATCACCACGCACTCATCATCACAGGCGTAGAGCCTGAGGAACTGAACACCCACGAGCAGATTGTCTATACGATGATTGCAGGGCGTATGCTTGAAGCGTTCTCGCCACGCTGCGAGAAGGAATCATTGGTAATGGAGGCGACTGCCGAGGATATGAAGTTCCGTTCACGCTCTACCACCATCGTCAATCCGGGCTGGCGTGCAGTCTTTGCCCGTAAGGAGGATGCCGAGAAGGACGAGACTGAAGCCAACAAGGGTACGGCACGCTTCGCCGAGGGTGAGCAGATACCCGTTACGGGCTATGGCACAGCACAGCGTAAGACTATGCCGAAACCTTTATACACTGAAGCGACACTCCTTGCCGCTATGGAGACTTGCGGCAGGAACATCACCGATGAGAAGGCTAAGGAGGCAATGAAGGAACTGGGTATCGGAACACCTGCCACACGAGCCGCCATCATCACGACACTCTTCAAGCGCGACTACATCGAGCGTTCAGGCAAAGCGCTTGTACCTACTGAGAAGGGACTCTATATCTACGAGGCAGTCAAGGATATGCAGGTTGCCAATGTGGAACTGACAGGCAGTTGGGAGAAGACGCTCCTTCAAATAGAGCAGCATACTTTGGAGACACGCTCCTTTATGCACTCCATCGAGAGTTTTACCTCGCAGGTAACACGCGAGGTACTAGGACTGAAATTCCCTGCACCCAAACAGCGTACCCTCCCTTGCCCCAAATGCGGTACAGGCAAAGTGATGATACGCCCGAAGGTCGCCAAGTGCGACAATCCGGATTGCGGTCTGCTTGTATTCCGCAAGGTACTGAACAAGGAGCTTAACGAGCAGCATCTAGAGCAGTTGCTCTCATCGGGAACAACCAAGCTGATCAAGGGATTCAAGGGAAAGAAAGGCAACTCCTTCGATGCCGCCGTAGCCTTTGACGATGAGTTCAATGTAACGCTGGCATTTCCCGACAAGAAGAGAGGTAAGAAAAGATGATGTCAGTCATCCCGATTCGTAGGCAAAGGTAGTGAACCGCCCTCATTCCACCCCGCAAGGTCGTGCCGCTGGCGGTTTCGGCAAAAATCATCCTCGCACGGCTGCGGTATTTTTCCCGAAAACCTTGCAGGTGGAGGCGATTCACATCCAAGCCCACGAAATCGGGAACGACTGTTCCCACTAAATAATATAGGATATGAAAACAAATGACCCGACCGTAAGAAAGAGAATGAAGTGGATAGGTATGATACTCTTAGCCGTAGTAGCAGCATTAGGTTTCAGCTATCTCTATACACGAGGTGTATCACCCGTATGGGCTGCGGTAGCCATCGTATGTTTCCCTGGCTTCTTCCGATTCATATACAAGATTGCCTGCATCGTAATGGCAGCATTAATCCTCTTTGCCATACTCAGTTTCTTGGTCTTCTAACTCTTAAAGCAATGAAAAGGTCTTGTCATCGACATACAACATATAAGCAGATATATTGCGATATGGGTTATGGGAGCTGTCCTTCTCGGACGGCTCTTTTTGTAGGTGGACGATTCAAGAATGAGGATATGAATGAAGAAAGGGATAGAGAAAATACCAGCCATTGGCAAGCCGATGAACTACAGGGCAAAGTTGGCCAATGCTTCTTATCGGACAGCAAGGTCGGGCCACAGGTGGTTTCGGAGAAAATCATCCTCGCCGTGCTGCGGTATTTTCCCCGAAAACCTTGCCTTACCGGAAGCATTAGCCTTAACGCCCTCGTAGTTCAACGGACTGCCAAAGTCCGAGTATTAACCATATAATAAAAGATAAAGCTATGAATCAAGCAATCATCGCAAGTGTACCGATGGCACCGATGCAGATGCCTGTGGTACGTAGAAGAAGAGTAACGGTCACTGAACCTGAAATCAAGTTGCCGCCAAGAGGCTCACGAGGTCCGGTACATATATCGGAGCTGCTCAATCCCATTCTGGAGATAAGCAAGCACCCTGACCGTAACAGACTGCTTGCAGAGTTCTTCAACCAGTGAACATCACAAGAAAATCAATCAGTATTAACATTAAATCATAAAGTTATGTTTTTCACATCAATTTCACAGATGATGACCGAGAGCGTAGATCTGACTCTGGTCATCCGCAAAGCGAACGGACAACTTACTGTATCAACACTGCCGAAGGCTAATGGGCTGAAAGATGAGGCTGCAAACCACATCATTCCGCTGACACTAACTGGTACTCCCGAAGAGATGGATGCAGAGTTCCTGCAACACATCATGCAGCCTATACGCAAGGCTACGGGACTTATCTCCAATTTGATGGAGTTCGAGAAGCAGGCAGACAAGGCCGCTGCCAACAGCAAGGCGGCAAAGGATGCCAAGGCTAAGGAGACCAAAGAGGAGAAGGAGAAGCGTGAGAAGTACGAGAAGCATATGAAGAAGGCAGAGGAGCTGATCACTGCCAAGAATCATAAGGATGCCATCACCGCACTTCAGCAGGCTCGTATGTATGCCACTGCCGACAAGCAGAAGGAGGTAGATGAGAAGATTGCCGCACAGAAGAAGGCGATGAACCAAGGCTCGCTCTTCGAGATGATGGAAGAGACTCCTGCACCTGCTCCACAAGTGGCACAACCGCAGAATGTGGCACCGCAATCTGCACAGCAGACTATACAGCCGCAGGCAGCACCACGACAGATGCCGCCACAGCCACAACAGACGGTAATGCGTCCCGTGCAGCAGCCGATACAGCGACCTGTTCAGCAACCTCCACAGCCTCAGTATGGCGGGCAGCCTATGTTCACCGTGCCACAAGGCGGTTATCCTCCTCAAAATGTAGGACAGCAGCATCCTCACTATCCGCAGGGTGAGATTCCGATGTTCCCACATCATGAAGAGCCTCCTATGCCTGAAGAGTTACAGCAGGCATATATGCACGAAGGCCCTGCATACCGCCCCGAGGATTATGAGGAATATCCCGACTTCCCTCAGTCAATGTTAGAAAATCATTATTCACAGGCATACGCCCAAACAGTTTAAGACTATGGCACTTTTAAGAAACGAAATGCAGCGATCATTCACCTTTAAGAAAGGTACAGAGATGATTACACTTCCTGATCCCAATCCGAACGACTCTCCGGAGAGTGTGATGAGCTTCTACTCGAACATCTATCCGGAACTGACCACCGCAACCGTACACGGCCCGACCATCAAGGATGACAAGGCTGTGTACGAGTTCAAGACAACCATCGGAACAAAAGGATGATAACTATGAGTAAGGACACTAAAAAGAAGAAGTCATGCAGACCATTGGACGAACATCAGTCGGAACAGCTCGCAAGGATGATAATCGCATCGACCAAGCGGGAGGTACGATACGGTGTGACAAGAGTAGAGAGAGTTACGGCGCCAACGGGTGCCGTAATTCTTTTCTAAAGACACCTATTCTTCCCATAGCACCACAGACTATTATGAGGGAGAGCTATTGTGGAAACAGTTATAACCTAATCACGCAGGAGAATTACGAATACCTGCGTGATTCTTATTTCCGCTATGCCGAATTGATGAATGTAAAGGCGGAGCATACGCCAGGCAGAACTATCGGTGAAGGTATTGTCAATCTCTACAATGAGATGAACGACCTCGTAAATAAAAGCGGTATGTATCTCAACCTCGAAGATGACAATGGCTGTCTATACTTCAATGTGTGGAACACACATACTTGGGGTGAGTACACACTGTACTACTTCCCTGTAAAGTTCGTGGAGGAACTGAATCCCACACTCAGACGCATTGTCATCACATTCTATCATAATTTTATGAAAGAGAACGGTATAACCACTATCAACGATGAGGATGATATGGACTGGGCTATGGATATGCTGACTGAAGGCTGCTATGAGGATGAAGATGCCAAAGAGAGGCGAGCGAGGGAAAAGCTCGTGAAATCATACAAGGATGGTAGAGCATATAAACTCCTCGACAGGGTGTGGCGAAAGTCCTATTACAAGAACCTGCCGAAAGCCATAGAAGAATATGAGTGTAAGAATGGCTTTGAACAAGGTCTTATCGAACTGCTGAGAAGAGGACTTGAGTTCATAAAGACGGATAAAGCCATCATGTACTATGGCTATGACCCGTTCTATGACGAGGAGCCCGATTATCTGCCGATGACACTCGAACAGCAGATAAGAGTTGTCTATGACAGCGATGATATAATGACGGAACACCTTATCGACTTCTATAATTCCTCCCGTCAGGAGTCATACGATATTATTCCTGCATCAACCTTTGCCGTCTCTCCAAAGACCGACAAGGTTTTTACACTTGAAGATACCTACCCCGAAAGGTTCTTCAAGTGGGCAGATGATTTTATTCACTACATACGATAATCACTATGGATACCAATAAACTTACCAAGCAGATAAATACAATGCTGCGCCCCCGTGCGGCATTGATAGCATACTCCACAGATGGAGGAGATACATACTTCCTTGAAGTAAGGAGCATAGATAATGAGGGAGCCATGAGCGAAGGCCGTCCCGTAACGGTGGACTTCATCAACGAACTGATAAAGGGGTATTCCGAAAGGCACAGCAGCACACCGCATGGTCGCATCCCAACAAATATGCTATGGAGTGATACTCGTAAGGGCTACGAGAAATATATCTGGTACAACCCGCCACAAAAGCGTATGATGTTCTTCAAGGAGTCGCTACATATTGAGAATGCCGAGTACAACCTGCCCGGTGTCATCTATGAGGTGCGCGATGAGCGTATGAATATCTACGCATACATAGACAAGGAGCTGAAGCCCGAAACGGAACTCTACGCTGCTCCGTTCTTCAATGTCACGGGTTCAAGCGTCTGTCTCGGCTCGGCAAAGATTGACAAGCCGACAGAGATTACCTACGACAAATTACTTGAGTATTGGGAGAAGAAATTCTGGCTCACGGAGTTCTCACATCTCGGAGGTAACGGAAATCCCACAAAGAGTAACCTTGTTCTCGTAACAAAGGCGGCAAAGGATGCTCCCTTCAACCTCGAAGAGTTAAAGCCTCTAAAGAATTTGAAACTTAAAGATATACTACGATGAAAAGAGTACATTATACCGACAGTTATCTGCTCGTACCACAACACCCCGTAACGGTAAACCTTATAGGTGGTGGAGGTACAGGCTCACAAGTATTGACAAACCTTGCACGATTGGATGTAACGTTTCGTGCCCTCGGACATCCGGGACTATTCGTAACACTATATGATCCCGATATTGTAACTGAAGCCAACATAGGACGACAACTCTTCGGGTATTCCGACTTGGGGCTGAATAAGGCGAATTGCCTGATAACACGCATCAACAACTTCTTCGGGAATGACTGGAAGGCTGTGCCGGCATTCTATCCCTCCAATATGAAAGATGTTCGACAGGAACATCTTGCCAATATAACCATAACCTGTACGGATAACATCAAATCACGAATAGACCTTTGGAATATCCTCAAGGCTGTGCCTGCGTGCAACTACACCAACTATCAGACACCTCTGTATTGGCTTGACTTAGGCAATACGCAAACATCGGGACAGGTCGTCTTAGGCAGTATTCCAAAGAAGATAAAGCAACCCACCTCACAAATTTATCAGACCGTACCGTCATTAAAGGTCATTACCAAACTTGTGAAGTATGCCCGAATCAAAGAAGAGGACTCTGGTCCGAGCTGTTCACTTGCCGAGGCATTGGAGAAGCAGGACTTGTTCATCAACTCCACATTGGCACAGCTTGGCTGCAATATCCTCTGGAAGATGTTCCGACATGGTATGATAGAGCATCACGGACTCTATCTTAACCTCAGTACGATGAAGGTCAATCCGATAATGGTATAATCAATAGTAGCTGTCATATTCACACAAATATGATGGCTTTTTTTATGCTATCGCCCACTTTTATAACAATATAGCCAACATTTTTAGCGTTTTATATTATGTCACAGCCTTGAACAGCTATTAAGAAATGATAAAGTCGCCTTAATTTTTTGCTTTATTAGTAATTTTGTGGCCAAGGCATATATGATAAACAGATCGGACTAACCCGACTTAAATATAGGACGCAATGAAAATAGAAAGGAAGATAGCCATTGGCTATACTATTATTGTCGCCCTAATTGGTGGTATCGTATATACGTACCTGCACGAGTGGCGACAGATGAACAGATTGGAGCGTGAAGTGAAAGAGATTCACCGACTCCGACAAAATGTACATGAAGCATACGTGCATATGCTCGACCTCACGATGTTCGGTGAGACGATCCTCGAATGGGAGGAGGCAGACACCGCACTCTACCGTGCCAAACGCATGGAGGTCGACAGCATTCTCTGCGAGTTCAAGAACTACTATTCGGGAGAACGAATAGATAGTCTGCGGCATCTGATGGCAGAGAAGGAAATCCAACTATTCAATATCTTCCAACTCTTTGAAAAACAGGTTGAACTTGGCGAAGAACTTGCCGAGCGTGTCCCCGTCATCGCTTATGAGAGTACGCAGGAGCCCCCGAAGAAGAAAGGTGGTTTCTTGGGACTCTTCAAGAAAAAGGAGAAGACTCCGCCTCAATCCACAACTTCCACGAAACTCTACACCCTCAATCGTGATGTCATCAGGAAACAGTCCGAGCAGAGCAGGCAACTATCCGAAACGGCAGATAGTCTGGCACAGCGTAATCTCAACATCAACCAACGTCTGAAGAGTCTAATTGCTGCAATGGATGAGCGTGTCACGACAGACCTGCAAGAGCGTGAGCAACAGATCATTGAGACCCGTGAACGGACAAAAGTATGGTTGGGAGGTATAACAGCCTTCATCTTCCTTGCTCTGCTGCTCTCATACATCGTAATTATGCGTGACTACGGGCGTAAAGAGCGTGGTCGCCGCAAATTGGAGGCAAGCAACTGCAAAAATGCCGAGTTGCTTGAAATGCGTAACAAGATCATCATGACCATATCGCACGATATCCGTGGCCCGCTCAACGGTATCAGCGGTAACGCAGAGCTGGCTATGGATATGAGGGACAAGAAGAGACGCAACCACAAGCTCAGGAACATTACCATTCTATGCAAGCATGTCCTGCACCTTGTAAATAACCTCCTTGATGTCTATCGTCTGGATGAAGCCAAGGAGACTCCGAATCCCGTTCCGTTCCACCTGTCCGAGTCGTTGGAGAGAATAGCCGACAGCGTATCACACCTGATAAAGGAGAAGGGACTGCAATTCAAGCATCGCAACACAAATACAAATGTCACGGTAAAGGGTGATAAGGACAAGATAGAGCGTATCATCAACAATCTCATCACCAATGCTGTCAAATTCACATCCGAGGGAAATGTATGTTTCAAGGCTTCGTATGAGAATGGCTGGCTGACAATGAAGGTAAGCGATACGGGAGTCGGCATCTCCGAAGATATGATGAAACGCATATATGTACCATTCGAGCGTGCTACAAATGAGAATAATGCCGATGGCTACGGTCTTGGTCTGCCTATCACCAAAGGTCTTGTCACTCTGCTTGGTGGAACGATTGAGGTGGAGAGCAAGCAAGGTGCAGGAACGATCTTCATTGTTAAATTGCCTCTGCCTGTAACCGATGAGAGTGTGGAAGAGGAAACGGTAATGGATGATATCTCGCATCACCTGCCTGGCAGCGTAATCACCATTGACGATGATACCTTGCAGTTGGAGGTAATCAAGGAGATGCTGGAGCGTAACGGTGTCTCGTGCAAGACCTGCATCAATGCCAAAGAACTCTTTGAGGAGATTAGAAATAAGGACTACGACCTTGTGCTGACCGACATTCAGATGCCCGACACCAATGGTTACAGAGTCTTGGAATTGTTGCGTAAATCACGCATAGGCAATTCCCGAACCGTACCGGTGGTGGCGATGACCGCCAGAGAGGATGGCGACAGACAGGCTCTGCTGGATGCTGGCTTTGACGGCTGTATCTTCAAGCCGTTCTCCATGGTAGACCTGCTGCAACACCTCGCCTCCGTAGTCAAGGAGAGGGAACAGAACGAAAGTGCTGATTTCTCCGGACTGCTTGCTGAGGTTACAGACAAAAGGAAGGTATTGAGATTACTGCTGGAGAGCTGTGAGAAGGATATGACGGATTTGAAGATTGCGATGACAACAGAGAAGGTGGAGTCCATGCGTAATGTCGTACATCGTATGATGCCGATGTGGGAGATGCTCTCAATGGAGAACACACTCCTTGCATACCGCAAGGCATTGAAGGAACAGGATAATGATATTCAGGCATTATTGGTACATACAGGACAGATTATAACCCACATAGAGCGTCTAATGGAGGATGCCCGTAAAGAGATAGAGAGAATAGCCGATGAAGAAACGGATACTGATAGTAGAGGATAATATAGCCCTCTCGCATATACAGAAAGACTGGCTGGAGCGTGAAGGATATTCAGTAGCTACGGCTATGAATGAGCCCTTTGCCCACAAACTGCTACGCAAGGAACAGTTCGACCTGATACTTTCAGATGTGCGTCTGCCACAAGGCGACGGCATACACCTCCTTGAATGGATTGGCAAGGAGAAGATGGATATTCCATTTGTGATAATGACCGAATATACCTCCATTACCGATGCTGTCAAGGCTATCAAGATAGGTGCAAAAGATTATCTTTCCAAGCCTGTATATCACGAGCAGCTGGTGGAGATGGTCAAGGAACTGCTGAAGCCCATAGCAACGATGCGCAGCAAGGAGAAGGAACTATTCAAGCGTATAAGTCCAAAGGCAAGGGAGGCGGAGCATCTTGCCGAAATCGTTGCCTCATCGGACATAACGGTATTGATACTCGGAGCCAATGGTACGGGTAAAGAGTCCATCGCCCGAAGCATTCACTTCCACAGCACCCGTAAGGATATGCCTTTCGTGGCGGTGAACTGCGGAGCGATACCTCGTGAACTTGCCGCCTCGATGTTCTTCGGACATACGAAAGGAGCATTTACGGGTGCAGACACTGATAAGGGAGGTTACTTCGATGCCGCCAAAGGTGGTACGCTATTCCTTGATGAGATAGGCACTTTGCCATTTGAAATGCAATCCTCATTGCTTCGTGTATTGCAGGAGGGGACATTCATGCCTGTCGGCTCAAGCAGGGAGCGTGTGGCAGATGTGCGTATCGTTGCCGCCACCAACGAGAATATGGAGAAGGCTATTGCTGACGGTCGTTTCCGTGAGGATCTGTATCACCGTTTAGGTGAGTTTGAGATACACCAACCATCACTATGTGAATGTCCCGAAGATATACTCCCGCTTGCCAACTTCTTCCGCGAGAAATATTCGGCGGAGCTTCATAGGAAAAGAACGGGCTTCACGGCTGAAGCGGAACGGTTGTTGCTCTCACACTCCTGGTCAGGTAACATCAGGGAGTTGCAGAACAAGATTAGACGAGCGGTATTGATGGCCAAAGATACGCTCATTGACTATGCGGATTTGAACATTACTCCTGCAATACAAACAGATGCTTCGGAGGCTCCACTGCTTCCGTTAAAGGACGAGGAACTGGAGAAACAGAGCATCATCAGAGCCTTGCAGTCGTGTGGTGGTGTTAAGACAAAAGCGGCTCAAATGCTCAATGTAGACTCATCTACACTATACCGTAAGATGAAAAAGTACGGCATAAAATGATGATTGTGGGGGTAATATGAACCGCGTATCGGCAAAAAGTTGTATCTTTGAGCCGTAAAATTGAAATATCGTGACAGAACATTAATGGTCTCTGTCCGTTTACATAACATAAGTTCGCAAGAATCCTAAACAGAAATCTGGCAGTGGAAGTTAAAGTGATGAATTGCGTAATGCTTATGCTATGCGTATGCATAGCGTGGCATCGCGTGTATCACTTTGGGCTTGCCAGAGCCTCTGTTTAGATGCGTGATGACCACGCTTCTTTTTTGAACGGAGGTAACGATATGGCAAAGATTCAGATCATAACAGCAGTGACAATGGACGGCTTTCTTCCGAAAGCTGACGAGAACCTGATGCAGTGGGTGTTGAACGACTCAAAGGGTTTTCCTTATTGGCACGAGCGTAGCATCTACCGTCTTGTACCAAACTATCCGTTGCTTGACCTGCTTGCTGAAAGAGACTCCGACAAGAACAGATCCGACATCTACATCGCTGAAATATCCGACACGCAGAGCATAGAGTTTATGCGTGGACTATCACGCTACAACCTTATTGATGAGATGGTCGTCTATACTCTGCCACTTATTCTCGGCAAAGGTACACCCGTATTCGATGACCTTACTCCGAGCCGTTGGAATGTTCATAAGACCACAACCTTCCCTAACGGAATAACACGCATCATCTATCGCAACTCTTGCATTTTGCAATAGCAGATTGCGAAAAAGTCTTGCATTTTGCAATACTTTAAAAAGCCCCGATTTTTACGCTGAAAATTTTTATTTCACTGATACACAATGCTGTATCGGTGTCTTTTTATGTCATTTCATGTCGTTGGCACGCCAAATGCCCTTTAGATAGTATAACCTGTTGCGCAACACGGTGTAGTAACCCGATTATTTACACTTAAACAGATTATACGATGTTACAGATAAATAATGAAACCGCCCATGCGATGTTCTACAAACTGATGGAACGCTTCGATAAGATTGAGAAGATGCTGGAGCGACAGAACAAGATGAAGGAGTGTCTCGATGGCGATACCCTGCTGGATAACTACGACCTGAGCAAACTGCTTGGCGTGACTCACCGTACCCTTGCTCGCTACCGCCAGAAGAAACTTATCCGCTACTATATGATTGACGGACGCACATACTACAAGGCTTCCGAGGTCAAGGACTTCTTCGAGCAGAAGGGCTTGCCACTTCCGGCAAGCATGAGAAATAATCCCAATGTCTAACCTCAAAACAAGTATGGAATATGGAAATCGTATGTATAGATAAGAAGGCATTTGATGAGATATGCAGCCACTTCAACGAGTTTGAGGATAGAGTGAACAGACTATGCCGACCTAATCAGGATCTTGGCCTAAAGAACTGGATGGATAACCAGGATGTGTGTCAGATACTCCGCATCTCGAAACGAACACTGCAAGTGTACCGAGAGAAGGGCTTGATACCGTTTGCACGCATAAAGCACAAGATATTCTACAAACCCGAGGATATTCAGAGATTCATTGACAGCACTTATCACCCCATTAAAAAGAAAAGACCATGAGCAGCTTTTTTATAGACAAGACTGACCCGCATATCGCGGAGATACTTGAGCGTTTGAGACGAGTAAACAAAATTCTTCAAAAGACGGAGACTCTGGTACAACCTACATTGAACAATGAGAGGTTTCTGACTGATGAGGAACTCTCCAAGATACTCAGAGTGAGCCGCCGCACATTGCAGGAGTATCGCTCGGCAGGTGCAATACCTTACTACCTTGTTCAGGGCAAAGCTCTTTACAAGGAGTCTGAGATTGAAAAGATTCTCAATGATTCCCATAAACGCTGCGTAGAGGAACAGCGATGGGTATGACCCTAAACAATAGCAACGACCCCGATTTGAGGCCGTTGCTATTGTTTTTATACTGTTGTCCGCTTCCATTTGATACATCTCTCAAACTTCAGACCCTCATCTGCGAGTTCTATCTTCTTGTCTGCTGTAACCTCACGCAAGCGTTTCATATCCTCATCAACCTTCTTATCCGTAACATGGGCATAAATCTGTGTGGTGGTGATGGAGGTATGTCCCATCATCTTACTTACCGTCTCAATAGGTACACCCAGCGATAAAGTAATATGCGTTCCGAAATTATGACGAGCTTTGTGGTAGGTAATATGAAAGCCATACACCTCACTCAACTCCTGCATTAGCATTGACATATAGTTTCGATCCCAGGTATTGAATACCTTATCACTTTGCCGCTCATGCTTGTACTTTTCGATAATCCGAAGTGGTATATCCAACAGACGAATAGATGATAGTGTGTCAGTCTTCTTACGCTTGATGTGTATCCACCAGCTGCCATCTTCTGCCTGTGTTATATCGTTCACGGATAACCGTCTTAAATCAGCGTATGCCAATCCTGTAAAAGTCGAGAAGATAAACCAATCGCGTACCCGTTGCAATTGAGGCTTATCTACAGGCGTTGACATCAAGGTTTTAAGATCCTCCAACTTCATATGTCGGCTCTTGCGCTTAGGCAACGGTGGATGTAGTCGACAGTAAGGATCTCTACGCAAAGTGCCTTGACTGACGGCTCGCATTGTCATCTTTTTCAGTCTATACAAATGTTCGTGTACCGTCTTGGGACTTAGACGACAATCGCTTTGCAGGAATATCTCAAAGTCGTCATAGAACACCTTGTCAAGGCTTCGCAATGTGACATCTTCCACACCTCGTTTCTCCTGAATAAACGCTGCAAGGTGCTTGTATGAGCGTTGATAACAATCGTAGGTCTCCTTGATTCTATCCACGCCAACACGCTTCTTGAACTCCTCGTTATGTTCACGGAAGAGGGCAAGCAATGTTACAGGCTTTTGGCCGATACCCTTGACTGCGTTCTTGACAAGTTCTGCGGTAACAAAGCCTAAACTCTTCTTGATATGATTATAGTGTTCGGTTATCCCCTTGGTAAGTTCGTCAATGGCTCTGTTTACCGTTACGGCATTTTCGCTACGACCATCGGCACGACCCTTATCGGGATTCCAGATAGAAGGATTCACCGATACTTTCGTACCGATTTGTTCCCATTCAGCATCAATGCTAACTTTACACAATAGTTGGCACATACCATCCTTGCGTACTTTCGTGCGGTTGATGTAGAACAATATGGCGAAGGTACTGCGACGCTTCGTGTTCTGATTCTCTGTATTCTTGTCTGTTCTCATATTTAGTCGCTTTAATGGTTTCAAATGGCGATTGTAAAGCGTTCACTAATCTTGCTGTCGAGCCTTTTAGTGTCAGCATCAATCTTTTCATCGGTTACTTTGGCATAAATCTGAGTGGTATCCACCCGTGTATGTCCCAGCATCTTGCTGACCGTTTCCAATGGTACACCATGCGAGAGAGTAATCTCTGTAGCGTATGTATGTCTGGCCGCATGAAAGACGATTCTACGGTTGATACCGCATATTGCGGCAATCTTTTTTAGGGAAAGATTTACGTCTGAATTGCTGTACATAGGCAACAGCTTTCCATTGGGCTCTACATCACGATACTTATTAAGTATATGTAAGGGAACCTCAAGGAGCGGAACCTCATACTCGACCTTGGTCTTTTTACGGGAGGTCCGTATCCAGAGCGTGCCGTTTTCATCCGTTACCAAATCTTCTTTGGTCAACATACACATATCTCCATAAGATATTCCGGTGTAGCAGGAGAACAAGAATAAATCTCTGACGATGTAAAGTCTTGCATTATGCAATGGTGTTGTCATAATCAACTCTAATTCCTCTGCCGTGAGATACTTCTGTTCACGCTGTGGGCGTTCAGGCTCGTAACCCCAGAATGGATTGAAAGTAAGAATACCATCTGCTACGGCTTCATTGATAATGGTTCTAAAAGAGGTTGTAAGATGGACTATCGTACCAAGAGCCAAATGGCAGTCTGTTCGTAAGTGAAGATCATATTTCTCAATAAACGAACGATCGAGTGCCGTAAAGGGAATATCTGTCAGTTTGTATTTCTCATTGAGGAATTTCTCTACATGCATATAGGCATACTTGTAAGCACGAAGAGAACCTGCGACACGATTCACACCTACACGTTTCTCGAAGTTCTTGATAAAGGCGCGGAAATAACTCATCAAGGTCTGCTGCCTCGAAGCCATACCCAAAAGCAGGCACTTGACATCTTCGGCACTTACTCCTTCTCGTATTGCCGATTGTTCTTGATAGATATGTAGAGCCGAGGCTCTGATCTCGTCTAACTGACGGTTGATTTCGCGTGCTGCGACACTCTTGCCCGTAGCACGACCTGAGTGCCACATTGTATGTGGCACAGACATCTTAACGCTGAATGCCGCTTCTGAATACTTGCCGACATTCAACCTTGCCATTACGGGGCAGTTCCCTTTGGCATCTGCTTCGCTCTTTTTGAGGTAGAACGACACCTTTACATCTGCCTGATTCATAACTCATTTCTTTGGTTGCAAAAATAAATTTTACAGAGTTAATGAACGGCATGTAGAACATAGCGGAACAAGGCAACAAGTACTTGACAATTAATCTCATTCCCGTATTTTTCTTCCAACGAGAAAAAATGATTACCTTTTTCAGTGCAATGATAGAAAAAACAAGCGTTCTTTGTGGCTGTTGTAGGGTATGTGCAAGAGATTAAAGATGCTGTTTCTACCAACTTTCCCTTCCATAAAAAGGCAACGGATAGGTAGCATTTCTTTCTCTAATACCCACCATATACGGCTCCTTCTGCCGAAATTAACAATATGGTGAGGTAACACAAAAATGGTATATGTACCAACCACTTATCAAATTTCACCCTTATCCTGCCATTATTACGCAAGTTCTTTGTATATTGGTATAAACAAACTATCATAATAGTTTCAGAGAGAATTTAATCGTTTACACCTTATTCCATATGAAAGACGGTAAAAAGCTCGTTTATTCCGGAGACTCGCTCCGAAGATTTTTGCATCGAAAAGGTCTCACCTACAAAGATGCAGCCAAAGAGCTTGGCTTGGATAAAAACACCATAGGCAAGGCAGTAAGAGGCGGAAATATGAATATAAACGTCTTACTGAGTATTGCCAATCACTGGAATTTTCCCATTACCGACTTTTTCATTTTCGTAAATCAAGAAGAATGTGAAGAGACCTATTTTATTAGTCCGAACAAATATAATAACAATTCGGCAAATGATAATCTTTTGGTTTCCGAAGATTCTAAAATCTATAAAAATATTAAAAATTTATCAACAGAAGAGCTGGCTTTAAAAGCATCCAAACAACAAGAAATTTCTTTATTACAGAATCTGATTCGAAATTATCAAGACAGAATCGATTTATTGCAGCAAGAGTTGGGACAATACAAATCTGAATAGTCATTTCTTTCCACGTCATTATTTACAATCAATATTCCTCTCGACAATAATACGGAGAAATATCCCTGTACATATCGAAGCGTAGAAGAACTGAAATATCTTCACTTTATTTTACTACCTCTCCTCCTATATTGAATCGGTGGGGGTAAACATGAATTTTAGCGAATGAGATGGACTGTATTACCCTTCTCACTTGCCGTGTCCCGTAGCATTACGGGAAGTTTCGGTAACGATTAGGGGATAGCCCGGAGATACAATAGTCTCTGAGGAGAGGGGTTGAGAAGATTTCATAAACTTTTTGGCTGTAAGAGTTAACCCCTCCGTCACTACGTGACACCTCCCCTATATTTTTGCGTTGCAAAAACACAGTGGAGGAGGAAGAGCGGCATTTCTTGTTTCAGAATAAGAATGGCTTTGTACACCTCTCCCCAGCCATGTCCCGTAACATTGTGGGGTATCGCAACTTAAAGAAACAGGGCAAAAGAGTAATACTCCTCAACCTCTCCCCCCTGTGTCGCATAGGGGGCGTGCCCAAAGGGCGAGGGGATTAAAACAAAATTGCAGAATCTTCGATAAGCAGAGCAGATTGAGGAGAGGGGTTGGATTGTACAAAAGTACAATCCCCACTAACTATCCTGAACCCACGAATAACTTGTCTTATCTATTTCAATCGCTCATACATTCAACCGCTACCCATCTGTTTTTCTCGGCGTAACCGACGAAACGCAATCCGAGGTGTTCGGCCTCCGCTCGAATAAAAGGAATATCTTCCACGTAAAAACCACTCATGAAAATACGTGAGCCACGTTTCATACAGGCCACATAAGCATGCATATCGGCCAGCAATATATTCCGATTGATATTGGCAAAAATAAAATCGAACAACTCCTGCTTCAAGGCTTCGACTCCTCCCAAACGGACTTCAACTCCCGATACATGATTCAAACGGATATTTTCAATGGCATTCTCGACGGCGAATTCATCAATGTCGACAGCGACGACGGAAGCCGCCCCCTTCATACGAGCCAAAATACCCAATACAGCCGTACCACACCCCATATCGAGCACCGAGCGACCGGTAAGATCCGATGCTAATATCGCCTGCAACATGAGAGTGGTAGTTTCGTGATGGCCCGTCCCAAAAGCCATCTTAGGGTCTATCAGCACATCGTAACGAGCTTGCGGAATATCGGTATGAAATGTACTATGTATCACGCACTCGTCCCCCACGACAATAGGTTTGAAATAATTTTTCTCCCATTCTTCGTTCCAATCCCTCCCGGCAACGAATGTCGCTTCATACGCCACAGATACCCCTTCGATGGGATATTGCAACAACTCTTCTTTAAGTCGTATCTCGTCATACTTTCCCTGAGGGACAAAAGCAGTAACCCCTCGTTCGTCGGGGACAAAACTTTCATAACCGATTTCAGCCAAAACCGCAGCCAAAACATCTGTCGCCATCTCGCTACACGGCTCTACATCGAACCGTACCTGCATATAATCGTTCATAATTGCACTTCTTTTCAAATTATTGTTTTTGTTGCATTGCTTTCAGAGCCCGAGGATAACTCGTATTTTTTACAAATCCATACTCAGGATATTTCTCCATAATCGTCTTGTACATCGCTAACGCCTGCTCATAACGTTCGGATTTCTCATAAACCACCCCGATGGTCACCAACAATTGTACATAAAGCCAATGATGCCCGTTGGTCGAAATATCCTTTTCCATACTCCGGCGAGCTCGTTGATAGCACTCCAAACCTTCCTCCTTATCCCCTCCGAATATTCCCGGCATATAGAACAAAATATTCCCGTACAGAATAGAAACCCAACTATCCCCGGGGGCCAGTTTATAAGCCTCCCGAGCCGACGACAACATACCCGATGCCAACGTAGCCGCACGCATGGGAGAAAGGGCTATTTTCAAACCTATCAAATTGGCATGCAACGCTTTAAACCGAGCATCGTTCGGATACATTTTTCGATAATTCTCAGAAAGCGCCAAAGCGGTTTTCAAATAAGCCTGCGCCTCGTCTTTCTTCTTTTTATCGACCAAATGTCCCACAAGGCCATAATAACCGCACAAAATTTCATGACGCCCCTCCAATGTCCCGCACGACTTATCGGCACTCATTTTTGACAAGACAGCACCCCACTGGGGTATTTTCTGTTGAATGAACAAATCATACAAATTCTCCCGATACTCCGAAAGAGTCTCACCGCATACGGAATTTGTCGAAAACACACCCACAAGAAACAGTACACAAACTATATGTCTCATAAATACTACCTTACTTTTTCAGATGACAAAGATAGTGAAAGGTGAGTGCAGAGACAAACGGAAATTCCACTTCCGTTTTGACTATGCCGAACAATACCCTATCTTCATATCTATATACAGAATCGCCTCCTTGTCAAAAGTTATAAAGAATCTGTAATGCCATACATAAGTTGATCCAACAAAATAGGCATATCGCTCGCAGCGATTCCCGAGGTGATCAAATCGGGAGCATCCTGCTTGAAATTAGAAAGAAACTTAGCAGAATCACCGTTGTCCAGCTCTATACTGCGCCGATAATAATCGATAGCCTTTCTGATATGTCCCAAAGAAAACTCCACATGCCCGGCATTGAAATAATCGAGAGAAACCGGTTTATCGTTCAATATCTTCTCATAATACCGCTGCGCCTGTTCTTTTTTACCGACCAAGAAAGAACACCATGCGATAGGACGCCACGCTTTTCCACCTTCGGGATCAAGATAATCCACCTTGAAGTAATATTTAAGCGCCTCTTCATAATCTTTCTGTTCGACATAACAATGCCCTATATTCATCTGTACCGATAAATTTTCGGGCTGTATCTTTTCGGCACGATGATAATACGAAAGAGCCATCTCGGGCTTTTTCATATTTCTGTAACATGTAGCTATGCGTCTAATCGTCCAGAAATTGTCGGGCGAAATAATTTCTGCTTTGAGGAAAGCCTCCAAAGCGTTGGCATAGTCTCCTTTCTTCTGGTAACAAAAACCTATCTTCTGATAAATTTCACTATCCGAATGATATGCCGCCGAAAGCCTTTCGAACAATTCGAGAGCCTCAACATAATATCCCCGCCGGAAATAATATTCCCCTATGAGGCGCAAACTGTCCGAATCGCTCAATAACGGATTCAAAACAGATACATGCAATAAATTGATATGCCCGGCAAAAGGATCCGTAAACTCGGTTCGACGTATATACAGCTTGAAGAAACGGTACAAATCTTGAATATAACGATTGGATATATTTTCCCGACTTATTTCTTTCTTCATCAATTCCTCTTTTTCCATCTCTTGAACCGCCGCATTCTCGGCACTGAATTGCCCCATCATCAAATTCCTTTGCGACTCGGGAACCTGAGCCAAACTCAAACAAAAAGAATATTTATCCGAATTACACAATAGAGCCGATGCCGAAATCATCTTCTTAAACGTATCTCCACCCTTACCGGACAATACCCCCGACAACGCTGTATGATCGGGATTAAACGGCAAAAACCAATTTTGAATCGACTGGAAAAAAGGGAAACTCTTCAAATGAGAAAACGTACTCATGAAAACATCGGCTCCCTCCATCTGCAAATCGGTCAACTCCTTTAACTTATCGGTAATTCCCGATTTGTCGAGCATCTCCTGCCACTCCGGATTTTCTTCCAGCGCATTGATATCGTTCATCAAGTCTTCTTGACGTATTTTCTTATAAAGCGATGGCCCCAGTTTCATCATTTCGGGAAGCAGCTCTTCATTCATTTTTCTGGTAATTTTTTCAGTCTCTTGACTTTTGATGAACTGCAAGAAAATATTACGAACATCGGTCTTGAATTTCGGTTCTTCACACAATGCATCGAGGCGATTCCGCAAACTCTTCAAAAGAGGCAATCTCTCCCGATAAATATACATGACGATAAGAGCACAACAAAGCGAACGCATCTGTATCTCGGGCGAAGAATGGCGATAACCGTCCAGCAGAATGAGCAACTTTTGCTCGTCGAACCGGTGCAATAAGTTCAACAACACAGCCGAAAGAAGAAGCGAAACGAAAGTATCGGGAAAACGATCGGTGAAAAGAGCCTCTCTTAACGACCGGTAATCTTCCTCTGCCGCCGGATAATTGGTCCATATATCCATAAAAAGATTTCCCGCCGTATCCTCGATACGGTGTTTCAATGATTGAATTTTAGAAAAATCTTGCTCTTGTTCGCCAAGCAACAAAGCCAAAGAAAGATCGTTGATTTCATTATCGCACACATCGAATTGAGACGATAAGGAAATACCCGTTCGGCTGGCCGACGCATATCTCTTCCACCCATAGTATTGAGAAGGAGAAACCTGCCCGGCCAATCGATCCGAAACCCGATCGGTCAACACATAAGCAGACAAAACCAAATGATCGTAAATACTCTTCCGTTCGGGATCCTCGACACCGTCCAACATATATTGTATCATATATCTATACGACGTCTCCATCTCGTTCAACTTGTCCCGGCTTACCCAATCTTGCAACTCGTTTACCAATAAAGCAAGTTTACCGAAAGCGTCTTTCAATCGTCTCTCGGCAAGCAAGCCGTATATATCGTACTGCAATTTCGTTATCTCTGTCGTAATCATCTTTATAAATATAAAATCGAAGTAAATTTAATAGCTTTCCCTTATATAACAAACTTAATTTACAAATAGTGTGCCGGAAAAAGGTTATTTAATTTTTCCCATTCGCCCTACCCTCCTTTCCACAGCTATTTCTCAAATCCACATTTGGGTGTTTACCGACAATTTTCTATCTTTGCAAAACGGAGCGCACAAATAAGCTGCAACCCGCTCCGTTTATTTACGTACCTATTTCACCATTGAAGAAAACTTATATTATGATACAACGAATACAATCGATCTATTTATTACTGACGACGGCTTTAATGGCTGTATTTTTATTTCTTCCGATAGCTCAATTCGATACGACCGATGGCATTTACAGTTTCACGGCACAAGGTATCTCTACCGTAGAAGCTATGACAACTCCTGTACAGGATAGTGCCGCAGCAGTCACACAAACTTCTGTATTTACCCCCACATGGGGAGTATTCGTATTAGGAACCGTAATAGCCGTATTATCGTTTATCACGATTTTCCTATATAAGAACAGACCTACACAAGCGCGTGTCTGCATGATCGACGCATTCTTTCTGGTGACTTTCTATATCGTCATCTTTTTGAGCGGTTATACATTCCGCGAAGATCTTTCAGCTTCAAACATATCGTGGACAGCTTATATCGTAATGCCTTTCGTCGCCCTCATTCTCGACATTTTAGCCTATAAGGCCATTAATAAAGACGAGCGTTTGGTTCGAAGCCTCGACCGCATACGCTAAACTTTAAGAAGCTGTTTTAAATTTATTCCGAGACAGGGGCGCAATCTGACCGGAACATACCTGCTTGCAATGATAATATTATTTCTCAATAAATTTAAAACAGCTTCTTAGTTTCTCTTTCAAAAACATTCCCGTATAGGAAGCAGAGCACTCGGCGATCTCCTCGGGAGTGCCGGTACAAACCACGTATCCACCCTCTTTACCACCTTCCGGTCCCATATCGATAACGTGGTCGGCACACTTTATAATGTCCATATTGTGTTCGATGATAACAACAGTATGACCTCGTTCGATAAGCTGGTTAAACGATTTCAAAAGCGTGTTTATATCATGAAAATGTAAACCTGTCGTAGGTTCGTCAAAAATAAAAAGAGTCGATTCCTGTTTCTCGTTACTCAGGAAAAAGGCTAATTTCACACGCTGATTTTCTCCGCCCGAAAGCGTTGAAGAAGACTGTCCTAATTTTATATATCCCAGTCCTACGTCTTGCAACGGCTTCAACCGCTTTATGATACGCTTCTCCTGACTTCCGTTCACCTCCGAAAAAAACTCTATGGCCTGATTGATAGTCATATCAAGCACATCGCTGATGTTCTTGCCCCTATACTCGATATCGAGTACATCTTGCTTATACCTTTTTCCGTGGCACGACTCGCATTCGAGGACAATATCGGCCATGAACTGCATTTCCACAGTAATGGTTCCCTCTCCTTTACACTCCTCGCAGCGTCCGCCCTCGGAGTTAAAAGAGAAATACGAGGGAGAAAATCCCATCTGCTTGGCTCCTTGTTGCTCGGCAAACAGTTTCCGTATCTCGTCAAACGCTTTCAAATACGTAGCAGGATTGGAACGAGTCGATTTACCGATAGGATTCTGATCCACGAATTCGACAGAATGAATTCGATCCATATCGCCCGAAAGACGAGAATACGTTCCGGGCATTTCTCCGCCCTCTCCATAATGCCGAAGAAGAGCCCGATAAAAAACATCTCTGACTAACGACGATTTACCCGAACCACTGACACCCGAAACAACGGTCATAACATGAAGGGGAAACTTCACATCGATCGATTTCAGATTGTTCTGAGCAGCCCCTTCTACTTCGATATATTGATTCCATTTCCGGCGATTTGCAGGCAACTCTATTTTACTCTCACCCGTCAAATAACGCATGGTATAGCTACGAGTCGCTTTGGGTAATCGAGACAAGCCTCCTTGATAAACGACTTCACCACCCAAACGACCGGCCAACGGACCTATATCGATAATATAATCGGCCGCCCGTATAATATCTTCGTCATGTTCGACAACGACAACGGTATTGCCCAACTCCTGCAACTGCCTCAAAACTTTTATCAATAAACCTGTGTCCCGGGAATGAAGCCCTATACTCGGTTCATCGAGAATATATAAAGAACCGACCAAACTGCTGCCCAAAGAAGTGGCTAAATTGATACGTTGGCTTTCTCCGCCCGAGAGAGTAGAAGACAACCTGTTCAAAGTCAGGTAACTCAACCCTACCTCTTGCAGAAAACAAATACGATTCCTAATCTCGGTCAACAATCGTTTCGCAATCAAAGCATCATGTTCGTCGAGTTCGAGACGGTCGAAAAACTCTTTCAACTCGCTAATCGGTAAATTCACAAGCTCTGAGATTGAACGCCCTCCCACCTTCACATATTCAGCCTCAGGTTTCAATCGGCTGCCTTTGCACACAGGACAGATAGTCTTTCCCCGGTATCGGGCGAGCATTACACGATATTGTATTTTATACTGATTGGCTTCAAGCATGGCGAAAAATCCGTCTATTCCCTCGAAATCGCCGGCTCCATGCCATAATATATCTTTCTCCCGGTCGGTCAATTTGAAATAAGGACGATGTATGGGAAAGTGCAAAGAGTCTGCTTGGCGTATCAAATCGTTTTTCCATTCACTCATTTTCTCCCCACGCCAACACATCACAGCATCGTCATAAACCGACAAAGTTTTATTCGGGACAACCAAATCCTCGTCTATACCGATAACCTTCCCAAATCCCTCACAAGTGGGACATGCACCCACCGGATTATTAAAGTTAAACATCAACTCGCTCGGCTCGTTGAATGTGATACCGTCTGCCTCGAACCTTTTCGAAAAACTAAACTCCCGTATTTCTTCGCCGTCATAAACCAGAACGATACACTCTCCCCCACCTTCAAAAAAGGCAGTCTCGACGGAATCGGACAATCGACTGATTGTATCGGTCTCATGCGAAACGCTCATTCGGTCTATTACCAAACGAACAGTGTTGGGCTCCGGTAATTCCCCATCGGTCAACAAATCTTCTATGGCTTGGAAACGCCCGTTCACTTCTACCCTCGGAAAACCTTCCTTTTGCAAAATTTGTAAGTGAGTTTTCAAGTCTCGCCCCTCCGGTATAACCAAATTCGTAAGCAAAGCGAAACGAGTTCCATCGGGAAAACCTAAGGCACAATGCACGACATCGTCTACCTGATGCTTCTTAACCAACTCCCCAGACACAGGAGAATAAGTTTTCCCGATGCGAGCATACAGCAACCTCATATAATCATATATCTCGGTCGAAGTTCCCACCGTCGATCGAGGATTCCTTGTATTTACTTTCTGTTCTATGGCTATGGCAGGCGGAATGCCTTTGATATAGTCACATTCGGGTTTACTCATACGCCCCAAAAATTGCCTTGCATAAGCCGACAAACTTTCTACATAACGACGTTGTCCCTCGGCATATAAAGTATCGAAAGCCAACGATGATTTTCCCGACCCAGATAATCCCGTAATAACGATAAAACGATCTCTGGGAATTTCTACATCGATATTTTTGAGATTATTGACTCGCGCCCCTTTAATAAAGATAGAATGTTCAGACATAATTCTAGGAATCTTATAATACCTTTTCTTTTAAACTTTACAAAGATAGCGAAAGGTGAGTGCAGAGGCAAACGGAAAATTCATTTCCGATTTGACTATGCCGAACCGCATCCCATCTTCGTATCTACAAAGATAGCGACTTTAACGATACATAATTCAACCCCTATTTATCCTTTATAGTTTTTTGTCAACCGATTAAGCCGAAAATCTTTTTCAAGCAGACTAACAAAATCCCGATTATTTTGTTATCTTTGTATAACCACATTAAAATGTAAAAATTATGAAAGGTCTAAATTTATTGTTTGCATTTCTCGGCGGAGCCGCCGTGGGTGCTGCCGCCGGAATTCTGTTTGCTCCCGAAAAAGGGGTCGATACCAGAGCGCGCATTTGTAAATTACTTCACGACAAAGGAATCCAATTAAAAAAAGAAGATATGGAACACTTAGTCGACCAAATTGCCGAAGAGGTAAAGGGCGGGAAGTAACTCCTCTAAAATGAAGATGAGGATATCAAAGCGTACCGGTTCGTACCTTTGATACTCTCATCTGTATTTTTCTCTCCTCTAAAAAACACAGTTATGTTCGATACTCAAAACAACGCTTTCCGAAAACTATTTGAAGAAGGAAAGAAATATATCAATTTACAAATTGACTATGCCAAACTGACAGCTACTGAAAAAATTTCGGTTATACTGGGCATGTCGGTTCTCTTCGCTGTCATCTTGGTGCTCTCTGTTGGAGCCGGCATATATCTTTCCTTTGCACTGGTCTATCTTTTAGAGCCTCTTGTAGGAATCGTAGGAAGCTATGCGATCGTCGGTGCTGTGTTCCTGTTACTCATAGCGATTGTTATTCTATTCAAGAAAAAACTCATATTGGTTCCTATCACTCGTTTTATCTCCAAAGTGTTACTGGATAATGAAAAAACTCCTCTATAAAATGAACGAAAACCATACAAATCAACAAGGGCTGACCCTCGAAGAAATAGCTGTTCATAAACAAGCTCTAAAAATAGCCATCGCCGAACAGCAAAAAAACGTCAATGAAGCCTACCGACAAGTAGTAGCACCGTTCTCAGAGGCGAAATCGGTTTCAGGATATATCGGAGGCCGTTTATTAAATAGCTTCACAATGATCGAAAGTGCTATATGGGGATTCAGACTAATATCACGAATTTTTCGCATATTCCGAAAATTTCGGTAAAGCTCCGTCCACTCTTCATCATCGAAAATCTTTTCTGTACGCTCTATCACACAAAAGCAGCCCAACATCAACAATCGCTCTCATCAACCACATATCCAATTGTTAATCCTCCGTTTCGGTTAAACTATGTTGAAAATCTTCTGTTTATACCATAAACGGCAAATTCGAAATAACTATGAAAAAAAGACAATTGATATGGATCGGTTTGATAGGAGTGATTATGGCAAGCTGCGGCGGAAAATATAAAATCACCGGAAAAACCAATCTTATACCCGATGGAGAAACCATCTTACTGCAAAAACAAAACAACGAACAATTCGAAATAGTCGATAGTGCTACTGTCACTAACGGTTCATTCTCATTCAAAGGAGAACAAAAAAGTCCGGCGATAGCAATATTGGTACATTTGAACGAGAAACAATCACAAATTCCACCCCAACTGATAGCGTTGGAAAAGGGAGATATTCATGTCACGCTCGATTCTGTCTCTCATATATCCGGTACACCGCTGAACGACAGATTGCAGATGTATGAGACAAAACGCCGCTCCTACGATACCCGCATACGAAACATTACGAACCGATATCTGAAAGATTATTTATCGGGACAATTATCCGACAGTACTTTTGTAATATTGAAAAAGGCTTTCGATAAAGAACAAAAAGGTCTTGAAACACTCACTCGAAACTATATTCTGGCAAATACCGACAACGTAACTTCTATCTATCTGTTTCTACAAAACAGCTTTTTATTCTCCCCCGAAGAACAGCGAGAGCTAATCGCCCATGCAGCTCCTTCTTTTAAAAAAAATCCGGCGGTAAAAAAAGTTTCCCACACGTTGGATCGACTGAAAAACGTAGAACCCGGTATGCCGTATATCGACTTACCTTTACAGACAATCGAAGGGAAAGAGACTTCTTTATCGACATATATCGATAAAGGGAAATATATTCTCCTCGACTTTTGGGCATCATGGTGTCCCCCTTGTCGAAGACAAACTCCTTATTTAAAACAATTATTCGAACGATATGACAAACGGCAATTCTCCATTGTAGGTATCTCATTCGATACAAACCGGGAAGAATGGAAAGAATATATACAGAAAAACCAAATAAAATGGGCACAACTCATAGATCAAAAAGGTTGGGAATCCACCGCTATACTTACGTATGCCATACAAGGAATCCCTCACCTCATATTACTCGGACCCGACGGTAAAATCATAGCCAATAATCCTTCAGAAAAACAACTGAGTAACATTCTATCGAACCAACTAAAACAATAAAAATTTCACAACAGAGAATGCTGTATCGAAATCGATTTTCACATCTTTACCCCCGGATGGACGAACTGACCATGTTTGATTGTCTTTTTCCCATACTGAATAGCGAATACCGGACAACGATGCAAACACCCCAAACACTGCAAACATTGATCTTTTATCCAAATCGGACGATTATCTCGCATTTCTATTGCACCCATCGGACACTTCTTGGCACACGCCCCACATCTGATACATCGACCTAATACCACGAAAGGAGCAGTCGATTTCTTTCGATTGCAATAAGTATAGGGAAAAGCGAGCCAGTGAGGAATCTTCCTATTATCAAAATCACCCCGAACTCTGTTGACAACCTTTTCTATAACACGATCTATACACACCTCCGCATCTTTCGTAACCTTCTCACATTTCTCTTCATCAGACAAATCAAACATCAATGTATAGGTGTCTACCATTTTGACGATATATCTACCGTCCAAATTTAATCTCTTCTTTTTCAATGCCTTTTCCATCATATAATGGGACTGTCCCGTTATAGTTCCAAAAGTTACGACATGATAGACGAAATATTGCCCTCGAACACATAAATCTAAGTTACGGATAAATTCCGAGACAATAGACGGCAATCCAAAAAAATAAACAGGAGTCACAAAACCGACCCTCTCTCCGGGCAACAACTCCCAAGTATATTTATGATTTTTCAGACATTCTGTTATTGAAACAAGAGTTTCACCCGTAACTTCTGCCAACCTCTGTGCAACGTATTGGCTATTACCCGTTGCCGAAAAATAGAAAATCATAATTTTTTTCAGCAAAGATAAAGAGAGGAAAATACTGGACAAAATTTATTTCGGTTATCAAACCGAATCCTATCTTGAAAGATTATCAGAAATAATCCAAACGAGATTACAAATAGAAGAAAAAACTATATATTAAAATACCATCTCAAAATATAATATTAAAGAAATAAATAATTATATTTGTTTCTTTAAATATTCTTTTTCTATTATGATGTGGAAATATATATACGCAGCCTTTTTAATGATAGCCTTTACAGCATGTCATACAAATAAAACTCTGGAAAAATCCGACAAGCCAGCCAGCACGGCTAACTATACCTTGCCGGAACATTTGTCCGTCTCCGCTTCTTTTCGCATGTTTTGGGATGCGTGGAACGCCGATCTCCGACAATCCGGCAATAATTTAGAAAAATATATCCCGTCCGAATTGTTGATAAAAAGATTTTCATTGCACAATCAAAATGGGAATTATCTGTTGACAGGCTACTTACACACGGCTGCCGATTTCAAGGAAGAGAATCTCCTCCATATCGGGGGACATTGTATAAAATATAACGACTCGATATATAGTTTTGCTATACCATTAAAAATATTACCACAATTCATTACTTTACCGGGAATTACATATATCGAATGTTCCTCTCCTGTACGCAACCGTTAGTTATCAAAGACCATTTAATATTTAAATCGATGAAAAAATTATTACTATCACTTTGCTTAATGGCGACACTCGGCTCATTTCTGTTAAACGCAGAAGAAAAAATGTCTCCATCGACACAAAATTTTTTGAGAAGTTATGAATCTACCTCTACTATCAGCCAACGGGCAAAACTCAAATCGACATACGCAATCAACCAAAACAACGGTGAAATGGCTGTTTCGGCATTTCTCCACCTGGTAGATGAAAATAATCTTGATGGACTCGAAGAAAATAAAGTCATCATCAATGCCCAATACGGGACTATACTTTCCACCAGTATCCCGGCAGATAATTTGATTTCCGTGTCGCAACTACCATCGGTAAAGTACATCGAAATAGGACGTCCGGTTCATCAACGAATGAACAACGTTCGTTCCGAACAATTTAGCAATGTAAACAAAATACACGAAGGGACAGGGCTCACCCAAGCCTATACCGGCAAAGATGTTATAGTCGGCATCATCGACGGTGGATTCCAATATAACCATATCAATTTCTACGATACAGAAGGTAAAAATCTGCGTATCAAAAGAGTATGGAATCAAAACCAGTCGGGAACGCTACCCACCGGCTATTATTATGGAACAGAATATACGAATGCCGAAGAAATCATCGCGGCAAAACAGGATTATGCAGCCAGCCATGCTACCCACGTCACGGGAATTGCAGCCGGAGCATATAAAGGAAACGAATACTATGGAATCGCTCCTGATGCAGATTTGGTTCTCGTCAGCTATAACATATCCGACAATAGTAGTAGCAATACAAGCATCACAGACGGTATTAAATATATCTACGACTATGCCGAATCCGTCAGTAAACCCTGTGTCATCAATATGAGCCTCGGGTATCATATCGGTCCGCACGATGGCACTTCCACATTCGACCGTATTTGCGACGAATTGCAAGGAGAAGGCCGACTTTTGGTTGGAGCTTCGGGAAATGAAGCTGAATACAATATACATGCAACAAAAACCTTGAAAAAAGGAGATACCAACATGAAATCGTTAGTCGAATTTGTCTCCAATTGGTATCTCTACGGTTCAATGACAAGTACCGTCGATATCTGGGGAGATGCAGAAAAACAACTATCGGCAAGAGTATTTGTATATGACATTCTAAATAAAAAGGAAGTTTATTCATCAGAATCTTTTTCGACAACCGCAAGTGCCAGTAAAAAAATATCCAATCCGACAGGAGCTGACGGAAATATTTACATATCCACTGCAACCAATCCCTACAATAAAAAAGGGAATATAACTATCGATTTGAATTTATCTTCATTCGACAATAGAAACTATTATATAGGATTCGAAATTTCTGGCCCCGAAGAAACCACAATCAATGCATGGACCGATGCTTACATGTCTTGGCTCTCCAACTTTGGCAATAGTGAATTTACGAACGGAGACAATAATTCTACTATGGGTGAAATCGGAGGAACCGGAAAACGAATCATTACTGTCGGAGCTTACACCAGCTGTAATTACATAGATCACAAAAACAGCTCTATGTGGAATAACTCCGGTCAAACCCTTAATCAGTTAGTCTCCTTTTCAAGTTTAGGGCCTACCGCCGACGGTCGTATGAAACCCGATATTACCGCCCCCGGCTCTATGTTAATATCTTCGTTCAATAGTTCCACAAGTAGCAATCGTAACGGCGAAGATTATAACTATGTCGTCAAACAAGAAAATGTAAATACCGTAAACTATTACTACGGTTCGATGGAAGGAACCTCCATGGCCACCCCCGTAGTCACCGGTATTCTGGCTACATGGTTGCAAGCCAATCCGAAGCTCACACCGGAACAAGTCCGTGAAATTCTATCTAATACCGCAACAACCGACAGCTATACCGGAAACATTGCCGGTGTAGGAAATAACCGATGGGGATATGGGAAAATCAATGCATACGATGGCTTGGTATACTGCCTAAACCACTCTGGTATAGAACAGATAGGAACTCCAACCCGGCCGATGGTATACCCCAATCCAGCCACAGACATTTGCTATTTCCTTCTACAAAACGACGATAAAAACGTAAATGTCTCGATTTATACCCTCAATGGAACAGAAATATACTCACGATACATGGGCAATATAAATGCAGGAGAACAAAATCAATTAGATTTGAGCGATCTCGCTGCGGGAATTTACTTTATTCATATCACAGGCGATAAAACCAATATGACGACAAAACTAACGGTTAAGTAAAAATTGTCCTCCACAAAAAGAAAGGGGCGGGAATGTCATTTCCCGCCCCCTTTCTTTAATATAAATTCTAATTTAAACCTCTTTTTGAAAAGCAATCCTCTCGTCCCCGTTTGCTAAATAAATAATTCCACAACGGCGAAACCCATGCCGAAGCAATAATTCTTGCATCACCCTATTATCCCGATGAGTATCGATACGAATATTATCGACGTATCGAGAACACCATTCCAAGCAAGCGGAAAAGACCCCTCCCACTTTTCCCGAAGATGCAATCCGATGTATCACGCCATAAGGCTTCTCATTCAACCACCCTCCGTCATAAATCACGTTATACGTCGGCTCGGGAGAAAACCCGTAACGAAAGCAGAAAGTGCCCACCACTTCTTTTTGGTCATCTACACAAACAAAGCTGCTATTTGACGAAATATCGGCTTCGAGAACCTCTTCCGAAGGATATCCGCCCGTCCATTGATGCAAGTTTCCGTTCAACCGCATAAACTGTCTGGCCTGCTCGAATATAAACATCACACGGTCCATATCCTCAGGCAATGTATTTCTTATTTCCATCTTCTAAACAAATACAATTAACCCACTCTATATTTTTACCGACGAGCTAAATCGTCATATAATTTTTGAAGATATGCCTTTCCCTTGTTCAAGTGAATGGCATTACTATCGTTCTGCCCGATCAGAATCGATTGAGACGCACAATCATATACTGCCGCTCCATCTTTATCGACAAATCCGAACCCATCGGGAAAAGCATAAAAAACGAAATGCTCTTTGGTCGAATCCGTAAGATTTTTACTGAACGTAAAATCATCATAAGGAATATGCAACTGAGCTAATAAAGTTGCTGCCAAATCCATTTGCGACAAATATTCATCGACAACCAAAGGGCGCTTTACGGCTCCTCCGGCCCAAACCATAGGTATATGATGACGGACAATATCGTGGTTCTCCACATTTTGGGGATAACGCTTGGCATGGTCGGCGACAAAGACGATAAGCGTATTGTCCCAAACAGGGAGCCTCTTCAATTTCTCTACAAAGTCTCCTACACAGCTATCGGTATAAGCTATCGAGTTCAAATACTTATCCTCCAACCGGTTCATGGGAACATCGAACGGTTCGTGGCTGCTTAGCGTTAAAAACATTTTCATAAAAGGCTCCCGAGATTGCTCTTTTATCAATGAATAAAACTTTTCGAACGTTACATCGTCTGGAACACCCCACTTACTCAATCTCTGAGACAAAGGGAAATCACGGTCGCACACGATATTGTCCATACCCATAGAAATAAAATAGGAACGCATATTCGTGAAATCGGCATCACCCCCATAAAGAAACTGCGTGTCATAGCCGGCCTTACGTAAAGATTTCGATATACCCGGAAGCGATTGCGACTTGGCGGGATACTTCATAATCGATGCGGTGGGTTGTGCCGGGTAGCCGCTAAGGATAGAAGTTAACCCTCGATCGGTTCTGAAACTATTGGCATAAAAATTAGTAAACAAAATTCCTTCCGAAGCTATTTTTTCAAGATTGGGCATCACTCCGGGAATCCCACCTAAACTCTCCATAGCTACTCCCGAAAAACTTTCAAGAACGATCAACAACACATTCGGGCGAGCTTTCACCCATTGCAAGCTGTCGGCAGGATATACCGAAGGCCCCCCGCCACGTAAAGGTTCAAAAATAACATCGGCCTTTTCCGGTTCGAAAAAACGATACTGAGATGAAAAGTCTTCCGATTTGGACAATGACGACATCAAACTGAATACCGGATTGATAGCGGCGTGATTAAGCGCCATACGATCGCTGAAATAAACCTTGCCCACATTCATGGTCGACACCGTAAACCCTCCTCGAATGGGAATAAAAAGAGAAGCGGCAAGCAACAATAAACAAGCAAAGGACAAAATCGATTTCTTAGGTCTTTGCCAAGAACCCGTTTTTCCTGATAATCTCCACATGGGCCACAACAACAGAGCGGCATAAACAAATATAAGAAAGACAATCAGTACAGTTTCCCATGCCGGAATACTGGCGACAGCATCGGCCGGGGACGTGAGATAAAAAAGAGGCGTGGCATCTATCCTAAATCCCCAATAGCTATACAGCACGGCATCGCCCAACGTTATGGCAGCCACCACGAACGAAACAATAGCAAAATAAACACGATACACCGGAATCCACCATTTCTTCTGTAAATACACTGTTGCCACGACAAACAATGCAGGTATGGCCGTAAGATAAGCCGCCATAGAAAAATCCAATGGCCGCCCGTTCCACATCACAGAAAACCACTCCATTAACGGAATCTTACCGTAAATATCCCAATGAAACAACATGAATAGAGGTTTCTGCAAAACAAACATAACGAAAAACCAAAAATACACGGCTATCAGAAAGAGGATACGTTTCTTCATATTTCTGTCATTTTACGGAGTGTAAAAGTAATATAAAAAAGAACGGCAAACTCGAAATACATGTACGAATTACTTTGTTTAATATTTATTAAGTGTCGAAGATTAGTTAGAATAATTATAAATCGTGACCTTTGTTTATAAATAGAAATTACATTACATAATACAGTAGAAATGAAAAAAATTTTATTATCTGCCTTAACTGTTTTTACAATCATGGCACAAGCTGCTAATCCTTTTTTCGGGACTTATAAAACGCCCCACCAAACTGTACCGTTCGACAAAATAAAATTGTCGCATTACGAACCGGCTTTTAAAAAAGCCATAGAAGAAAATCAGAAAGAAATCGACGCGATTGTCAATCAACGTTCGATGCCCACATTCGAAAACACCATCGAAGCGCTCGATCGAAGCGGTCAAATGCTAAACCGGGTCGCTAGTGCATTTTTCGCTTTACTGAGCGCCGAAAGCAACGACGAAATGATGGAAATCTCCCAACGAGTACAACCCATGCTTTCGGAGCACAGTAACAACATCAGCTTGAACGAAAAACTTTTCGACCGCATCAAGTTCGTTTATGACCGTCGTGACCAGCTCGATCTCACGCCCGAGCAAAAAACACTCCTCAAAGAGACCTACGAGTCTTTCGCTCTAAGCGGAGCCGAATTGAAAGGTGAAGACCGGGAACAATACAGAAAATTATCCTCGGAACTAAGCCAACTCACACTCACATTCGGACAAAATGTTTTGAAAGAAACCAATCTTTTCAGCATGATGCTCTCCGAGAACGATTTGGAAGGACTCCCCCAAAGCGCGCGAGATGCCGCTGCGGCACTGGCAAAGAGCAAAGGGAAAGAAGGATTTATGGTCAATCTCTCCTATCCCAGTTACAGCGCTTTCATGAAATATTCTTCTCGCAGAGATTTAAGAGAAAAACTGTATCGCGCATACAATTCACGTAATCTGTCGGGCGAATACAACAACATTCCCGTCTTAAAACGTATCGCCGAAGTGCGACTCGAAATGGCAAAACTTTTCGACAAGCCCAACTATGCAGAGTATAAACTCCAACGCACTATGGCCGGTAACAGTGCCAACGTCTACAACTTGCTGAATCAACTGCTCGATGCCTACAAACCGGCAGCCCTGCAAGACGTTAAAGAAGTCGAAGGTTTCGCCATCGGAAAAGAAGGGAAAGACATAACCCTAATGCCGTGGGATTTCAGTTACTATTCCGAACAACTTAAACACATCAAATACGACCTCAACGATGAAATGCTACGCCCCTACTTCGAAGTAAACAATACGATAAAAGGAGTATTCGGGTTAGCCACTCGCCTATACGGATTACACTTTACAAAAAATCCTAAAATCCCGGTATATCACCCCGAAGTCGAAGCATTCGAAGTAACCGACAATGACGGGAATTACGTGGGAGTTATATATACCGACTTTTTCCCCCGCGACGGGAAACGAGCCGGAGCTTGGATGACAGAGTTCAAAGGACAATGGAAAGAAGAAAACGGAAAAGACAGTCGTCCGCATGTAACGATTGTCATGAACTTCTCTCGCCCTACGTCAGATACTCCTGCCCTATTAACTTACGACGAAGTAGAAACATTCCTACATGAATTTGGACATGCTCTGCACGGATTACTTTCCGACGTCACTTACGCTTCGCTTTCCGGGACAAACGTATATCGCGATTTCGTGGAACTTCCTTCACAATTCAATGAGAACTATCTTTCCGAAAAAGAATTTCTCGACAGCTTTGCAGTCCACTACAAAACCGGTGAAAAAATTCCGGTCGAATTGGTAGAAAAAATTAAAAAGTCCAGTCAATACCTTGCTGCCTATTCTTGCGTACGTCAATTGACTTTCGGGAACCTCGATATGGCATATCATACAATCACTGCCCCGGTAGACGACGCTATCGCTTTTGAAAAAGCCGCTATCGATAAAACATTAGTATTACCCGATGTAGAAGGTACACTCATTGCACCTCAATTCAGTCACATCTTTTCGGGTGGTTATGCCGCAGGATACTACGGCTATAAATGGGCCGAAGTTCTTGATGCCGATGCATTCTCCGTATTCAAGGCTAACGGCATTTTCGACCCGGTTACAGCCACATCATTCCGCGACAATATCTTGAAGCGAGGTGGTACGGAAAATCCCATGATTCTATACAAACGCTTCAAAGGAAGCGAACCCACGATAGATGCATTAATGCGGCGTGACGGAATCATTAAGTAAAGCCAACAAACAGGTCGTTTACAAAAAAAGGAGCTCTGTACAGAGCTCCTTTTTTCATCAGATATCTATCCCATTATTCTTTCTCTTTATAATAACGTACCCAATCCACGACCATTTCGACCGGCAAATCGAGCGTATCCACAGAACCTACCCAACCACCGTCCAGTTGCATATCGATCAATAGATAGTAAGGTTTCTTAAACGGGAATTGCAATTCGTCACCCTCTCCCGTATCTATGCGCGGATAAGTAAAGGTGCGATTTTCATTGATAAAGAAAACAAGGCTATCGGGATACATTTCTACGGCATACACATTATAATCATCGGGATTAATAGTTCCTTTTGAACCGTGACGCGGGTTACGTGTCTGTTTTCTCTCGATCGTATAAGCGGTATGTATCGTTTGATAAGCAATCGAATCGTGGTTCAAACGCTCCATGACATCGATCTCTCCGGCCCACGGCCACTTCCATTGAGCCTCGTCACAAGGTTTGAGCCAAATAGCCGGCCAAGCACCTTGCGCGCCCTGCAATTTAGCTTTCACTTCGAGACGGCCGCCATGAAATCCTCGTTTATTCTTGGTATATACACCCCCGGTAATATACGGAGCAGTATCATTTTCGAGATCGGTATTCACGATACCTTTCAATACCAAGTTACCATCTCGCATCTCATAACAGGCCTCATTGTCCGACATATGTCGAGCCCATTCAGGATTGGCCCTCGGAATTTTAGACCATGTTGCCGTGTCGAAAGAAGTACCATTGAAGTCATCTTCCCACACCAACTCCCATCGAGACGAATCTCCCGAGGAGACACACGAAATCAACCCGCCTAAAAATAAAGCGGACCACATCCATACAAATACTTTTCTCATAAATACATCTTTTAAGTTAAATCGCAAAGGTAACACAAATAACCACAAAACGCAATTAAAAGGAAAAACGATTCAGTAGAAAATTCGTGAGAGTAGATTTGAATTTTAGAGATGAATCTCTCCTCAGAAACTGCTGTTTTCTCGGTTTCTCCCCTATTATGCCAACGCAACCCAAGGGAGAAGGCCAAATACAATCAATCTATCTCATTCGCTAAAATAATGTGACAGAAGAGCATTATCCCCCTTCTTTTACCATATCCCATAGCCTTGCAGGGTATCTCAGCTTTCATTATCAGAAATATTTTAAAACTCCTCTGCCGTGCCCCGCAGCATTGCGGGGTGTTTTGCCATGCAAAATATAGGGGAGGTGTCCGTAGGACGGAGGGGTTACAAAAATGAAAACAAGACGGCAAACGATTCCCCTAGCCACGCCATCGTTTCGACCGGGCAATGCACTATCACAAATCACAAAAAGAGTCAAGAGAAGCCACCCTCAAAACGAAAAATGCAAGGCGATACGTACCCCACCTTTGCTCACGTTCGGGCTTTCCCGATAGGTCAATCGCCATACATAATCTACCCGCAAAATGGTAAATATATTATCGAGACCTACACTACATTCCATATAGGGCATTTTATCCATTTCGGTACTACCCTTCGGGAATACGAATAAATCTTTATTATACAGTGGATTATTCTTCTTGCTCAAACTACCGTACAAACCTCTGAACGCAAACACCTCTCTCAATTTCATATATTTCAACAGAGGGATACGATTGAACAAAGCTCCATTTGCATAATAGGTAAAATCCCACGACACATACTGGTCGTTGATAAATTCGAGAGCATTCATCAAAGCATATGATTCCGGTTGAATCGTATAAGAAAGATTCGCATTAGGAAGTATCAACATAGGAAAAGGAACTTTGTCCCATACCTTTCCGGCCTTCACAATAGCATCGAAATAACCGAATGCCGAGAACCAAAAACGTTTCTGAATCCCAAATTCGGTATGATTATATGAATACTTGCTGCCCAAGAAATTTTTGAAAGCAAAATTATGAGAGAGTGTCAACACGGGAGCATCCAAATTGATTGGGAAACGTTGGCTTTTCGTTTGGTAAAATTTTTCATTGGGAGCGAAGCGCAATTTCACCTCAAAATTGGTTTGCATATAATCCTTTATCTTTTTACCATATCCATCGATAAAAGCGATACGGTCGGTCGCCATCTGCTGTATCTCGTTACGAATACCCAAACCGAATGAAAAACCGCCCTTTCGTTCTTGCAAATAAGACAACTCGGTCTTTCTTAAATAAGTAGCTTTATTATCGCCCTTACGTTTCAAAGAAAGGAAAACATTGTCTTTATTCGTGTACAGATAATGCTGTCCCAATTGGTCTATGTCGTACGAATGGCTCAGCTTGATAGAATTGATGGGGAACTCCCGGGAATGAAATTTCTTCTTATTGAACGAATATTCTACTTCGCCCGAATATTTAACCTTTTCATCTTTGGTCCCGTAAGCTACATAACCGCGAGCAAACCAATGTGGATTTAGTTGGGCGGTGGTTAGTCCACCTATTCTGAAACGAGCTCCCTCTATTTCATTTGCACTAATAGTCGTATTCATCGGCCCGAAATCGAACTTACTATCTTTCCCTGTTTCTATATAACCGCTGATTAGTATTCCCAAAACTTTCTCCGTATAATAGAACACCGGAACCTCTCGTAGTCGAGCTAAAAGTTTATCTACGGCATTCTCCTTTTTCTTTACTGGCACATGACGATTGTCTACCCAGAACTCTTCCGGTTTTGCCTGAGCATCTACTTCTACTTTCTCCCGCCCTTCAAAATCATAAACCGACAAATCGTCGGGAGGAGCAAAGGTAAACTTATCATAGGTGGTCATACGCCTTGCATACAATCCTTGCGTGGCAGGCATGATCCGGAACTCTATAATAGCATCGTCTTTCGTTTTAATACGCGTCCCGTCTTCCAAACGTTCATAATCCTGTTCGAGATACATATTCTCGACATAATTAAGATTGATATCCCGAGGCACGTTCAACTTCACCTTCTTGATAAAATAAGTCGAATCTCCTTCGGGCACATAAATATGACCTGTAAAGCCGAACGACTCTGAATTAAACGGAACAAAACCTAAATCCACGCATTTCACGCCGTCTACCAGAATCGTATCTAATAAATAGTACTTATAAAACGAAGTACCTATGTTGGACAAAGGGCTCACGAATCTATTATTCAACAGAGTAATATCATTCCTGAAAATATCGATTTCCCGGAATAAATCCTCACACAACATTTGCACGCTTTCTTGGCTGAATATTTCGTCGATTCCTGCCCGCTTAATACCGGTCACCACAGATTTCTCAGTTTCCGGGCTGCGACGATAATAATTCTCGGCGATCTTCTCCTTTATCGAAACAGTCAGAATAGGTTTGCCCGAAACCTCCGAAGTATCGACATAGTCAAAAATAAATTGGAATTTTTTGAAAAGCCACTTTTTCTTTTGTTCCTCCGAAAATTCATTCAGGGCAAAAGTCATCTTTTCATACTTTTCATAATTATAAAAATCGTGATTTTTCGGATCTCCTACGTGGCGACGCTCTATCAATTTTTTTACAAACTCCACTGCCGGATTATTTCTCTTACTGTATTTCTCCTTTTTCGGTTTCACGACCACCTCTTTCAAGACATAATCCGATGGAACCAAATCGATAACCAAATCATTCTCGGCTCCTTTCTTTACAAAAACCGTCTTCTCTCGATAACCCAACGTAGAAAATCGAACATTGAGAAAATTATCACGTACCGAAACGGCAAACTTACCGTCATCGTCCGTCATAAGTCCCTTATCGCTCCCCACAAAAAAAACAGAAGCATAAGATATAGGCTCATGGGTTATGGAATCTCGTACTATCCCCTTTATCACTGTCGCCTTTTGTGCCGTAGCCGAAATAGGAAGCCCTATAAATAATAGGCAAAGGGTTAATACCACATATATCTTTTTTGTCATAAAAGTCTCACAAACTGTATATTATAATTGGTCCCGATATTCGATTCTCTCGAATTTTCAAAATGCAAAAGTACAAAAAAACTGTCGGCTCTCGGAGTTTTATTATCTTCACTTCATGGGTTTAACAATGTTTAATAATGTCGGGATTTCTATTCTGCTTCTTAAACCAAATAAATGTACTATATTCGGCATTCTATTTATATATGTTAAATCATGAGTGCCGAAATAGAACGCAAATACACAGTAAAAGACCAGTCATACCGACAAGAATCAATCGAATGCAAATATTATAAACAAGGATACATCTCAATCGATAAAGAAAGAACCGTGCGCATACGAATTTCCGGGAATAATGCATTCATTACTCTCAAAGGCGTTACCACAGGTTGTACCCGTAAAGAATTCGAATACCCCATTCCGGTAGCCGATGCTGCCGAAATGCTCGGATCACTCTGTCTTCCTTCAATCATCGAAAAGAAAAGGTACATTTATCCCTATGCCGGACACAAATGGGAAATAGACGAATTCATGGGCAATAATGACGGACTGGTTATTGCCGAAATCGAGCTAAAATCAGAGTCGGAACAATTCGATTTACCTCCTTTCATAGAAACAGAAGTTACAGGCGACCCCCGCTATTATAATTCCAATCTGGCAAAACACCCCTATAAAACATGGAAAGAAAAAGAATAGTCAATTTATTTTAGTTTTTTTTACAATTAAAATAATCTCTACTCGATTCTTTTCTCTACCTTTGCCCCTCGAAAATAATAGACCATTGGAAAGATGCCGGAGTGGTCGATCGGGACGGTCTCGAAAACCGTTGTACCCTTACGGGTACCGAGGGTTCGAATCCCTCTCTTTCCGCAAGCAAAAAGCGTAGTACTTTTATAATAAAGCATTACGCTTTTTGCATTTTAAATATACACAATATTTGAGTTCAGTAGATAATCAGTAAGGATTGTGGCTCAGTAGATAATTAACGGGGATTATTCGTGTATATTCCCCTATTGCTAACACAGTTCGCCGTAACGCTACGGGGCACGTCAGGGGAGAAAGGAATATATCCGGTATAAACAGACTGATACGATGGCGTTTTCAATCCCTCCGTCACTTCGTGACACCTCCCTTATTGCTAACGCCACACCCCGTAATGCTACGGGGCACAGCAATGGAGAAGTTTAAAATATTAAAAGTGCTTTTTAACCCTCTCCCCCTGTGTTTTGCGCAACAAAATATAGGGGGAGTGCCCACAGGGCGAGGGGGTTAATACAAACAAGAACTCCCCCAAATACATCGCCTTTATTTGGTGGTTAAGATGCAAGAAAATAGAGGGAAAGTATACTTCATAAAGGGGTAACCTTTTTACCACAAAAAACTTATGAAATCTTTCCAACCACCCTCATTCATTAACATTAAAGTCTATCCCCATGAATTTTCTACTGAACCAAAGAAGGGTTAAACCTTACAATCAAAAATTATGTAATCTTTTCAACTTCTCTCCGAAGAGATTTGGAATGAGGTTATCGACAAGAAATTCAGGTCTATCCCCACGGATTTTCTACTGAACCTTAAAAACACTTCTCATAACATTCGGGTATTCGCAAATAAAATTCATCACATTCTTTTTCTTTATCCAAAATAAAGTATACTTTTGTCAAAAAACAACACGGAGCCTTCCTGCTATACCATGAATCTTGAATTAGAGACATACCATCTAAAAAGACTTATCGAGGGAGATACCACATCATTCGATGCTATTTTCATACACTACCACCCTATTGTGCTCCGATTCCTTGTTGGCTTCATCAAAGACAAAGAACAAGCACAAGATATAGCCCAAGATATTTTCTGTAAACTATGGATATCGCACGACCGGCTCGGGCATATACAATCACTGAAATCCTATCTTTTCAAAATGTGCCGTAACGCTGTATACGACTCATTCGACAGACAAATAGCCGAACAAAACTATCTATCCCACTTGGAACTACCTCGGTCGAACACGAAATATACGCCAAAGAGCTGCTTAGCCTCATGGACACGACCATCGCAAGTCTGCCGCCGCAAAAGAGAACCATATTCAATATGAGCCGAAAAGAAGGCCTATCCAACGATGAAATAGCCCTTCGGCTGAACCTTAAAAAGAACACAGTCGAAAAGACCATCAGTTCCGTATTAACACAACTCAAAAAAAACATGCTAACCGCCTTGCTCTTTCTCATTCCTTAAATAAAGTTAACAAGCAGGAAGTATTTCAATAGATATCCGTCTCCTGATAAAAGACGGAACCATGAATAACATTATACAAAACATAATACATAAATTTTTTAACAACAGCCAACCCTCAACCGACGATATACTTTTCAAAAAGTGGCTGCTCTCCCCCAAAAACCGAGAAGAAAAAGATCAAGCGATTTCAGAGATATGGGACTCTTGCCAAAACGAGACACCCGATGCATTTACATTATCCGAACTAGAAACATTCCATCGAAACAACTTTTTGCCGGGAAAAAAGGCCAACTTCCGCAGCACTATCTATAAAGCCGCTGCCACCATACTGCTTCCCATTTTGGGAGCCCTTTTCACTTGGTTGATACTCGACACACCCCAAGATACCGAACAACTCATCGAATGCTTCGTCCCCAAAGGAGAAAAAGCAAAGCAAATATTCCTTCCAGACGGAAGCGAGGTGTGGGTTAACGCCGAATCCATACTGATTTATCCCAACACATTCAAGGGCGACACCAGAACCCTGTTTCTCAATGGCGAAGCCAACTTCAAAGTATCCCGTGACAAAAAAAGACCCTTCATCGTAAAAACTGCGACTCTCGACATCGAAGCATTGGGGACTACATTCAATGTAGAGTCATATAGTAACTCTACACAAACGATAGCGACACTCGAAGAAGGAAAAATAAAAGTCTCGACCAAAGACTCCATACCACATGAAACCATACTGTCTCCCAATGAACAATTCATATACGACAGCAACACACATTCACGCCAAATAAACATAGTCGATGCACGAAGCCTTTCAAATTGGAAAGACGGACAACTTTATTTTAAAAATGCATCCTTCGAGAAACTGATAAAAACAATCGAAAGAAAATACAACGTAACGATTCTTTACGACCAAGAAAAATACAAAAACAACAAGCTCACTGTAAAATTCGACCACGACGAAACGATAGACGAAATATTGCCCATTCTGGAAGGGATACTGCAAAACATGAAATACAAAAAAAATAACGACATAATATTCATCAACTAAAAATCGACACCAATGAAAAAAAGAACCGGAGAAAACCACCCAAAACATTCTCTCCGGTTTGAAATCAGAAAAACACCTTACATTGTGACTTCAATTACAGTATTTATCTAAAATCTAATGCACAAAAATATGAATTTAAAAATTAAAACCGGCGAATCATCTAAAAAGAATTCGCTTAAAATTGCTTTTTTATTATGTTTTCTTATCTCCGTTCAATTCGTTTTTGCCCAAAATCAAACAATCGATTTGAATATAACAGATAAGCCTCTATCCGAAATATTCAAATCGATAGAAAAACAAGCCGACATCTCCGTCGATTTTGACGAAACGCAAATCAATATTCATCAAAAAATATCGGTGAACATCAAAAACAAAAAACTCACCGAGGCATTATCGATGATTCTAAGCCCCTTAAAATACAAATATGCGATACAAGGGAAACACGTAGTCATAACCAACGAAAAAAACAGACAAAAGTCCGAAAGTATCGTGGGATTCGTAAAAAATCCGAATGGCGAACCGCTCATCGGCGCATCCGTATTGGTTAAAGGGACAAACAATGCCGTATCGACCGACATCGACGGACGGTTTCACATCAAAGCCTCCCCGAAATCCCGACTGGTCGTTTCATACGTAGGACACGACACACAAGAAATTGCCGTCACACCGGGCATCACAATGAACATCGAGCTGTCCGAAAAAGCCAATATTATGGACGAAGTTGTGGTCGTGGGATACGGCACGCAAAAAAAAGCCAATTTGATCGGAGCCGTAGGATACACCGACCACAAACAATTAGAAAGACGGCCCGTCAATAATTTAGGACAAGCCCTGCAAGGTGCGATACCCAACCTGAATATCTCATACGGCTCTGGAAAACCCGGAGAAAAAACCCGAATGAACGTCCGGGGATTCGCATCCATCAACCAAGAATCCAAACCTCTGATCCTAATCGATGGTATGGAAGGAAACATCGATAAAATCAACCCTCGCGACGTCGAGTCTATTTCGGTTCTTAAAGACGCTTCTTCGGCTGCCATCTACGGCGCACGGGCTCCCTTTGGTGTGGTCCTGATCACGACAAAGAAAGGCGAGTCGGGTAAAACCCAAGTGAACTACAACGGAAGATTCAGCTTTTCAAAACCCACTACAAGAACCGACTTCTTAACAACAGGATACGATGCCGCCATGCTCGTTGACGAATTCATGCGGTCATACAACGGTGTCACCTACACCCGGCTCACTTCCGACGACTACAAAGAATTGGAAGCTCGAAGATTCGACAAAACAGAAAATCCCGAAAGACCATGGACCGTCGTTCAGAACAGAGGTGGTGTAGAATCCTATATGTACTACGCCAACTTCGACTGGTACAACTACCTGTTCGACCATTCACGCCCCACTTGGGACCACAACCTAAGCATCTCCGGCGGAAATCAAAAAATAAACTACCTGTTAAGCGGGAACTACGGGACACAAGACGGTATCTACCGGCAAAACACCGATAAACACCGTACCGCCAATCTAATGGCAAAAGTCAGCGCAGACGCCTACAAATGGTTAACCATCAAATTTATGGCTCGCCTATACGACTCCAAATACACGGCTCCCGGTGTAGGACACGGATACAACATTCCCAGCCTCACCTTCCACGCCCTACCTTATATGATGCCCTATAACCCCGATGGCACTTGGGTATATCAAAATCCCATTCAAGCATCCGGCCCCAGCGATGGAATACACATTCTGATTGGAGACGGAACCTCCAAGTCGATCGAGGAAAACCGATACATGACCTATTCTTGGAGCACCATATTCAAAATCATGAAAGGGCTGACTTTCACGGCAAACTACAACTTCAAACACAGTACCACCGATTACATGGAGCGCTCAACAAGAGCTAAATACTCCCAATACCCCGGAGTTGAAGAAGTGGCTCAAGCCTCTTGGTTCTCAAACAAACTGGCACAAGAATATGAAAAAAGTTTCTATCACAATGTCGATGCCTACCTAAACTACGACAACACGTTCAACTCGCATCACATATACGCTGTGGCCGGATTCAACTACGAGCAAAACCACTACAAACACCATTACGCCACAAAACTGAATATCCAATCCGACAACTTGAACGACTTCAACCTCGGTGAAAAAGGAAAAGACGTGACAGTACAGGGTGGACAAAGCAAATGGGCCTTATTGGGCTACTTCGGAAGAATCGGATACGACTACGCCGGAAAATATTTGGCCGAGTTCAACATACGATGGGATGCATCTTCGCGATTCCCCAAAGACCACCGAGCCGGAGTCTTCCCCTCATTTGCCGTAGGCTACCGAATGAGCGAAGAAGCATTCTTCGACCCCATACGCAAAGTATTCTCTAACTTTAAAATACGACTCAGCACAGGATCTCTGGGCAATCAAGCCATATCCGACTGTTATCCATACATACAGAAGTTGAACATGCAAGGATTGGGAGGATACCTCATGAATGGCGAGCCCGTCACCTATGCTGCCGTTTCAGCCCCTCCCTCGGGAAAACTCACTTGGGAAACCGTTATCCACCACAATTTGGGTCTCGACCTCGGATTCTTCGACAATAGGCTCAACCTCAGTGCCGACCTGTTTATCCGTGATACCAAAGACATGTTGGTTCCCGGGAAAATGCTCCCCGGCGTATACGGTGCGACCCCTCCGAAAGAAAACGCCGCCAACCTGCGCACAAAAGGATTCGAGCTGGCAGTAAGCTGGTACGATCAATTCAATCTTGGAAACAAACCGTTCAGTTACAACTTGTCTTTCGGGCTATCCGACAGCAAATCGGTGATCACAAAATTCGACAATCCCATGAAAGAATTCGCAAAATCGAGCTACTACGAAGGCATGACCATCGGCGAGATATGGGGGTACAAAATCGATGGTCTTTTCCAGACTGACGAAGAAGCGGCCGCCTACTCCAAAGCCGTAGACAACAGTTATGTCTGCAAAAACATATTCGTTACGGCGGTAGGAGACTACAAAGGACTACAAGCCGGTGACCCCAGATTTGTAGACATCGACGGAAGCGGCCGCATCGACGACGGTGAAAAAACTGCCGACAATCGCGGTGACATGGTCATCATCGGTAACAAAGAACCCCGATACCTCTACAACGCCAACATCGGACTCAGCTGGAACGGCATAGACATCTCGGCCTTCTTTCAAGGAGTCGGACGGCAACACCGTTATCCCGATGGCAACAACATGATGTTCTGGGGCGGATTTGCACGACCCTACTCCTCTTTCGTGCCCGCCAATTTCTTGGACAATGTCTGGTCCGAAGAAAACCCGAATGCCTACCTCCCCAAAATCAGAGGATATGCCGCGCAAGGCGACCGCTCGTTAGGTCATAAAAACGACCGGTACCTCCAAAACATAGCCTATTGCCGATTAAAAAATCTGACCGTTGGCTATACACTACCCTCAGAATGGACCTCGAAGATTAAAATCGACCGGTTAAGAGTATATTTCAGTGGAGACAACCTGTTCACTTGGACAAAACTGAAATCAGACTATATCGACCCCGAGCAAATCACAGTAAACAGCGACGCCCGAACCTATCCTTTCTCCAAAGTATTTTCATTCGGACTTGATATAACTTTTTAATTCCTATCATCATGAAAAAGAACATTATATTATATAGTTTCATCGCCCTTTTATCGGGCACTGCCGGTTGTTCCGATATGTTGGATCAATACCCCCTCGATGCCATATCCCCGGAAACCTACTACAACAACGCCGATGAATTACGCAGTGCGACCAACCAATTCTACGGAATGTTTCCCGGTGCGGCTTCGGGATATACCGAATCGGCCGATGTCGTTTGCATATTCAATCTACCGGCCGAAGTACAGGGTATACGCACCGTGCCCACATCTGGCGGAGGCTGGAACTGGGAATACCTCAGAGCGGTCAATTTCTATCTAAGCCACTCGGTGCGCTGCGACGATGTCGATGCAAGAGAACATTTCGACGGTATAGCCCGCTTTTTCAGAGCATATTTCTATTTCGAAAAAGTGAAACGTTTCGGCGAAGTGCCCTGGTTCGACAGAGAGCTTTCTTCCACCGATCCCGAATTGTTCAGGCCACGAGACAGCCGCGACTTTATCATGGATAAAATCCTTGATGATCTCACTTATGCCATCAATAACATTTCCGATAAAAAAGACCTATACAACGTAACCCATTGGACCGCCTTAGCCCTCAAATCGAGAATATGCCTGTTCGAAGGAACATTCCGTAAATATCATGGAATTCCCGGTTATGAAAAATTCTTGAACGAATGTGCTACGGCTTCCAAACTGTTTATCGACAATGCCCCCTACGCCATCTACCAAACAGGAGCTCAACCCTATCGCGATCTTTTCTCCTCGATGAACGCCATCGAAGAAGAAGTTATATTGGCTCGTGACTACGACCGGGCTCAAAATGTCATGCACGAGGCAAACGCAAACACGTTGTCACCCACCTACGGACGTCCC
>ERZ834694.298-NODE-298-length-63676-cov-31.882963_pt1 | contig 63676 bp, 56 predicted proteins | sample MGYA00519691_ERZ834694 | MGnify/ENA primary metagenome ERZ834694 (study PRJEB31850, sample SAMEA3708758) | human gut metagenome | biome: human gut; feature: human-associated habitat; material: faeces | place: China | collected 2014 ... | reverse complement strand
ATTTTCCCTGCTATTGATAGGTAACTTAAAGCATTGAAAATTTCCATGTCTTTGTCGAAAAATATTAAGTGGTTCTGCCCTCTTCAAAGTGATACGCACCGATAAAAATGTGTACTGTGGTGTCGCTCAACAGAAATATAATGCTTTGGCTTGATTGTAGCATTAAAACCGCAAAATGGCAATAAAAAAAATATCAGCCCATTATCAAATTTGCCGTAATAACGTAAATGAGGATTAAAAGAGACAGCCGCGGTTTCGCGGCTGTCTCTGAAGATAAATTTTACTAACAGGTTAGTGAATTACGTGTTTTTTTATGCTGTTAAGCATATTCTACTGAGCTTTTCTCCTCTTTAAGCTGTATCCAACTGCACCTGCTCCGCCAAAAAGCATCAGTATAAGTACCAGCATTGCAGGATTGTCATCGCCTGTTCTGGTTGCTTTCTTCTGATTTGCTGCCGGCTTTTTAGCCGGAGCTGCTGTCTGCTGTGCCTGCTTCTCAACTACTGTTATAGTTGCCTTGGCTGTTCCGTTTGTGAATAAGAACTTCACTTCATGTTCTCCAACACTGAGTGAATCAAGGAACTCCTTTGTAAATGTGATGATTGTTGAACCACTCTTTACTGTATAGTATTTCGGATCAACTTTCTTTCCATCCACCATAACATCAAGGAAATACTCTACTTCACAGTTGACACGGATTGCATGAGCTTCATCCACTTTAAGCACGTGGGTGGTGTCTGCTCCCTCAAGGATATCGTACTCGTTGAGTTTAAGCTTTTCTATGTTTTCTGTCTTTGTAGCGCCACATGACTCACAGGTGTATGTCATCTCGCCATCGTCTGTGTATGTTGGAGCCTTGGTCTGTACTCCGCCATCCCACTTGTGGCCTGTTGCTTCTTTTGTCTGCACATTTTCCTTGGTCTGCGCTTTAAAAGCTGTGCCGTTTTCGTTCTTAAAGCTTACTGTGTACTTTGTGAGCTCCGGCAGTGTACAGCTCCTATTCTGTGTCACTTCTGCTTTTGATTTAGCTGTCTCTGTGTCAGTCTTGTCGCAGAATGTGCACTTTCTTGCAGCTGTACACTCTGTGTTGTCAGCGCTCCATGTGTATGTTGTATCGGAATATGTGTGATCTGCAATTGTGAGCTTTCCAGGTACCGTTATTATTTCATAGCTAGGATTAAACTCTGGTGATAAAGGTACAACCTCAATTTTGTATACACCAGCACTTTCTCCCTCTTCAATACGCATAGCAATGTTTACAGGTTCAAATCCATCTACTAATCCATCAGCGGTATAATCAAATCTAGGATTTTTTTCTCCAACATGTTTTACCTTATCATTAGCAGTAAGTGTGATTTTCTTAGGCTTTATAGTATATGTAAATGATTCATTTGAATTAATCCTGTAGTTTCTATTATTAATATCTGCCTCTGCCTTGTGTTCTCCGCCTCTAAAACCACCATCATATACATTTACAATAACATTGAGTGTATCCCCTTCACAAATATCTTTTGCATCAACTGTAGCTGTTGGTTTTTGTTCCTTACCATTAAATGTAAAATCCGGTGTTGTCCATTTAATGTCTACAAGTTTTGGGCTGATAGTAAAGTTAGCATATGCCACAGCAGCAAAATTATCATCATCCTCTGCCACAGATACTCTTATTGTATATTCTCCAGCCGCTTTTGGCACGTCTGTTGTATAAGTATTCTCAGGCTCTCCATAATTCTGGAACTCAAATTTTACTTTGCCTTTATCTGTCGCATTAGTTGATTCAATTTTAGGCATTGCTACTGCTTTTCCATCATAAGTCTTATCAAGCTTTGTCTTTATAGTAACAGTTCCGTCATTCTTAACTTTTAGTGTTATTATGTCAGAGGCCAATGCGGTACCTTTTGCTTTTACTCTGACCTCATAATTTCCAGATTCGAGAGTTCCTGTCTCTGTGCCAATTATTTCTGTCCAATTACCTTTATCTGTCTTTTTGTACTCATACTTTTTATCAGATACAAATCCGGTGATTTTACTATAATTACCAGTGACTGAATGTTTTGTTTCAACTTTTAGACCGGTTGGAGTGTCTGCTTTGGTTATGGTAATTGTCTGAGCATAAGATTCATCCTCATCCTCTGTTGCTTTTCTTATTACCTTAACTCCATTTGTTATATTAACACCATTTATATTTACAACAGAATCCTTTATTTCTTTCCAACTGGCTCCACCATCTGTGCTGTATTGCATGGATGGAGTTACGCTCATTAAAATACCACTGTCCGGACCTGTAGCTTCGAATACAGCATTTGGTGTCTCTGCCTTAGGTTTTACATATTTGGGTACTTCAACCTCGCTAATTGACGATATCAATTTATCAGGCTGTCCTTTATATCGCATCTCGTATGTTCCAGGTTTAACCGAAATTTCAGTCCTATCAGAAGGCCACTCTGTCCATTCATCATCATTCTTAAGCCTGTATTCAAGATTACTGCTTGAAGATATAAGTCTTATATTACCATTTCCATTCCATGTATCAGGTGCAATTCCACATGCTTTTGGAGAACTTTGTGTATTCTTATCTGTTATTGTAATATTAGCCTCTACACTACCTATTGGTGTTCCCGCAATTGTAATTTTGCTATTATCAAATGATTTTATATAAAGACCTTTATCTGCTTTATATAAATTATCAAATTTAATTTTATCTTCATTTGTAAAATAATGACTATCATCAGCTAAAAGGACAATATCAGTAATGAAACTCTCTTGCTCAACACTCTGCTCTAATTCGCCGGATTTTTCATCTAAACATACGCCTTCTGGCAGATTAACTTTCACCGTGTATTTCGGCAATTCCACATTTCTCTTTAATACTACATTTCCTTTTGAATTTGTACCAATTTTATACTCTTCATCATCCGAGATAAAATACTTATCATCTGCTACATCATCTGTAATTATTGCAGGAAACTTTGTAGATGCAACTGTAATACCAATTTTAGCCCCATCCTTCAAGTTCATAGCATTAATCTGTTTTCTTTGAGCAATATAAAGATTGTTAGCATTATTGTTAGCATTATTGTCAATTATTGATGGTACACCGGAAAGAGTCATAGTACATAATTGATTATAAACACCACCACCTGTATTTTTAGCATTATTACCTGATATAGTTCCACCCGACAAAACTAAGTTAATCTCCGGATTTATTCCTTTATTTGAATTATCATCCTTTGGTAATCCCCAGATACCGCCTCCGTTATATGCTGAATTACGAGATATAGTACCTCCTGTCATTGTAAAACTAACTTTAGATACATGTTCTTCATTATCATAGTAACTTGTAGCATAACCTGCGACTCCACCTCCTCCGCTTAATGCTTTAGTTGAAGTAACCTTATTATCAGTGATGCTTCCATCTGTCATTTGAAATATTGTGTTGTGCTGTGTCTCTGCATAATTATAAACACCACCGCCTCTGTACTGGCACGTATTATTTGAGATGGTTCCTCCGGACATATAAATCTTACCATTGAAGTTAGATACACCGCCGCCCTGTCCAAAAGTTTCATATTTGTCATCTTTTGCCACATTTTCACTGATTTTTCCGGCTGACATATTAAACGTACCGCTGTTACTCACACCTCCACCTGATCTTTCAGTTCTGTTTCCAGAAATTTCTCCACCTGTCATAGTGAACGTACTATTACTATCATCATTACGTACTCCTCCTCCAGCACCGCCACTTTTATTATTGCAGATTTTACCGCCTGAAAAGTTAAATTTCCAAATATTATAAACTCCCCCACCTCCGCTATAAGCTTGATTATCAGAAATAACTCCTCCATACATATTGAAAGTATCACTATTATAGACACCACCTCCAAAGCTTGATATATTAATCTTATTTGGATTTTTAGAATTATTCTTTATAGTACCGCCGTACATATTAAATGTTCCCCTATTATATATTCCGGCACCATAATCAACAGGTCTGTCATAAGAATAATCTGGTCCTACATATTGATTTTCAATCCAGCATTTATTGCTATCAACTGAACCACGCCAAAGGTTAAGAGTTCCGATATTATATATTCCTCTTCCGTTTTTCCCATCTAAATGTGTAATTTTACCAGTTTCACTTACACTACAATCAGTTATTGTCAGTATCCCTTCTCTGCCTATGTTTATGGCAGCTGTATCAGAATCACATATAATGCTGTGTCCATTCAGACAAAGATTCACTTTACCATATACTTTCCATTCTGATGTAGTATGTATATCACCCTCCAGATAATAATCGCCCGGCTCTACTGAACCATTAATTTCAGATAATGGCTGCCAGTTAATTGTATCATCATGTTCATGATTATACTCACCGGTTACGCAAATACAGTGATTTTTATGTGTACTCGGTATATCCTCCGCCCAAGTATTATCAGGCATTTGTCCTGCCACCATTGCAAGACTTAATAGAATAGCATACATTTTTTTCTTCATATTCCAGTACCTCCCTCGTATCTGTGCTTTGTTATCTATTTCCATATCACATATACTTGTATTGATAGTACTAATTATACAACATTTTGTACCTTACTTTGCCCAAATGGTGCCAAATGTAGTTTTCAGGGTGTGAATTGCAAAGCAGCCTGCAAATCTGTCAAAAATGGCTCAAAAAAACAGCCTGACACATCTCTTACATATGTCTGACTGTTTTTATCGCTTACTATTCGGTTTTATTATAGCTATCCGCTAAATTTTCCTGTAGTGGTACGCAAAGTATATATTGCCGGCGATTGCGGTGAGCGTCCACGAAATGACGTATATGAGGTATAATGACTGCAGTGTCTTAAAGTATGCAAACACTGTGAGCAGCCATATAATCCTGAATACGACAGAGCCCATGACCACTATGATGGTTGGCATGACGCTTTTTCCGATGCCCCTGGCGGCGGCTGTGGCATTGTCCATGAAGGCTGATACACAGTAGACGAATGCCATCACACCTATTCTGATCTGTCCATAGTGTATCACGGCATCATCACTCGTAAAGAGCAAAAGGAACGGTCTTTGGAATATAAACAATGCCACTCCAAGCACCAGTCCCATCAGAAACGAGTATGCCAGGGTGATGAAAAATGTCCTAAGCACCCTTTCCTTTTTCCTCGCGCCCAGATTCTGCGCTATGAAGCTGGTACATGCGGTGTAAAATGCTGCCATCATGTCATAGATGAGCGAATCCGCATTGGTGGCGGCTGAATTGCCCTCCACGACCACATGGCTGAAGGAGTTGATGGATGTCTGGATACATATATTGGCTATGGCAAAGAGCGAGTACTGTATCGCTGCCGGCACTCCAATGCGAAGCACTGCTGCCGCATCCCTGTCAATCGCTATATCCTTCATGCGCAGGCCGTAGCTGCCGTATGTCTTCATGAGAAACCTGATAATGAGAGCCGCTGAGATGTACTGTGCTATGATGCTTGCGATGGCTACTCCTATCACTCCCAGTCTGCATACTATTACAAAGAACAGGTTGAGCACTATATTGATAATGCCTGAGATACTCAGGTATATAAGAGGCCTCTTTGTATCTCCAACTGCGCTCAGCACACCATTGCCGAAGTTATAAAGCGCAAGCGCCGGCGAACCGCACAGGTATATCATCAGATACGCTGTGGCACCGTCTATAAGCTGTGGCTTTGTATTCATTACCTCAAGCAGTGGCTTTGAAAAAGCCAGTCCTGCCACTAATAGTAAAAGTCCCGCTATAAAGCACAGAATGACCGATGTATGGACTGTCTTATGCACTCTCTGATAGTTCTCTGCTCCCATGTGTAGTGCCGTAACCGCATTGACACCGCCTCCCATGCCAAGCAGGATGCCTGTTGTGAGTGTGATGATAATTGTCGTGGACCCGACCGAGCCGAGTGCTCTTGCACCTGCAAATTTTCCCACCACTGCCACATCCGTCATATTGAAAAATACCTGAAGCAGGTTTGAGAACATGAGCGGTATGGAGTAAATCAGTATCTTCCTTGCGAGTGGTCCGTTCACCATATCCAGTTCTTTGGTCTGTGTTGCTCTTGACGTCATTTTTTCCTCTTGTAAATCTATAATTATATATTAACACTGCCATGTGAACAGTACTCTAATTATAGATACGTTTCATTCTTTTTTCAAGACTGATGTTTACGCTTTACAAAAAAGATTATATAATAAACTTAAAAAGACTTAAGAGGTAAAAAATGTTTGAAATAGTAATCTGTGATGATGACAGTGCATGCCTTGAGCAGACCTGTCAGCTCGTGAACGACTGGGAGGCTGCTATCAGCACCCCCGTCAGCGTAAAGACCATGGAAAGCGGTGATAAGCTGCTTGAATACTGTGCCAAAAACAGTCCTGATGTAATTCTTCTGGATATCATGATGCCGCTTTTAAATGGAATGGATGCTGCAAGAGAGCTGCGCGAGCACAATCTGATATCTAAAATTGTCTTTCTGACCACATCGCCTGAGTTTGCCATCGAATCCTATGACGTGGATGCTACCGGTTATCTGCTAAAGCCTGTTGACAGAGATAAGCTATATAAGCTTTTGGACAAATGTTTGTCTGCTGTGTCAAAGCCTGCCGACTCCATTGCAGTACATACTACATTTGGATATCAAAATGTACTCATGCACCATATTGAGTTTATCGAGGCGCAGAATAAGAAGGTCATATTGGCACTATATGACGGACAAAGACTTGAAGTCATTGGCAGACTTTCAGATTATGAAAAGCTGCTCACCGTCGAAAAGGGCTTCTTCAAGTGTCACCGGAGCTATATTGTATACATGCCGGCTGTGGAGCATTTTTCAGCAACTGAGCTTGTCACAAAATCAGGCACGAAGATTTCTATTTCCAGAGGGCTTTCAAAGAGCTTTCAGGATGCCTATTTCTCCTATATGTTTAAGGAATAGGCTTTATATCATGAAAAAGGAATAATTATATGCTTAATTTTATCACGAACACTGTGAGATACATATTCACGCTATACTTTGGAGTATTTGTCACTACATCTATAATAGGTATCAAAAACAATAAAAAAAATATATTGATATTAAACGCATTCTGTGTCTTGGATTTGCTTTTGGATCTCGTACTCATATGCTTTAAGTACTCTGCAAGCTTGGTAAGTGCATATCCTCTCGTGACACATCTTCCTCTTTTGCTTATACTGATATTTGTTTTTCACCGGAGTGTACTCAAGTCACTGCTTGCTGTCACAAGTGCCTACATGTGCTGTCAGATATGTAACTGGATGTCTATCATCACAGAGTGGCTCGGCTACGAGTCGTGGATTGTTGATTTGACCTATATTGCCGGCATTTTTCTCACATACTTTATCGTACACAGGTTCATCGCACCGGCAATGTCCGATATTTTTGTAAAGCCCGATGTGGAGCTCATACCTATATGCATCATGCCGTTTTTCTACTACATATTCGACTATGCGACAACAGTGTACACGAAGCTTCTTTACAGTGGCAGCCGCATAGTGGTCGAGTTTGTGCCATTTCTCATGTGCATCAGCTTTCTGACCTTCTGTGTGATTTACTATCATTCGATTGAGCGCCAACAGCAGATTGCCACACAGAATTATTTTATGCAGATAAAGCAGGCACAGTTTGCAAAGGAAATCGAGAGCATGCAGCGCAATGAGAAAAATGTTTCTCTGCTGCGCCACGATATGAGGCACTTTCTGAATAATATAGCTGCCTTCATCGAAAACAATGAAAACGACAAGGCCTTAGACTACATACACAGCATAGTTAAAGCAACCGAAAAGACCACCAGAAAGCGTTTCTGTGCAAACGAAATAATCAACATCATTATCATGTCCCATGCCGACAGCTTTAAGGATAATCATATTGATTTCAGGTATTCTATATCTGTTCCATCAAAGCTCCCCTTCTCAGACATAGATATGACCGCGATACTTCAAAATGCACTGGAAAATGCCGTGCATGCCGTCATGATGCTTGAGCCCGAAAAGCGCTTTATCAGACTCTCTATCTCAGAGAAAAGCGGCAAGCTTTTGATTTCTGTTGAAAATCCTTATGCCGTAAGGCCTAAGCTCATAAACGATATGCCTGTTGCAACAGAAAGAGGGCATGGACTTGGCACAAGAAGCATCCGACAGACTTCTGAAAGACTTGGTGGCAAATGCCAGTACAGTGTGACCGATACACTGTTTATTGTAAGAGTGATAATTTAGTTTATTAAAACAGCCGGTGCATAACGCACCGGCTGTTTTGGTCCTCATATTACAATATATAATTCAAATCACAATTAGAAATCTGTGAGGTTTGCAGCTCTCTTCTCAAGGAATGCTCCCATTCCCTCTTTCTTATCGTTTGTGTCATTTACAACACCAAAGAGGTTTGCTTCCATCTCAACAGCATTCTTGATATCCATATCATATCCGTTGTTGATAGCAGCCTTTGCAACTGCGATTGCGTAGCTTCCCTTAGAGATGATCTTTGCAGCCATAGCCTTAGCTGTTGGCATAAGCTCCTCTTTTGCTACTACTTTATTAACGAGACCAATGCGGTATGCTTCTGCAGCGTCTACATTGTCGCATGTGAAGATCATTTCCTTAGCACGTCCCATTCCAACTAAACGAGCAAGTCTCTGTGTACCACCAAAGCCAGGGATGATTCCAAGTCCTGTCTCAGGCTGTCCGAAAATTGCGTTCTCAGAAGCGATTCTGATATCACATGCCATAGAAATCTCGCATCCTCCACCGAGTGCGAATCCATTGACAGCTGCGATTGTTACCTGACGCATATTCATGAGCTTGAAGAATGGCTCTGAAGCCTTGATTCCGAATGCTCTTGCCTGTGGTGCTGTGAAATTAACCATCTCAGAGATGTCTGCTCCTGCTACGAATGACTTGAACTCGTTGCCCTTCTTGTCAGGACCACCTGTAAGGATAAGCACCTTAACATCATCTCTTGCCTCAATCTCTGTTAATGCTACATTTAACTCGTCAAGAGTCTCACTGTTTAATGCATTAAGAGCAGCCGGTCTTGAGATTGCAAGTACTGCAATCTGATCTGCTACGTCAAGTGTTAAATTTTTGAACTCGCTCATTGTATAAATCCTCCTTAAAAAACCTATGTATAACCGACATTTCTGTCGTAATTTATAAAAAAATAGTAACACTTTGACAAATTTTTGTCAATGTCTGAGCAGTCTTTTTCAATAATATTTATTCTGATTAATCATAAATTAGGGGCAAAATACCTTTTGCCCCTCATATCATATAATCAAATTAAATTAAAACTCAAATTACATAAGTCCATGTGTCCTGTTGTAAGCATTGCAGATCATATTTGAGTTCTTGATAAGGATATGCATAGCAATGAATGGTCCGATTCCACAGATAAGTGTACCAAATATGCACCACATCAAAACAGTGGTTCCATTCTCCTGAATGCTAAGTCCGTATCTGCCTGCATTATTTGCCAGTCTGTTGCCCAGCTTATAGTACCAGTACCATGCATAAATACCGCATGTAATCATTGAAAGCAGGATAAATGCTACGAGACCTGATGTATTCTCGCCATCTCCATCACATGCTACATTGACATCATGAGCCATCTTGTAGATGAAATAATAGCCATAAATACCACATGTGATAATAGACAGGATGATGTATGAGGCAAGACCTCTGTCATCCTTTAATCTTTCTCCCCTGTATGGTGGAGGAGTCTGACCACCATTGTTCTGGTAGCCTGTATTGTACTGTCCGGCTCCGTTATTCTGGTAGCCTGCATTGTACTGTCCGGCTCCGTTATTCTGGTAGCCTGCGTTGTACTGTCCGGCTCCGTTATTCTGGTAGCCTGCATTCTGCTGGTTTGCACTGTTTCCTGTGAAGGACTGCTTTACCTCATCAAATGCACTTCCAAGCTCCTGCTCTGCTGCATTGAAGGCCTCTCCTGCTTTGTTGACAAAATCCTGTGCCTTGGAAACAGGTGCTCCACATGCTGGGCAGAATTTTGTTGAATCAGGAATTTCTTTTCCACATTTCTCGCAAAACATCTTCTTTCTCCTTTTCTATTTGCTGTCTATTATACGGATGATACGAAACAGAATGTTGTTTTGTGGCTCAAAAACCACGACATCATCGCCTGACCATATCAATCTGCATATATAAACTATAGCAAACATAATAATAATTGTAAATATAATTATTTTATAAATTTTAATATTTATTTTAGATTTACACAAAAGCACTATTACTGCAATAGGCACAAGCCAAAAAAGCGGATGGTATGCAAATGCCTTTGCTATATCAAGCTGTAAAAATGCCATCCATGCCCTCGACATGCCACAGCCTGCACATGATATTCCGGTGATGAACTTAATAGGGCATGTGATGCCTATCGACTCCATAGCTGTGTAAAGCACCACTACGGCTGTGACAGCACATATGAGCTCTTGTCTTTCATTTTTTCTTTTATTATTTCTTTTATTGTCCATACAAATGTTATCTCAAAAAGTATGCACTATAAGGTGGCAGCTCAAGGCCACCGTTTAAAGGAATCTGCGCACCTGTAATCAGGTCTGTTGCTTCACCCTTTCCCATATCAAAGCCTGCGAAAAATGGCTGGTCTGCGGCATTGATGCACACGAATACCCTTTCACCATCACATTCTCGACCAAAAACACACTGGCCGTTTGTGAGCACAACCGAATAGAAATTACCGTAGCATAGTGCCTTTGACTGCTTCTTTGCCTCTGCAAGCTTTGAAATCCATTCAGTCAGCTCATTGTACTGTGGCGCTTCAAAGCATGCCCTAAGCGCCGGGTCACCGTCTTCTTTTTTTGCCTTCTCTCCCCACTCACTGCCATAGTACACACAAGGGATGCCCGGCATGCCAAATGCAAGCGCGTAAATGAGAGGCAGATGCTTTTCATTTGTCAGTATGCTTGCCACTCTTGTCACATCATGATTGTCCACAAATGACAGGAGATGCTTACCCTTGTAGAGAGTCCACTGCTCCGGTCCGAACTGTCTGAGAAGCGAATGATTTATCTCAAACATATTCATGGAATTAAAGCTTGAGTACAGTCCCTTATAGCACTCATAGTTTGTCACAGAATGAAGCATCGCATCATTCATAATCTGGTTATAGTCACCATGCAGTGTCTCTCCAACTAAAAAGAAATCCGGCTTTAGTGAGTCACAGAATTCTCTTAGTCTTCTGAGGAAATCATGGTCGAGGCAGTATGCCACATCAAGTCTCAGCCCGTCTATATCAAACTCGTCTACCCAGCCCTTTATCGCTGAAAAGATATGCTGGATTACATCCTCATTTCTCAGATTAAGCTTGACCAGATCATAGTTTCCTTCCCAGCCATCGTACCACAATCCATCATTATAGTTTGAATTGCCGTCAAAGGCTATACGCCCAAACCAGTTTACATATGGTGAGCTTTCTCTGTTTTTGAGCACATCCTGGAACGCCCAAAAGCCTCTTCCCACATGATTGAACACACCATCCAGCACTACCTTTATGCCGTCCTTGTGCAGATTGTCACACACCTGTGCGAAGTCTTCGTTAGTGCCAAGCCTTGTGTCTATTTTTGTATAATCCCTTGTATTATATCCGTGTGTATCAGATTCAAACACCGGTGAAAAGTAGATTGCATCTGCCCCAAGCTTTTTGATATGAGGTATCCAGTCATTTACTTTCAAAATTCTGTGTTCCAAAACACCATCATTCTCAAATGGTGCTCCACAGAAGCCTAACGGATAAATCTGATAAAATACGCTTTCATATGCCCACATTATTTTGTCCTCCCTGATAGTTGTGTAGTGGATTTGTACCTGTTATCTATTATACACAATAATGCAATTATATGCCACAGTTTTTTGTTACTTTTTACCTAGAAATATATACCTTTTGCCCCTCATATCATAATATTCTTAATTATGCAGTCTAATAAAAATTCCTGTAGATAACACATGCAATAACCACATGGATAAAGAAAATAAGCGGCATCCCCTTTACAAAATACCAATGCTTTGTCTTGTGCCTGAAGGCATACATCCCAGCCCAGGTACCGGCGCTTCCGCCCAGCAGGCTGAGCCCAAATAATGTCTTCTCCGGGATGCGCCATGCGTGTGCCTTGGCCTTACACTTGTCAATTCCCATCGCAGCAAAGCCTGCTATATTCATAAGAAGCAGATAAATCAGAAAAATTTTCATATAAATGATGCTCCATTCTATTACTCTGCACATAAATTTATAAATACATAAACATATCTGCATATATTAATAAATCCACAAAAAACAACAGCCCAGCCATTAAAGGCCGGGCCGTAAATTAATTATTAATTCTTAGCTTTTTTAGAACCCTTAGCCGGTGCAGCCGCCTGCTTTTTGATGGCGCTCTTGCCCAGATAAAGCTTCATCACATACCACAGCTCTGTAGCGATGCAGATTGAAGAATATGTTCCGCAAAGCACACCTACCATGAGTGGTAATGAGAACTCTCTGATTGATGTATGACCAAAGATAAAGAGTAACAATACCATAACAAATGTAGTAAGCGAAGTATTGATGCTTCGTGAAAGTGTCTGTGTAAGGGACTCGTTTGCTATATCAGCAAGCTCATCTGCTGAGTACTTCTTGATACCGTGAAGGTTCTCACGGATACGGTCAAAGATAACGATTGTATCGTTGACTGAGTAACCTACGATTGTAAGTATACATGCGATAAACGTACTGCCGACTGAGATTCTGATAAGTGCATATGCTGTGACAACAACAAGCACATCATGTACCAGCGCAAGGATAGCACTTGAAGCAAATCTGATATCCTTAAATCTGAACCAGATATATAACAGCATGAAAATACATGAAATAATAACAGCCTTTACAGCGTTTGTTCTCATCTCTCCACTGATTGTTGAGCTGATACTCTGAGTCTCTATAGTTGATTTATCAACCTTGAAATCCTTCTCAAGGAGATCTGCGAGATTCTGTCTCTCATCGAGTGAGAGTGTACGTGTCTTTAATGTGACATCATGGCTGCCCTGGACTGTAGTAACCTGTACTGCGCTGTTGCCAAGGAGCTTTGATACTGAAGGCACGATGTCCTTCTCAACCTCTGCAGCTGTATAATCCTTGCCAAAGTCTGCAGTGGTTGATGTACCACCTACGAACTCAAGGCTGTAGTTTAATGCATTGCCGCTTGTAGCACCGAAATAAATCATGCCGCCGATACCTGCAAGTATGACTACACCTGAGACAACAAAGTATTTAACTCTGTTTTGTACAAATCTGATAACCTTTCTCTTCTTTGCCTTGCCGTAGAACTTCTCAGCCCTGACACCGACACCGTAAAATGCTCTTGTAAGGTATTTTGCAATAAAAAGAGCTGTAAACAGTGACAGAATAATTGAAATCATAAGGGTGTATGCAAAGCCCTTTACTGTACCTGAACCAAGCACCATAAGCACGAGGGCTGCAATAAATGTGGTAACCTGTCCATCGAGGATGGCTGAAAGAGCCTTCTTGTAGCCCTCATTTACTGCCGCAAGCACTGACTTGCCGCCTGCTATTTCCTCACGGATACGGGCAAATACGATAACATTTGCATCTACTGCCATACCGATACCGAGGATGATTCCCGCGATACCCGGCAGTGTAAGTGTAATCTCAAACCAGTAAATAAACAGTACTGTAAGCATTGAGTAAAGTGCAAGTCCGATAGATGCAACAACACCGAGTATACCGTAGAGTACAATCATGAATACCATGATTAAGATAATTCCGATGATTGCAGCCTTTACTGCATTTGTGAGGGCTGTTCCACCGAGCTGTGCACCAACGACATTTGACTCTAACTCCTCGAGCTGGAGGTTGATGGCTCCAACACGGATAAATGTTGCAAGGCTTGTTGCCTCATCAAAATCCTTCATTCCGTTGATTACGCAGTTACCGTCTGAGATAACAGCGCTTACTGTAGGAACACTGATGAAATGATCATCATAGTAGATACCGATTGACTGTCCGGCATCCTTAGCCTTCTTTGTTGCATCTGCCCATGTATCAATAGCTTCATCCTTGAGCTTTAATGAAACAACAGGCTCCTTTGTTGATGTAGATGATGACTGGTCATACTGGGCGCTTGCATCCTTTACATCATTACCATCGAGTATGACTGAGCCATTGGCCTTTAGTGTATCAATATCATAGTTGAGCTTGTAGCCTCCCTCAACCGATGTGTCCCGTGTGTAGTTGGCATTTCCATTACTGTCGTACTGGGCGATGAAGTACAGTGATCCCGGGCTTCCGAGGTCCTCAAGCACCTTGTTAGGATCGTCAACACCTGGAATCTCAACAGTGATACGATCGTCACCGCTCTTGTACACGGAGTACTCTGTTGTGTAGCTTTCTGCACGCTCCTCGAGCTTTGCGATAGTATCGCTTACGTCCTTGTCTGAAGGATTCTTGTCCTTGATATGGTAGGTGATTGAAACACCACCTGAGAGGTCGAGACCAAGCTTGATATTCTGATAATCCTTATCCTTGGTGCTCTCACCATTAGCAGTAGCCTCCTGCTTTTGCTTTGTGTCGGTGATTACTGCTGTGGAATACCAGCCCAGTAAGCCGATACAAATGACTGCCACAAGGATAATCACCCAACTCTTTCCTTTTTTCATTTTCTTATACCTTCCTGTCATTTTGCTACCATCCATATAGGTATACGGATGGCAAATATATTCGCACACGGGTCACAAATACCGCTATCCGTTTCCCGTGACAAATTCAAATTATTGTGCATCATCTGCCATATCAGCCTCTGCTGCCTTAATCATGATAGCGCACTCTATACGCTTCTTCTGCAGCTCGCAGCCTAAATCATAGGCATCAGTAATTGTGCCGTGGAAGTTGTATGAGTTGGCGGCACAGCCACCGCTGCAATAGAATCTGGCAAAACAGTTGCGACATTTCTCCTTGGCATAGACATTACAGCACTTAAACTCATCCTGGATGTCAGTGGCCTTGATGCCATCCCAGACATTACCCATAAGGAAGTCCTCATTGCCCACAAACTGGTGGCATGGATATAAATCTCCCCATGGAGTCACTGCCAGGTACTCAGTTCCTGAGCCACAGCCGGAAAGACGCTTATATACACAAGGTCCTCCCTCTAAATCTATCATAAAATGGAAGAAATTGAAGCCGTTTCCTGCCTTGTTTCTCTTTACCATCTCTGCTGCAAGTCTGTCGTACTCATCAAAGAGCACAGGTAAATCAGATTCCTTAAGTGCATACTCATCTGTAGGCTGTGCCACTACAGGCTCAACCGAAATCTGCTTGAAGCCTAAATCAGCCAGATGAAGCACATCCTTTGAAAAATCAGTATTGAAATGTGTGTATGTACCTCTCACATAGTACTTGTCCTGATGTCTGCTCTCCGCAAACTTCTGGAATTTCGGAACAATAAGGTCATAACTGCCGGCACCCTTTCTGAAAGGCCTCATGCGGTCATGAACCTCCTTGCGTCCGTCTATACTAAGGACTACATTGTCCATCTCCTTGTTGGCGAACTCCATAATCTCGTCATTTAAGAGCACTCCGTTTGTAGTGAGTGTGAACCTGAAATGCTTGTCATGAAGCTTCTCCTGCTCTCTTCCATATGCCACAAGCTGCTTCACCACATCCCAGTTCATGAGAGGCTCTCCTCCAAAGAAGTCTACCTCTAAGTTTCTTCTGCTGCCTGAATTGGCAATCAGGAAATCAAGTGCCTGTTTTCCTGTCTCATAGCTCATGAGAGCTCGTCTGCCGTGATACTCGCCCTCCTCTGCAAAACAATATCTGCAGGCGAGGTTGCAGTCGTGTGCTATGTGAAGGCAGAGAGCCTTTACAACCGTCTGGCGCTTCTTGAAATCTATGATACGCTCTTTGTATGTATCCTCTGTGAAGAGCTCTTCATTATCCTTAAGCTCATTTACCTCCTGTATTGCTTCTTCTATCTCCGTCTGTGGATACCTGTCCACAAGCTTTTCAATAATCTCCTTAGCTGAGTTGTCCTCAAACAGCTCAATAACGTCATATGTGACATCATCCACCACATGGATTGCGCCACTGTTGACATCTAAGACAATATTATAGCCGTTGTTCTTGTACTGATGAACCACTACAATATTCCTCTCTTTCTATACACATTTTAAAATTACACTGCGAAAAGAGTGTGCACCTATCAGCGCACACTCTTTAAATCCGCTTCACCTATGACTATTTGTACTGCTCGCAAGTCTGGTTTCCAACTGTACAAGATGTCTTGCAAGCTGACTGGCATGATGTCTGGCACTCGCCACATCCGCCCTTTTTAACTGTGTTCTGTAATTTTCTTGTATTTAATGTCTTTACGTGTTTCATTTTTATCTCCTTTTCATTTAGCGATGTCTGATTGACACATCATATTTGCTCACACCATTATATCACAGCATTATCAATATGAAAAGTCCTTTTTTTAGCGAAAAACAAGCGCTGAAAACATTACCAGAAGGAGTATTATCAAAAGCTCGAATATATTTTTTGATTCACCTATATCTATGACCACTGTTGCTATCACATACGTTATCCAGTATGCTACGACCGTCACCCTGATAAAACGTCTACGGTGAAAGCAGCATTTGAGCAAAAATCCGCACACAAGCCCCACCACTATATTGACCGCCATTGCTAGTGCAAAATTTATCCACTCCGCCATGTCGACAAAGCACTGTACTATGGAAAGTATGATAAGGCACAAAAGCGCCGTAAGATGCATGATACATATTGTTATCACAGGACCTTTGATTTTTCTCCACATAAAAACGCCCTCCACACATCATATATATGTGCAGAGGGCGGTAATTATTCATGTATGAAATTCATTCGTGATTACAGCTCACAGTTATTAACTGTTCTAGGGAATGGGATAACGTCACGGATATTGCCCATGCCCGTAAGATACATTACGCATCTCTCAAAGCCCAATCCAAAGCCTGCGTGTCTTGCAGAGCCGTATTTTCTTAAGTCAAGATAGAACTTGTAGTCATCCTCTGAAAGTCCAAGCTCATTTATTCTGGCAAGAAGCTTGTCGTAGTCATCCTCTCTCTGGCTTCCACCGATGATTTCTCCGATTCCCGGCACGAGACAGTCAACTGCTGCAACGGTCTTTCCGTCGTCATTCAGCTTCATGTAGAAGGCCTTTATCTCCTTCGGATAATCTGTGACAAATACAGGGCGCTTATAAATCTGCTCTGTAAGGTATCTCTCATGCTCAGTCTGCAAATCACAGCCCCATGATACCTTGTAATCAAACTTGTCATTGTGCTTTGAAAGGATGTCGATAGCCTCTGTGTAGGTCACACGGGCAAAATCATTTTCAACAACATTTCTTAATCTGTCAAGGAGCCCCTTGTCCACGAAATTGTTGAAAAATGCCATCTCCTCAGGTGCATTCTCAAGCACATAGTTGATAACATACTTGAGCATGCTCTCTGCAAGCATCATATCATCCTCAAGGTCTGCAAAAGCAATCTCAGGCTCAATCATCCAGAACTCTGCCGCATGACGTGTGGTGTTTGAATTCTCCGCACGGAAGGTAGGTCCGAAGGTGTAGATATTCTTGAATGCCATAGCATATGTCTCGCCGTTTAACTGTCCTGAAACAGTAAGGTTGGTAGGCTTATTAAAGAAATCCTTTGAGAAATCCACCTTTCCTTCCTCTGTCATAGGGAGATTGTTCAAATCAAGTGTGGTCACCTGGAACATCTCTCCTGCACCCTCACAGTCACTTCCTGTAATAAGTGGTGTGTGCACGTACACAAAATCCCTCTCCTGGAAGAATTTGTGAATAGCATATGCGCAGAGTGAACGCACTCTGAAAACTGCCTCAAATGTATTTGTACGAGGTCTTAAGTGTGAGATTGTACGAAGATACTCAAATGTATGTCTCTTCTTCTGCAGAGGATAATCCGGTGTGGATGCACCCTCAACAGTCACCTCAGCTGCCTGAATCTCAAATGGCTGCTTTGCATCAGGAGTGAGCACAAGTGTACCCCTTACGATAATTGCAGCTCCGACATTGATCTTGCCAACCTCATCATAGTTGTCTAAGCCATTTCCGTATACAACCTGGATTGGCTCAAAAAATGTACCGTCGTTTACCACGATAAATCCAAAATTCTTTGAATTACGATTGCTTCTGACCCATCCTCCGATAGTCACCTCTTTGTCAGCGAATTTGTCCTTGTTGCGGAAAATCTCGCGTATGTTTGTAAGTTCCATTATCTAATCCTCCATTTAAGCTGCCTGCGCATCACCACAGGCAGCATATTTATCGTTATTATTCGGCATCCGCGCTGCCACTTGAAGTATCCGGCGCTGCAGTGCCATCCTCAAATGTCACATTTGCTTTCTCTGTGACTGTATCAATAGCCTTGTTTACAAGGTACTGATTCTTAAGGTATGTCTTTCCCTCATCCTTGTGTCCGCTTCCAAAATACTTGTATACCTCAGAAGCCTTGCTGAACTGGCCATTGCTGGCTGATACGATGTAATCCACATAGCTGTTGAAGGCATCATCATCCATCTTGATATTTTCCTTCTCAGCGATAAGCCCAAAGATGAACTCTGTCTTTATCTGGTCTGTCAGATTCTCCTTCCACTTCTCTGTGGCCTGATCCACTGTCATGTTGTAGTTGGACTTTAAATATTTCTTAAGTGTCTGTCCATCCTTGACATTTTCCTTGGTAAATGAAGCAATATACTCATTGAGTCTCGCCTGTAAATACTCATCAGGAATCTCAACTGTGCTGTTTTCAATCATGTAGCTCTTTATCTTGTCCACCTCAGCGCTGTAGAGCTGCTGCTTCAAATCCTTCTCAATCTGTGTGCTAAGCTGGGCATTTGTTGTCACCCCGGCCTTTCCAAACACTGTGTTGACCTGCTCGTCTGTCATATCAGCAAGTGCAACAGGATCTGCTGAGTAAATGCCCTTTACTGTATACTCAAATGTAACTGTCTGTCCGTTTAGGTCATCTTTGCCATAATCCTCAGGGAATGTCACGTCACCCTTAACCTTGTCGCCCACCTTCGCGCCGATTAAAGGCTTTGTAAATCCATCGATAAAGGATGAACCGCCGACCTGGCTGTTATTTGTCACATCAAGCATCACATCTGTAGCTGAGCCACCATCAAATGCTTTGCCATCCTTATATCCTGTGTAATCAACCTTGACATAATCGCCATCTGCAACTGTATCACGATCTGTAACCTGCTTGTACGCATCTGCACCATATGACTGAAGCACATTGGTCAGATATGTCTGCTTTGCCGCATCGTTTATCTCATAATCATTTGAGACAGTAATTGCAACACCTGAATAGTCTGCAAGCTTCGTAACCTGCTTTGCGTAGTCTATGTCAAACTGACCGCTTCGCATGGTCTCGCTGCCGGACTCGGTGCCTGCCTCTGTTGCGCTCTTTGAGCCACCCTTTTTGCTCTTGCCGCTTATCACAACAGCAAGCGCAATAATTACCACGATAAGTGCAATCACAATCACTGCTATGACTGCCTTCTTACCTGTATTCTTTTTCTCACTCATTGGAATCCTCCTGAAATCTGTAAGTCATGTTATTTATATGTACAATGCCCTGCCACGGCAAAAACGCATCCGCAAAACACTATACCTGTCTACAATATCACATATCAGGTCAAATTACAACGAGTGAAAATTTCTTTATCTTTGCAAATACCGGAGGAGTATGCATCCTAAGCCCTACTGTCACCCTGGCATTCTTTTGCAGCCTTACCGGCTTAAGCAGATGTGTCACAAACCTGACATCAGCCGGGAAAATGTCGCTTGTATATGTATGAACGCCGCTTTCATCCTCCACATCCATAAACAGCTTGACCTCGACACCTGTTGTATTGGTTCCCCTATAGTCAACCGCTGCTATATACTCACCGGTATATTCAATATCCACCGTCTGGCTTATCGAATAGTCAAAATTGGCATCCGAAGAGATAAACACTCCATCCTTCCCAAGTGTATACTGTCTTTCTTCAAGGCTTGTCTCAATCTGCCAATTATTAAATCCATCCTTAAATTCAGGATTTGAGATTAGATTTCCATGAATCATAAGAAGCTTCATGAAATCCTCCACCTCTGGTGTTTCTTCATACTCATAAAGTGATTCAATATACTTATCAAGCTCTTTAATCGGCGGATTTTTCGGATCAAAGTCCCTGATTGCATCCCAGCCCGGCAAAGCCCTGCCATGCTCGTCAAACATACCCATATTCTCAAACCAGGTTCCCATGCCTTTACCAGGTACACCGACAGGCTCCCAGTAGTATACACCGGTCTTTCCGGTATCCTTTGACACTTCTGCTGCTATCTGCATGATTATTTCAAGAGACTTCTTCTGCTCTGCGCTGCCTGCATCAAGGCCTGCAGTCTCCATGAGTTCCTTCGAGATATGATCTCCCTTGCAATGCCTCCACGGATGAGCTGTCTCCACAATATAAACCGGCAGATTATATAATTTTATGAGCCTGCTCATAGTATCCTTCAAATCCATGAAGGTACCATGCCAGAACGAATAAAAGGAAAGGCCAATCGCGTCAATCGGCAGCATGCCCGCATTAAACATAGAATCAAACCAAGGCATAATACAGTTATATCTGCCTCCCTGATCCAGATGAATCATGACCTTTGTCTCCGGGAGCAGCTCCCTGACAGCTCTGATTCCCTCATTTACAAGCGCAGCCAGCTGCCTGTACTGTGGCACTGCACCATCCGGAAACAGCATACCACTCCTTATTTCATTGCCAATCTGAACCATATCCGGCGCACAATCCATGATTTTTAATCTGTATAGCACATCATATGTGTACTTGTGCACTGCCTCCTTCAGCTCATCAAAGCTTAAATTCTTCCACGCATCAGGCTTATTCTGCTGTCCCGGATCTGCCCAGTAATCTGAATAATGAAAATCAAGCAGAAAATGCATTTTGTATTTTTTAATGACATGAGCCATCTCGAGAACATATGTAAGACTGCAATACCCCTTAGACTCCGGCACCTTATCAGGCTCATTCCATATGCGCAGACGGACTGAATTTACATTATTCAGCTTTAAAAAATCAAATACCCTGCACACATGACCTTCCCTATCCATTATTTGTATATTATTGTCAACCATCATAGGAACGGATGAAATATCCACTCCCTTTAAGAAATTGCTATCCTTTTTCTGCTTGTGCTGCTGCTTAAGCTGATACATCTTTGTGTCAGCACTTACGAGATAATCATCAAAGCTCTTACCACTGCCCGGCTTTGTATATATGATGCCGTGACTGATAAACAGGCTGTGCTGCTCCATGACATCATACACGCGCTTTATATACTTCTCAGCAGTGTCATGTCTGTTCCCAGGGATAAACACGATAAATTCATCTCCGCCGAATCTATATACCATACTTCCCTCAGGCTTTTGCTCATCAAGCACCCTCGCCACAGTCTTTAAAAGCTCATCCCCATACTGGTGTCCGTAAGTATCATTTATGTCCTTGAAATCATCCACATCGAGAAATACTATGGTGCAGCCGACATTTTGAGCTTCAAGCTCAGTAAACATAGGAATGACCATCTCATTGCATGCCACACGATTGTACAGGCCTGTGAGCGCATCATGGTTGTATAGATTCTTAAGCTCATTATTTGTATTCTCAAGCACCTTCTGCTTAAAAAGATTCTCAAGCTTCTTAAGCAGGGCCGACTGTATGTCAAACTGCTCAGGATGGTCGTATAAAAACTCAGGATTTCTTAGTATTGCATAGCCCACTATCTCGTCCCTGAAATGCAGTGAACAATACATATAGCAGGTGTTTTTATCTACACTCTGCATGTACTGCATAAGGCCATTTACACTCTTAAACTCAAGCTTTCCATTGTCCTTGTCATCCGCATAGAGTACAACCTCATCGTCAATATCATAGCCATGCTTCCTAAAGTGTGCATTGTTCCTTGCAGCTGCCAGATCAGAAACACCGACCACATACACTCCGTCACACTTCATGCTCTGTATATAGTCAGAGTATCTCTCAAACAAATCATAGTATTCATTGCACTCCTCGAGCTCTTTCTGGAGGATCATTACTGCATCCTCCTCCTGCTCTTTTGCAACGGAGCCTTTGATAATATTCTTTATGTAATTACGATAATCCACTCTGCCGGTATTAGGGCATCCGCAGCTCTCAGCCGGGATAAACTCAGAATCAAGGTATTTATCAGAAGCATCGCCCGTGCCATTCCAAAGCGCCTTAAATATCTCAAGAGCATTTCTGCCTATATTGCCCCTGTTGTGATCCACTGTTGTAATCTGTGGGTTAAAATACGCAGCCTTATCCAGATTGTCAAAGCCTGTGACCTTAAAATCCTGTGGTACCTTGTATCCAAGAACCTCTGCTGTCGCACACAGTCCTGCTGCTATATTGTCATTTGCACATAAAAAGACATCCGGTAACGGCTTTTTGCTCTCGTGCCAATCACTCATATACCTGACACCTGTCTGATAATCAAAATCACCAAACATGTACATATCAGCTGTAAGTGGTATGCCATAATCACTTAAAGCCTCCTTGAAGGCCTCAAAACGCATTCTGTTCTCATAATGATACGGCGGACCACCTGCAAACACAAAGCTTTTGCAGCCATGCGCATAGTACATATGATCCATTACCTTGCGAAACAGCCTCTTATTATCGTTGCCTACATAGTAAAACCCATCAACCTTATACCCGATACTCACTACCGGCACATTTACCGACTGAAGCTTTCTGACCATATACTGTATCTCATCCAGGTTGGTCGTATTGGTGCAGTCAAATACCACTCCGTCGAAGCTGTTTAAATCAGGCAAATCGTTCAGCGCATACTCGCCTTTGTTAAACTTTGAATCCTGACTCCAGGTTCCGTTGGTGTTGTAAAAATACAGGCACACATCCAGTCCCAGCTCTTTAGAGCCTTCCATGATACCCTCAACCCACGAATATGTTACGTATCTTCTCCAGCCATCAGCCAGAAGAGCAATTTTCTTCATTAATAAATACCCCTTTGCGTCTTCTAAAGACCTTTTCCAAAATATAGTTCTATTATACTACGATTTTACCTATTCTTGCAATAAAGATTGATTTTTTTTAGCATATTTGATAGAATTAGTTTAAATAAGCAAATTTTTAGGAGGGATACGTTTTGAATCCAGCATTAATCGTACTTATTGTTATCGCAGTAGTGCTTGTGGTAGCATTTATAGTATTAACAATCCTCGGTAAAAAAGCACAAAAAAGAAAGGAAGAGCAGGACGAACAGATAGCTGCTGCATCACAGACAGTCAATATGCTAATCATTGACAAAAAGCGTATGAAGCTAAAGGATGCCGGTCTCCCACAGCAGATTATTGAGCAGACACCAAAGCTTATGCGCCGCTCAAAGCTGCCTGTAGTCAAGGCCAAGGTCGGACCAAGAGTCATGTCTCTTATCGCAGACGAGCAGATCTTTGATGAGATTCCTTTAAAGAAAGAGGTCAAGGCTTCTGTCAGCGGTATCTACATCACAGCTGTCCGCGGTATCAGAGGACCTCTTGAGAAGCCTAAGAAGAAAAAAGGCTTCCGTGCAAGAATGGCAGAAAACTACAGCAAGGCCAACGAACAGCTCAAGGCTGAGGAGACTGCAAAGGCTGAAAGAAAAGCTGCTAAAGAGGCTGCCAAAAAGGCTAAGCAGAAATAATATCATGATTTAATTTTCATGTACATAAACAGAGCATGTGGGATGGCTTTCATCCTCACATGCTCTGTTTTTTATATGCTTTATATATTTTTTACCCCATAGGCCTGGCAGACTTTTATGCAATTTTGACTGCTGCGCCTTTTTTCTTCACAGCTATATTGATGTGACAATCGCCTACAAATTCATAGTTGACATCAAGTGCATACTTTACCTCCGCCCTTATCTCGTCCTCAGTCTCCTTTACCTCTATGCTTGTGGCATCGATGCCTATCTGGATACTTCCAAACGGTGTATAATAATATGTCAGGTTTTTCTTTCCCTTCTCAAATATCATATGTACACTCATAGGTCCCTTGCGGGTGAACTCAAGATAATTGTCATTGAATTTAAGCATATTTTTGAGTGTCTGGGTCTCACCCTCCATTATCTCCTCAAAAAGCACATAGTGTTTGTTATTTCTTATATAATACTCTCCCGGGGCAATCACCTCTACCGCATCCGACTGCTGGTCCGGTGCGAGCTGCAGGCCCTTTAATGATACTACTACATCCTTTGTCATTTCTTTCTCCTTATCCTCTTGCATATCTAAATTAATTCACGCTTTAATAATTTGTCATCACATATTTTCTTTTAATATATTTTTTCAGCATGAATATACTAACTGTTTTATCTGAAAATATCAAGGATTTTTAGTTTTATTTCATATTTTCCACTGTCAAATATGCTCTCATACTCGTCCGGAGTGAGTACCTCCTTAAGATTTTCCTTTGCTTCGTCCTCCACCACCTCGTACACACTGCCCCTAAAGCACATGTTTGGATACAGCACGCACCACCAGTTATGACCGGCTCCATCGCCCAGTGTTATTTCAAGCGCCTCGTAATTTCCCTCAGGAAATGTATAGTCCCCATACGTCTTTTCCGGGAAATCGGTGTGTGTAAGCTCTGCCGATGCGCCATATGTAAAACCGTTTGCTGCAAGCGTCTCCTTTGATACCGCTATTATTTCGTCCATATGGTCATTTACGGTGGCTCTGGTTTCATCGATATTTTCGCACTCCAGCAGATATGGCTCTATGTAAGCCCCTACTGCATCGCGCACCTGCTTTTTCACATTCTGGTCTGCTTCGCTGTCGCTGTTTGCCAGCACGTGGAAACGCAAGATTTTGCCGGCGATGGATTTTTGCATGTCTGCTGCACACGCTGTACTATTGGTGTTTGCGGCAGGTGTATGATTTTTTGCAGCTATCGCTGCCGTAAGGGATATTATTGCTATGGTTGTTATTATTATTTTCTTTCTCATGTAAACAAGTATTGCCTTATTTGACGAGCTTATTCATCTTTTTGCATTTTTTATGATTTTTCATAGATTTCATTCGTATAGTCATCAAGTAAGGTGCCAAGTGTAATTATCGGTTCATCCTTCTCATGATTCTCCTTATTTATTTTCTGTTCATAATAATCACCCATGTTATCAAAGATATCGTTTATATCGTCTGCTATGCACACATATGTGTTTCTCGGAAATTTCTTTGATGTCTTACAGTATTCCATGAAGCTTGCATAAGCTGCTTTATCGTTTCTCAGCGTTTTTCCTATTAATATCACCTTCAGATGATTTGTATCGGCCTTCTGTGACAGCCGCTCCTCGAAGCTGTCCACGGCTGTTTTGATATCCTTTGCATATTCGGGTTCGTAGGATTTGTCCATGTTATAATAAAACTCTATATAGCCGCTATTTTTATTTGCCAAATCATCTCTGTGGCTAACATATTCTTTGTAATCAGTTACTTCTTTATCGTTTTTTTCGTCAGTATCTGATGCTACGATATCAACCGCCGCAAGTGTCGGAAAGCAGCGCTCCTCAAGCTCCACTGCACTGCAGCCGGTCAGCATAAGGCCAATCGTCAGCACTACTATTACCGGTATCGCTATACACAATAAAAATCCAAGATATTTTTTCACGATTTCACCTCCACTTTCAAGAATATATGCTAAGGTCACTGTGACTGCTATGACAAAAATGATGCACCAGCTTCTCATACTGCTATTTTCCTCGTCATGGCTTTTCTGTCTGTCACAGCTTAATTGTTTATTGTTACTGAAGCCTCGGCTTTTATTAAATGTAAATATAACTTTTGTCGTATTTTCAGCAAAATTCTCACATCTTAAAACCGCATAATAAAGGCTCATATTGAGTACTGAAAACAGCGTGAAAAACCACACCGACAGCATCAGTGCATCTGCCCTCTTAAAGAAACTTCCCTTTATCTGCACATCACTCATCAGTACGACAGCCGGAAACTCGATTTCTGACAATGAATATTTTCCGAAGCTCCCAAGCAATACCGCATACAATAAAAACAGGATGCCTGCATATGTGAGTATTGCTTTGCTCACACTCCCTCGTATCTGTGAAGCAGTGCGTTCCCTTACAAACAGTATGTTGAACACGGAAATGGATGCTGCAAACACATAGTATGCACCCGCAAATATATCCGCTATGCCAAAGTCCACCCCCACTCTGTCCTTAATCATCAGATAGTCCAATCTCACATCCGATATTGCAAACAAAAGCATAGCAGCTAATGGTATTAGCACAAAGAAAAATACCACCTCGTATACTCTGGCACGGCACTCCACTCCGCCACTTAGCGCATAAGCGCACACTAACATTATCACAAGAAGTACAACTGTAAATGACTCATCCGGTATAAGGCTGTCACGTATCAGCTTTACAAATATCCATGCAAGAAATGCCGCCTGTGACAGTTCATATACAGCAATAATTAAATCATAAATTAATATTTTTGCATATGATGTTTTGTCAAGGCTTCTATCATATATTGTTCTCCTGCGTTCACGTACCTCGCTTACTATCCACATAAACAGCCATGCCATAAAAACTCCGAGTGCAATTGAGATAAAACCGTACTTTCCCATTTTAGCCAGATTGTTTGGAAGCACCAGAGTGCCGACTCCAAGCAGATTAAAAACATATAGTCTGTATAGCTGGCGGGGCGATATGCTTTCGTTTTGTGCAAATGTGTAACTTGTGCTCATATTTTTAGTCATACTTATTTCCTTTCAGCTTCCTGCACTCCTTTTCTCTTGCAAATACAGGCCGCCTCCATAGTCTGCGAAGCGGAAATCGTATGATACTGTCCTTTTCATCCTCGCCTCCTGTCAGCTCGCTGCCCACGAATGGCATCATGTATGGGTAACCACAGCTTTTGAGCTTTGCAAGATGCAAAAGTATCACCATCAGACTTATTAAAAATCCAAAATATCCAAGCCATGCCGACATCATTATTACAGCGAATTTGAGTATCCTAAATGAAAATGCAAACTCCTCACTCGGTATGGCAAACGAGCAGAGTGCGGTGAATGCAACCAGGATGACCACTATAGGGCTCACTAAATTTGCATCCACTGCTGCCTGTCCGATTATGAGGCCTCCGACTATGCCTATCGTATTTCCCATGGCTCCGGGAAGTCTTATGCCGGCTTCGCGAAGCAGTTCAAAGGACAGCTCCATCATGAGCACCTCTATGAGCTGTGGAAATGGGCAGCCGAGTCTTGCTTCATAAAACGCCAGTATGAGTGGTGTCGGCAGTATCTGTGTATGAAAATTTGTGACCGCCAGATAAAGCCCCGGCAATGTAAATGACATAAAGGCTGCCACGTACCTTATCAATCTGGCAAAGCTTGCCGCTATCGTTCTGTTATAGTAATCATCTGCGGTTTTTAAAAAATTGTTCATGGTGGTTGGCAGTATTATTGCTATCGGTGAATTATCGCACAGCACCACCACCCTCCCCTCTAGGAGCGCATTTACCGCCACATCCGGCCGCTTTGTGGTCTGAAGCTGTGGGAACGGTGAATACCATTTTGCCTCAGCAAACTGTTCAAGAACTCCCGAGTCACCCACATGGTCTATCACATAGCTGTCCAGATTCTTTTCCACTTCCTCTACAAGCCCCGGTTTTACGAGGTCTCTCACATACAATATGTCCACATTGCTGTGTCCGCGAAGCCCCTTTTTCACCTCTTTACACTTTAAGCGAGTGCTCCTTAACCTGCGCCTGATAAGTGCAGTATTTATCTTTATTGAATCAGCAAAGCCCTCATTTGAGCCTCTTATGACCTTTTCCGAGTCAATCTCCTGAATTGACATGGCGGGATATCCCTTGTCTGGAAGCTTGAAGGCATCCGGATAGCCATCCACAAAAAAAATCACGTCTCCTGTCAGCATCATCTGGGCTGCCTCATTAACCGTGTGCAGATGTGCAAATTCGGATAGAGCTGCCTGATTTTTGTCAAGTACTTCCTTAACCTGATCCCGGTCTATCCCTTCAAGGTATGATGTAAATCGTCCAAACGCACTGTTATTGATACCGGAGCCTGCACATGTCACCTCAATATATGCAACAAAACACTTTATGGAAGCATCACGCCCCAGATACATCTCCTGCATCTTGATATCTGAGCAGTCAGAATATATCTGCCTGAAGCTTTTTATGTTCTCATCTATGTTTGTGGTCATCTTTAACTCTCCTATATACCCAATAAATCCCGTCAGATTTAAAATCCCTGATATAGTATGACCATACAAGCTCGCAAATATCCCTGATTACTTATTTTTTGCTATTATCTAAGCCACTAGCTAATCCACTAAAAAAGGCCACCGTTCACACGTCAGTGCAACCGGCAGCCCCTGGTTTTGTTATATTTCTGTTTTATTTCTTCTCTTCATCCTGCCTTTGTATTACAGCCTTCACAGCAACCGCCTGATTGGCCACATGCGTATGCATTTCTGTAGTCACAAGCTCCATATTTCTTGACTCAAGCGCCCTGTAGATGGCATCATGCTCCTTCACAAGCATCGGATAATTCTTTGGGTCCTTCAAATACTCCACTCTGTAGCGGTACATCTGCTCGCGGATATTGTTCATCATAGATACAAGCTTCGCATTGCTGGTCGCCTCATAGATAGCATCGTGAAACTTCACATCCTCCTCAGCTATCTTTTTCACATCTCCTGAGTCCATGCTCCTCTTGAACTCGTCCTTTATGGTTTTTAGATTCGCAAGCTGCTCATCACTGATTTTCTTACAGGCTATTTTGGCTGCAAGCTCATCAAGAGCCTCTCTCACCTCAAGCACATCCTCCATATCCTTGAGAGTCATCTTGGCAACCTCTGCGCCCTTTCTCGGCATTGTGACTGCAAGCCCCTCCTGCTCAAGCATTCTGATTGCTTCACGTATAGGTGTACGGCTGACTCCAAGCTTTGACGCAAGCTGCAGCTCCATAAGTCTCTCTCCCGGCTTGAGCTCGCCCTTTAAAATTGCCTCACGAAGTGTATTAAACACCACATCACGCAGTGGCAGATATGCATCCATATTTAAAGTTAAATTATCAGTCATCAAACTTCTCCTATCTCTTGTATTATCATTCTCACATATAAGAAAAAAGTAACTATAAAGCACCCGCTGTGCTATCCGGATATCACGTTATTTGCGATTATTGTATACAGATGTCAGATACACCTGTCTGGCAAGATGTGAGCTTCTCATGGCTTTGTACGCTTTCTTTGCAGTATCTTCATCGTCAAACAGACCAAAAACCGTCGGACCACTACCGCTCATCATGGCTCCTACCGCGCCATTTGAAAGCATATGCTTCTTTATCTCATCTATCACCGGATAATTTGGTATAGTCACAGTCTCTAAGACATTTCCCATATGCGCTGCGATATCATGCAGATTCTTAGCCTTTATATCATCTATCAGGCGGTCTATATCCGGATGAATAGTCGTATCATCAAGCTTCAGATTCTGGTACACAAATTTTGTGGATACCGAGATGGACGGCTTTGCAATAAGCACTGGACACTTTACCATTGGAGGAAGAGGACTAAGTTCCTCTCCTATGCCCTCGGCCAGCGCCGTGCCTCTCATAATACAGTATGGTACATCCGCCCCTATCTGCACACCTCTTTCCATAAGCTGTCTCTTTGTCAGTCCCAGTGAAAAAAGCCTGTTTACACCTATAAGCATAGCTGCCGCATCAGTACTGCCCCCCGCCATCCCTGCTGCAACAGGAATACGCTTGTCCAGCTTCACTGATACACCGTCAGTTATAGAAAACTCATCCATCAGAAGCTTTGCAGCCTTGTATATGAGATTGTTCTCGTTTACAGGGAGAAAAGACAGATTGGTCTGTATCTGTATGCCCGGCTCCTTTGTCCTTTTGATATCAAGCCTGTCATACAGATGAATGGTCTGCATAATCATACGGACCTCATGATATCCGTCCTCTCTGCGCCTCACAACATCCAGCCCCAGATTAATCTTGGCTAATGCTTTTAATGAAATATCGTTATTACTACCCATATTGTATTACCTCTGTTTTTTGTATACAAGGATTATAACACACCCTGCCAAAAAGAGCAAATTTAAATATTCTCATTTAATTGTTCATTTTCATTACTTTTCAGATTTTCCATGTATTGCACAAAAACACTATGTTCACATAGTACATGTTTACTAGATTTAAAAAGTAACCCTCTAACGCACCACAACAAAAAGCCTCACAGCATTCAATAATGCTTGTGGGGCTTTTTTTAAAAAGTTTTTCTAAACTCGTATGTACAATTTTTCTATTTCTTTTCCAATATAAATTTGCTAATCAGCTCGTTCATTGTCTCCGCCTGTGCTGAAAGCTCCTCACTTGTTGCTGATGTTTCCTCTGCATTTGCTGAGTTTGACTGTACAACATCTGATATCTGATTAATGCCAGCCTCTGCCTGCTCCATAGCCTTTGCCTGCTCATCTGCAATCTCGCTGAGTTTTTGAGAAGAATCTGCAACTTCCTTCATACCATTGATAACCTTTTCAATAGAAGTACTTACGCGCTCTGCAGCTTCATTACCCTCGTTAGATACCGCAATGGCACTCTCTATAAGCTGACGTGTGTCAACTGCAGCCTTGGCACTCTGCTCTGAAAGACTTCTGATTTGCCCCGCAACAACTGCGAATCCTTTACCTGCCTCACCTGCACGCGCTGCCTCGATAGCTGCATTGAGTGAAAGAAGGTTTGTCTGACTGGCAATATCCTCAATCTCAGAAATGATATTCTCAATCTGCTTAGATGTATCATTGATGCGTCCGATAACATCAACCATGCCCTGCATCTCTGTATGGCTGTGATCTGCTTCCTCAGCATACTCCTGTGCAATCCTGTATGTATCATTGAGCTTCTCAGATGTTTTCTCAACACCGCCTGTGATATCTGCAAATGTAGCCTGAAGCTCCTCAATGGCTGCTGACTGATCCATAGCACCTTCTGCTATTTCCTGTGCTGCCTGAGCAAGGTTGTTAGAACCTGCTGTAACAAGTGATGATATCTCATTGATATGTGACATAACATCATTCATCTGTGTCTTCATCTGACGCATTGCCATGAGAAGTCCAATAAAATCTCCGGTATATTTATCTTCCATGTCTGATGAAACTGTATAATCTCCTTCTGCCATCTTTCCAAGAAGCTTGTCAGAGTCAGATATGATAGTCTTAAGGTCTGCTGCCATGTTTTTCGCAACCCCTACCATATCAGCAATTTCATCTTGTGAATCAACTGCCGGGAATGGAGCCTCAAGATCACCCTGTGCAAATGTACGCAATCTCTGTTTTAACTCATCGAGTGGTTTAGAAATACCAACTGCAACTTCGTCCCCGATTTTCATCGAGATAAAATATGAACTGACAATGATAACAATAACAATACCAAATGCGGCATATGATACTAATGATAATCTCTTGCTTAAATTATCTCCCTCTGTTACCTTTGCATCCATAAGGGCAACAAGCTGCTGATATATCTTATCATATGCAGGTGCAAGCTCTGCTACTGCTCTCTCCTCGGCCTCCTTCTGTGTCTCAGGATCTGTAGCATTCCTACCTAACTGTCCAATCTCATCATCGAGACTCCAGTATGAGTCGAGCTTACTGTTTATATCATCATATATAGCCTGCTCCTCACCTGTCTTTATAGAGCTTTGCAGCTCTTTCCAGTATTTTTGAAATGATTCCTTTTTAGAATCATGTGTATCAGACATCTTACTTAATGTGTCAGAAGATGTATAACCGATAAGAGCTCGTGTAGCGCTTCGTGTCTCTGAGAAGGTTACCATAACCTTTCCTATATCTCCCTGTGAAAATCCGTAAAAGGTTAGTGCGCTGGAATATCTCATTGATACAAGAATCATAAGAATACCCGCGATAACCCCCGATGCCGATGCTACAAATGTAGTCAGTCTGAAGCCTTTCTTTAAACGATTTTTGATGCTAAGTGCTTTCCACTTTGACATGTCTAATTTCATGATATTTCCTCCACATGAATAATGATACTTATATACTATTCTTCTATTATACACCTCTCAAAAAATTATACAAGTGCTAAAAAAGGTGGCTGCACGATGCGTGCAGTCACCTTTTCGTAATTCATAAATCACATTTCGCATATAATATTCGTTCCATCACGACACTTTTACATACACATCCGGCTTCTAGCCCTGTACCTGAGTGTCCTCTGTGCCATTCTTCCAGTCATCAAACTTCTTGAGCACTGCATCATAGGTATCCTGGCAAATTGATGGCAGCTTGTCTCCCCAGGCTCCTGTTGCCTGTGAAAAGCCTTTCTTGAATGCATTCAAAAGCTCATCAGCCTTGTCCTTGTCGCCTCCCGACAGTGCCTTTGCAAAGTCAAGAATACGGTCTGAAGTCTTCTCAACGCCCCAGTATCCATCCTCTGCGATGTCCTTTTTGGCCTGCGCTATCGTATCTGCATCTACAGTCAGATTCTCAAACAGACTCTTTAAGCCCTGTGACTTGTCCCAGGTTGAAGCCTGTCCTGTCATGGACTTTCTGACGATCTCGATAAGCTGCTGCTGTCTGGCGTTGGCATCATCCTTAAGTGCCTGTACCAGTGCATCTCTGTCTGCCTTGCTCATCTTCTGGTTTACTGTGCTCTTTGCAGTATCCTTTGAATCATCCTTGCTGTCTGATTTCTCATATACAGCTGCCTCCTCGCTGAAGCCTGCAGTCTTTGCATCCGACTTATCCGTCTTTGCATCCTGCTTCTTTGAAGCGGTATTGGTATTCTTTGTCTGCGCCTCGTCCTTTGCTGTGACACTCTGCGCCGCTACTGCTGAAACTACACTTGAAATAGCATCTAACATCTCTCATCCCTCCCTGGTAATGTGCGTGCGGGAATCCTTTCCCGCTATACTATTATCAACCTGTATAGCGTCTGATATAGCTAAACAGTTTATCTCTTATACTGTGTATCGGCTGTTTTGCGTCTGTTGCTTATAGCTTTAGCCGTTATTTTTTCAGCTTTCTGCCAAATATAAATGTCGAAAAATATATTACCGATGCGATAATCACTATCATCGGGCCTGTTGCCACATTGGTGTAGTATGACACTGCGAGGCCGACTATACCGGAAAATACTGAAAATATCACTGAAAAGAAATGATACTCACGCATATTTTCCGAAATATTCCTTGATGAAGCCGCTGGTAATATAAGCAGAGCATTTATTATAAGTATACCTATCCACTTGATGGATAGCATAACTATGAGTGCTACAAGCACCGCAAACAGATTATCCAGAAGACGCACATGGATACCCTTGCTTTTTGCCACGCTTCTGTGTATACATATGGCGTTGAGCTTATTGAAGCAAAGCACCCAGAATACTATAGTGACCACAAAAATCACAATTAGATAAACTATCTCAGTCTTTGTGATGCTTAGCACATCGCCCACCAGTATACTTGAGTATTTGCTGAAATTGCCGCCCTTTGACAGTATCGCAAGACCTATCGCCACAGAGCACGATGAAAATACCGATATAATGGTATCTGTCGATGCAGTGTTCAGACTGCCTATCTTATTTAAAAGAAGTGCAAACACTATCGCAAATATCACCATGGCAAGCGAGGTGTCTGCCATGCCGCATACCACTCCGACAGCGATTCCGGTAAGTGCTGAATGTCCGAGTGCATCTGAAAAGTATGCCATCTTTTTGTTTACAATCATGGTTCCCATTATGCCAAAAAGCGGTGTGATGATGAGCACAGCGATAAGGGCATTTCTCATGAAATCATATTGAAGCCAGGAGGTTATATTCATTTGTGCTCCTCCTCTCTCACCCAGGATTCCTCTCCTGTGTAGAAAATTCTCTCAAATTCCCTGCTCTCGAAGACTTCCTTCACAGTCCCCTGCTTTGCAACGGTCTTATCAAGCAGTACAACATGGTCTGCGTACTTTGCAACATAATCCAAATCATGTGATATGAGTATGATTGCAAGGTCATAGTGAGTCTTTAAATAATCCATGGTCTTATAGAAAAGCTCCATGCCGTTTTGGTCTATTCCGGACACCGGCTCATCCAACAGCAGCAGGTTCGGCTCGTCCATGATTGCCATGGAAAGAAGTACTCTCTGCAGCTGACCTCCTGAGAGGTTACACACCTGCTTGTCGATAAGCTCCTCAGCCTCAAACACCTCGAGTGTCTCCTTAATCCTTGCCTCTATCTTTTTGCTCTTCGGCAGAAAAACCGGATAATTGTACCGGTAGCTTGCTATGAGGTCATACACGCTGACCGGTGTATTTTTCTCGATATTGACAGACTGCGGCACATAGCCGATTTTAAGCTTAGCCATATGTCCGTCCTTAGTATCCTTGAACTCAATCGTACCGGTGTGAGGTATCTCGCCTAGTATCGCCTTTATGAGTGTAGATTTTCCGGCACCGTTTTGGCCTATTATGACATTGAATGAGCCGCAATGTATGTGCATATTTACATCCTCAAGCACTGTCTGCTCTCCAAAGCTCACTCCAAGGTTATTTATTTTTATGCAATGAAAGCCACATGGCTGTATTATTTTCCGCATATTTTCTCCAATTTTATTTAGTAAATGCCTCTTTGATAAGCTCTATATTGTGCTCCATACCATCAAGATAGCTGTCCTTGTCGTACTCTCCCCTGTTGAGAGGGTCGATATAAACCACATGCACATCTGTCTCACGCGATACGGTATCTCCCATGCTCTTTCCGTAGAGTTCCTCAGCGAGTATTACCGACACTCCGTCATCCTTTATGGCACCTATTACCTGCTTTATCTCACCTGCGCTGACTGAGCGCTCCTCGTCAAGGTCTAACAGATAGCATGCATTCATGGAAAAATCATCAGCTACATACGCATAGGCCTCATGGAATATGATGATATTCTGTCCATTGGTAAGACTCTTTATGCTATTTATCTTTTCTTCAAGCACTGCAAGCTTTGCATCATATGCTTTTGCATTTGCATAATATTCATCAGCATGCTTTGCATCCTTTTCGGCAAGCCGGGATGCGATTGTCTGAACCATGGTGCGGTAACGCGGCACGCTCATCCATGCATGGGCATTCTCATCACCATGGTTATGATCGTGCGCGCTATCTGATTCTGCGTCTGCCTCGTGGTCATGGTCGTGATCACTGTCCGATTCTGTGTCTGCATCGTGGTCATGGTCGTGGTCACTGTCCGATTCTGCATCTGCATCGTGATCATGGTCGTGGTCACTGTCTGCATCATCCTCAGAAAGAAGTGCCACAGCCTCACATGCCTCAACCACATCAAGCTTCGGATACGCCTTTGCCACATCAGACATAAACGACTCTATACCGCCTCCGTTTATGACAAAAACATCGGCAGTGGATAAAAGCTTCATGTCCTCCGGTGTTAGCTGGAAATCGTGCAGACAACCGGTCTGTGGCTCGCTTAAGTTTTCAAGTCTCACGCCTTCCACACCATCCACTATATTTAAAGTGGCAATGTACATAGGATAGAAGGATGTCACGACTGTAAGCATATCATCAGCTTCGTCAGTATTTTTTGTATTGTCCGAAGAATTTGATACTCCACCGGCAGAGCCTTTCATACCTGCTGTGTGCTCATATGCCATTACAGCAAGCGTACACACTGTCAATATACACAAAAACATAATGCCTACAAATTTGCATTTATTCTTCATATATTAAATATTCGCCTTTCTTTCTATAGCTTTATTTCTATTACTTTATTTCTTTTTATGATTATTTGCGTTTTTTTTGCTCTTGGCCTTATCTCTGCGCTCTTTTGTCTTTTTGGCAACAGGCTTTCCGGTCTTCTTCCAGCGCTCCTTTTTGTGCGGCTGGGATGCAGAGACTCTTTTTGCAGCTGATTTAGCCTCGCGCTTTGCTTCTTCCTCCTGTTTCATGGCTAGAAGCGTCTCCTCGTCAAACACGAGTGAATCTATGAGATTCCAGATTTCGTCCCTGCCTTCCTTTGACATTGACGAAAACGGTATAACTACCGTGCCCGGCTTCACATGAAGTACATCCTTGATGGTCTTTATGTGTGCGGAAATCTGGCTTTTTTTCAATTTATCAGATTTGGTTGCAATGATAATCGGTGCAAAGCCCTGGTTTACCATCCAGTCATACATCATGATATCATTGTCCGATGGCTCATGCCTTATATCTATTAAAAGAAACACTGCCTGAAGCTTTTTTGAGGTGTGAAGATAGTTTTCTATCATCTGTCCCCATTTAGCTTTTATCTCGATATTGGCATTGGCATAGCCATAGCCCGGCAGATCGACCAGATACATGGCATCATTGACGTTATAAAAATTGATGGTCTGTGTCTTGCCGGGCTGTGAAGAGATCCTGGCAAGTGACTTTCTGTTCATGAGCGCATTGATCAGCGACGATTTGCCTACATTGGATTTGCCGGCGAATGCCACCTCATTATACTCATTGTCAGGGATTGTGCTTGTAATTCCGCAAACTGTCTCTAAATTAACACTTTTAATTACCATAATCTCTTCCTCATTCTTATTTTACAAATGCTATCTTCTCCACCTGTGAAAATCTCTCCACCGGCACGATTTCCATGCCGTCTGTTATTTCCTTTGAAATCTCCTCCAGGTCCTTTTCATTATCCTTTGGAATACATACTGTTTTTATTCCGATTACTTTGGCTGCAAGCAGCTTTTCCTTGAGTCCTCCTATCGGAAGCACCCTGCCGCGCAGTGTTATCTCGCCCGTCATGGCTACATCTGCCCTGACAGCTCTGTCTGTAATAGCCGAGAGCATGGCTGTCGCCATAGTAATGCCTGCGGATGGTCCGTCCTTTGGCACTGCGCCCTCCGGGATATGTATATGGATGTCATGCTTCGTATAAAACTCTGCATCAATGCCATATTCTTCGCTTATTGAGCGCACATAGCTAAGTGCCGCCTGTGCCGACTCCTTCATCACGTCGCCAAGCTTACCGGTGAGCACGAGCTCACCCTTGCCCGGCAGCACATTCACCTCGACCTCGAGTGTGACACCGCCCACGCTGGTCCATGCCAGGCCTCTAACGATTCCAATCTCTGCGCGATCATTTTTCTTCTCCGGACTGTACTTCGGATTGCCCAGATATGTCTTAAGATTGGTCTTTGTAACCTTTACAGCAGCTTCGCTGTCCTTAAAGATTTCCCTGGCAGCCTTGCGGCACAGCTTGCCGATAGTCCTCTCAAGGCTTCTGACTCCGGCCTCTCTGGTGTACAGCCTGATGATATCCTTTAGAGCCGAGTCTGTTATCGTAAGCTGTTCCTTTTTAATTCCGTTTTTGCTCTTTTGCTTCTCAACCAGATGTTCCTTTGCTATGTGAAATTTCTCATTTTCAGTGTAGCTTGACACCTCGATAAGCTCCATCCTGTCAAGAAGCGGCTTTGGAATGCCTGAAACCTCATTTGCCGTTGCAATAAAAAGCACCTCCGACAAATCCACAGGCATCTCGATATAATGATCCCTGAATCTGCAGTTCTGCTCACTGTCAAGCACCTCGAGAAGAGCGGCTGATGTGTCACCCTTGTAGTCACTTGACACCTTATCTATCTCATCCAACAGCATGAGAGGATTTGAAACGCCTGCCTGTCTTAAGCCATTTACTATACGGCCCGGCATAGCGCCGATATATGTCTTTCTGTGTCCACGGATTTCTGCCTCATCGCGCACACCACCAAGAGAAATACGCACATATTTCTTCTCCAGTGCAGACGCGATTGAACGGGCTATGCTTGTCTTTCCTGTTCCCGGAGGACCTACAAGGCAAATTATAGGACTCTCTCCCTTGCTTGTCAGATTTCTGACTGCCAGAAACTCAAGTATTCTCTCCTTAACATCCTTTAATCCGTAATGATCATCATCGAGCACCTGTGCTGCATGGTCAAGATCCTTGTTGTCCACAGACATCCTGTTCCACGGAAGCTCAAGTACAGTCTCTATATAGCCTCTCTCAACTGTGCTCTCTGATGAGCTGCTGCTCATATTTCTAAAGCGCTTTATCTCTTTTTTCGTCTTTTCCTTTACGTAGTCAGGCGCATCTAACTTAGATAGCTTTTTCTCATATTCATCAGCCTCCGAGTCAGCATTCTCGCCCAGCTCCTCACGTATCACACCAAGCTGTTCACGAAGCACATACTCCTTCTGATGCTTGTCCACACGAACCTTTACTTTTTTCTGAAGCTCATTCTTTATGGAAATAACCTCCACCTGGGAGAGAAGTAATGATACTATAACCTGATATCTGTCATTGATATCCTCTGCCTCAAGCACCTGCTGCTTAAGCTCATATGACACCGGCAGATTGTTGGTTACATAATCAATGAGCTTTTCAAGATCCTCATACTGATCTATCTGTCTGATAAGCTCCTTGCTGATTTTGCCGACGACTGCCGCATATCTGTGAAAAGCCTCTCTGACTCCGAGAAGCATGGCTTCCCTGAGATCCTCCGGCAGGCTGTCCGCATTACTATCACAATAACAGATTTCTGCCTCAAGGTACTTCTCACAACCGGTAAAGCCAAGCAATGCTGCACGGCTTATTCCATCTACAAGTATTCTCACAACATCATTCTGCAGTCTGACAACCTGCTTTATGTCGGCTACTATTCCCATCCTGTAGAGGTCTTCCTGAGTCGGGTCCTCCCTGTCCACATTCCTTTGAGTGACAAGATAAATCTTTTGATCCTGCTCCATAGCCTCCTCGACAGCACGGAGTGAGCGCTCTCTGCTGACATCGAAATGAGCAATCATCCCCGGCAGAATAGTAAGCCCTCTCAGCGCTACTGCAGGCATGTTAATAATCTGTTCTTCCACTTATATCTCCTGTATTATTGCACAGCCTGGCATAAAAACCGCTGTGCAATTTATATTATCCGATGCTGTATCTTTTGTAAAATACCGCCATGTACTTACGATGCTGCTTTTTCCTCGATATATGCCTCCGGCACACACTCACCATCGAGCTTTAAATTGTCCTCAACGGTATCCTTGTCGATTACACACTTGCTGATGCTCTTGTCTGACGGTATACGATACATAAGGTCAAGCATAACAGCCTCCATGATTGCACGAAGTCCTCTGGCTCCTGTCTTTCTCTCAAGCGCCTTGTCAGCGATGGCATTTACTGCATCGTCTGTGAACTCAAGCCCTACTCCGTCAAGCTCAAAAAGCTTGGTGTACTGCTTGATAAGCGAGTTCTTAGGCTCCTTAAGTATACGGATAAGTGCATCCCTGTCGAGTGCTTCGAGAGAAACGGTAATAGGTACACGTCCGATAAACTCAGGAATCAATCCAAACTTCACAAAATCCTGTGGAAGTGCATGCTTAAACGCCTCTCCTACATTGAGCTCTGTCTTTGACTTTACATCTGAATTGAAGCCTATAGATGATGTATCCATACGGCTGTCGATAATTTTTTCCAGACCATCAAATGCTCCACCGCAGATAAAAAGTATATTAGTAGTATCAATAGGAATAAGCTCCTGCTGCGGATGCTTTCTTCCGCCCTGTGGCGGTACAGATGCCTCTGTGCCCTCAAGAATCTTTAAAAGAGCCTGCTGTACACCCTCGCCTGACACATCTCTGGTGATTGAGACATTCTCTGATTTCTTTGTAATTTTATCTATCTCATCTATATAAATGATACCATGCTCTGCACGCTCGATATCATAATCTGCCGCCTGAATAAGCTTTAATAGGATATTCTCCACATCCTCACCTACGTATCCTGCCTCTGTAAGTGTTGTAGCATCAGCGATAGCAAATGGAACATTTATCACTCTGGCAAGTGTCTGCGCAAGAAGTGTCTTTCCTGAGCCTGTAGGTCCAAGCATGAGAATATTACTCTTCTGAAGCTCTACATCTGATGTATCACCTGCCAGTACTCTCTTATAGTGATTGTAAACAGCAACCGAAAGCACCTTCTTTGCCTGGTCCTGTCCTATTACATAATCGTCCAAAAACGCCTTAAGCTCCTCCGGAGTAACAAGATTTATATCATCCTTAGCGCTGCTTTTGTCCTCATGACCCTCTACGCCTTCCTCCTCAAGAATCTCGGCACATATATCTATACACTCATCGCAGATAAAAGCTCCATTAGGTCCGGAAATCAAACGATTTACCTGGTCCTGTGTCTTACCGCAAAATGAGCAGCGAATCTTTCCGTCGTTTTTTCCTGCCATTATTAACTCCTTTTATTGCATGAGGGCATCCCATATGGGGTACCCTCTTAAATTCATCTAAATTCTGATTATCTGTTTGTTATTACACTGTCTATAAGACCATACTCTGCGGCTTCCTGTGCTGACATATAGTTGTCTCGCTCTGTATCAGCTGCAATTGTCTCGTATGGCTTGCCTGTATTGGCTGCTAAAATTTCGTTTAATCTCTTCTTTGTCTTTAAAATATTTTCTGCAGCAATCTGAATCTCAGTAGCCTGACCCTTCGCACCGCCCGATGGCTGATGAATCATAATCTCTGCATTTGGAAGAGCATATCTCTTGCCCTTTGCACCGCCTGCAAGAAGGAAAGCTCCCATGCTGGCTGCAAGACCGATACAGATTGTTGAAACATCACACTTGATGTACTGCATAGTATCGTAAATAGCAAGTCCTGCTGTAACCATTCCACCCGGTGAATTGATGTAAAGGTGGATATCCTTATTCGGATCCTCAGACTCAAGGAATAAAAGCTGAGCAACAACAAGGCTGGCTGTTGTCTCGTTTACTTCCTCTCCAAGGAAAATGATACGATCTTTTAATAATCTGGAGTAAATGTCGTAGTTGCGCTCTCCTCTGCTGGTCTGTTCAATGACATATGGTACTAAACTCATATAAAATGCCTCCTTTATAAAAGCTCAAAAGACCGGCTCAGAAAATAGGCTTCTGAGCCAGTCCATCAAATTTTGATTCAAAAAATCTTATTCTTCTGTAGACTCTTCTGCATCAGCCTTTTTCTTTGCCTTTGCACGCTCTTTAACGTTGTCCATGACAAGATCTACAGCCTTTGTGATAGCAAGGTCTTTCTTCATAGACTCCTTCTCAGCATCTCCCATGTACTCTTTAAGCTTATCAGCCTCCATGCCGTATGCCTTAGCCATCTTCTCTACCTCAGCATCGATATCTGCATCAGTAACCTCGATGTTCTCCTCCTTGGCAATCTGCTCAAGTACAAGGCTGCTCTGGATACGTGTTGTAGCCTCTGGACGAACCTGATCCTTAAGCTGGTCAACTGTCATGCCTGAGAACTGTAAGTACTGCTCCATTGTAAGACCGCTCTGTGCGATTCTCTGAGCGAACTCCTCAACCATTGTCTCACACTGTGTCTCAATCATTGCCTCAGGAAGATCCATCTTTGACTTGTCGATGATCTTCTGGATAGCCTCATCCTCTTTAGTCTTCTTAGCTTCTGTTTCTTTCTTCTCTGTGAGGTTCTTCTTGATTTCCTCTTTGTACTCAGCTAATGTATCAACACCTGCTGCATCCTGTGCAAACTCATCATCAAGCTCAGGAAGCTCCTTAGCCTTGATCTCGTTGATCTTAACCTTGAATGTAGCCGGCTTTCCTGCAAGGTCTGCTGCCTGATACTTCTCAGGGAATGTTACATTGACCTCAACCTCATCACCTGTGTTCTTACCTACTAACTGATCCTCGAATGTATCGATGAATGTGTGTGAACCGATCTCTAATGGATGATTCTCACCCTTTCCACCCTCGAAAGCTACTCCGTCAACAAATCCCTCAAAGTCGATAACTGCTGTATCTCCCTCTGCTACAGGACGATCTGTAACTGTAACTGTTCTTGCATTTTTGTTTCTCTGGTTCTCAAGCTCAGCGTCAACCTCTTCATCAGAAACTGATGTGTCGATCTTTGTAACTGTAACGCCCATGTACTTACCAAGAGTAACCTCAGGTCTTACAGCAACCTCTGCTGTGTAGATGAAAGGCTGTCCCTTCTCAATCTGAGTAACCTCAACTGTTGGGCGTGAAACAATGTCAACACCGCTCTCGTCAACTGCACCTGCGTATGTCTGCTGCATAAGGATATTTGCTGCATCCTCGTAGAACACACCTGCTCCATACATTTTCTCAATCATAGCTCTTGGCACTTTTCCTTTACGGAATCCAGGTACACTAATCTGTTTCTTCTGCTTCTGATATGCAGAATCCAATGCTTTCTCTAATTCCTCAGCTGCTACCTCAATAGTAAGCTTCGCCATATTATGCTCTAAATTCTCAACCTGTACACTCATGTCAATCGTTATCCTCCTTAAAAATATATATGAATGGTATGTACATCAAATGTAATGTGGGCATGCTTTTTAAACTGCTAAGCCCAGTCATTGGATGATTATAACACAACAAATCCACTATTTCCAGTGTTTTTTACATTAAATTTGCTTTTGTGTATAATTCCATAAATTGTCAGCAATACCAAAACATATTTTTGTCATTTTACGGCATAATATTTCCATACACATACAGCTTGTGTATAACGTTTTAAAAGGAGGTATTGCATTATGGCAGCATCAAGTAGTAAAAAGGCTTCTGTACCGGAGGCAAAAGAGGCTATGAGCCGTTTCAAGGAAGAGGTTGCTTCAGAGCTTGGAGTTCCTTTAAAGGAGGGCTACAACGGTGACCTTACTTCTAAGCAGGCCGGTTCAATCGGTGGCGAGATGGTCAAGCAGATGATCATGAAGCAGGAGCAGCAGATGAAATAAGCTCTGCAATAGCAGGCTTCAAATGTACGCTTCAAATGCAAGCATAAAAAGAGGCCGCGCACCATGGGGTTGGTGTGTGACCTCTTTTGTTATAATACCAAGCGCACCTGTCTAGTATACCAGTCCCTGTCGAATATGCTCTACTGTGGCATCGTCTGTGAAGTATCTGACAAGCTCGAGTGCAAACGCAATAGCTGTTCCCATTCCACGACTTGTAATCACATTGCCATCCACAACTACAGGCTGCTCAAGCCACTGTGCACCGAGCAGCTTTTCCTCAAAACCCGGATGACAGGTAGCTTTTTTGCCCTCAAGTATATGATTCTCACCGAGCACGCTAGGCGCTGCACATATCGCTGCAACAAGCTTTCCCTCAGCGGCAAATCTCTTAATTGTCTTTACTACAGTCTCATCCGCACCGAGGTTTAATGTACCCGGCATGCCTCCCGGCAGTACGATTGCATCGTAGCTGTCAAAATCAGCCTGTGCCTTTGTGGTATCTGTCTTAAATGTGACCTGATGAGAGCTTGTCACCTCGGCTTTTTCCGTGATTGATATGGTTTCAATCTCCAGCTTTGCTCTTCTAACTATATCGACTACTGTAAGTCCTTCAATCTCCTCACAGCCGTCTGCCATAAAAATTCCTACTTTAATCATATTTTTCTCCTTTATTTTTCTTTGATAATACTAAAAAGCTACGGTTCATCCTTGAATTTTTAAATGCCGGTCATTATAATCAGTTATGCACGGCAATTTTATGTTTAAATATGTAATTTTGTATAAGCATAAGTCATTGCTGTTCACGCAAAAATATAAACCGTAACTATAAATCTACCAGTAACCTGAAAGGATATACCATGGAAATCGAAAGAAAATACTTACTTAAACAGCTTCCTTCCAATTTAGACAGCTACGCGAGCAAAAAAATCGCCCAGGGCTATCTGTGCACCTCTCCTGTTGTCAGGGTCAGACGCTCAAATGACAGCTATTATATGACCTACAAGGGTGCCGGCCTTATGGTGCGCGAGGAGTACAATCTTCCTCTTACCAAGGAGGCATACATACATCTTGTCCAAAAGATTGACGGCCGCCTAATCGAAAAGACCCGCTATCTGATACCTCTTGACGGTGGTCTGACCGCTGAGCTTGATATATTTGAGGGTGATCTGGCTCCTCTTACACTTGTGGAGGTTGAATTCGACTCTGTTGACGCGGCAAATGAATTCACAGCGCCTGACTGGTTTGGCGAGGATGTCACCGAATCCGGCAAATACCACAACAGCTATCTGAGCCGGTTGGAAAATTCATAGTACTGCCTGGTCTTTATCGTATTCTTCAAATCATCATACCGCTTCTGCAATGGTCCCTCCGGAACTACAACATCCATAACCACCGCTATGTCATCTATAAGGCGGTCGGTTATGGTATCCCTCATTGAGACAAGTATATTGTACTTCTCTTCAAAGGTATCCGCATCAAGGAACTCCAGCAAACGCGGATCCGGTGCTTGGCCTTCATCTGCATCTGATACTGGCTCATGACATGTCTGCGCCTTAACGCTCACGGCTTCAGGCTCATTAGCTGCAATCTCATTAAGCGTGATCTTTTCAAATCTGTATTTCTGCTTCACATCAGGATATTTCTCATGGTCCACCTCGCTTACAAACATATCGAGTGGTCTGGCGTATATCCCAAAATCATCATATAAAGCCTGATAAATCACAAGCTTTTCCCCTGTCTCTGAATGTGTTGCCACTGTAACTATCTGATACAGCTTATTCTTAAAGTGTCTGTAAAGCTCTCCTGGCTTTGGTGTTTGGTCCATCATTTCTGCCTCTTTCCTATTATTTAAAAGTTGTTAATCATGTCTAAGCCTTCCCCAAGGAAATCTCTCTCAAACTCCAGATTGCCACTGTATCCCATGGCAATCAGATCATCAACACTGCCAAACATGCTCTGTGTCTCAGCCTCTATAATCTTTGCACCGTCTGCCGCTTTGGTATGCAGTGTCTGGCAGTTTCTTGAGTGCTCCTGAGCCAGCCTCTGCTGTGCCTCGCTATGTCCGTGCATAGCCTCAAGCTCTTTTTGTGTCGTATCATCCGCAAAGCGTGCGTTATTTTTCACGGCCCTCTGCACTATATCCGGATTGCTCTGTTGCGGTCTCTGCTGTGGCTGTACTCTCTGCTGCATCTGTGGTCTCTGAGGCTGCTGTGCTCTCTGCTGCATCTGTGGCTGTGGTCTCTGCTGATATGTCTGGTTCAATGCATTCATACCCGACTGAACTGTATTCTGCATGCTGTTCCATATCTGCTGCATCTGCTTCTGCTGCGGTCTCGGTTTGTTTGGCTGCGTATTTTTGCTGCCTGCGCTCTTTGATTTTTTGTTAATGTAAAAAACAGCTCCTAAGATAATTGCCCAAATTATAACATCCATATTCTGCTCCTTTATCAATCTGCATTTTCTATGTCAATCCCTAAATATCCTGCACATATCGCGCAGTATGTACTCTGCTGTCTGTTCCGGCTCCCATTGCTTTGTAACACCTACAAGCAGCGGCTTAAGCTCCGACAGTATCCTTGCCGTGCGCCGGTCTGTCGTGCCCTCATACTTATCGTTTATGGCCTCAGCCTGCTTCACACATGCCTCAAGCTGCTTTAATATATCCTTCCAGAACTCCTCGTAATATATCTCATGCACTCTCTTAGTCTTTTGTGTGAAATTTAGCTCTGCAAGCTCTTTGTTGCTGTGCCCAAGATAGAAATATGACAGAGCAAACAAATCAGGCTTTTTCCTTTCAAGCCCCTCATTTGTCAGGTGTATCAGATTCTCTATCTCACTCTGTAAAATGATACCGTTGTCAAAGGATGACAGATATCTCTCCCCCTGCTTTACAACAGAGTCCAAAGTCGTGTGAAAATCCGTGTCCACCTTGCTGATTAAAAATTCATCGTCAAACATGCCGCTTTTCGCTTTGCAAGCCTTTATCAGCTCTCCAAAGTGCTTCCGGTCGGTTCCTGTGAGCTCACAATACCCGATAACTTGTTGCTCAAGCTCCTTTAAATCTGAAAGCAGACTGCTTAAGCCTGTCTTCACGCCATAATAGCGCTTTGCAACACCGGATGAATTCTTTTTTGTTTTGACATACAGCTTAAGCCAGCCGTTGACCACTGTCATGTCGGCACCTGCCGTATCCATGGCAGTCTTAAATTTCTTTTCCGTATCACTTAGTCCTAAAATCATCACACACCCTCAAACATCATTCCAAAACTATATAATAACAATTTTACACCATTATCATATATTTTTAAAGAGCCTTTTTTTCGCTCTGAAAAGCCCACTTTAAACGCAAAAAAGGAAGCCATACAATAGCTGTATGACTTCCTATATACTCTGCATGTTATTCGCATCGTCGTGCGAATGGCACGAGTGGCTTTGTTATGATAGCAAAATCAGATTAACGACCGAACTGCATATCGTTGTTACCTGATTTTGTTGTGAACATCTCAAGCATGTTGATTGGATCGTTGTAATCCATAAGCCATCCCTCACGGGCGAAATCAAACTGTCCGTCCTTACGGCTGTTAAGGAATACGTTCCACTCCTGCTGCTCAACCTTTAAGTTGATACCTACCTTTGAAAGATCAGCCTGGATAGCCTCACCAATCTTTACATTGGCCTCTGAGTTGTTTACGAGGTATGAGAACTCGATAGTCTGGTTTACCTGGCCTGTGCTCTCATCTAATAATCCGATAGAAGCAAGAAGCTCTTTAGCCTCCTCGAAGTTCTTATCGTAATCTGTGCTGTAGTAGTCCTTGTTCTTGAACTCGCCACCGTTACCATCTGTAACACCCTCTGGGATAAATGTTGTGGCAATCTTCTGTCCACCCTGGGCGATTGTATCGATGATGTACTGACGATCAATAAGAAGACAGATTGCTTTTCTGAATACCTTAGCCTGGTCAGCATCTAATCCAAGTTCTGAGTAGAGCTTAGAGTTGATGTTGAAGCCTGCGTAGTATGTTCCAAGGTTGTCTACTGTGTAGAACTCGCTTGTCTTCTTAGCTGCCTCAATCTCTGCTGTAGGAATTGAATCAATAAAATCAAGGTCACCGTTCTGGTAAGCTGTGTAAGCTGAAACATCATCAGATGTAAGCATTACGTTCATCTCATCAACTGTTACATTGTCAGCATCCCAGTAGTTAGGATTCTTAACATATGTCATGCTTGAATCATGTTTCCACTCCTTGAGTGTGAACGCACCGTTTGTAACAAACTTGTCGCTTGCATCGTTTGCCCAGTCATCATTTCCCTCTACTGACTTCTGGTTTACAGGGAAGAAAAATGGGAATGCACATAAGTCAAGGAAGTATGGTGTAACTGCCTTAAGCTTGACTGTAAGAGTCTTTCCATCATCAGAAGCAACTACATCATCAGCAGCAAGACCCTTTGTATCATCATATCCTGCGAATACTGCGCAAAGGTAGCTGTAATCTGCAGCTGTCTTAGGATCTGCAGCTCTCTTCCAAGACCACTCGAAATCCTTTGCAGTAAGCTCATCACCGTTTGACCACTTAAGACCGTCACGCATTGTGAATGTGTATGTGAGACCATCCTCAGAAACCTCATAGCTCTCTGCACATGCAGGCTCAAGCTTGCCCTCAGCGTTGTAACGCATAAGACCCTCAAAGCTGTTTACTGCAAGACATCCGCCGTCAACAGTACTGTTTAATGCAGGATCGATATGATCAGGCTCTGATGCCATGAAGATGTTTAACTTTCCGGCATTCTTTGTGTTCTTTGCATTGTAGAAGTATTTCATACCCTCTACTGTTGAGTATACGCCTGTGACATAATCCTTGAGCATATACTGGTCATTGTAGTAGTAAAGTGGAATAACACACCATGTATCCATAAGCATATCCTCTGCCTGGTGCATCATCTCTGCACGCTTTGCAAGATCTGTTTCTGTACGGATAGATTCTACTAACTCATCATAGCCTGTCCAGTCTACGCCTGCTGATACAGAAGTATGAGAAGTGCCGTTAGCAGATGTGTCGTTAGTAGATATTTTGCTCTCGCTCTTGCTTCCACAAGCAGTCATGCCAAGTGCCATAGCTGCAACAAGAGTAAGTGCTACTAATCTCTTTTTCATCTTTCTTCCTCCTAATTAATTAATATGAAAATAAATTTATGTTAGAACCGGCACAAGTGACTTAAGCTATATGCCGGTAAAAACCTTATATTAACGGTTGAAGCATGCAACCATATGTCCGTTTCCTCTGTCTGTAAGCTCCGGACGTGCTGCAGCACACTGCTCTGTCGCGTATTTACAGCGCGAACGGAATGGACAACCGCTAGGCATGCGAAGAGGTGAAGGGACATCTCCCTCAAGCACGATTCGCTTGCTGTGTCTGGCAGTCTCAGGATCCGGAATCGGAACCGCTGAAAGCAGCGACTGTGTGTACGGATGGATTGGATTGTCCATCAGCTCATCTGCATCTGCAAGCTCCATCATATGACCTAAGTACATAACAGCTATTCTGTCAGAGATATGCTGCACTACAAGCAGATCGTGCGCTATAAACAGGTATGATAACCCTCTCTCCTTCTGCAGATCCTCAAACATGTTGACTACCTGGGCCTGAATTGAAACATCAAGTGCCGATACCGGCTCATCACATACGATAAACTTCGGATCTACTGCAAGCGCTCTTGCTATTCCGATACGCTGTCTCTGTCCACCCGAAAACTCATGTGCATAGCGTGTGGCATGGTCTGCGTTTAGTCCAACTGTCTCCATGAGATCCATAATCATCTCATGTCGCTCTTTCTTGCTATTGTAAAGCTTGTGCACATCGAGAGGCTCTCCGATGATATCCTCAACCGTCATACGAGGGTTGAGTGATGAATACGGATCCTGGAATACCATCTGCATCTGCTTACGGTAAGGATGCATATTCACATCTATCTTCTTCTCACTGTCAAACAATACATTGCCGTCGAACTCAATGCGTCCTGCTGTAGGCTGATACAGACGTAAAAGAGTACGTCCTACGGTTGTCTTTCCACAGCCTGACTCTCCAACAAGTCCAAGCGTCTCACCCGGCTTTATGGCAAATGACACATCATCGACTGCCTTTAATTCCATCTTTTTAAATCCGTCATGAACAGGGAAATACTGCTTCAAATGGTCTACCTTGAGCAGGTACTCGTTGTTATTTGTCTCATTACTCATTTGATTTTCCCTCCTCCATCATATTCTTAATATTCATCCAGCATGATGCGAGATGATCCTCTCCAACCCAGATTTCCTCCGGCTTTTCGGTGAGACATATCTTCATAGCGGCATCACAGCGAGGGCAGAATGCACAGCCCTTTGGCATGTTGAGCATATTGATTGGTGTGCCTCCGATAGGAACAAGCCTGGTTTTTGAATTGGTCTTTGTAGGGATTGAACGAAGCAGTCCCTTTGTGTACTCATGCGCCGGGCTGTAGAATATGGCATCTGCTGTTCCTCTCTCACACACACGGCCGCCGTACATAACTATGATCTCGTCACACATTGAAGCAATGACACCCAGATCATGTGTAACCATGATGATTGCCATGCCAAGCTTTTCCTGCAGTGACTGCATAAGCTCAAGAATCTGTGCCTGGATAGTCACATCAAGAGCTGTTGTCGGCTCATCTGCGATAAGGATATCCGGCTCACAGGCTAATGCCATAGCTATCATGACACGCTGTCTCATACCACCCGAAAGCTCATGAGGGTACTGATTTACACGCTTCTCAGGCTCATTAACGCCTACAAGTGTGAGCATCTCTATAGCGCGCTCCTTTGCTTCCTTCTTTGTACGGTCTGTGTGAAGAAGCACTGCCTCCTCAAGCTGGTAGCCTACCGTAAATACCGGATTAAGCGATGTCATAGGATCCTGGAAAATGATTGAACAGCATTTTCCTCTGAAATCTGCCATTTTCTTTTTGTTCAATTTGGTGATATCCTCACCCTTATATTTTACTGAGCCGCCTGTGATGGCACCATTCTCAGCAAGAATCTGCATGATTGAATATGCTGTAACTGACTTTCCTGAGCCTGACTCTCCTACGATTCCAAGAGTCTTTCCCGGCTCAAGCTTAAAGCTGACACCGTTTACAGCTGATACGTCTCCGTTATCGGTCTTGAAGGTAGTGTGCAGATCAGATACTTCAAGAACAAACTTATTATCTTCCATCTTACTCACTCCTTACTATTTCGATAATTTAGGGTCAAATGCATCTCTTAAGCCGTCACCGATAAGATTCAATGTAAGAACAATGATACAAATCGTAAGCGCCGGAAAAATAAGACGCAATGGGTAGCTCTGGAGTCCGCCACGCGCTGTATTTGCCAACGAACCAAGTGAAGGCATAGGAGCCGAAACACCAAGTCCGATAAATGACAGATAACTCTCAGTAAAGATAGCTGATGGTATCTGAAGCGCTGTAGTAATGATGATTACTGACAGACAGTTCGGTAAAATGTGTTTTCTGATAGTGCGGGCTGATGATGTTCCGATACACTTTGCTGCGAGAATGTACTCATTCTGCTTGATGGTAAGAATCTGACCTCTTATAAGTCTTGCCATTCCTACCCAGTAAAGCAATCCAAACACTATGAAAAGTGCAATCATGTTGACACCGAGCTTTGAAAGCACTGTACCCTTTATTACAGGTGTCAGCACCTCATTTAATACAACTGCGAGTAAAATGATGAGCAGCATATCCGGCAATGAATAAATGATATCTACTATTCTCATCATAACCATATCTACCTTGCCACCGCAGAAGCCTGATACGGAACCGTAAATGATACCGATTATAAGCACAAGCAGTGATGCAAACACACCGACTCCCAGCGATACACGAGCTCCGTAAACAACACGGATAAAATAGTCTCTTCCGAGCTCATCTGTGCCAAAAATGTGCGGGAACAGCTTCTCACCTGCATCAATCTGTGCCTGCTCAGCCTCGCTGTACTGGAAAGGTCCTAAGTTCTGTGCACCCTTAACGATATCTGCATAGCCGTAAGGCACAATCTTTGGTGCCAGAAGAATAACCAAAATAAGTAAAACCAAAACTATAATAGAACCCATAGCCAGTGGATTTTTGCGGAGTCTCTTAAGACCATCCTTCAAGAAGGTAGTTGACTCACCCATAACCTCCTGCTGGCGTTTTTCTTCATCTGATGCCTTGGCAAAATCCTTCATATCGAACTTGCTAAGGTCAATCTGTGTGGAGAAAGGAGCTCTCTTCATATTATCTTTCATCTTTATCTCTCCTTAATCAAGCTTAATACGTGGATCAATCACTTTGTATACAATATCTGTAATGAGGTTCGCGCCTACCATGATGACAGCAAGGAAAAGTGTTGTGGCCATAATCATTGTGTAATCACGGTTTGTGATACAGCTTACGAACTTGGAACCGAGTCCTCCGATATTGAAAATACTCTCAATAACCATTGAACCTGTGAGGATACCACCAATCATAGGTCCCACATATGTGATGACCGGAATGAGCGCATTACGAAGCGCATGTACAAATATAATCTTGTACTGATGTACACCCTTGGCCTTTGCCGTACGGATGTAATCCTGTCCGAGTGCATCAAGCATTGAAGTCTTTGTAAGTCTTGTAATATATGCCATCGGTGAAAGTGACAGTGACAGCACTGGAAGTAATACCATGTTGCTTCCTGAGCTGAAGGCCTGCACCACACCAAGCTTTATACAGAAGAAATAAAGTAATAACGTAGCGATGACAAATGACGGCATCGACGTAATCAGTGTGACGAAGAATACTATAACTCGATCCGGCCACCTGTTTCGCATCAGCGCTGCTATCGAACCGAGCACCACTCCGAATACTATCGCAGTGAGCGCCGCTAAGAGTCCAAGCTTCGCTGAAATCGGGAAGCTCTCCCCAATGATATCTGAGATTGGACGGTCTGTCTTAAGACTAACACCGAAATCTCCGTGCAGCACGCCTGCCATGTAGTTCTTGTACTGGACTATAAGTGGCTGATCCAGTCCGTAGCGTGCCTCAAGCTCTTTCATTACCGCCGGACTCTTTGCCTTCTCCGAATTGAATGGACCACCCGGAATTGCATTCATGGCAAAGAATGTAATAAGACTGATAATGAAGATTGTAAAAATCGCGAGAATAACTCTCTTTACAATGTACTTACCCATATTTTTCTCTCCCTCTTGGATTTGTATCGATAATGCATTATTTTTATTTTTTAAAGCATTATCACTGCACCACGTCAAAGTATTTTGTCTAATACGCAAAAAAGTGCGAATGACCTCATTGTCATTACACACTCCCTAATCTTGCTGTCTGATACAACTGTCGTTCTGACGCGAACAATTCTTTTTTATTATACACAGAAATCATACTTTGTCAATTGGATATATTTTCCTATATAATTTTCATTTTTGCATAAAAATTAGTCATTTTTTATAATACTCATTAATAAGGGTAATTTATGCAGTTTATAAGCATTATTTATACATTTTTATTCATTTTTATTCATTTTTATTTTTGCATTAAAATATTAATTTTCAGTGCATGATTACTTTGAATTGTTAAGTACCGGTGTTATTCTGGCATTAAACGGATATTTGGTGTATAATTACATATCATTATATATCAAGGAGCCACCTATGCTTACATACGACGATGCACTCAATCTCAACTACTATAAAAAAACAACCTTTACCGGCTGGATGAACGGCATGCGCTTTCTCATAAAGCGTGAGGAGCCAGTCATCAAGGAAGCCACCGAGGATACACCCGAGGAAAAGGGCGAGCCAATCTTTCATGCATGGATATGGCCGGGGCCGTATATTTTTGACCTGACCGACGACAGCAAAAAAACTGACAATACCTTTCCATTTACAGATGACGGAAAAAAACAGTGTGTAGACTGGATTAATGAGGTCATCAGTGCACACTCAAACGAATATCCGAAAAATAAAACAGATGGAGAAAACCTCTAAAAAACTCTTGACTTCTCACCAAAAATATTGTAGTATACGTTTTGTGCAAAACACAAGGGCTTGTAGCTCAGCCGGTTAGAGCGCACGCCTGATAAGCGTGAGGTCGGAAGTTCGAGTCTTCTCAAGCCCATCCTTGTAATAAGTGTATTATGAAAGCCACGGATTGTTCCGTGGCTTTTGTTTATATGTATACTTTTGATGCATCTACACCTGCACAATTCTTCCGTGTCTGCCTATCCCCTTAAAAAACCCTGCATTAATTCCATCATATTTTTTTGCACTGCACTCAGAAATCATGAGCTGCTGCTTGTATTTGTAATCATCCCACTCTAGAATTGCTGTGACGTAGGGCTGTTCCTCCATTACGTGCACAGTCGTGTTTTTCTTTGAAAACACAGGGTATTTTCCGGTGTACCCCTTTTGAAAAAGCTCCTGTTCAAGTGCTTTACGCTTTTCTTTTATGCGTTCATTTATCTGATTTCCGTAATTTCTCTCCGGATAATCCTTTGATGCCTTTATCACAAGCTTATAAATATACTGATAAAGCGGTACTCTTTTTGCATCGGCTAAATGTCTGCTCAAAAGCTTTTCCGTTTTCTCACATGGATTTGCCCTGTAGCGTGCAATGAGCTTAAGATAATCAGTGTCCGAAACCTCCCTGCAAAGCTCCTCCATAATGTCTATTCCCTCTACACGCGCTGGAAAATGATACTCCATCAAATCGCCAGGTACCGGTGTCCATCTGCGAAACGGTGCAAAGTAAATAAGGCTCTGGATAAAGCATTCTGTCTCGTTGCAGTATTCCTTTCCCATGTACATATACTTATCAGCGATTGTTCCTACCATATATACAAGCATACGCCACTGTTCCTGTCCCTTTACCCAGAAATGTCCTATTTCATGGTATTTAAAGCATGCCTCATGCACATGCAAATTATCAAACCAGAGTGTGATCACATTGTCCTGCTGGTGCAGAATGAGTCCGTAGCCTTTTTCACTTCCTAAAACCAACGATGCCGAAATAATTTCTTCCTCGCTATGATAATCGCCCTTTAACACTGCATTTTCCACAGTCAGATAGCATTCCACCGCGTCATTCATGATATATGGGATTATATATTTGTCGTCACTTCTACATATATCAAATGAACCATAATCAAAGAGCTCTGCGAGCATGTAAAATGCGCGTGGCATATCCTCTTTTAAGCCCGGAAGTGCTTTTACTAAATCCTTGTAAGCCTGCATTGTGGTATCCTTTCGTATAGGAAAAATGATAAAAAAATAAGAATTTCAGAAGTAATAAAAACCTCTGAAACCCTTGTAAACAATACGGGCAACAGGACTTGAACCTGCACGGTCTCCCACTAGAACCTAAATCTAGCGCGTCTGCCAATTCCGCCATGCCCGCAAACACTTTAACAGTATATCATTTTGTTTCATGTGTGTCAACATTATTATCACATTACAAAAGCTGTAACAGTTCACCTTTAAACAATATTTCCACAACAAACCGCTTCCCCTCAAGCCTTGCTTCAATACTCCCGCCCATTCTCTCCACAAGCTCCTTTGCAATCGAAAGTCCAAGCCCGCTCGATGATATGCTCCTCGCCTCATCGGCCTTATAAAAGCGCTCAAACACCTTGTCCACGTCTATATCATCAGGATTTTTTACATCATTTGAAACCAAAATATGGACAATCCTGTTTTTTGAAGTACGCTCGTCATCTGAAGCCCTGCAATTGCACGAATCCTGCTGCCTCATCTGTATGCAGATGCTCTTCTTCCCATGCACCAGCGCATTTTTTATTACATTCTGAAACACCCGCCTGAGCGCCTGCACATTTGCAGTGATAAATATCGTATCCTCACATATATCAATCGACGGCTCAATGCCCTGCTTTTTCCACTCCTCATAATACGAAAACACTGTCTGCTTTAAAAGTCTGCTGACGCAGCAATTTGACAGCTCTAGCTTGAAGCTGTCATTTTTAAGCTTTGTGAACATAAAAAGCTCCTCGAGCATATCCTTAAGGCTTGTGATGCGCTCCTGTATGATATCTATATAATGCTCCTGCGTGCTCTTGTCAGTCTCATCCTTAAGTAGCTGAAAATAGCCGTCCAGCGAGGTGAGTGGAGTACGGATATCGTGCGACAGGTTTGTGTACGTGTCAGATATTATCTGCTCCTTTTTCGACGCTGCCTCACGCTGCCTGTGCCATTGCTCTAAAAATCTGTTTATGTGCTCCTTAAGCCTTCCGATATCCGCCATGTTGGTGTCGGTTAAAAGGAGCATGTTTGTATCCTTTTCGCACAAAAAATCAAGCTGTTCATTAATGTCACGAAGCTGTGCCCTTATCTTTAAGAGCACAGCTATTAAGACAGCTACCGAAACTGCAAATATCACAGTCAGTATTTTCCAAATCATGTTTTATTCCTCATTTAAATCATTATGATACCTTTTGACCCTTTAATCATTATATATCCCTGCGTTTAAACACACCGTACACTGCAATCAATGACACCACTGCCCACACAGCAGCTACCGCAAATGCACCACCTACGGTCTTTACAGATGCACTCAGATCAAGCTCAGAAATCTTGTTGACTATAAGGTAATCATTTATATCAAAGTTCTTTACTCCGATTTTTTCAATAAGTATATTAATTCCGCTGAAAATCAATGTAAAGATACCTGTACACATGCATACAGCGATAATCATGCTGATTACATTGTTTTTTATAATGATTGCCATTGCCATAACAAAATATACAAACAAAAGTGTGACCACATACTGGCTGCCAAGCATCTTAAAGAAGTCTGCTGCATCTCCGAATTCTGCTCCATGTAAAAACAGCGGTGTCGCAATACACTGGACGATCACATCAAGTGCCATGGCCACAAAGGTAAATACCGAAAGCGCTATCATCTTTGAAAACAGCAGCACTCCACGGCACTTCACCTGTCCGCCTACGCTCTTTATATAGCCACTGTTTAGGTCAGCCGTTGAAAAGAGCACCGTAAATATTGCAAGTAAAAGTGCCAGGTCAAGCCCCGCTATATCGCTTTCAACCATATCTGCTATGTTCGGTATCTCATCTGACATGTCGGAATCGTCCACCTCAAGCCCGACTGTTGCCGTTGGTCCATTCGACGCTTCCGCTGATGCTGTATCGTATTCACCTGTTATCTCACTGTCTGACTCACTTACCATGTTGACCTGTTCATTTGTTTCAACGATGCTGTCTGCCGCCATGCTTCTGATAAGAGCTGTCATACCGCTCGTAGCGATTGCAAGCGCCATAGCAATTATCAATATAACATAAGCTGACTTTGTATGTATCAGTCTGTAAACATCCATTCTTACCGCATTAAACATTTGTCGCACCTCCTGTGATACTAAGGAAATATGTCTCAAGCTCCATTCCTGTGACCGCCAGCTGTGCCACCGAAACTCCGGCAGTGACAAGCGCTGTATTTAAGGCGGCGCTATCATTCAGACGCTCATAGACATCTATATGATTTTTGTCCACTATCATGTAGTGCACAAAGCCCATCTTGTCGAGCACAGGCACTGCTTTATTTGGATTGTCCACTGTCAGTGTAATCTTCTCACTGCACTTGGAAAGCAGCTCCTCTCTGGTAATTTCCTGAAGCAGGGCTCCATTATTTATAATGCCGTAGTCTGTGGCAAGCTTTGAAAGCTCCTCCAATATATGGCTTGAAATAAACACAGTCATATCCTGCTGTGCACACAGATTCTGAATTGTATCACGCACCTCTGCAATTCCCTGTGGATCAAGTCCGTTGATAGGCTCATCAAGCACTAAAAGGTCAGGCTCTCCAACCAGCGCCATGCCGATTCCAAGCCTCTGCTTCATGCCAAGTGAAAAATTCTTTGTCTTTTTCTTTCCCACATTTAACAGACCTACCTTATCCAGTATGCCCTCTGCATAGCCCTTTTTACTGATGCCGAAGAGACGGCACTTCATCTCGATATTTTCCTTCGCCGTCATGTTTGGATATACACCCGGTGCCTCAATCAGGCAGCCCACTCTTGAGCGTACCTTTGACAAATCCTTTCCAGCGTATCCAAACATGGATATCTCTCCGCTTGTCGGCTTTGCCAGACCACCGATCATTCTCATACAGGTAGTCTTGCCGGCACCGTTTCTGCCGATAAATCCATAGATTGCACCCTTTTTGATGTGGATATCCACATTGTCAACTGCCTTCTGGTGACCATACTGCTTGGTCAGTGCCTTTGTCTGCAATAATATTTCACTCACAATCAAATCTCCTTTTCTTTTTTTCTTAGCAACCCTTTAATCATAATATAAATGTAAAATCCTAATACATCGCTAACAAAAAGTAAAAAAAGAGTAAAGCTTGTTTACCTTTACTCTTTCATTTTGTAGCCTATGCCCCACACTGTCTCTATGTACTCGTCATCGGTCAGCTTTTTTATCTTCTTTCTGATATTGCTGATGTGCACATCAAGAGTCTTTGTCTCGCCCATGTACGGCTCATCCCAGGCATATTCAAATATGTCCTCCTTGGCAAACACCTGTCTGGGATGCGCCATGATAAGCTCGAGTATGGCAAACTCCTGCTTTGTGATGCCGTCAACAGCATTATCAGCTACATAAAGCTGTCTTGAAATCCGATCGAGCACAAGCTGTCTGTGCTCTATTTTAACGGGTCCCGCTATGTATGTATTTGCAGTATCTCCCTGTCCTGTATCATTTTCTGCTTTTGTCTGGTTTTCCCCTGCCTTGCCCGACTTTGAAGGTACATCTGCCACCGCATGACGCAACTGCACAGCCACTCTGGCAACGACCTCCTTTATCTCAAACGGCTTTGTGATGTAATCATCAGCGCCTGCCACGAGCAGATTGATTTTCTCATCCAGCTCATCCTTTGCTGTAAGGATTATCACCGGAAGTGACGCATCCATCTGCCGTATCCGTGCCAGAAGCTCCTCCCCTGAAAGCCCCGGAAGCATCAGATCCAATAGCACAAGCGCATAAGCTTCCCTTTCCAGCTTAAGCAAAAGCTCTCCCTCTGTGCCTGACCATGCCTGTCTTGTCCTATATCCGGCTTTTGAGAGCGCTGTCGCAAGCAGATCATTAATGTCCTTGTCATCCTCTATTATGAGTATCTCCCCGGATTTGTTGTCTGTCATAATATTCCCTTTCTCTATCTGTTGTACCACTTCTATATAACACTTTTTATATTCTAGAAATATCCCTCGACTCCCTGCACCAGTCCGTCTGCCAGATTTTCAAGTGTGGCATCGCTGTGGTCAGAGCATGCGTTGCCAAGCTCTACATCCACTGACGGTACCGTGCTGTATGAGGTCTGTGTCAGATCTATCGCCATTGAGCCATTACCGTTTATCTTTGCTCCATGGGCGCGCAGTCCTTCTATCAGGCTTGCCCCAAGTGCATCATGCTGCTGCCAGTGTGATGCAACCGGCTCCATTCCCTTTATGCCTCCCGGCACCGATATGTAAAAGCAGCCCTTATCGTAGCTTAGTCCGTCGCCATCCCAGTGCAGAGCGATATGACAGTCTGCCGCATTATTGCAGATGACAGTACGTGCCACATTGTCAAGCTGCACATCGCTTCCGTCTCTTACCATAAGCACATCATAGCCTGCCGAAAGCAGCTTGTCCTTTAATATCTGCGCCATACGGAGTGTGACAGAGCTCTCCGGTGTACCGTCATTAAAGGACATACCACCTGAAACTGCTACTGCTTTTGTTGCGCCTGCGCCTGTTGTACCGCCTGTGGTCTTTGCCGAGCCGTCCGGATGACAAAGTGTCTTCACAGAAGTGCCTCCGCTTGTACCGTGTCCGGCATTGACACCTACTACAATATTTTTGCGGTTTGCTGTTGCTTTGTACATAACCGCACAGCCTGAATTTATCGCTGAATGGTCTGCATACTGCCATGAAGGATTTAGTGATACCGATTCTCCATTCTCATAGGATGCTCTTTCTACATACCGATAAGAGGAATTATTTTCACCTGAATTGTTCTGCTCCTCGTCCTGCTGTTCGGCAGTCTGTTCTTCCTGCTGTGTTTCTGTCTGCTGTGTTTCTGCCTGCTGTGTTTCTGTTGCAGCCTCTGTTACCACCTCTGTCACGGCTTCCGTTTCCGTAGGCATCTCGACCTTCTCTGCAGCCTGTGTCTCTGTTGCAGGCTCTGTCGGTGTATCCTGTGCCTTTTTTCCACATGATGAGAGAGTAAATATCATCATGCCTGTAAGTAATATTGCTGTAAGTCTTTTCATTTTATGTAATCTCCGTTTATAATTAATCGAATTGCATGCAAGCATGCATGGATGATACCTTTTGACCCTTTAATCATATTATAATAAAATGTATGATTTTTCCACTCTTTTTTCAAATAAAGCGCTAACGTATGATCAGCTGGAAAACCAGTTAGAATTACGCGAAAAAATTGTTGAAATTGGAAAAAGATGGCCTGCAGTAATATATCCCAGCAAAACATATAGTCACTAGAAATTGTAATTCCTCTAAAAATCAGTTATGCTATATGTAAATGTATTGAACATATTTTAACCGGGGAGGCTCGCATGGAAATATTAAAACTGCCTGTTGGAATCGAGAACTTTGAAGATATACGAAGGTCTGGGTTTTATTATATAGACAAAACCATGTTTATTGATCAGTTTTTAAATACTTGGAGCGAAGTGTGCTCTTCACCACCGGTTACCTGACCAAGCAGGGTGTGACCGACGATGGCAGGGTGCGTTTATCAATACCAAACCGCGAGAAAAAAAATTTTTCATCAAAAAAATCCGCGAATGGTTCAGCAATACAACTGGCATCGTGATAGAGCTTAAATATGCCGAAAACGGTGATATGGACGCAGCCTGCAGTGAGGCACTCATTAAAACAGGCAGGTCAGTAATAATCTAAATATACTTGAGGTATTGCTTCATTTGTTCACCTGAAAATCCCTGTATTCATATCTCTATAAAAAATGGCGAAGTGCTTATCGTAACACTCCGCCGAAAGCCTAACCGGTTTGAGCTAGATGCTTGGTTAGGTCTGCTCTATTATTGTATGCAATCCCACTGCATTTATACACTTAAATGTTCTTTCCAATCCGCAGGAAGATTCATTGCTATGAGACTGACCACATCACTATTATTTTGAATAATCTTATCGAAAGCATTTACAAATACTGTCCACTCCTCATCGGATGAACGTAGATACTTCATCGCCAGTAAGATTTGATACAAGCCATTATGCGCTGGTGGTGGCGTAATTTTATCTACATCCAAAATTTCCGGTGTCGTATGAATTGTACGATTATAAATTCTGGAATTATGAGCACACATATTACGCAATACTGAAACACCCTGTATCCATGAAGCAAGCATTTTCTGTGACGGATTTACCAAATTTCCTTTTTTCGATTTATATTGGTAATTAGCCGCTAATATAGAATATGAACTTCCAGTACCTGTTTTCAAATTCTTAATTATCTTCGATAATGTACCGAACGAAAGAACTTCAACGGCCGCCCATACAGGCACTTCTCCATCATGATTGTCAAAATTATGTTTGATAAACACATCATTTGAGCGAGCAATTTCTGACGCTACAGTAGCCATGTTCTGCCAATACCGTTTTTTCTCTTTAAAAATCGATGAATCTTGCAAAACAAGTGGTTCTTCGTGTATAAGCAATGCTTCCACCAATCGTACTCTCAAAGCAACCTCAATCTTAGAAATCATTGAAAAAACCAAAGATGATAATTCCTGATCAAATTGATACAATTTTATAATATTTTCAAACTTTGTTCCCGGAATATACTTCTTTGCAGCATTATCATATAATTGAAACGAATAGCCTCTCAAACGATAAAATCCAATTGACTTCAATGCCTTCTCTACATCTTCTTGAGATGTAATCTTCATTCCTGCGTCCACATAAGATTGCACCTGCTGTTCTATTGTTAATATTTGTTTTGGATATTGATACATAAAACACCCCATAAATAAAAAAGTCCCACCGGGTTGCGCATGAAAAATCAGAGGCGTGGTGGGTTCTGTTAATATTATTATACAGTTTCCGATGTTACTGTCAAGCTTTCTTTTGTAAAAATCGGCAACTTTCCATTGTTTTTTTGAGATTATGCCTATTTTGACATGGGGTATCCCAATGTCAGGTCTCTGCAGATAATAATGATGATACACCTGTCAAATATTCATAGTTACTGATATACGTACCTATTATATAATATGAATTCCTGCGGTTCCTATTTTCTCATACTCTTTACATTTTATTTTTGGTTGGCATCAGAACAAATTCCAGCTTTAATTGCATCCCTAATCCCTGTGCAAGTTTTTTCACTATACTCAGGCTGGGATTTCTTGTTCCATTCTCGATCCGGCTTATATCTGCCTGCGTAATTCCGGTTTTAGCTGATAAATCTTTCTGTGTCATATTCTGCTGCACTCTTGCATCAATCATCGCCTGGATAATATCATATTCCGGTTGCAATGCATCATATTCTGCCTTTACCTCTGGATTCTGCAATGCTCTTTTTTTATAATCTTTATAGCTACTCATTGCCATACCTCCGTTCATAATCTGCTTTATACTTCTTTGCCAGTTCTTTTTCTGCCTTTGGTGTCTTCTGCGATTTTTTTATAAATCCATTGGTCAGTACCGCCTTCTGTTCATGTGACGGTTTGGACGCTTTCTGGAAATTGCTCTCTCCGCCAGTTTCTGATAAGCCTTCATACGGCTTCATGGCTACCATCTGGACTTCTCCGGTATGTTAGCTTTCAGTTCTTCCAGTGACATGGATTCATATTTCGGATTTTTTTCTCTGCTCACTTTGTCGTCCTCCTTCATTTTTCTGTAAATAAAAAGAACCGGCTTATTATCAATGCCGATTCCTGGGTATAAAAAAAACTGAGGTCATTGTTCCATGATTAGGAAATGCTGACCTCAGCGTTTTTGAAATATTTAGTTGTCACAACGATATAATAGCGGAAGTTTTCAACACCATCCGGACATACATTCATCTCAAATCTGATATCCGGATTTCTTTAACTCTTCCCTATACAATTCAGCTATATATGCCGGACCATTGCACCACAGCTTTGTTTTCTCATCATACAGTGCTTTTCCTGTCTTTGAACATAGAAAATCTGTCAATATCTCTTTTCTGTCCCTGCCCGTTTCTTCTGCAATCTCATCTGTCACCATAGTGATAAGAAGATCTATTGTATAATTTATTTTTTCTTTTGGAATTGTTACTTCAGCCATATCTTCTCACCTTTCACAAATTTCAGACACTTAATAGCGGCTTCTGTTTTGAAGCAATATTGATCTTTTAGTTTATTGGGCAGCAACTGTCTGATGCAGAAATCGTCTGCTTCCTTATCGCCTGCTGTCCCGAAAGCCCCGGCAAGGTAAGCAGTAAGGGTAGCGTTTGTTGCATCATCCGCAATCTTTCCTGCAATGATATCATACCTCGCCATTTCACGTTCAACTTCGATAAACATTTTTTTCTTTCTATGAGCTGCAATGCAATGTAACCAGTCTACATCTGCATTTTCAAAAATATGCGTTTCAAGGCTTCCATGATAGAAAACAAATCCATCTTTTAACTCAAGCACCAATCTCTATCCCCTTTCCTTTCAAAAATTCAGTAATATCTTCAAGCACAGCTTCATCGCCTTCACAATGAAAAATCCCATAACATTTTTCTATATATCCAAGAACATCAGCTTCTTTAAACAAGTGGATAATCTGTTCAACAGGTAAATGCCACTCTTCTGAAGCAAGCCGGATTAGTCTTGTTTGCATGAAAGTAATCTCTGTTTTCTCACTCATTATGAATCCTCCTTAATTTCTTGGCCAATAATACTGGAATTTTTTACTCTTATCAATAACCCCAAGTCATCAGATTCCATTCTCCGCCTTCACTCCGTGCAAGCCACCATGACCAAGTGTATTCTTCGTTAGCTTCCCATGCACCGCCACCTTTTTCCGGCGAACGGAAACTGCTTTCAAATGCAATACATTGCGTAAAGGCTTCTTTATTATCATCCGTTCTTAAATTGTTCATCCATTCAATGTTATCTGCATTGTTGCATTCTTCATCCGGCATATAAGAAAGGCTATGCAATTCACAGCCCTCAAACGAAGTGAACTGCTTTTTTATAATCTCAATGGCAGAGTCTATTTCTTCTTTTGAATAAACGGAAGATGTTCCATAATCAATTTCCACTTTTGATGTATCGCCGTCTTTTCCGCATCCGGCAAAGAGAAGAACTAGCACAATGCAAAGCATTACGGTTATAATCTTTTTCATAGTGAATACCTCCAAATACCGTTTTTTCGTTCTCTGCGACTTCCCGATAAACGGGAAGTTAACCTCCTGTTACTCATCATCTGTAAATTCCATCATCTCATCAACAGTGCAGTCTAGCTTCTTGCAGATCTTCTCAATCGTCTCCATTGATACATACTGATTTTTCCCCATCCGGGCAAGAATATTTCCACTGATTCCAGTGAGGTACTGCATCTCTATCCGCTTCATATTTTTATCTATGAGCATTTTCCACAATCTGTTATAACTTACGCCCA
>ERZ834694.292-NODE-292-length-64362-cov-15.286672_pt1 | contig 64362 bp, 58 predicted proteins | sample MGYA00519691_ERZ834694 | MGnify/ENA primary metagenome ERZ834694 (study PRJEB31850, sample SAMEA3708758) | human gut metagenome | biome: human gut; feature: human-associated habitat; material: faeces | place: China | collected 2014 ... | reverse complement strand
GCAAGGCAAGATAGACGGAACTGTAAAGACCTATTTTCGTAACGGCAAAATAGAAATCGAAAAGGAGTATAGGCAGAGTGTGGAGAGCGGACGGGAACGCCGCTTTGACAGCAAGACGGGTGAGCAGATTTTTGAATCTCATTATATAGACGGCAAAAAAGAGGGTGAGGAATGGGAAATATTCGAGGATGGGCGCACGCTTCGCAGCAGGACTACACGACACTACCGTAACGGAAAACTTGACGGCTTTTATCGTGTGGAATCGACACGGGACGGAAAACCCTATATAACCATCGAGGGGCAATACACCGACGGCGAGAAATCGGGACGTTGGAAACAGTACAACGCCACCGATGACACAACCCATGAATGGGATGAATGATTTTCTTTTTTCGCAAGTTGATTTTATAAAATTGCCACCGAAAGTTCGTACTTTCGGAAAAAGATGTTATATTTGCAAATGAAAGAGTTATTTGACAGCATAGCAACGCAAAACGCTGAAATTCGCACAGTTGCTAAATCGTTACTTCTATTTCTCAAATAATTCGCTAAAAGTTTATTTCTCAATCGGTTAAGTCAAACCGAGAAAAATCTAAAATAGAAGATAAGCAGGCTTCTTACGACTTTGGGCTGATGCCTTATGACGGAGGCTTGGGTAAGGATGGCTCCCATAAATATATCCATATTGCCGATACAGAGATTTTCAATACCAAGAATCATGATGAATGGGTAAATAATGTACGTGACTATGCAGCGAATGAGCATGCCGCTTTTATCATTCATACTGGCGATATCTGTTATGAGAAAGGGCTGAAAGAGCATATCAAACTGATGAATACGGAGAATATGGACTGCCCTGTCTTCTATTGTATCGGAAACCATGACCTTGTCAAAGGTAAATACGGCGAAGAGCTTTTTGAAAATATCTACGGCCCTGTTTATTATTCGTTTGACGCCGGACGTGTGCATTACATTGTCACTCCGATGGCAGGCGGTGACCATGCTCCCGGTTATACCCGTGAGGATGTTTATCTTTGGCTGAAAAACGACCTTGCCCATGTAAAACCCGGGACACCTATTATGGTGTTTAATCATGACTTGCTGACTTATGATGACGCTTTTGTTTTTAAAGGAGACAACGGAGGCAGCATTAACCTGAACGAGCATAACCTGAAAGCGTGGGTATATGGTCATTGGCATATTAATTATATGAAGAAGCAAGGAGATGTGTATAGTGTATCTACCGCTACACTGGATAAGGGCGGGATTGACCATTCTACCAGTGCTTTCCGTGTAATGCATGTGGATAAGAACGGTGATTTCACTTCCGAACTCCGTTATTCTTATTTGGATAAGAATATTTGTATAGCTTCTCCTGCCGGTACTGCCTTTGCCAATCGTGTTCCTGTTACAGTAAATGTTTATTCGTCTGCAACTCCGGTGAAAGAGGTGGTTTATAGTTGCCTGCAAGACGGAAAAGCCATACTCAAAAACAAGAAACTCGTTCAGGCTACCGACTGGACCTGGAATGGGGATATGCCTCTGTCTGCCAAGTATCAAGGCAAGGAACTGACCTTGCAGGTGACGGCTCGTTTTAATAATGGTGAGACCGCTTATGCCGAAAGTGCCTTTATTGTCCGACCGGAACAGGTAAAAGTGTCATTGGGTGCCGACTGGAATAACTTGTTGGGAACTTCTACACATGTCGCTCCGGTTTGTCCGCCTCTGGAAGCACCTCTGCAATTAGCCTGGACGAAGAATGTAGGAGCCAATATTTATATGACTTCTCCTTTGGTGCACAATGGTAAGGTATATATAGCTTCTGTTGACGAGAATCTGAAAGGTGAAGGTCATGTTTATGCTTTGGCCGGAGAAGACGGAGAAATACTGTGGAGCTATCCGGTTCGTAATTCCATAAAGAACACGATCGCAATAGACAAAGGTGTGGTTTTCGCTCAAGATGCGCAAGGTTGGCTGTATGCCATTGATGCAGAAACGGGAAAACTCTGTTGGGAAAAACAACTTCCTGTCAACGGCCTGCCGGCATTGATTGACGGCTTGGTAGCCAATGACGGTATTGTATATGCCGGAACCGGAAAAGGACTCGGTGCTTATGAAGCCCGTACCGGCAAACAGCTTTGGAAGAATGAAGATTGGGGACAGGGTGAAGGAACTACTACCACGCTGACACAAGGTAACGGACTTTTAATCGGTTCTGCACAGTGGCGTGCACTTTATGGAAATGATGCCAAAACAGGAAAGAAATTGTGGGAAGCCAGTGACAACGGCTTGCGTAATCGCGGTTCATCGGTTGCCATGCATGGTTCGTTGTTGTATCTTATCTCCAACCAATCTTTCTTTATTCTCGAAGCAGCTACCGGAAAGGTGATTGTACGCAAACCTTTGCCTTATAATGTAGATGTGACTTCCACTCCGTTACTTACCGACAAAGAGATTATTTTCGGTTCGGCAGAGAAGGGACTGATTGCGCTGGATAATGAAACGCTGGAAGAAAAATGGGTTTGTCCGGTAGGAGCAGGATTGGTTTATACCAGTCCGTATATTCGCAAGGGTGCAGCTACAATTGAGACCAGCCCGGTGCTGGCAGGGAAGACCGTTTATGTGACTGCTTCCGACGGAGCGGTGTATGGTATCAATAAAGACGATGGAAAGATTATTTGGAAATATGCTACCGGAGCGCCTATTTTCGGCTCCGTCGCTGTTTCGGGTAATGCACTGATTGCAGCGGATTTTGGAGGAAATGTCTATACATTCTGTACCCGATAATCTTTCTTGCCAATTAGCTTGTTCAGAAGTCTTTATGTTATTGTTTTATTTGTAAATAGCTTATATATAATAGGTTATGTGGCGTATGGTGATGTTGTTCTCACCATACGCCCTTTTTATTGTCAATCTTGTTAAATAAGCATAAACTCCGTAGCCTGAATACCTTTATAACGAATCATTCTCTTATCTTTGTAGAATAACAAATAGAAAGGCCGTGAGGCCTGCTTAATAATTTCAAATGACATTTAAAGAACTAGATCTTATAGAGCCGATATTGAAGGCTTTAGAACAAACCGGCTATACAACGCCGACCCCCATTCAGGAACAAGCAATTCCGGTATTATTAAAAGGTAAAGATTTACTGGGATGTGCGCAGACAGGAACAGGAAAAACGGCAGCTTTTGCCATCCCCATTATCCAGAGACTTTATCAATCAGATAGTAAGAAAGGTATCAAGGCATTGATACTTACTCCCACGCGAGAACTGGCCATTCAGATAGGCGAGAGCTTTGATGCGTATGCCCGGTATACGCGCGTAAAGCATACGGTAATTTTTGGAGGAGTTCCTCCGAAACCACAAATAGATGCATTGAAAAGGGGAGTACAGGTATTGATTGCTACTCCGGGACGTTTGCTCGACTTGCAGGCGCAAGGATATATTTCCCTTAAAGGGCTCGATTATTTTGTGCTTGATGAAGCAGACCGTATGTTGGATATGGGCTTTATACATGATATAAAGCGCGTATTGAAACTGATTCCCGATAAGCGGCAGACACTTTTTTTCTCTGCAACCATGCCACCTGAGATAGAAAAATTGGCAAACTCTATTCTTACGTCTCCGGAAAAGGTGGAAGTGACTCCTGTTTCATCTACAGTGGATACCATTCAGCAAAGCGTTTACTTCGTAGAGAAAAACGAAAAAAAGGATTTGTTACTCTATTTGCTGAAAGATAAATCAATAGAGTCAGTACTGATTTTCACGCGTACTAAATATGGAGCGGATAAGTTGGCAAAGATACTGAATAAGAATAGTGTGGTGGCGGAAGCTATCCATGGAAACAAGTCGCAGAATGCGCGTCAGCGTGCATTGAATAATTTTAAGGACCGGTCAACCCGTGTACTGATTGCAACCGATATTGCTGCCAGAGGTATTGATGTTAATCTGCTTTCTCATGTTATTAATTATGAGTTGCCTAATATATCGGAAACGTATGTACATCGCATTGGCAGAACCGGACGTGCCGGACACGATGGGGTGGCTATCTCTTTTTGTGAATCGGAAGAGTTGGCTTATTTGAAAGATATACAAAAGTTAATCGGATTGGAAATACCTGTGGTGAAAGAGCATCCTTTTATTTCCACTTCCGGTGTGCTGCTTCGAAAAGAAAAGGCTGAAGAGATAAAAGAGAAGGCAAAGACAAATAAAGTATATCGCGGAAGCAAGAGTAATGGTGACTATTGGCGCAGAAAGAAACAGATGCAGAATAAGAAACCGGCGGCAGCTTCGGGAAGATAGTGTATTGATTATATTTTTTTAAAAACGGGGTGTGTCAAAACGTGGATAATGCTGTCGTTTAGCTCGTAGGGGCGAGGTTCGCTCGCCCGAAAACAGTTTGCTTTGTGTCTTCGGGCAGGCAAACCCTGCCCCTACAGCTGACAATTGGATAGCCCGGTTTAGTTTTGACACACTCCCTTCAATCGAATTAATTTATGGAAAGAACTATAACTATCCAACAGATAAAAGATGTTGCACAGGAGGCTTACAATCTGTATAAAGACAATACAGAAGGTAAAAATGCCGATTACATTCCTTATTTGGCTAATATCAATCCGAAACTATTCGGTATCAGTATTTGCCTGATGAATGGCGAAAAGATTCAATTGGGTGACTATCAATACCAATTCGGCATTGAATCTGTGTCTAAAGTATTGACAGCTATACTGATTCTTCGTCAATATGGCGCACAGAAAGTACTCGAAATGATTGGTGCAGATGCAACAGGACTGCCGTTTAACTCCATCATGGCTATCTTGCTGGAGAATGACCATCCCTCTACTCCATTGGTAAATGCAGGAGCCATCAGTGCAGATAGCATGGTGCAACCCATCGGCAACAGTGACGCCAAATGGAAAGCCATTGTCGACAATATGACTGAACTCTGTGGCAGTGCTCCCCAATTGATTGACGAACTTTATAAATCGGAATCGGCCACTAACTTCAACAATCGTTCTATTGCCTGGTTACTGAAAAACTATAACCGCATCTACGATGATCCTGATATGTCCCTCGACCTCTATACCCGTCAGTGTTCCATGGGCATCACAGCCGACCAATTGTCAGTCTGCGCAGCTACAATCGCCAATGACGGCCTCAATCCTGACACCAAGAAACAGGTATTTGATAAAGAACTTGCTCCGAAAATAACTTCTCTGATAGCTACTGTAGGTTTCTACCAGCACACAGGCGATTGGCTTTACACCTCCGGTGTTCCCGCTAAAACAGGTGTAGGTGGCGGAGTACTGGGAGTGATGCCCGGAATTATGGGTATCGCAGCTTTCGCACCTCCTTTGGATGAGGCGGGAAACTCTGTAAAGGCACAACTTGCCATTAAATATATCATGAACAAACTAGGTATGAATATCTTTAACGGACATCGTATCAGCATCAGTTAAATCTGCCTTTTCTCAATCAAAAAGCCGGTCTTTTTCCTACCCGTTCAGGAGATGACCGGCTTTTCCTTTTAAAATATTTTCCTCAAAACATTTTTAGCATTCTGACATTATATCTATCTTTGCAAAGAAAGATAATTATTTATATTATGAAAAACAAGTTTATACAGAAAATCAGTCTAGGCGCCGCACTATTGCTACTTACAAGCAATACCACCTTTGCACAAGCTCCCGAGCAAAGTTACACACCAACCCCCGAGAACATGAAAGCACGTCAGGAATTTCAAGATAACAAATTTGGAATCTTCCTTCATTGGGGTATCTACAGCATGACCGCACAAGGTGAATGGTATATGACCACCCACAATATCCACCGCGATGAATATGCCAAATTAGCATCGGGTTTTTATCCTTCACGTTTCAATGCCGCTGAATGGGTATCGGCCATCAAAGCCTCAGGTGCCAAATATATCTGTATTACCAGCCGCCACCACGACAGTTTCTCGATGTTCGATACCAAAGAATCAGATTTTGATATTGTAGACGCCACTCCGTTCAAACGGGATGTGCTGAAAGAATTGGCAGACGAATGCCACAAACAAGGCATTAAACTCCATTTCTATTATTCACACTTAGACTGGCGTCGCGATGATTATCCTGAAGGAGGAGGCACCGGACGCGGGACAGGACGTCCCAAAGGACACGGAGACTGGAAAAGTTATTATAAATTCATGAACAACCAGTTGACCGAACTACTAACCAATTACGGACCGGTAGGTGCCATCTGGTTCGATGGAGTTTGGGATCAGCCCAAAGATTTCGATTGGCAACTGGAAGAACAATACGCATTAATCCACAAACTACAGCCCGCCTGCCTGGTAGGTAACAACCATCACCGCACTCCGTATGCCGGTGAAGACTTCCAGATGTTTGAACGCGATCTGCCCGGTGAGAATAAAGCAGGACTTTCAGGACAGAGCGTCAGCTCACTTCCTTTGGAAACCTGTGAAACCATGAATGGAATGTGGGGATATAAAATTGAAGACCAAAATTATAAGTCGCCCAAAGCGTTAATACACTATTTGGTTAAAGCAGCCGGAAAGAACGCAAACCTGTTAATGAATATCGGTCCGCAACCCAATGGAGAACTTCCCGCCACAGCTGTAGACCGCCTGAAAAAAGTGGGCGAATGGATGGACCAATACGGAGAAACTATTTATGGAACACGTGGTGGAGATGTAGCTCCCCATCCATGGGGTGTATCAACCCGTAAAGGTGGCCGTTTGTTTATCCATGTATTAGATTTAAAGGATAATACGCTTTACATACCTCTGAAGGCAAAAGTAAAAAAAGCAATGCAATTCACCGATAAGGCTTCTCTTTCCTTCAAACAGGACAAAGACGGTATATTGTTGAAGTTACCCAAAGTACCCGACGATATAGATTACGTGATAGAATTAATTATTAAATAACCTTTATGAGCAACAAATCAAAAATTGAAATCTGCGCCAATTCTGTTGAAAGTGCAGTAAAAGCACAACAGGGCGGAGCCTATCGTGTGGAGTTATGCGCAGGTATTCCCGAAGGAGGTACCACTCCGTCGTTTGGCGAAATACGCATGGCACGCCAACTCTTACAACAGACCAAATTGCACATTATTATCCGTCCCCGTGGCGGAGATTTTCTATATTCTCCATTGGAACAAGAAATCATGTTGCATGATATTAAAGTAGCACGCCAATTAGGAGCAGATGGAGTAGTATTCGGTTGCCTGACAGCTGATGGCAAAGTAGACGTGGAAGCCATGGAAAAATTGATGAATGCCGTAGGCGACATGAGTGTCACTTTCCATCGCGCTTTTGATATGTGCCGTAATCCGCAAGAAGCATTAGAACAAATTATTGAACTCGGTTGCCACCGCATCCTTACTTCAGGTCAGGAAGCCACTGCCGAAAAAGGTATTCCCCTCCTTAAAGAATTGGTAGAACTGGCCGACGAACGCATTATCATCATGCCGGGATGTGGAGTAAATCCTAAAAATATTCGTAAAATTGCCGAGGAAACCGGTGCCTGCGAGTTTCATTTCTCCGGACGCACCACCTGTGAAAGCGATATGCTATACCGCAACCCCAAAGTATCAATGGGTGGCACTGTGAAAATCGAAGAATATAAAAAGGATGTAACCGACCCGGATATCGTTAAAGCCGCCTTAGCCGAACTAGCCTTGAAAGACGAAAATGATAAGGCTTTGGAAAAGAAAACCAAAGAATCCAAAAAGTTGAAGAGGGTTAAAAGGGATGATGAGTGGGATGATGAAGATGATGATTTGGAAGATGATAAATAATCCGAAAGACAATCAATAATAAAAAGAATGAGGCTATCCCGAAAAAAACGGAACAGCCTCATTTCTTTTATATCTGCCTACAAAAGTTTAAAGCTTATGGATTACTTTCATCAGTTGCTCGCCTAAGCCGATGGTATAACCTTGTGAGACAAATACTACACGATTAAAGGTATCCCCAATAATAAACATAGGCAAAATAGTCTTGTTAGGCAGCTTCATGCCTTCAGCTATCTGTTTTTGGATAGCCCCGTCCGCATCTATACCATATGTAATAGTAGAGGGCAATCCCGGAAATTCTTCAGGCCGGAACTTCTTGAACTGCTCTTCATTGGGGAATAATAATACAATACTTCTTCCCCACTGCTCAAAATCTTTGCTCAATGCTGCAATATCACGCAATGCATGATTTGTAGGTTCCTGACCGGCTCCCAATACAGCCACAATATAATAACCACGACCGGTGGTAGAAAGGATGGATTTCAACTCATCACTATCAATCGGCTTATAAAGAGACTCGGAATTGAAATTGCCGATAACCTGAACATCATCCTTGCTTTCACGCATCACTAAATTAATAGTAGTCGTTTCTCCCGGCTTGATGGTAAAGAAAGTAATATCAGAAAGCACACCGCCATTTGCCAGACGAGTCCCTGTCACCAACATATAATCCCCTTCATCAAGTGCCGTTCCGTTCTTCAGCAAATTGCTCCAGGTAGCACCACCTCCCATATCGATATCACCTTCGTCATAATTCAGTAACTGTAAAGTTCCTTCGGGAGTCACCTTTGAAATAGTGAAGTGAGAATAATATTTGGGATCTTCCAATGATTTGATAGGTGTATATTTTGCAATCAGTTTGCCTGTCTGTGCGGCAGACGGAGAAACAGCCTCAAAGTCTACATCAACCGGTCTCTCATCACCTATAATCAATTGCACCTTACCCGTCACCTCGTCAATACGTGCCGGAATCCCCATGCTGCGCGCCATGGATACAAAGAATATATCACGGCTATGCGCATCTGCCACACGAGCACGCCATACTCCGGCAGGTGAGATCGGTGCACCGCCCAAATTGCAGTTGTTGTCCACCTGAATGCTATCGGCCACCCAGGAAGCCAGTTTCATCGGATCGGCACGGAACGCTTCCATATCTTGTTTTGAAACAACCTTACCGAAGAAAGACTTATACGGTGTCAGCATTTCATTGCTTACACGCGGATTACGGACAAAACGGCGGAAATACTCTGCATTTTCGCAAAGGCGAGACTGCATATGGTCTACCAATACTTCAAGACTGACATCGCGCAAGTCTTTAGAGGAAATTCTCTGCAGAAGGTCTATTCCCCCCTTTTTTGATTTATCGGAACGCAAGCGGGCAAGGAAATCACGGATCACCAGATGATTACCGCGTGACGCAACCAAAATCTTAGCCACGGCTTCTTCATCCAATTTATACTCCTTCGCAAAGTTACGAGCCGATTCATCACTCATAAACGTAGCTACATACGCATTGCGAATAGAATCTTCCTGTGCCATCCGGCGATTATTTCCGGCACGCTGTTCGGGAGTAACTTCAGGCATATTGACGCCTTCGGCAGGAGGAACAATATCCACTTCCACCATGTAATTATCTCCTGCTGTTTTATCCAGCTTCACTATCAGATTATTATCCTTCCCAAATGAAAGTTTGGAGTATCCGAACTTACCATCCTTAGAAGCCCATACCAACATATCGCCTTTACCGGCAGTAAGGAATGTTTTTCCCCAGGTATCTGTCTGTTTACGGGCTACAGTATAAAATTCAGCATAATTGTATACTTTAAATTCCACCTTTGCATCAGTCACCGGATTGCCTTCGGCATCCACCACGGTTACCTCAGCTTTAGCTGTCGGAGCATAATTATCAATTACATTGATTTCTGTATAATTGGGAGTTTCATACATTACTTCTTCCGGACCGTTGTATCGTCCGAAGACTTTCGTATGCATCAACATTCCACGTGAAGCCGGAGCATTAAACCAACCTAAATCCAAAACCGGCTCAGGTTCACACGCACCAAAGAAATGCCATTTTCCATCTACCCACGCTTCCACCCAAGCATGATTATCATCTGTATGTGCCCAACGAGGCGTATAAACCTGACGGGCAGGAATACCTACCGAACGGAGTGCAGCTACCGTGAAAGTCGATTCCTCACCACAACGCCCATAGGCTGTCTTCACAGAAGCGAGTGGAGAACTGGTTCGCGCATCGGATGGTGTATAGATTACCTTTTCATGACACCAGTGATTTACTTCTAACACAGCATCATGTAATGAAAGTCCCTTTACCCGATCCTTCAACTCTTCATAGAACACCTTACGGCTGTCATCCAAATTCTCGTTATTCACCCGCACAGGCAGAACAAAATGACGGAACTCACGCTCCGGAATTGTCTTGCCCCACGGCATTTCCTCACGGGCTTTCAATGAATAATCAATATTTTCCAGATAATACTCACCGGAATAGTCCGTAATATCCCCCAATGGCATATAAGCATATAGGAAGGTCAGAGCTTCCCGCTGTTCGTCACTCATCGGTTGTTCGAACACCTGAAACAGGTCTCCGTGCAACAACTTTGAACGTCGGGTTTCAAAGTCTTGCTGAACGGCATTCCATTCGGCAGCATCACTTATCAAATGTTTGTTGTTGGTGCACGAGGTAAAACTCAGCATTAAACTAAGCCCCGTGGCACATAGAGCCAATAACTTCATGTTGTTAATTAATTAAGTTAGCAATTATTATTGGCTACAAAGATAAAACTTTTTAGCAGGAATGCGAAAATAAATATTTTTAAGTGTCCTAAAAGCTATTTATCTACAGAAACATTGTGCCGGGAAGTATCGGCATTCGCATTTTGCTTTTCATAATACTCTTGTTTCCGCTTATTTGCCTGCTGCACCAGACTGGTTACATATACGGTAAAGATAGGAAACATCATCATTCCAAGCGCAGCCAGTACCACCGAAAGTATCTTGCCGGTCGGAGTCACGGCATAAATATTGCTACCCACGGTGGTCACATCCATAAATGCCCACCATAATGCACTCCAATAATCTGTCACCATCGGGTTCACCTTATGCTCCAGCACAAAAAATATCAGACTGGCAAAATAAACTGTCGCCATCAACATAGTGATATAGGAAGTGAACAAACCCGAAGCTTTGCTCCCCGAGAGCCACCCCACCACAATGGCCAACGCATACCCTCCTCTTAAAAGAGGTATAAAACGAAGAAAATAACTTACCTCCGGAGAAAAAGTGATGTGATAATAATCAATAATATTCAGATATGGAATAGAAACCAGCAAAAAGATAAAATGACTGCTCAAATATCTCCATTTATCGGGTGCCAGAAAGAATTCAAGCAGAAAATCAAAAAGGAAAAACATACATATCCAAAATTGTATTCTGAGATAACTCCCCTGATTAATAAAAGGAATATTATGGAAAGTATCCATCGAAATACTTATGATTAAGAAAAGAGACAAACAGAGGATTAAGACATGCAGAATCCCATAAATTCCTTTTCGGGAATAGATAAAAGAAGAAAATGCTGTTTTCATAAACTATACCAATTTATTATTGTTTCCCCTAAAACATCCCGGAATAGCGCTTTGTTTACTCGGCAAAACCGGGGGTTAATAAACCTAAACGGATAAACATCAATTCAGGGAGGTTGTTATAGACACGTAACAAAAACAAATATATTTTTTAAACCTAAACTTTATGGCAAACATTAGCAAATCAGTCAAGCTCGGGGTATTTACCCTCGCAATTATGAATGTGACTGCGGTTGTTTCCCTTCGCGGGCTACCTGCAGAAGCCGAATATGGACTGAGTTCGGCATTTTATTATCTTTTTGCAGCCATCGTCTTCCTGATACCGACTTCATTGGTAGCAGCAGAATTGGCAGCAATGTTTCAGGACAAGCAAGGCGGTGTATTCCGCTGGGTTGGTGAGGCATACGGAAAGAAGTGGGGTTTTCTGGCTATATTCCTTCAATGGGTGGAAAGTACAATCTGGTATCCTACGGTATTAACTTTCGGAGCGGTGGCATTGGCATTTATCGGCACAAACGACGCTCACGATATGTCACTGGCCTCCAACCGCTATTACTCATTGGCTGTGGTGCTTATCATTTACTGGCTTGCCACTTTCATTTCACTGAAAGGGATGGGCTGGGTAGGAAAAGTTGCCAAAGTCGGCGGTATGGTAGGCACCATCATCCCGGCAGGCCTATTGATGGTGCTGGCAGTTATCTATCTGGCATCGGGCGGACAAAGTCAAATGAACTTTGACGGTAACTTCTTCCCCGATTTCAGTAATTTCGACAATTTGGTACTTGCATCCAGTATTTTCCTTTTCTATGCCGGTATGGAAATGGGCGGTATCCATGTGAAGGATATGGAGAATCCTGCCAAGAATTATCCGAAGGCTGTATTTATCGGTGCAGCCATCACAGTTGCCATCTTCGTACTGGGTACTTTCGCATTGGGTATCATTATCCCGGAAAAGGATATCAACCTGACTCAGAGCTTGCTGGTCGGCTTCGACAACTACTTTAAGTATGTACATGCTTCCTGGTTATCTCCTATCATTGCCGTTGCATTGGCATTCGGTGTGTTGGCAGGCGTATTGACTTGGGTAGCCGGTCCGTCCAAAGGTATCTTTGCCGTAGGTAAAGCCGGTTATCTGCCCCCGTTCTTCCAGAAAACCAACAACAACGGTGTGCAGAAGAATATCTTGTTAATCCAAGGTTTGGCCGTGACATTGCTCAGCTTGTTGTTCGTAGTGATGCCATCCGTACAGAGCTTCTATCAAATCCTGTCACAGCTCACCGTGTTATTGTATCTCATCATGTACCTGTTAATGTTTAGCGGTGCCATTTATTTGCGCTATAACATGAAAAAGGCTGCACGCCCTTTCCGTATCGGCAATAAAGGCAACGGTTTGATGTGGTTCATTGCCGGACTCGGTTTCTGCGGTTCATTGCTGGCATTTGTGCTCAGCTTCATCCCGCCCAGTCAAATATCAATCGGCAGTAACACCGTATGGTTTGCCGTATTAGTTATAGGATGTATCGTTGTTGTCTCTGCTCCGTTCATTATCTATGCATCTCGTAAGCCATCATGGGTAGATAAGAACACACAGTTCGAACCCTTCCACTGGGAAGAACAAACTGCCCCGACAGAAACCCCAACAACCGGAGAGACAAAATAAGCTGCCTCCCATGCTTTTATTTTGGAAAAGAGAGTGCATCAAAGTAAAAATTGACTTTGAACACTCTCTTTTTCTCTTTCCGCCTATATTTCTTTCCTTCCATTCTTCCTATTCAAGAAAACATTCCTATATTTGCGGAGTAATTATTTTTAGAATTACTCTTTAATGATATGAAAGTGTTGGGTTATGGATTTATTGTGATGTTGCTATTGGTATGCCTTTTCGGGTGTACTCATTCCCTTCGTTCACCCCAACATAAAATAGCACTTATCCATTCTTACCAGAGAGGTTATAGCAATGCCGAACGAATTAACAAGCTCTTTGCCAGTGAGTTGAAGAAAAACGGATTGCAATGTGAAATTAAGAGTTATTATCTCAATTGCGAAAAATATGGTAGCACAGATGAAGAACGCCGCATCTCCGGGTTCATCGATGATTCAAGCATATGGGGAGCCGATTTAATAGCAGTCCTTGACGATCAGGCCACTTATTCCCTGATGGCATGCAATCATCCGAAAATTAGAAAAATACCTGTCGTTTTCAGTGGAGTGAACTATCCCAATATGGAACTACTGCAACAATATCCCAATGTAACCGGATACATTGACAAGCCCGATTACCTCAAGACTTGCCAGATGATTGAACGGATTATGGGAAAAGTATGTATCCACGTCATTAAAGGAGGTACTTTTCTGGATAAAATTATATGGAAAGACCTGGAAAAACAATGCACAGGACACAATATCAACATACGGGACAGGGTGAATGAACGGATATTAAATATATCCCCGGATTCACTAGAGAATAAAAAGTTCTCTCCTTTTGATTCGGAAAAACCAACCGAACTTTCTTATCTCGATACAACCATGATTGCCAAACTGGTCAGCGACTCTGTTCCCGCACGCCGGTTATTGTGGATGGCTAGCGGAGTTTTCGATTATTCTTTGTTCCTATATACCAAACGTGATTTCACCACTTTACGTATCGGCAGCTTGTTTGACAATCCCGGTTTTGAGACCATAAATGAAGGATTCGGAACAAATGACTATATGCTCGGAGGCTATTTTACACCTATCGAAATTCAAATAAAAGATATGGCGGCAGGAATAAAAGAAAGACTAAACAAGAAAATACCCGGCCGGCAATTACAGCAATGTGCCAAACAGTATGTCGTCAATTGGGTTACTTTGGAGAAATATAAAATACCCGAAGAAAGGATTCCCGAAGAGTATATAATCATGTACAAACCTTTCAGTAAAAAATATTCCACTCTTATCCTGATCATCAAAATCGTTGTCGGAATCTTCCTATTGTTATTTGTAAGTTACCTCATTTATATATATGGACGGGAGAAAAAACGGAAACAGGATGCTTTGCGCAACTTAAAATATGAGCATGAGCTACTGAGCCTTGCCATGGAAAGCGGAAACACATATGCATGGCGGTTTGATGGAGAGAAAGCCATTTTCGATTCACAGTTTTGCGAACTGATTCATTATGATTCTCCGCAAATGCACTTCGACGATATGGCAAAATTCATTCACCCCGACGAGCGAGGGAAATTTCTGCATCAAGTAGCCAACATTTCAGACCATCCCAAACGGACAGCACAATACCGCTGTAAATTTACAGGTGAATATCAATGGTGGGAGTTTCGTTACAAACAGATTTGTCACAATGACAATATTCATATTATCACCGGTCTGCTGCAAAATATACAAGAGGTAAAAGACAAGGAAGAAGAGCTGATTCAAGCCCGCAAGGTTGCAGAGCGGGCAGAATTAAAACAATCTTTTCTGGATAATATGAGTCATGAAATACGCACTCCTCTCAATGCCATCACCGGGTTTTCCAACCTGCTGACTACGGAAAAAGACCTTTCGGAAGAAGAGAAACAGGAATTTATCTCCATCATCAATGATAATACCGATTTATTGCTCAAACTGGTTAATGATGTGCTGGAACTATCACGCATTGAATCCGGCAATATGTCATTCAATTACCGGGAAGAGAGCGTCCGTTCTTTGCTCAACAGTATTTACAACACCCATCAACTAACTATTTCATCACCCTTAAAATTTATCAAGGAGTTTCCCGAAGGAGATGTATTTGTACACATAGACAATATGCGTATGACACAGGTCATCACTAATTTTCTGAACAATGCCAAAAAGTTTACAAAGAGCGGACATATCAAATTAGGATACCGTCATCAACCAGCCAGTCGTGAAGTGCATATTTTTGTAGAAGATACCGGAGCCGGTATTCCAAAAGAAGAACTGCAAATCATATTCGACCGATTCTATAAACATAATGAGTTTGCACAAGGAGTAGGACTTGGCCTGTCTATCTGTAAAGTGATTGTTGGAAAAATGCAAGGACGTATCGAGGTTACTTCCGAAATAAACAAGGGCAGCCGTTTTACTGTCGTACTGCCCTGCCTGTAATTGAGTTGTTTTAGTATTCTTCCATTTTAAGACAATATTCTTTTCGGTAGTGTAAAATGTAAAACAATATAGCCCAACATCCCGGCTATCACCGTACCACTCAAAACACCCAATTTTGCCTGACTTAAAAGAACCGGAGAAGCTTCAAATGATAAATTAGCTATAAATAGGGAAACGGTAAAACCGACCCCTCCCAACAAGCAGATACCTGTCAAATTCACCCAGTTCATACCCCCGGCCATGCCGGCCAAGCCACTTTTGACAATAAGCCATGTAAAAAAGTAAATACCTACAAATTTTCCGACTACCAATCCCACCATGACCGCCCATGTAGGTGTTCCCACTTCAATGCCTCCGTGACCGGCTGTCAGCACCACACCAGCATTAGCAAAAGCAAACAAAGGAATAATCACATAATTCACTAATCCATGCAGACTATCTTCCAATGACTGTAAAGGAGAAATCACTCTATCGGAAGCCGATTCGATACTTTTCAACACATTAATCTGCAATTTGCTCAAAATTATACCTTCTTTGTCTGTACTCGGAAATATTTCTATATTCTCCTTAATACGGTTAATATACTTACCTATCTTATAATGTGGTGTAGCCGGAATCGTAAACGCTACTATCACCCCTGCAATAGTGGCATGAATACCACTTTGTAAAAACAGATACCACATCACCAGTCCCAGTAAAAGATAAAACCAACGATTGTGTATATGCAAATGATTACCGGCACAAAGCAAAAAAAGCACTCCAAAAGAATACAACAAGAAATTCACATCCAGATGGGAGGAATAAAATAAAGCGATTACCAGAATACCACCAATATCATCCACCACAGCAAAAGCCGTCAGAAATATTTTCAGACTGATAGGTACACGGTTGCCGAATAAGCTTAGTACCCCCAGGGAGAAAGCAATATCCGTTGCCATCGGAATAGCCAGACCACTCTCGGCATCCGTACCCGACGTCATACAATAATAGATAATAACCGGAACAATCATCCCCCCGCAAGCCGCCACTATCGGCAACAAAGCCTGTCGAAAACTGGACAACTCACCCACCAATGTTTCACGCTTAATTTCCAGTCCCACACTAAAGAAGAAAATAGTCATCAAAGCATCATTGATAAAATTCATCAAGGTCATGTGATTCCCATTATGACTGAACAAATTAAATTCCCCTATCTGAAGATGTACTTCTTTATTCCAAAAAGCTGCATAAGCGTCTCCCCAGGGAGAATTAGCTATAATCATCGCCAGAAGAACGATAACCATCAATAGAATTCCCCCATTAATGTGATACCGCGTAGCACTTAGAAACGAAACATTCATGTTTCCGATTTTGAGTTTTTCCATGTCTTTCCTGTTATAATATTAGATTCGTGATAAATTCTTATAAAACACGAACCTTCCTGTTATCTTTGAAGTCAATAACAGAAAGGAACGCTTTATTGTTTGTATAAAATACTCTTCTTACGAAGTATATGTCAGCCGTTATAGCTTCGTAACGCCAAGTTTTTCACCCACAGTACAAATATACTGGTTAAAATTAAATTTAGCACAAGAGTTAACACAGAAATTACCAGTGCAGGGCCTCCTAAATTATATCCCAATGCAATAAAGATGATTCCCGCTCCTACTTCTCCACGGGTAAACATACCGATAGATAAAGCAAGACGCTCGCTCAACTTACGGTCTCTATAGAACAGCACCGGAAACAGTTTTCCGATATTCGACAACAAAGACACGATTACCACATGATAAATAATCATTCCCCAGGACATCATCTCTTGTGATCCGGTAATGGAATGAGTACCGCTATGCGTCTCCGAAAAATCCACTCCGACAAAGAGAGGCATACTCATACCTACCAGAAACATAAACAAGAAAGAAACACCGGTAGATACCTTATGCTCCAAAGGAGTATCTATCTCCTTATGTTTCATAACCATACCCAGAACGAAAGCCGGCAATAACACTTCAATATGGATACTTCCTTCGTCTCCATAAAAATATTTACTCACCATATACACCAACTGTGTAACTGCAAAAACTGCTACCGAGTAAAAGAAAATCGCTTTCCAGTCTTGCCACCAATTGTATTTTCCTAACTGTTTCCATCCGATAGAGAGCAGAACAAACACTACTAAAACAATGATAATCAATTGCCAGCGCAGTCCCACCATCATTATTTGCAACGGAATCATCAGCAAGATGGTATCCAGGTCATCAAAGATAGCCAACACCTGAATCTTTTTATAAATCCAACTTGATTTTAATCCGAGAGCCGCCAACATGGTAAACAAGATACCTGCAGAGGTGGGCGCCGCAAAACGGCTTAACAGAAGATTTTCTTTCCATGCTTCCCAGCTATGCCAATATTCGGGCGGTAGCAAGACAAATACATAATAAACGGCTATCAAAATCCATGGCATCGCTGCCGTAGCCATTGCAATAAAATAATCCTCAGCATAACTCTTCCACCTTGTTTTATCCATGACAAACTCACGTCCGACATTAATCATAATAAAACTCAGGCAGATGTAAAGCAATACATCAGACACACTTTTTATGGTAGTATACCCTTCACCTACCGCCCCCGGTAAGATTTGGGACACCAAAAGACCCATCATCAGAAAGGCCGAAAAAGACAGAACTTTTCTCATTTATATTTATTTAAAGATTATATAATAATGGAATGATTGCCTTGAAAGTTCTGCTGACAGCGACAATCATTCCGGGTATTTTAGATTTTTAATCCAGCTTCAATACTGCAAGGAACGCTTTCTGCGGTACTTCCACATTACCAATCTGCTTCATACGCTTTTTACCCCTCTTTTGCTTTTCAAGCAATTTACGTTTACGACTCACGTCACCACCGTAACATTTTGCCGTTACATCTTTACGGACAGCCTTTATCGTTTCACGTGAGATAATTTTTGCGCCGATAGCCGCCTGAATAGCAATATCAAACTGTTGACGTGGAATCAACTCCTTCAGTTTCTCACACATCCGCTTGCCCAAATCGTATGCATTGTCGACATGTGTCAATGTAGAAAGAGCATCCACCGACTCACCATTCAACAGAATATCCAGTTTTACCAGTTTGGAAGGACGGAAACCTGACTGATGATAATCAAATGAAGCATAACCCTTGGAAATACTCTTCAACTTATCATAAAAGTCAATCACAATCTCTCCCAACGGCATTCTGTAATGTATTTCCACACGGTTTCCCGATACATAATTCTGACGCACCAATTCTCCGCGCTTGCCCAGACACAAAGTCATGATAGGGCCGATATAATCGGTTGCAGTAATCACGGTAGCATCAATATAAGGTTCCTCGATATGGTCAATCAGAGTCGGGTCCGGCATACCTCCGGGGTTATGCACCTCATTGGCATGCCCCTGCTTGTCATATACCATATACGATACATTCGGAACAGTAGTAATCACATTCATATCGAACTCACGATCCAAACGCTCCTGTACAATTTCCATGTGCAGCAGTCCCAAGAAACCGCAACGGAACCCAAAGCCCAAAGCCAATGAAGACTCGGGCTGGAACGTCAATGAAGCATCATTCAACTGGAGCTTCTCAAGCGAAGCACGAAGATTTTCATAATCTTCCGCTTCAATGGGATAAACTCCCGCAAACACCATCGGCTTCACCTCTTCAAATCCGGCAATTGCCTTCTCGCAAGGACGGGCAATATGAGTGATAGTATCTCCCACCTTCACTTCCCGTGATGTCTTGATACCTGAAATAATATATCCCACATCACCGGTACGCAACTCATTACGAGGCATCATATCCATTTTCAAGACTCCGATTTCATCGGCATCATATTCCTTACCCGTATTGAAGAACTTCACTTTATCTCCCTTGCGTATTACTCCATTCTCTATCTTAAAATAAGCAATGATACCACGGAATGAATTGAATACAGAATCAAAAATCAAAGCTTGAAGCGGAGCCTGGTCATCGCCCACCGGATGCGGCACACGTTCGATTACAGCCGCCAGAATATCTTCCACTCCCATGCCGGTCTTGCCCGATGCACGAATGATATCTTCACGTTTGCAACCCAGCAGGTCGATTATCTCATCTTCCACCTCCTCGGGCATTGCACTTGCCATATCACACTTGTTCATCACGGGAATAATTTCGAGGTCGTGCTCCAATGCCATATAAAGGTTGGAAATAGTCTGCGCCTGCACTCCCTGTGAAGCGTCCACTACCAGCAAAGCACCTTCACAGGCAGCAATCGAACGAGATACTTCGTATGAAAAGTCTACGTGTCCCGGAGTATCAATCAGGTTAAGGATATATTTTTCTCCCTTATAGGTATATTCCATCTGAATGGCATGGCTCTTAATAGTAATGCCTCGTTCTTTCTCCAAATCCATATCGTCCAACATCTGTCCTTCAGTCACCTGAATGGTATTGGTGAACTCCAACAGACGATCGGCCAAGGTTGATTTTCCATGGTCGATATGTGCAATAATACAAAAGTTACGGATATTCTTCATCTTCGTCGTTTAAATTTCGCGCAAATATACAAAAAAATGCGTTGGCTACATACAAAAAACGATGTGCCAACGCATTTTTTTATGAGTTTCTTTTTCTTGTTTACACCAATTTTACAAAGACTTCCCCTTCTACTTCAGAAGTTTCTACTTTGTCTTCTCTTAACAACCAACCCAAACCAAGATAAAAATCCTTATCAGCCTTCAATTTCGCAGCCTTTTTGATTTGTTTTTGTGTCAAACCTTCGGTTCCGTTCAGTGCTTCCCAGATTTGTCCGGCAAGAGCACCAGCTTTTTCTTTCAACATTTTCGATTTACTTTTAGTTAAACGTTAATCCGCATCCGCTTTCAGCATTGACGAATGTTTGTGTTTCTTATCGGTTGCAAATATACACAAAATTATGTTATTCAACACGTTTGAATCAGAAAAGTTTTATTTTCTATAAGAAAAAGCGATTTTCTCAGTTATTTTTTATGCATTTCGAGATATTCACTCCAAATTTTAGCAGCTTCTTCCACCATCTTTACACACGGACGCTTGGCATAATACTGTTCCGTGCGGGCTTCCGGGGTAGAAATAACCGGTTCTTTTTTGCTTAATCCCAACAAGTCGGCACATCTCAATGCACCGTTTCTGCACTTGAATTCTTCCGCCAATTCCTGCACCAGCGCATAATTGGCAGCCTTTCCCTCACGATCACTGCCTTCCGTAGCCCCGGTTTCGAGTCCGGCAAGCAGGAACATGCCACAAGCCGCCCCACACGTTTCACGCATACGTCCTATACCGCCTCCGAATGAAGCAGCCATCCGCAACGCCTGCTCACGCGTAAAGCCATACTCATCGGCAAAGGCGGCAACAACAGATTGGGAACAGTTGTATCCTTCTTTAAATAAAGCTATTGCTTTTGCTACTCTATCTTCTTTCATTTCGCTACATTATTTACTATTTCATGGTTCATATATCCTTTCAGATTCTCCACCGCAATGTCCATCAAACGTATACGGGCTTCTTTGGTTGCCCAGGCGATATGAGGAGTGACAAAACAGTTCTTGGCCGTCAGCAGCGGGTTGTCGTACTCAGGTGGTTCGGAACACAAAACATCCAGACCGGCGGCAGCAATCATCCCCTTATTCAGTGCATCAGCCAAGTCTCTTTCATTCACCAACGGACCGCGCCCGGTGTTAATCAATATAGCTGTAGGTTTCATCATGGCAAGACGAGCCGCATTGACCAATTCTTTTGTTTCTACAGTCAACGGGCAATGCAGACTCACCACATCACATTCACGGAACAACTCATCCAATTCCATTTTTTGTATTCCTTCAGGCAATTGAGACTGTACTTTCGAAGTATACGCACACACCTTCATCCCGAAAGCAGAAGCAATGCGTGCAGTTGCTTTTCCTGTATTTCCCAACCCTACAATGCCGATTTTCTTTCCATCCAATTCCGTCAATTCGGTATCCCAATAGCAGAAATCGGAATTGTCCGCCCAACGTCCCTGCCGATTGGCATGGGCATAATGCCCCACACGCTGAGTAATGTTCAGAAGATGTGCAAACACCATCTGTGCCACAGAAGCGGTACTGTAGGCAGGGATATTCGTCACAATAATACCGCGTTCCTTGGCAGCCGCTACATCCACTATATTATATCCGGTAGCCAAGACACCGATATATTTCAATGCAGGCAATGCCGCCATATTCTCCGCAGTAATCACCGTCTTATTGGTTATAAGTACTTCCGCTCCGGAAGAGCGTTCCATCAACTCATCAGGAGCTGTACGGTCATAAACCGTCAGCTCACCCAATGCTTCCATCCCATTCCATGACAAATCACCGGGATTTAACCCGTAACCATCCAAAACAACTATTTTCATACCCTTTTATTATGATTATTCTTTAAACTTGTCTCCCCAAAGCCCTTGCATCCGTTCTTTCAGTTTTACTTCCTGAGCATTATTCTGCGGATGCCAGATCCGGCTGTTTTTTATCTCATCAGGCAAAAACTGCTGGTTCACAAAGTTTCCCTGATAAGCGTGTGCATATTTATAATCCTTACCATATCCCAACTGCTTCATCAGCTTGGTAGGAGCATTGCGCAGATGCAATGGCACAGGCAGGTTTCCCGTAGAGCGTACCAACTCCAATGCACTGTTGATTCCTTCGTATGCAGAATTACTCTTCGGACTGGTAGCCAGATACACAGTTGCTTCTGCCAAGGGAATACGTCCTTCGGGCCAACCTATCTTCATCACCGCATCAAAAGCCGTATTTGCCAACAACAATGCATTCGGATTGGCGAGTCCGATATCTTCTGCCGCCGATATCACCAACCTCCGGGCTATGAAAGCCGGATCTTCCCCGCCTTCCACCATCCTCGCCAACCAATAAAGCGCACCGTCGGGGTCACTGCCCCGGATAGACTTAATGAAAGCGGATATAATATCATAATGCATTTCACCATCCTTATCGTATGCCAGCGGATTCTGCTGCAAGCGTTCCGTCACTTTTTCATCAGTTATCACTATCGCTCCATCATCGGTATCGGCCTCAACCACCAGTTCCAATATATTCAGGAGTTTACGGGCATCTCCACCCGAAAAGCGAAGCATCGCGTCCGTTTCCTGCAACTCGATATGCTTCTCCTTCAAAATAACATCCTTGGTGATGGCGATATGCAAGAGTTCCAGCAAATCATCTTTTTCCAATGACTTTAATACATATAATTGACAACGGGACAGTAACGGGCGAATCACTTCGAAAGAAGGATTCTCTGTAGTAGCTCCAATCAAAGTCACCACTCCGGTCTCTACAGCCCCCAGCAACGAATCCTGCTGTGATTTGCTGAAACGGTGAATTTCATCTATAAATAAAATGGGACCGGCCTGCGAAAAGAAACGGTTGCTTTTTGCTTTCTCTATCACATCACGCACATCCTTCACCCCCGAAGTGACGGCACTCAGCGTATAGAAAGGAGTTTCCAGCTTATTGGCGATAATTTGTGCCAATGTGGTCTTTCCTACCCCCGGAGGCCCCCAAAGTATGAAAGAGGAAATGCGTCCTGCATCAATCATCTTCCTCAGAATTGCCCCCTGTCCTACCAGGTGCTTCTGTCCTATATAATCATCCAGCGTCTTCGGACGCAGACGTTCTGCTAACGGTTGTGCCATAGTTGTATCTAGTTATACTGATGTTGCAAAGTTAATAAAATAATACCTTTAATCGGCTCACTGACATAAAAAAGTGCCCCCGCATTTTGTTCAAATAACAGGAGCACCTCAAGAATATAACAGAAATGGTTTTTCCAAATAGCCGAAACAACAGTTTGATTAGAAAGTCATCATCACCATCAATCGGATACCCCATTTATTAGCACCCGGATTATCCAGATAATTAAGACGGCGTACGTAGTCGATATGTAGTATCTTGAAGATATTATGAATACCTACCGAACATTCCATATAAGGCGTTTTAGAATCCATCACAAAACTGGTAGGATGCCCGTCGCGCGTGGGAAACAGGAACAGTTCACTGTCACCCGGATTCTTCAACGGATTATTCTTATCCGTCAAATGACCGTACAGCATTTTGAAACCGATAGCCTCACGCCATTTTAACTTCTTCAGCAATGGAATTCGATTGAATATCTTGCCATTCAAATCCCAGGAAATATCAAACGAAGCATAACGGTCGTTCAAAAATTCCATGTTATTGACCAAATTGAAAGTCTCACGCTGGAGAATATATGACAAGTTGGCTGCCGGCATAATCAGCAATGGGAACGGCACTTTATTCCACTGCGCCCCTCCCTTCAGGAACATATCAATCTTGCCCCATGAAGAAAACCAAAAACGCTTATATATACCTACTTCAGTCAGGTTGTAATTATATTCACCTCCAAACACACCTTTAAAACCGGTCGTATGCGACAGCGTGAACACCGGGGCATCAAAAGACACCGGCAAGCGGCGCTGCTTGGTATTGATATAAGTTTCTCCCGGTGCATATCTGAAAGCCAGCGAAGCCTCCATCGTTTGAATGTCCGGTATCAATGTTTTCTTGTCATCATTGGTAATGTATGCCAAGCCGCCGGTAGGTTCATCTTTACTATGCTTCACTTCAACAGTGGTTTTCAGTCCGTATTGAGTTTCATTCTCATACTTCAATGCAACATTGCGCACGTATGACATTTGGTCTACTGTAGTAGTCTTGAATGACACAAACACATTATCCTTATCTGTCTTCAGAAACTTATCCGTCGGCGACATCACATCATATCGGTAAGTCAGAGTGATGGAATTTTTCGGGAACTCGCGCGGCAGGTATTCCTTTTTATTGAAAGAATATTCCATTTCCGCCATATACTTGGAACGATGATCTTTGAAACCGTAAGCATAATACCCCTTAAAGAATAAATGCGGATTCAGGTTTGCCGTAGTCTGCGCACTCATACGCAGGCGAAGCCCGTCTATATAGTTATTTGAAATCATGGTATTCACCGGACCTATATCCACCTTGCTCGGATGATCTTTCGTTCCGGTTTCCACAAAATTCTCAACAAATGCTTTCAGCACAAATATCACATATTTAAAGCCGGGCATCTGCTCCAACCTCTTGACCAGTACATCCATCGAGCTTTCCGTCTCTGTCAGCGGCACCTGCCGATACTGATTCCAGAAATCCTCACCCCTCATCATGGCATCCGCCTCTTTTATTTCCGCTCCCTTTCTCTTAAACAACTGTTGCGGCAATTCATCAAATGCATAATCCGAATAACGTGTCATTCTCCGAATTTGAAACCCCTGCATAATTTTCATCAGGGTCAGCTCCACAATCATGTCGTCTGTTTTCAGCACCCATTCACCGTTCGGCAGTTGCTCAAACTCCTGAATGATATCCATGTTATCGACAAAGTTCACACCCGATTTTTTAGGCAGATTCATGGTACACTTCTTTACAGTGTAACTGGAGTCGGCCAATACATACAAGTGTCCTGTAAAACCGAAATCCTGTGAATTATTGGGAACAAACGTCAAGTGGAAGCAACGATCCTTATCCACATACGTCGTATCCATAATATAATATTTGTAGAAAGAAATGGCATCGCTGGAAGATATAGGACTGATAAACGGATATTGCAGCAAGCGGATATCATCATCATATATGTTCACATCCGTGAATACGTCTTTCAATACCGTACTCAGCATATCCCCTGTAGCAAACAATTCGTTCACCCCCGATGAATTCATACCTTTAATGATATTCTTCTCACTCTTCGGATGCTTACGATAAATTTTCTGTGAGGCCGTTTCGTCCACAGAAACAGGAAGAATAAACTTACCCGTTTCCTCGCAAAGCTCAATCTGATCTTTCAGGAAAGGCATCTTTTTGTACATCCCTTTGTCCAACATTTCGGGAGTAACATCATTTAAAGCCATCGTAATCTTCTGATACTTATTGTATTGATAGTAATCATTTTCATCCAGCTTGTTATTTCGCTTATGGGCAATGACTTTCTTCATCATCTCCACCGCCGGATTATTCTTACGGGAATATTTTTCCCGTTTAGGCTTCACGATTACTTCCTGCAACTCGATATCATCCGAACGCAATTTTACATTCATCGTTTTGGTTACTCCGGGAATAATATTCACCACTTTGTTGACATAACCCACCGATGAAAATGTCAGTTTATTCCATCCCTGACGCGTTTCCACACTATAATGTCCGTCAGCGTCCGTTATTCCGCCTACTCCTTTTCCCTCATAATACACAGAAGCATAGGGGATTGGTTCATTCGTTAACGAGTCAGTTACAACGCCTTGTATTTTTTGGGCAGACGCAGCAATTGTACTAATCATCAATACCCAAAACAATAAAAACGACTTTATATATTTATTCTCCATATCTTTCTACCGGTATCTTATATATACGAGAATGCAAATTTAATCATTAACTTAAAAAGAAGTTGCTAATATAATCTAATAAAAAAAGAAATCTTACGTTTTGACCAATATTTAAGTGAAATATAACAGATTATTCACTTGAGCAAAAGACAATAAAAAAGGGGTCTTTTCACAAAGCCCCCTTTTTAAGTTTTCAATAGGTATTAGTTTTTTTTTAAGGTAAAAAGATTGTTTTCAGGATAACGATGCAAATATCGAGCCTTTTTTTAAACCAGCCAAATAAAAAACTATGCCATACAACATGTTTTTAGACTTTTCTGTCTTTTTTGGCTATTTACAAACCGAAAAGCTCTTTATCTGCCTCATTACATAGACAAAGATAAGATTTTTTTGGGAGAATGAAAACATTTTATCGTTTTTATTCCTTCCCTATAAAGTGCTCATCCACTTTTCTGCTATGCTTTAATACTTTGGCATCAATGAAAAAAACTATCTCTTCGGCAATATTCGTTATATGGTCTCCTGCCCTTTCGAGCTTGCGAATCACAGTCCCCAGTTCCAGACAAGTCAAAAAACAATCGGGATGCTTTCCCAAATATTTAGTCAGCACCCCCGGAGCATCCGCATTAATCTGATCCAACAAATTGTCCTTGCCGAAGACAGCCAATGCCAGATCCAAATCTTCTTCATTCAATGCAGTCTTGGTCATTTCAAGCATACCGAGTACTTGTCTTTGCATCTCCTCTATCCGCAGTTCACGGAGTAATTCTCCATCAAGTGCTGTTTCATCGCTTCTCACCACAAAACGGGCAATGCCTTCGGCAAAATCTCCCAACCGCTCTAAATCGCTGTTTATCTTGAACATGGCCAACACAAATCGCAGGTCTATCGCCACCGGATTATAAAGAGCAATGGTATCTTCCACATCGCTGTCTATCTTCAGTTCGAAAGCATTAACCCGTTTCTCGCGAACAATCACCTGTTGCGCCAGGTCACGGTTGAATGTCAATACCGATTCCCCGGCCCTGTCCAACTGGTTATACACCAGTGTCCACATTTCGTTCACCTCTTTTTTCAGTGAGGTAAGCTCTGATTCTATAAATTTCACCATAATATCATCTTTCTTTTTGTATTCTTTTTTTTCTGACGGTACCCCCATCATCCGAAACGTCCCGTAATGTAATTTTGAGTGGCTTCTTTGCTGGGGTTTGTAAAAATCTTCTTCGTATCGTCATATTCCACCATCGAACCCATGTAGAAGAAAGCGGTTTTATCACTGACCCGTGCTGCCTGCTGCATATTATGGGTTACAATAACAATGGTATATTCCTTCTTCAGTTCGTGAATCAGTTCTTCCACCTTAGCGGTAGAAATGGGATCGAGCGCCGATGCAGGTTCATCCATGAGCAAGACGGAAGGCGACACAGCCATGGCACGCGCTATGCACAAACGCTGTTGCTGTCCGCCCGAAAGGGCAAAAGCAGACTCTTTCAACTTGTTCTTCACTTCATCCCACAAGGCAGCTCCTTTTAATGTTTCCTCCACCCGGTGACGGATAAATTCATTATCCTTCACTCCATTTACCCGCAACCCATAGGCAACGTTCTCAAAAATACTTTTCGGAAAAGGATTGGGACGCTGAAACACCATTCCCACATTCTTGCGAAGTTCGTCCACCTGCACAGATTTATCATAGATATTCACGCCATCTATCTGTATCTTCCCCTCAAGGCGTGCACCGGGAATCAAATCGTTCATACGATTAAAGAGACGGAGAAAGGTAGACTTTCCGCAGCCCGACGGACCGATAAAAGCCACTACCGCTTTTTCTTCAATCGCCATACTGATATCTTTCAATGCCTGGAAATCTCCATAGAAGAAATTCACATGTTGCGCATCTATCTTATTCATATATTATAGATTAATTCGTTTTTAATTTATTCGAGAAATACCTGCGAAGTCCGTTCGCCAGCAAATTGACCACCAGAATAATAAGGATAAGCACTAAAGCAGTTCCGTAAGCAATGGGCAATTGTGACTCCATATCGGTTCCACTGGTCGATATGACATAAAGATGATAAGGAAGGGCCATGCATTGGTCCAATATGCTATGCGGCAACTGCGGCAGGAAGTAAGCGGCACAAGTAAACAGAATGGGTGCGGTTTCTCCCGATACCCTTCCCATTGCAAGAATAAGCCCCGTGATAATATTAGGCATCCCCATCGGAAGAATCACGTAGCGGATAGTTTGCAATTTGGTCGCTCCCAACGCCAGGCTGCCTTCGCGGTAACTATCCGGAATAGCTTTCAAAGCCTCCTCGGTAGTACGGATAACCAACGGCACACAAAGCAAACCCAATGTGAGTGAACCCGCCAGAATACTATCGCCAAAACCCAGGTACTTCACAAACAGCGCCATACCAAACAAACCGAAAACGATAGATGGGATGCCGCTCAAATTATTCGTCATCACCCGTATGAAGCGGACCAATTTACCTTTCGGAGCATATTCGTTCATATAAATACCGCTCATCACGCCCACAGGAAAAGCAAACAATGCACTGCCTATCATCAAATAAAAAGTACCCACGATAGCCGGCCAAATGCCTCCTCCCGTCATTCCGTCGCTGGGAGGCGAAGTGAGAAACTTCCAGTTGATAACTCCTATACCTTTATATATAATAAAGCCCAAAATGCAAAACAAAATCAGTACAATACTATAACTAAGCAGTTTGAACACTCCGAACGCAATCCACTGTGAACGTCTCTTGCGTACCCCTTGTCGGGCATTAAATATATTTTCTTCCATATTCTATCGTATTATGACTTTCTTCCGAAACCCGCTCCGGTTTTGGATGATATATACTCTACACTAAAATTGATAATCATGGTAATCAGAAACAGCACCACCCCCAGCAGAAACAAGGCCTCATAATGTGCGCCACCGGCAGGAGCTTCTCCCAATTCGGCAGCAATCGTCGCAGGAATCGTGCGTAGCGGTTCCAGAATCGTTGTCGGTATCACAGCCGCATTGCCGGTCACCATCAGCACAGCCATCGTCTCACCAATGGCACGTCCGATGCCCAGCACCACTCCCGATGTAATGCCTGAAATGGAAAACGGAATCACCACTTTATAGATGGTCTGCCAATGCGTGGCTCCCAAAGCCAGACTCGCCTCGCGCATGGCACGCGGACAATTACGCATAGCATCCTCGCTGACCGTGATAATAGTAGGCAAAGCCATAATAGCCAACACAATGCTTCCAGCCAAACCGGTCTCTCCCACCGGCAAATCGAACACCTTTTGAATGAGAGGTACAATAACTATCAGCCCGAAGAATCCGTATACCACCGACGGTATACCATTCAGCAATTCAATAACCGGTTTCAGAAATCCGCGTGTGCGGCTGCTTGCTACTTCCGACATATATACAGCCACAGACAATCCGAACGGCAATGCAAAAAGAATCGCAAAGAAGCTCACCCAAAGTGTTCCCATAACCAAAGGAACAAAACCGAATTGCGGGGCCGGAGTTGCTGTCGGGAACCATTCTTTACCGGCAAACACTTCCGAGAAAGAGATATGCTCATCTTTCAGCAAACGCCCCGGAAAGTCCTTCTCTATAAACTTTGCCGGGACAAAAGCAATGATACCCGGATGGTCTGCCACTACCTTACCGATACATTCTCCCGCCTTGTCGTATTCCGCCCCTAACTCTTCTTCCGAAAAATAAGAAGTAATATCTTCCAGCCGGAATACCTTAATTCCGATATCGGGACCTCCCACTTCACTCCAATTGGTTATCTCTTCGTCAAACACATCTTTAATTTGCACCGCACTCAGTTCCCTGACCGGATTCTTCCCGTTGACAGCCAGCACATACCCTTCTTCTGTTACCTTGTTGCCAAAGAGTCCGAGTGCCTCCGTAAACAGAAAAATGACAATCAGCACTATCGTAATACTTGTGATAAAGCCGCTGCAAGTCAATATTCCTTCGACAATCTTTTCCCAAACTTGTTTCATACTGTTTTAGTCTTCTATTAGTAATCGATGCAAAAAAAGCTTCTCGATATTAAAATGATATGAAAGGAGCTTGAAGTATTTGCTACAATTATGTTACAAAGTTATTACACCCGGACAGAAAAGTCTACTCCTCCACCTGAAAAGCAACACCTCACCTTGTAACGGAATCGTAATACACAAGTAAAACAAATGACACAGGAAAACGTTTCTTTTGCACATGAATTAATATAATAACTTATGAATCAGTTAAAAGCCCTGTTTTTCTTTGTCTTATCAATTTGCAGCCTGCACACTGCCGCACAACGCATCAAAGGCAGCGACACCGTATTACCTGTCTCACAAGAGACTGCAGAAATATTTATGAACACTCACCCCGAGCAGCGGGTAACCGTCACCGGTGGCGGGACCGGAGTCGGCATATCCGCCCTCATGGACCATACCACCGATATCGCCATGGCTTCACGCCCCATCAAGTTCAGTGAAAAAATGAAGTTGAAAGCTGCCGGACAAGAAGTAAAAGAAGTAATTATCGCTTACGATGCCCTTGCCATCATCGTCCACCCGGACAACCCTGTCAGCCGCCTCACCCGGCAACAATTGGAAGGCATCTTCCGCGGAAAAATTGTAAACTGGAAGCAAGTGGGAGGCCCCGATATGAAAATCATTGTCTATTCTCGCGAAACCTCTTCGGGAACATACGAATTCTTTAAAGAAAGCGTCCTAAAAAACAAGAACTATATGAGCGGCAGCCTCTCCATGCCGGCAACCGGCGCCGTCATCCAGTCCGTCAGCCAAACCAAAGGAGCCATCGGATATGTAGGTCTTGCCTATCTGTCCGACCGTGTCAAGCCGATAGCCGTCTCATATGACGAAGGAAAACACTATGTACTCCCCACCATGGAAAACGGAACCAAAAGACAATATCCTGTAGTGCGTCCGCTCTACTATTATTATAATGTGTCCGACAAAGCGAAAGTCAGCCCTTTCATCGAGTATGTACTTTCCCCTGCGGGGCAAAATATTATAAAAAAGGGAGGATATATTCCCGTGAAATAACGCATATCCCAAAAAGAATACGTATTTTTGCACCTTAAAGTGTAAAATTAATATCACTATGACTGAAATGAACGCTACAGAAGCTACAGAAAAGAGAAGTCTGAACTTCATCGAACAGGCAGTAGAGAACGACCTGAAGGAAGGTAAAAACGGAGGAAAAGTCCAAACCCGTTTCCCGCCTGAGCCCAACGGTTATCTCCACATCGGTCATGCCAAGGCCATTTGCCTGGATTTTGGGATAGCCGCACGCTATGGTGGAGTATGTAACCTGCGTTTCGACGACACCAACCCGACCAAAGAAGACATGGAATATGTGGAAGCCATCAAGGAAGATATCCAATGGCTCGGATTCCAATGGGGAAATGAATATTATGCATCCGACTACTTCCAGCAATTGTGGGACTTCGCCATCCGTCTCATCAAGGAAGGAAAAGCTTATATAGACGAACAGAGCTCCGAAGTGATTGCCGCACAGAAAGGCACGCCCACCCAGCCGGGTGTAGAAAGCCCTTACCGCAACCGCCCTATAGAGGAGACACTCGAACTGTTCCAAAAGATGAACACCGGAGAAATAGAAGAAGGAAAGATGGTGTTGCGTGCCAAAATAGATATGGCAAGCCCCAATATGCACTTCCGCGACCCTATTATCTACCGCGTAGTAAAAACGCCCCATCACCGTACAGGCGAAACATGGAAAGCATACCCCATGTATGACTTTGCCCACGGACAGAGCGACTTTTTCGAAGGTGTAACCCACTCTTTATGTACACTGGAATTCGTTCCTCACCGTCCGCTCTACGACCTGTTTGTGGACTGGGTAAAAGAAGGAAAAGACTTGGACAACAACCGCCCTCACCAGTACGAGTTCAACAAACTGAACCTGAACTACACGCTGATGAGCAAGCGTAACCTGCTGATTTTGGTAAAGGAACACTTAGTAAACGGTTGGGACGACCCCCGTATGCCGACCCTCTGCGGTTTCCGCCGCCGTGGTTATTCTCCTGAGTCCATCCGCAACTTCGTTGACAAAATCGGTTACACCACATACGATGCCCTGAACGACTTCGCGCTGTTGGAGAGTGCGGTGCGCGAAGACTTGAACACCCGTGCCACTCGCGTATCCGCCGTAATCAATCCGGTGAAACTTATCATCACCAACTACCCGGAAGGACAAGTGGAAGAGATGGAAGCCATCAACAATCCCGAAGACCCGACAGCCGGCACACATACCATCGAGTTCAGCCGTGAGCTTTGGATGGAACGCGAAGACTTTATGGAAGACGCTCCGAAGAAATACTTCCGTATGACTCCGGGACAAGAAGTCCGCCTAAAAAATGCATACATTGTGAAATGCACCGGTTGCAAGAAAGACGAAGAGGGCAACATAATAGAAGTATATGCCGAATACGACCCCGATACCAAAACCGGCATGCCCGGCAGCAGTCGCAAAGTGAAAGGAACACTGCATTGGGTGAGCTGCGCTCACTGCCTGAAAGCAGAAGTACGCCTGTATGACCGCCTATGGAAGGTAGAAAACCCACGTGACGAAATGGCTGCCATCCGCGAAGCCAAGAAATGCGATGCACTGGAAGCCATGAAAGAAATGATCAACCCGGATTCATTGCATGTTCTGACCGAATGTTATGTAGAAAAATACCTTGCAGAAGCCAAACCACTGGATTACTTACAGTTCCAGCGCATCGGCTACTTCAATGTAGATAAAGACTCCACGCCCGAACACTTGGTGTTCAATCGTACCGTATCTTTAAAAGATACCTGGAGTAAAATTAATAAATAAAAAACTGCTTATGAATAATGACCTGTCTTCCTATTTTGAAGACCCGGAATTTAAAGAAGCGTTAGAAAAATACGAGGGTATGGTGAAAAACCATACCCCCGCTTATTTTGATGCTGACGAACTGACAGACATCGCCGAATATTATGCTTCAAAAGGAAGACAAATAGAAGCAGAAGCCGCAATAGACTTTGCTTTACAACTGCATCCCAACGATACGGATGCCTTGATTTTTCGTGCCCGTTCCCTGGCCATGAAAGGCAGGCTGGACGAAGCATATATGGTTATGGACTTGATTGAAGACCGGTCGGATCGCGAGGTGAGGTTCTTGAAAGCCGATTTGTTGATGGAAGAAAAACGCATGGAAGAAGCCGACCATGTATTCGAAGAACTAGCTGCCTACGAAGAAGGAAAACTGGAAACCCTTATCGATATTATCCTCGCTTATATAGATGCCAATCAGGAAGCTTTGGCAAAGAAATGGATCAAGCACGTGGGCGAAACATACGATCTTGCCTCCCTTTCCCAAAAAAAACAGAAGTTCAGAGACCTATTGTGTGACTTTTATATCACTTTCAATAATCCCGAAGCGGCCATTCCTCTTCTGCAAGCCACACTCGACTGCTATCCCTACTCCATCAATCATTGGAACAGTTTGGGCAAATGCTACTTGAGCACCAATGACTATGAAGAGGCACACGAAGCCATAGACTTCGCACTGGCCATCGATGACAGCAATGCGGAAGCACTGACGCTTAAAGCCTTTTGCTACCAACAAAGCGGTGAACTGCAAAAATCCTGTGATTACTATCTCCGCCTGGCAGAGCAACAGGAAAATAAAACACGTGCTTATCTGGCATTGGCAAAGACCTATTTTGAGATGCAGGATTATACCTCCTCCATCTATTATATAGAAGCACTGCTGGACAATAAAGACGCATTAAGCAAATACGAACTGTCCGAACTATATGGCGACATAGCTTTATGCCATGCCGCCCTGAAGCACATCGGCGTGGGACAAGCATCCATCCGGCGTTCTTTGGAACTGAACGAGAACGACCCCGATACGCTTATCGTTGCAGGACGATTCTTCCTGATGGAAGCCAAAGCATGCAATGACGAGACTGCCAAAGCAGAAAACCAGGCCAAAGGAGAACTATACTTCCGACAGGCATTGAACTTAATCATGGAAGACGAACGGCTGGACTATCTGTTCACTATCGGCGCTGCTTGTTTCGACACACAGAACTTCAAGCTTGCCGCACAATACTACGAACAAATAAACCGTGAGTTTCCCGACAATGCACCCGCCACTTATTTCTTTCTGGCCTATTGCTATTTCTATCTGGAAGAAGCCATCTCCTGCATGCATTACATCGCAAAGATGAAGCACGAACTGCCCGATGCGTACAGCAACCTGGGCACAAGCGACTCTATACTGAGCGATACACGCTTTAACGAATTAATGCGTAACCTGAAAGACAGTGTCAATAATGGAAAAGTAGACTTAGATAATTTCTTATAATTAATTAATCATGGAATCAGTTGCATTTATCCAATGGTGCTTAGATCACCTTAATTATTGGACTATTACGTTATTAATGGCCATTGAAAGCTCTTTTATCCCCTTCCCGTCGGAAGTGGTGGTTCCCCCGGCCGCTTATAAAGCTGCAGGAGGAAATAGTGACCTGAATGTATTTCTGGTAGTTATTTTCGCCACCATAGGAGCCAATATCGGTGCCATCATCAATTATTACATTGCTTACTTTGTCGGCCGACCCTTGGTATACAAATTTGCCAACAGCCGTTTCGGTCACATGTGTCTGATAGACGAGGCAAAAGTACAGAACGCCGAGCATTACTTCGACAAGCACGGTGCTCTTTCCACCTTTATCGGCCGCCTCATTCCGGCAGTACGCCAGTTGATTTCAATTCCTGCCGGCCTAGCCAAAATGAAGCTGTCCACTTTTCTGCTCTACACTACATTAGGTGCAGGCATCTGGAACTGTATCCTGGCGGCAATCGGCTATTATCTGCAATCAGTGGTACCCGAAGAACAACTTCTGAGCACAGTAACCGAGTACAGCCACGAATTGGGCTACTGCTTCATTGCTATTGGTGTATTGGTAGTGGGCTTCCTTATTTACAAAGGACGAAAATAAGTGAACCTTTTTCTACTTACGTTTGTTATAATTACAATATCAGAACTAAAACAATAAAATTATGGCAAAAACAGCATTCAAAGGCACACCGGTAACATTAGCCGGCGAATTTGTAAAAGTAGGAACTCCCGCACCCGAATTTACATTGGTAAAAGGTGATTTAAGTAATTATACATTGAAAGACGGAAAAGGAAAGTATTTGGTACTCAATATCTTTCCGAGTATGGACACAGGCGTATGCGCCACCTCTGTGCGTAAATTCAATCAATTGGCAGCCAACCTCCCGAATGTGACGGTACTGGCCATCTCAAAAGATTTGCCTTTCGCACAGGGACGCTTCTGTACCACAGAAGGCATCGCCAACGTCGTTCCCTTGTCCGACTACCGATATACTTCCGATTTCGCACAAAAATACGGCGTACTGATGACAGACGGACCTTTGGCAGGACTTCTGGCCCGCTCGGTAGTGGTCATCAACCCGGAAGGCAAAGTGGTATATACGGAATTAGTACCCGAAATCACTCAAGAACCCAACTACGAAGCAGCCCTGAAAGCTGTGAAGTAAAGTAATTCATAAAGGTGCTTTCACACCTAACAGCACGTTAATCCGCTTATAATAAGCGGATTAACGTGAAACTCTAAATACTCCCGGCACCGGACGATAAGCATCAATACCGACAACCTTCTCTAACATATTCCTCGCCATCCAAGACTTTATACGACGATAAGCCGTACTACGCGTCATGCCGCATACACGCTCCAATTCAAGACGAGTGATGTAACTGTTGTATTTAAAATAGTCACTCAGTATCCCCATCAGTTCGATATCCGAATAATTCTTCGTATGTCCCCCTCTTTCGGAACGGATAAACTTCAGTCCCTCCAATTTACCGCATATAGCCTTCTCCGGCTTATACACCACCGACTTAAAACGGATGGATTCCGCACGCACTTCTCCTTCCTTCTCCACATCGCCCGGACACGATAATGTCATCTGGAAATAACCTATACCGTCGATATGCACACAATTACCTTTTTGCAGTTCTTCCACAAAACGGTCACTCATTTCGCACAACACTGCCCTCAAATCACTCTTTGTCAAACTGGTCGCTTTCTGTATGTCATCTCCCAAACTCCAAATACTAATCGTTTTTGACCTGGCTACACGGGCGTGCAGATGCACCACCTCCTTCCCATCCACTTCACGGGGAGGGCTCTTATACAAATCATATTCCACCTTCATAATCTTCTCCTTTTACTGACTATTTCATACGTTTTTTCCTCATCGTTTCAGCCGGATGAAATGACCATCCCACCCGGCTGACATGCTCGCTCCACCCAGGTAGAATGGTCGTGCCAGCCAAGTGGAACGATATCATTTACAGCATAAAGGTAACAAAAAAAAGACAGACAGACACCACGTCAGGCATTTATTTCCGATAAACGGAAAAATATCTGCTAAAGCTGCGAAATATTTGCAAACCCCTCTCCCAAGGTTGTAACTTAGCCGCATAGAAACCCAAAAACAAAGAAAAATGAGCAAAAGGAACTTGAAAAAGCTGAGAAAAGAGAATGAATCTTTAAAAGAAATGTGTGCCCGAAAAATGGCTCCGTCCACTGACCCTATACTGGATGCCATTTTGCAGATGGAATCTTACCTGAAACGCCACTATGATTTCCGCTTTAACCGAATGAACGAAATAACCGAATACCGCACGCACGGTACTTTGCCTTTCGCTCCGCTGAGCCAACGAGACTTGAACTCCATCTGCATTGCAGTCCGCAAAGCAGGAATAAATTGTTGGGATAAGGACGTCAACCGTTTTATTTACTCCACACAAACCGGCAGTTATCACCCTTTCCTGCTCTATATGCAGGAACTTCCGTTATGGGACGGCACAGACCGGCTGACCGACCTGGCACAGCGTGTTTCTACCGATGATTACTGGATACGGAGTTTCCACCGATGGATGTTGGCAATGGTAGCCCAATGGATGGGGCTGGACAACACCCATGCCAATAGCGTAGCCCCCATTCTGGTCAGTCGGAAACAAGGAAAACAAAAATCCACGTATGTTAAGTTGTTAAAGTTATACCTTGCTATTGAAAATACTCTTTATCTTTGCATCAAAGATAAAATAAACAATGAAAAGAGTTATAGGTTATATTCGTGTTTCTACTGATAATCAAGACCTTGAAAGGCAAAGAGTGTTGATTAGAAAGTATTGTGAGAATAAGGGGTACTCTCTGTTAAGAATAGAAGAAGATTATGCCATATCTGGAACAGTCAGCAACAGAAACGGATTGAACAGTATTCTAAACATTACCAATAGCGTTGCTGACATGGTAGTAGTTAGTGAGTTGTCTAGACTGTCACGTCAAGATGATATATTTGAAACTTTGACACAGATTCACACAATCATTAGAAACGTGGATTTAGTAATACTAGACGAACCAGACAAGGTATATGAAGCTGGAAAAACTATCATTCTTTCTGACTTTTTAATGCTTGCAATCAAAGCCTATGGAGCAGCGGATGAAAGAAAGAAAATAGTAAGCCGTATGACTACAGGTAAAGACAGTAAAGTACAAGCGTTTCCGTTAATGCTTACAGACAGTAATATACCAACTGGCTTTAAGGCAGTGCCCAATCCGAATTATATAAAGGGAGCAACCCCCAAAATGTTATTGGTGGAAGATGAAGAACGTATGCAGTTAGTCAGAGATATATTTAACTATGTGGCAAACGGTCTTTCTCTAGGAAAAACAGCAGAAAAACTGAATATGCTTGGATATAGGACAGCAAGAAACAAACCGTTCTATGAACAGTCTATCAGAACAATTATAAATGATTCCATTTATAACGGTGTCAGATATTGGAAAGGCATTAAACTGGAACTTCCCGTAAAATTCATATCAGATGAAATCTGGAATCTGGCACACAAGAAAGTGCAGGAGAACAAGAATTATAGCGGTGAGGCACAAAAACATTATAACCCGTTGAAAGGCATTATCAAGTGTCCTTGTGGGCAAACCTCAATGTATGGCAGAACCTCATCCTGCATTACCTACAGATGTCTTGACAGAATAAAGATGGGAATAAAAAGCCCATGTGCCAATGTTGGCATAAAGGCTGAAACTTTAATATATGCGGTGTGGAAAGATGTCAGACTTAGAACTCTGGATGAAACTTACCAAGCCAAGAGCAATGAGAAAATTGCAGAAATAGAAGCTGAAAATATAAAACTGACACAAAGCATAAAAGAAAAGGATTCTGAAATAGCCAAACTACAGTCTGATTTGAAAACAGTCATAGATAATGTTATGGCTTCCACCAATATAACAATAGTCAAGGCATTGAATGGCAAGGCGGATTCAATAGACAGCCAGATAAAGAGTATAGAAGCGGAAAAGACAGCCATTGATGAAGAAATTGCATCCAATAACAGAAGAATAGCGGATGAAATAAAGAGTCAGTCAAGAAAAGAACTTGACAGCCTTTCTCTGGAGGGCAAGGGAGAAATGTTCAGAGAATTACTTAGTAAAGTAGTTTATTATTCCGTTTCTTTAAATAGCGGATTCATAGTCATTACTTACAAGAATGACTTGGAAACTATCATAGCGTATCATAATAGGAACAAACCATTTTTATGGGCACTTCCTATAACTTTCAGATTCAACAAGGTAAAACGGACTGTAATAGTTCCAACTTTACCAGAGCAACCTAAAATGACTTCTTTTGTCTTGGAACGTATCAAAGAGAAAGAATACACATTTAAACAGTTGCAGGAAAGTTTCAATCTGGAAGAATATAAAATATAAAAGTCTGTATTCTACAAACTTTTCTGTTATTTTGCAGTAGAACTAATAATGAATGTACCATGCTAGAAGAAAAACTATATCAGATAGAGGAACTTTCAGATTTGAAAGTTAATTGGACTGAAAGCTACAAATGTCTGGATGAGCCACTATTAGAATATGTGTGGGAAGTAGCCAACCACTTTCTACCAGATTATGAAGAAACAGATAAGGGAATGATACCAATAGAATCTACAGCACCTGCTATATTTGCCAACAGATATGCGGAAAGAAACTTGTCCGTTGAAGAAAGATACGAGAGAAACAAAGAAATGAACACTTTCAAAGGAACTTTGGAAGAATACAAAAAACGGGAATACAGAAAACTGGATGATTCTTACAAAGAGAAGTTTCTAACTAATGAAGATTTACAGAATACCATTGAAGCGTATAAGCTAGATGTTAGTAAGTTTTGGTATCTACTTCTATTCGTATATGACTTTATAGAGGATATTGGCACCAACACACCCATTATGGGTAAGTCCGTACTTGAAGACTTTGCCACTTTTCTAGTTAATTTGTGTGATGCGTCAAGTATTACTTTGAAGCAAGGCAACAGAAAGAGTTACTATACGGAAAGAGAAGATTTGTTAAATATCATTCAAATTGCAGTCTGTCATTTTAGCGAAACATACGGCAAGATTGTAAATGGAGAACAAGACAAAGAAACAAAAATCAAACAATTAAAAGAGCTAGGATTGAAAGGTTTTATAGACAACAGTTTGTTATCACAAATGAACTTCAAAGACAAGTTCTGTCTTGACATATCTTATAAGAAGTGGAAGTTTACGGATATGTTTCTTTTCTTCATTGAGAGAAGAAAGGCTACCACCATACCCAATAAAAAGGTAAAGGTATCTAAAGACAAGATGATGCTTGTTTCAAGGCTTATCTATACAGTGGGTTATGATGGCAAGAGATATAATGAAGAATACGATTCGGAGGGTAACAAGAACAGAATGCTATCCAATCTCCTTAGAAGATACAAGAACGAGAAATTTCCGTCTGTCATAGCTAATAACTACAACGTAGTTTCTTAAAGAACATACATAAAACCATAGCAGAAATGCGTACTGAAAGGATTTTCCTTTTTGGTACGCATTTTTTTTGCGTACTGGAAAGGGTATGTTTTCTACACACATGGGCATTAGGCAAAATGCTTTGTCTAGGGGAATTTCCACTCTACCTTTGCATCATCAAAAAAATAATAACGGCGTGCCAGAAGCCAATATAAGTCCGTAGGGCAACGGTAATAAATTATGAAAAAAGAAATTATGACATTAACTGAATTAACTAACAACGGTGTAAAAGTAGCAAGATTGGCAGGTAACAGAGATTTGAATGAAAAGGCAGTCAAGGCTAAAATGAAATCAATGAGGGAAAACGGTCAGCTAGTTCCTGCAATCATTGTGGACGCTTCCACTGCAATTAAAGACGGTTTGAAAGTGGTTGATTTTACTACTGGTGAAGAAATCAAGGATGGAAATAACTATATTGTTCTATTGGATGCCAACCACCGTTACAGTGCCCATTTAAGACTTCTGGAAGAGAATAAAAAGATTGAGCCGGAAAAGCAGTACGAAAGAGAGTTCTATTTCATGTATTCTTTGAATCCGTCTGTTAGCATTGAAAAGACATTGGCAGAAATCAACATTGCCACTACTCCGTGGAAAGGTGCGGATTATGTAAAGGGAGTAAAAATGATGGTTGGAGAAGAATTGCCGACATTGGACTTTGTGTCTGAATTGACTTGTATGGGCTATTCTCTGGATGCGGCTTCCAAGTGGGCTACATTTGGCAGTAAGATAAGCAAGGCAGTTCTTGTCAGGGCTATCAACGGCAATATTGATGAAGTGCTTAGAAAATCAAACACCATCAATAGAGGGAGAACACTTGTTGAAGCCGCCAGAAAATCATTCAGTGCGGAGTTCTTGAAGAGCCGTACACTTATTGACTGGATTATTGGCAAGTATGAAGATACGGATGATAGCGAAAAAAGTACATTCACTAAAGATATGAGCCACTTTCTAGCTAATGTTCAACGTGAAAATGCGGAAAATATAGAAAAGGCTAAAGGCACAAGAGGTGGAAAAACAAAGGAAACTATCATTTATGAAGAGCTGAACATTCTTTGGAAAAAACACATGGAAGAGAACTATTAACAGAATATCAACTTTTAAATTATTAAATTATGAGTACAAGAGGCTGTATCATTGAATTAAAGAAAGACGTGTGTAAAATTGGTTATTTGCATTATGGTGCACATTTTGCTTCCGAATTTATCCAGAAGTATTGTATTGACTCCAAATATCTGGAAAGAATCTTTGAGATGGATAAAGAATGGGAGAAACGAGAAGAATATGAAGGCATTTATTATCAAGAAATAACGGATGCAGAAACTATAGAAAGGCTGCATAAGTATGATATGGATGCAATAGATATGGATGCGGAAGTATTCATTTTTATGGAACACAGACCAGCTACAAGCCACTATATAGAATTGTACGATGTGACAATTAGAAGAAGCTGGTCTGTAGAAGATGAAGAGTGGAATGAAAATCTGTCACAAGAAGAGAGAGATAAAGAAATGAAATTTGTCCGAACTTGTGTCGGTCTGGATTGAACTTGTTTATTTCAAAAACGGGTTTACAAGGGCAGCAGGATAACTGACTGCCTTTTTTTATTGCCTTTTTTTATCTACTAGGCAAGTTATATAGCATCTACTTCGATATATCCGCTAGTCGCTAATATACAACCATTTAACTATCTATTCCGAATATCGCCTATCTGTCAATAGCCATAAATATAAACTATTGTCAAAAGAACTACATAAAGTCACTATTCTTGTCTGTTAGCTTACTGACAGAAGAAAATAACGGCAATATGGCGATATAGATAAGCTGGCTATAGAAAGTGTTCCTTTGATTAGGTACACCGCCCAGAGGTGAGTATAATCGTACATAGATAAAAAGATTGGAATTACCACGAGCAGAGGCATAACCAGAACTGCCTAGAGTAATTCAAGCACTATAGATTTTACAGTATATGATGAAACTAACATTGAATCATGGAGTATTACACGTTTGAACAATTAAAGGAAATGGCTTTCAAGGATGGCATTACCGGCAATAAGGTAGCTGTTGGTATATGGGCAAAGATGAACGGCTTTCTAAAGAAAAAGAAGCAGATAAACAAGCGTAGAATTACATTCTACTTTAAACTGGATGATTGGCAACCTTATAATGTATGACTGCCAAAGCCTTTCTATAAGGCAGCGTCAAAAACGCTACATAGTGCCTATCTCAGCAGACATAGTTAGCCAGATAACACAAGAAAGTAAATTACAGATGTTTTTTAAAGATAGTCTTAGTGAAGTGGTACTAAGGAAAAATGAACCGTAGTCTATGGGAAATTTGACACCAAGTATAGGGGAAAAATGACACTCTATACATTACTACAATACTAACATTACAACTTAGATAATTCAGTGCTTCGCACTTCATTATCAAATTTCTAGCTTTCGTAGATAAGTAACTAATGATAAAAACGTAACATTATGATGATATACAACAACAGACTGTTCAATACCAGAAAGGAATTGAAGCGGTATCTAGGTGGAACACGTAAATATAACAAGGCTCTGAAAAACGGAGAGATTTATAACATATATCAAGAAGAATCAAATAACCAACCGTTTGCGCACAATGGAACAACAATATACGACACTGACAAAAGACATTAATAATGTAGATAATGAGGATGCCATAATATATGCCTATATAAAGTCAAGGATGAATTATAAAACTTCCATTGCAGATAATGTTACGGAAAAGGAGATTTCCGAAAAACTAGGCATATCATTAAGCACTGTAAAAAGAAGCGTTGCAAGGCTAAAGAATAATAAGAATCTTATTGATAAAGTAATAAGTAACAATGTAATAGCAGAGGGAAGCTACAAGACCTACAACAAATATCATGTGGCAAAATGTAATGAGAACTTCTTCTATATATATAACAGTTTCTTTAATGATGATATGAACATAGCAAAAGCCAGTGAACGAACTAAATTAAAAAACTTCTTGCTTAAATTAAAGGCAATATGTAAAAAGGAAACGAACAAGTATATAAGTGAAAATCCGTATCTGGATGGGCTTAACAAAACGGAACTATCTAAGAAACTGGGCATTGATGCAAAGACATTAAATAAATATCTGGAAATGGCAGTCAATGCAGGACAGATAAAATATATAACTAATGGTTTGCTGATACTGAACAAGTCTATTATTCCAGATTTTAAAGAGGCTGATTCAGATACAAGAATCTATCATATTATCTATGACTGGTGCATTGATAACGGTGTTGTTCCACCAGATAGAAACGATGAAATAAAAATAATAGGAGGTGACAGTATCAGAAGAAAAAACAGCTTACTTCTTGAAATAGCTGGAAAGCTAGACTATATGAAAGATGAAGAAATTAGGAGTTTGCTAACTAATAGAATAACTTCCGAAGAAATAACTTTGGAATATATAGCTAAAGTGTTGAATATAAAAACTAAAAAGAAGAAAGAGTATATACCGTGTTCCATCATCATGCTTGACTAAACTAACTAATCACCTATATTCAGTTTGGCTGAAAGTCAAGAGAGCAGGTATATAGGGTACTTCATATAAGAATCCCCCTCCCCATTCTGCCAGTAACCTAAAAAATATAAGAGTGTCTGCCTTTACGGTTGGCAACCCTCAATAGTCCCCCCTCTGTACATTGATATAAAAAGAATTATTAATCATTTAAACTTTTATCAATATGAGAAATTTAGTTATCATGCCAACAGAGAGAAAAACTTTGAATTTAGGTGAGTATGCAGAAGAAGCTACTATAATTGTGGAAGAAACTGCAAAGCCTTGTGTTACCTTTTTGGAAGCAAATACAGATTCTATCACACTGGAAGAACTTGCAAACAAATGTGTTGTGCCTACTTGGGCTAACTTGGAATCAACCATTTCACACCAAGACTTTGTTTCTTGTGTGCATGAAGCTGCAAATTCATTCTATGCAGGTGAAAAGGTGAACTTTCCAGAAATAAGAGTTTCACACATAGTACGTGGCAGAATACCGTCCGCACTAGGTAAGAAAGCAAGTGAACTGTTGGAATGTGAAAAGACACAATTCTATCAAAGACTTGCATTTGCTTTTACTGTTCCCACCATTTTTGAAACAATAAGAGGGCAAAAACTAGAATTGTGCATAGGTGGGGTAAGAAATTACAGTGACTTGAATCTGTACCGTTCTTCCAAAGGCTTAGAAAAGTTTTCCGTCTTTATTGGTTGGAGAATGAGAATTTGCTCTAATCAGATTCTTACTGGTGAGGGTGTGAGATTCAACATGGAAGTAACTAATATCAATGAACTTTACAGAAATGTACTGGAATTGCTCAACAGCTTCAATGCAGCCAAAGAAATACATTTGATGCAGACATTATCAGATACTTATTTATCTGAAACACAGTTTGCACAAGTGGTAGGCAGAATGAGAATGTACCAAGCACTTTCACCAGCAAGACAGAAAGCAATACCAAGACTTCTAATCACTGACAGCCAAATAAATAGTGTGTGCCGTGATTATTACACAAATGAAGTGTTTGGAGTGAAAGACAATGCCATATCTCTTTTTGATTTTCACAATTTGCTCACACAGTCAAACAAAAATAGCTACATAGACAGCTATTTACAACGTGGGGTAAATGCTACAGAGGTAAGTGTTGGACTGAACAATGTATTACAAGGACTGGATAATAAATATTCTTGGTTCTTGGGCTAAACTAACTGAAAGGGCATCTATTTAATAGGTGTCCTTTCTTTTTCAATAACTTAAAAATACTACAGAATGGAAGATAATGGAAAACTAGTATTATGGGGTACGTTGGTAGTTCTACTACTAATAATAATTGGTATTATCAATCCTTTTTTGCTGATATTGATTATTGCAATCTTTACTTATTTGCAATCATAAATACTCACTAATATACAAAGTGAATGTTTTGCTATAAATCAACACATTAACTAATTGGCTAGTATGTTGGTAATGGTAAAACATTCACTTTTATTTATTTACATATAAAACAGAACATTATGAGTTTAAAATATTCAAGCACTACAGCAGATTATCTAGTTTGGTCTGATGCAATGAATTTAATAAGGAAATTGGCTAAAGATGGAAATTACAAAATTTCACTTCTTATAGCTTTGGGATGTTTCACAGGGTTGAGAATATCAGATATACTTTCCTTACACTGGCAACAGATATTAAATACCAGTGAATTTACAGTAATAGAGAAAAAGACAAATAAGGTGAGAACTATTAGGATAAATGCCCAACTTGGGCAGCACATTAAAGAATGTTATGAACAGATAAAGCCTATAGGAATTAACTCACCTATTTTAGTGAGCCAAAAAGGAACTGTTTTCACTATCCAAAGAATCAATGTGATACTAAAAGAGGTGAAAAAGAAGTATAAATTAAAGATTAAAAACTTTAGTTGCCATTCCCTTAGAAAGACTTTTGGCAGACAAGTTTATAATATGAACAGTGAAAATTCAGAACTAGCCTTAGTTAAACTTATGGAACTGTTTAATCATTCCAGTGTAACTATAACTAAAAGATACTTAGGTTTAAGGCAGGAAGAACTACTAAATACTTATGACTGTTTAAGTTTCTAATCTGTTGGAATGTGATAAAGTTTGAAATTTCTGGACTATTTACAGAAATAGAAAGTTTTGTCACATTCTGATAGTCCTATGCAATCCAGTTCCGAAATGAAGTGGAAACTGTCTTTTTAAAAAGGCATGATACGGCTTGTAGTTTATGATATGTGTGATTTTGGGGAACTACCAATAAGGTTTGAATGGTCGTACCAATCTGCAATATTAGCTATAATCTTTCTAACTAACAGTAGGTATGAGTTCTAGAAATTGCCGCCTTATATGCCCACTTCTAATTTTTATACTGCAATGAAGTTACAACTAAAGGAAGCTGATACTAGCTAATTACTTACTACAGATATGTTTTGGAACACTAGAAACTGCATTTATCAGCGTTTTGTCTTTAGCTATTCAAAACCTTTCATTAACTTTGCAGCAATTTCAGTGGGCTTAATGTGTTAAGACACTGGAAGGACATATTAGTAAAAAGGGCGTTTAGCAAAGTTATCCTCTACTGAATCTGGACAATTCATAACCGTGGGTAATGAGCAAGAAGCGTCCGCGTCTATGGTATTTTATATCCTAGCTATAGGATTATCATATCATTAGGCGTGGACTTTGCTTATTATACGGTTAGGGCAGTCCAGAGCCTCAGTAGAATAATAAGTTAAAGTTTCCACGCCTTATTTTTATCCGCTTCTATCTGGAAACTAGGAAGCATGGATTTAAGCAAGATGAAAACCTACTTATTGGATATTCCTAACAAATATCACAGATTCAGTAAGAATCTGGATGTTAAGGCTATTCTATGTAATAAGTCTTGGTTGATATTTAATGATTCTGGAGATAAGGAGCTATATATCTTTCAAGAAAACGGTTCTCTCATTACCTCTGTAAATGGTAGTGTTATAAATGCTACATGGCAATATATTTCTGCCAACAATTCCTTAGTGATTTCTTTCAAAGAACAACCTTATATGCTTCATCCATCATTCAAGGATGATATTATATTTGCCTTAAAACAAGACGGAACAGAAAGATTTGTCTTTATGATAGAAGAAAGCCAAAGCAATTCTTTTCATCCAAAATCACTAAAAGAACTTACCGCTTATTTTGAGAACAAAGAGCATAGAAATATAGAAGAAAGGCAGCAAGAAAAAAGAATCTTATTGCAACAGCAAGAAACTAGGCGAAAAGAAATAAGAGAATTTCAGATAGACCAGAAAAGACGAAGAAAAGAGGAAGAACGAGAAGAAGAAATTTTGAAGAATTGTAACTATTACTTGAAATTCGGCATAATTGCAGGGAGTATATTCGTGATATATACAATTCTGTTTATTATTTATTATCCTCCAACACATAACCTTAGAAGTTTTATAGAAATGCTTTTTACATTCTGTTCTCCAATATTGCTTTTTGGTGTTATTGCTATAATAATTGATATTAGATTAAGAAGCAGAATACTTAGACGCTATAACCAAAGATAAATATCCAGTGATTTAATCAACATAATTAATAACTTAAATATCAAACAGAAATGAGAACTTTTAGATTAATTGGAATGGCTTTATTAGCCGTATGTGTGAGTTTTGCTTCTTGCAGTGATGATGATGAACCTAGTAAAAATGATGATGGTGTAATCACCAATCAAAAGCTACTTGTTGAACTAAGAATGACAGATGAAGATGGGGTATCCATTATGGAATATTCCTATGACAGCAAAGGCAAGTTGTTGTCTGCCAATTATAGAGAATCTGATTATGGTTATACTATTACTTGGGGGGCAAACAAAATCATTGAAAGCACCACAAACAAGGATGCAATAACATATACATTAGAAAATGGATTGATAACACATACTTCTGATAACGATGGAGGAGATTTGGCAAATGCGACATTTACTTATAATGCGAACAATCAACTAGTAAAATTGCAATATGATGAAGATGAGTACACATCTTACACATGGCAGGGTGAGAAATTAACTAAAATAGCATGGCACGAGCAGTATTATGACAGTGCTAATGAATTTTCTTATAGCGGAAAAACCTGTAAAGGATATCTTCCGATAATGGTATGGAGTGTGGATGATTTACGTCCGTTATTGGAAGCACATCCCGAATTGGCAGGAATGAGATGCAACCAACTTCCAGACAAAATATATAGCAAAGATGAAATTGACGAAACTACAGAGCAATATACCTATACATTTGATAAAGACGGATATGTGGAAAGCTGTACTGAAGTATCTACTTACAAACGCCTAGATAATAATGAAACAAGAACAGAAACTACAATTTATACTTTCACATGGGAATAGTCTAGTGAAACTGTAACTAATGCAAAAAGCCAGCCTAGCCAATTACGGATAAGTTGGCTTTTTCAGTTCTGAACACTTAATCATTAACATCTTTTCTTGGACTTCATTATAGGAACAAGTCCAATAGTAGAGAAATAGTTCCGCATTATCTCTCTGTTACCAATTGGTTTCTTTATTAATTTCTTCATAGCTATAAATTTTAGAGTTTCACATATCCAACTGTATTCAATATTACAGAGAAATCAAAATGAGAATACACTCTATATCTCATAACATTCTGTATTTCTTTATTTTAAGCAAGGTGTAACTTTGAAAAGTCAAATAATATAAAAATGCTGGTACCGCCCGAATTGCAAAACTATTATACCGATGACTTCAACCTGAATTCCAAGGGACAGGCCACTCGTAAATTATCGGAATATGGGCTGATATGTATGGATGAATTTGACAAGGAAACCACCAAGAAGATGCCTTTATTAAAGAATCTGATGCAGATGGCAAGCCTGAGTTTCATCAAATCATATCAAAAGAGCTTCTCCAAACTGCCTCGAATCGCTTCGTTTGCCGGTACATCCAACCGCAAGGATATTCTGACCGATCCTTCGGGAAGCCGCCGTTTTATCTGTATCGAAGTGGAAGAGAAAATCAATACAGAAGATATCATACATTCACAAATCTATGCCCAGTTAAAAACAGAGCTGTTGCGTGGGAAGCGTTATTGGTTTGACAGTGACGAAGAAGCGGAAATCAATTTCCATAACCGGGAATTTTACAGACAATCAACAGAAGAGAGCATATTTAATTGTTGTTTCCGGGCGGCACAACCTGATGAAACGTATATGGAACTGTCGGCAGCAGAAATCTTCCTATGTATCAAGAAGCGCTATCCCCATGCATTAAAGCAGGCATCTCCGGCTAGTTTCAGTAAAGTATTGATGTCACTTGGAGTAGAAAGGATACATACGCGCACCGGCAATCTCTATCGGGTGATAGAAATGAGATAACCCCTTTCACACAAATGCGCTATAAATCAATATTTTACAGCGCATTTTGTGTGAAAGGAGTTTTTCTAAACTTTTCTTTCCGTACTATTTGGGGCTTTATTCTTAGTCAGCAAAGCTCAAGTCACATACCGGTATTCCGACCTGATACTTTCTCAAAGCATTCTCACTCATCTTCCGTTTTACCTTAGAAACGGGTACCAGATAATAGAGCATCGGATTATTCGGTTTCTGTCCGTACCCTATTAATACAAAATCAACTTTCTTCCTTCTCCGGTCAATCAGTTCTTTCCGTGAGAATTTATAAGCACCACTTTCTGTAAAAGGATACCAAGTGCACATCACATTCACCAGCTTATCTGCTCTATTCACAAGAGTAAGAAAATTACCCTCACTTACCGTGCGACACTTTATCAAACCTCTCTCATTAATGAACTTGCAAATGAAGGAAGCAAAGGTGTTATTATTGGTATCCTTTACCTGTGCAAATGATATTGTCGGCAAGAAAAAGCATAAAAATATGCTCAACTTAAAATATTTACTCATTGTTGGACCACTATTTATAAATTAAATTGGTAGTCTTAACAATGGAGAGAAGAGATTTGTTCTAGTAAGAAAATACTAATGCAAAAACGAAAAAAACAATTCTCCTATTTTATATACATAACGCAAAGATAACAGAAACACATTGGTATAGACACCATTCTCCCTGAAAGCACGTAAATGTTCTTCCATTATCCTCTTATGAGATTCCATTCCTGAAGTACTTGCCCCTCCCATACGCATTGTTACCATATCTACTGGCATATATTCTATTTTAATATTCCCTTTAAAGATTGCTCGCAATAAAAATTCGAAATCAGCAGCAATTTTATAATCTGTCCTATATAATCCGAACTCATCAAAACACCTTTTTCTCATATAAAATGATGGATGTGCAGGCATAAAGCCCAATCTCATTAGTTTCCGTCTGAATATTTTTGAAGAATAATAGCGAACACATTTATTTAGGTTGTTCGATTTAACAAAATGCACATCTCCATAAACAGCATCAAGGGCCTCATCATTCTCAAACCCTTCCACCACTTTCTTCAAGACATCACTATGAGTGAAAAAATCATCAGAATTTAAAACACCTATAATATCTCCTGTAGCCATTTTTATCCCCTTATTCATAGCATCATATATACCACAATCAGGTTCACTAAGACAACGTAATTTCCCATTAAATTTTAATTGGTATTCTTTGATAACATCTAATGTTCCGTCTGTAGAGATGCCATCAATTATAATTGATTCAAAATCTCCGTATGACTGATTGAGAATGCTATCAAGGGTATCTCCAATTGTTAACAAACTATTATAGGTTGTAGTAATAATACTAATTTTCATATCTTTAAAAAGAACGTTTACTCAAATGATATAATAAATAACATCTATAAGCTATTTTAAAAAAAAGGGTAGTACCATCAGAAAATCCACCAGCCGATGTGTTATCAGTATGTCTCCTATATCTTATAAGTTTTTCATGTGAGATTTTCACCTTATAAAAAGATTGAGCCACTAGAAATATCCAATTATCATGCGTACAATATAAATGTTTTTTAGGAAAGGGAAGAGCCTTCTTAAGTACGTTCATTTTAAAAGCCATACAACAGCCTAAAAATCCAAATTTAAAGATATTTCCTAGCCAAGTGTAATACACATTCCTTTTGTAAAAAAAAGAATCGTCAATTTTTTCACCTTTACTATTTATAAGAATCGCATCAGACACAACTAAATCATACTCCTTTAATTCAGCTATACAATAATCAACTTTATTACTCATCCAAATATCATCTTGATCAGATAGAAAGATATAATCTCCTATTGCATACGACAAGGCATTCTCGAAATTAGAAGTATAGCCTTTCTCTCTATTATTTATGACTATTTTTATTCTATTATCATTTAGCCCTTTAACAATATCAAGCGTATTATCTGTGGAGTGGTCATCAGAAATAATAACCTCGTCTTTTTTCCCTAATTGTGGCAAAATAGAGAGTAGTTGTTCTTTTATATACTTTTCTCCATTATAAGTCGCAATGCATACCGAAATCATAATTATAGTTTAAAAATATATTAGATGTTTATATAATATGTTTATTGAAAACAAGAGTAAAAAATAGCACCCTACACAAATAGCTTTCATTTTTTCTCCCTTAAATAAAATAAATAAATATGGGAATAACAATATCTCAATACAAGCAAATAAATCCGAAGCTCTATATCCTAAAATAGGCGTAACAGCACCTAAAACAGGGAAAACGAATAAAGAAATGCCAAATATTTTCAGATACAAAGTAAAATTCTCATCTTTATTTTTTAAAAATGAATAATATCTAAGTAAAAAATAATAAATAAATAATTTAAATAAGAAATAAGGATTAAAGAGGTTTATATCAGCAAATCCTTCACTACCCATTTCTTGCAAAGACTTATACATCAACAATTTATTTCTAATAGGAGTAATAGGTATGTTTTCAATTAGACTTTGATTTAAAAGAAAATAAAAAGCATATCCTATAACAGGCAAAAAAATCCAAAAAAGAAAAGTTTTAGAACTTAGTTCTTTCTTTCTGAAAAAGAAAAGCATAAAATATAGTAAGCTAGAAAAATGAAATAGACTTGCTAATAGTATTAGCAAAAGATATTTTTTCATTTTCCTTTGAGCTAAATAAGGCACAGCGATAAGAAATAATGCTGTTGCAACCCCAGCTCTAATTTGATTAATGTCTTGCAATAAAGCAATATTAGATATATAAATAATTATCGCTACACAAGGCAAAGAAGAATTATGATATATAGTATGCATTTTATAAGAAACCCCAATAGATGCATAAAAAACAAATAAAATGAAAGTTGGCAAACCTAAAAGCTGTATTAACGAAGATATAAAAATAAAAGTTGGTTCGCTAATAGTCAAATAATTACCTATAGAAGCGACATAAGTAGTATAATCATTATCTACTCCCGGACCTCTCAGCCCAATAGATAAAACTAATACTATTACAAGACAAATAAATTCTTTTTTACTAAGGGTTTCATAAATGCCTTTATTATATATCTTAAAAAAAAGATATAAAAAGACTAGTAATAGAATAATAATTAAATGCATTGATGGAAGATTATGAAAATTTCAACTTAAAATAGAGGATTGCTAATAGCCTCTTTTAACTTCTTATATGCATTATCCCAAGTATACTCTTTTATCAAGTTTAGGCCATTATAAGCTAATTTATATCTTAAATCATCATCTTCAATTAATCGGATAATATTTTCTGCTAATTTATTATAATCACCAACTTTTGCTAATAATGCAGTTTGTCCTTCCTTAGCTACAACTGTATATCCACCTATATCAGTACAAACTATTGCACATCCACACAGCATCGCTTCAGGAGGAGTTAAGCAAAAACCTTCCTTAGAACTAGGACCTAAAAAAATAGAAGAAGAATTATAGATTTCTAGATGTTTTTGCGGAGAAGGAGTTTGGGTATATTCAATCCATTCAGGCAAATCTTTAGGTTTATCAGGAACTCCAAAAAAACGAGCTCTAAATTGTGGATATTTCTTCTTAACTAAATTCAAAGCTTTCAATCCTACATTACATGATTTTAACGGATGATCATGCCAAAGCATAGTAACAGCGTATTTATCTTTTTTCTCTATAGGGATAGTCAAATAAAATTTTTTTTGATCGAAACCATTTTCAATCAAAAAAGACTTTTCATTCAGATTATCCGCTATCTCTTGTAACCACGGTGCAATTACAATTTTATTCATTTGCATCTTCCATGTACTAATAACAAAATCTTTATCCCCATTCCAATCCTCAAAAGATTGTAACAAATAATATTTTTGATTTGAGGGTATCTCATTATATAGATCAACCCAATAAGCTGTAGACCAAGATGTAGCAAATAGATAAGTTGTATTTGGCATTGATGCTTTATTAAGCCTATATCGTAATAAATGATTTATTCTATTATCTGTAACAAACCAACTATCTGGCTTATAAGAACAAAACAATTTATACTTCAGCCACCTAAACCATCTACAAAAATAATATCCATAGCGTATGACCAAATTAGAGACAGGACGAGAAGTTATTCCATATACAATATTTATGTGATATCCATCTTTTGCTAGGCGATTCGCATATTCATAGACAACTTTAAAACCTCCAATAGGTTCTTCACCTGTTCTTGGTAATATGAATGTAATTATAGCCATTTTAAAGATTTTCTTTGTTTTATAATCCAATCAATAATCTTTTCACCTATAATTGGTTTTAACATAAAAGCAATCTTGCGTGACTTAGAAACCCAAGAACCTGCAAAATGATGAATTGTATATGTATCTCGAGTAGCATAAATTTTTCCTGTTGCAGAAGATTTTGCTGTCAAGAAAACAGGTTCAAAAATACTTAAAGTTCCATTTTTAATATAACTATCATATAATATATCGTACATAATAAGTGGAAGAGGTTTTATATCAAAAGAGCCATCAGGCCGTATAAAACAACGATCTTCATAATAGTCCAAACATTCCTTTATCCAAACAGCATTTTTTTCTGCACCAAACACTCCTGCTTCAATAGCATTACTATCTTCTTTGCCCAAAATACATGAATTGTTCAAGAGAGGATTGAAACTTTTAACAACCTCCACATCCATATCCATATAAATACCGCCATAATGGTATACAGCAAATAATCTAATATAATCAGCAGCAAATGCATATTTTTTAGCTTCAAACGCTTGTTTTACCCAAATAGATGAATTAATATCAAAACGCTCAAAATTCCATAAGATAAATTCATAATCAGGTAGTTGTTTTTTCCAACTTTCCATATATTCCTGTAATTTAGAAGGAATAGGATTATTACTTAACCAACAGTAATGTATAATTTTAGGTATCATAATTTATAATATATAGGAGTTTTTAATCCAAAACGTACCATTATCTTATATATTGATTTTAAAAGATTTAAAGGTTTCTTTTCAGATATCGTATAATTTTTCCACTCTGTCTGTTCTAAATAAATATAATACATATTTTTTAAGGGATGTTCACAGCCTGCTTCCCAAGGTTTAGGCTTCCAGGTATAATGTAATATAACAGGATTTTTTATAGCATTCAATAATTCTTCACTATAATTGTTTTTTACAATTGTAGAATTATGAAAAAAGGCCTCTTCCACATTCCATTTACAATCTAAATGCAAATACTTATCATGAAACAAAGCATTCAAAACATCCTGATCATGAGCTTTTAATTTACTTGAATTTACAGCAATAAAGTCCGCTATCCGTTCTACTACTTTATTTTTTCTCCAATAATCTACATTTATTAATAAAACACCTGCATTAAAGTAACCATATTTAGATTCATATTCCAATCTTTCATATGCGTCATTTAATGAACATCCATGCTCCTCCACTGCCCCCAAAGCCCAATCAGATATATCTATCTCCCAAAGTTCTTTTAATGAAGAGTTAATGATTATATCACAATCTAAATACAACACTTTAGTTATATTTAAAGGCAATATTTGCGGTATTAATAGTCTATAATATGTTACAATGGTCAGATGATCAGTTTCTCTTATCGGGCACTTTTCTAACAATTTATCATCAATAGTCAAACAACAATATTCGCCATTATATTTGTCAACTATTGCTTTTAAAGAATTAGAATTTCTCATACTTAACCCACTTGTCAAAACATATACAAAAATCTGTTCTTCCTTATTATTCTCAAATAAAGATGTTAACATTGTTCCACAATGTTGAACATACATATCATCAGTCGAACATACTATAACCATAACATTATTTTTATATTAAATTATTACCAACGACTTTCTTTATCTGATTCTTTTACGCCAAAATTGTCTATTTCTAAAAAACCAAACTAATGAAAAGTATTTTATAAAAAAAGTTTTACGATCAATAACTTTAAAAGATATTGCCTCTTTAAAAGCAGCATATAAATGTCCATGAAATAAATACTGAATCATATAACGCCATCTTTTCGCATTTTGCAATTCTTTCAAAGATAAATCTCCACTCCCATATTTTTCTATAATATAACTTGTTATTTCATCAATACTCTCGTTGAACTCTTGAGATTTCCTAATATCATTACTATTACTTATGGAGGTGGATAAACATCTATATCCAGCTGTATAATCAGTTAAATATATAATATCAGAATGCGCACTTATTGATAACCATACTGGGTAATCAAATGTTTTAAACTTAAATTTTATGTAATCATCAATATTACAATATTTATTAAATAATTGCCGAGAAAATAATACGGTCACAGCTGCCATAAAGTTAGCCTTTAGAAGTTCCGAATAATTATTACTCAATGGAACTTTAGACTCTTCTATTTTTTTTGATTTCTCATCAATCACATACCAATTAGAACATACCAAACCTACATTTTTGTTCTTTTCAAAAATATCAACTTGTTTCTGCAATTTTAAACAATCAAGCCACACATCATCACTTTCTAATATTGCTATATATTTACCTTTAGCGTGTTCTAATAAATACTTATAATTTTGCATCAATCCCCTATTCTCATTATAGTGAAAATAATGAATTTTACTAGGATACTGTTCAGCAAAACTTAAAGCAATAGACGAAGTTTGATCTGTAGAGCAATCATCACCTATTAAAAGTTCAATATCAAATTTTACTTCCTGCCGAAGAAAACTTTTTATAGACTCTGCTATAAAATTTTCATGATTATAAGTCGGCATTAATACACTCACAACCACCATATCACTACTATTATTATACATATTATTTAATTCCTAATTTTGAGATTGCAGCTATGATAAATTCATTTTTAATACAATATATTTGTATTATCAAGCTGTAAATACACACAACACCCGCACCTATAAAAAGTGATAACAATAAAGATTTAATATAAAAATTGCAGATCATAACAAATACCACCAATGGTAACATGCAAACAACATTTCTTAACAAACTTTTAAACGGAAATGATAAAAGCAAGTATTTTTTAACAAAAGATTGAGCAGAACAAAGTACAGCAATTTCAGATAATAACCACACTATAGAAGAACCAATACTTCCCCAATAAGGCACTAAAAGAATATTTAATAATATTCCAACAGATGCGCCTATAATAGAATTTATCAGAATAGCTTTATCTTTTTTCAAAGGCATCAATATATGGCATATTAAAATTTGTTCATATCCAATAAATAAGATTAGCGGCAAAACGATTCTCATAGGTAAAATAGCACCTTCATATCCTTTTCCCGATATTAACATAATAATTTGAGGAGCAAAAATTGAAGTATATATTATTAACGGTATAGAAAAACTAAATAAAATATCACTTGATTTTCTAGATATCCTTTTAAATTCTTCCATTTTGTTTTCTGCGACAAGACTACTCATTCTAGGAATCATTACTCCTGTAAAAGCTGTAAATAATGCCAAGAATATAGTATATAACTTAGTAGCAGTTGTATAATATCCAACTTCGATTTCCCCAGAAACAAATCCTAAATACGCAATATTAAAAGATGTATACATCGACGTTAATAATGCATAGATACCTAAAATGCAAAACGGCTTTATATAAAACAAAAAAGAAATACCTTTAATTTTAATATCTACAAAATGCCTACAATACATTATATTAATTAAAGCTGTAAAAACTACCATTAAAACACTCAAAAGATAGTAGACTTTATAATCTGAAGAATCACGTATAAAAATAAAAACAAGTAAAACATATAACGCTTTTATCATAACTCCTCGCAGCGTCACATACTTAAAATTCTCAATTCCCTGAAAGAACCAATCTATCTGTAAAAAATTAAACACTAATTTCAACAATCCTATGAACATTAATGATCTATATTCATAAAATTGTGGTATAAATAAAATAGAAAAACACAAAGCTATTAATGATAAAATAGTAAATATGGCATTTAATGATAACAAGTCAGAAAAGACCCTAGAAACCTTTTGCGGACTTCCATTTACTTTTGCAATTTCCCTTACCCCCAATACACTAATTCCTAACATTGAAAAAAGTATAAAATAATTAATAATACTATCAACAAAATTACATATACCAATGTTATTGACTCCTAATACACGCGATACATAAGGATAAGTAATAAATGGAAAAATATACCCACTAACTGTTAATGCCGAACTATATAAGAAATTTTTTTTAATCGAAGCCATCAATGTATCATATCAGGGGTTATTGATTTTTATATTTTGTTTTAAATATTACTCTGCTCTATGCAATGTCCTACGTCTCTCAATAACTTTATCCATATACATATGCATCCCTGTCCAAACCGCTACATCCGCAATAAATAACAGTGTATTATTGACATAGCTAACTAAGAGGATATTACTTAAACTAAACAAAAAAGAAATGAACAAAATAGTTATCATCGCTTTTCTGACAGTAAATCCCATGGCAAGAAATTTATGATGAATATGCGTTTTGTCCGGCAAAAAAGGACTTTTACCATTACGCACTCTGCGGATGACAACACGAATTACATCCAGACATGGAACCAGTAATACGCTGAATGCAACCAATATGGCACCATTATAATTGAAATTCATCATTACATATTGGTTCATTGTATATTTAATTGTCAGAAAACTGAGAATAAAACCTAAAGTCAAACTGCCGGTATCTCCCATGAATATCTTTTTGCCACGCTCTGCCTGACCAAATACATTGTAATAAAAGAAAGGAAGTAACACACCGATAGTAGTAAAGGCTAAAAGACTGTATAACCAAAGTCCATTATATATAAATAAATTACCATATACAAACAGGGCGACAATGCTAAGCCCGGAAGCCAAACCGTCTATACCATCAATTAAATTGATGGCGTTTGTAATAAATACAACTAGCAAAATAGACAAGGGTACTCCGATGTATACAGAAATGGAATAAATACCAAACATCCCATAAAAATCATTCACATATAAACCTGCCAATGGGAACATAGCTGCCGCAAAAATCTGTACCAAAAACTTCTGACGCCAGCGTACTCCTACTAAATCATCGGCAATACCGACAATGAAAAGCAGGGTCAAACCGCTACACAACAATAAAAGTTCCGGAAATTGAGTGGTACCATCCATCCAGAAAAACCATCCCGCCTTCTTGCATAATGCTACCAAAAATGTAACAGCAAAAAGTATGGTGGGGAAAAAGCAAACTCCGCCCAAGCGCGAAATGGGACGTCTATGAACCTTTCTTCCATCAGGAAGATCAAACAATCCTTTCCTTCTCGAAATGATGATAATATTGGGAATAATAATACGTGCCAAACTGATAGCCAGCACGAAGCCTATTAAGATAATTATCAAATGATCCATCATAATTCAAATTATAAAACCAAAGAATAAGTATTCTCACTACGAGATAAATCATAATTCAAGCGACAGATATGATAATACCTACCATTACCCCAATGGGATAATGAGACAACAAAGGTTGTTTTCCTTCTTTGCGAAATTACGTCCATTCTTTTAGTTTTTGTGTCTAGTTATTAAGTTTTTCTATATATCCTATGGGCATCTCTACACAAGCAAATCCCAATGCTGCAATGCGAACGGCAACCTTGGTTTTCCCGTCTACAGTAACCAACTCTCCTTGTAGTCCCGATAAAGGTCCTTTTATTACCCGCACTTTTTCACCGGGTATCAAAGAAGGATCGTTGAGCGAAATAGCACTGTCCGAATAATCGAGCATAAACCGGAATCGCTCCATTTGTTCATCGGGTATGACCAACGGCACACTTTCGCCACGATTCACCATATACCGATTCACCGAATATAATTCAAGCACTTTCTTCCGTTCCAAAGCATCTACATGAACAAATACAATCATAGGAATCAATACCCTGGATATTTTTTTCCGGCGGTCACTCCATTGATGAATTTCTTCTTGTATCGGAAGAAAATTTTCAATTCCCATAGTGTTTAGGCGAGCACTTGTTTTCTTCTCATGATAAAGGCGAACGTACACAGCCAACCACTGCTTTGGGTAGGCTTCGCCGTTACCTGTCACAATAGCAGGTAAATCAAGCGCTTCTTTTTCTGAATTCATAAAACTCATTATTAGCATTTTAGTACATATCTATTATCATAAATTTAACAATAGACACATCCATTATACTAAGACAATGCAAATATAGCGTAATACTGCGTAATAAAACAGTTTTTTTTAATTATTTATCCTATTTTTTCCGCATATCAGCAATCATATTCAAAAAAAATATTTTGCAAATGAATTAACATTATCTATGTTAGATAGATACTTATGTTTAACAGAATTAAATGTAAATTGTTTCGGCTGTATCCTATTATCACTGCTACCCCTCCGGATTATATCAAAAAGAAGACCGGCTAACTCATTTCAAGTTAATCGGCCTTCTGCTATTTTTTTAAGATAAATACCATTGATACATCTTATGCACCCCTTCCTCAATATCAATCCGATGGTGCCACCCCAATGCGTGCAGTTTACTCACATCAGTCAGTTTTCTCATGGTACCATCCGGCTTGGTCGAATCAAAAATCACCTTGCCCTGATACTTCGTTTCCTTCACTATCAAATCGGCCAGGGCAGCAATGGTGATTTCTTTGCCTGTGCCAATATTGATATGGCAGTTCCGAACATCCTTTGTGCCTTTCTGATAAGTATCTTCAAAATTGACATGTTCCATTATGTAGACACTGGCATCCGCCATTTCCTCACTCCACAAAAATTCGCGAAGCGGTTTACCGGTTCCCCACAACACGACCGATGGTCCGGTGATACCGTATTTATGTAAAACAGACAGTATTTCACCCTCGTTTGCAGTTCCATCTACGCCCTCTACCGGTCGAAGACTCAGGTCTTTACGTATGGCTCCCCAATCAGACTCATTCAAACATTTAGCCAAATGAATTTTACGAATCATAGCAGGCAGAACATGGCTGTTTTCAAGATGGAAGTTGTCATTCGGTCCATACAAATTGGTAGGCATCACTGCGATATAATTTGTTCCATATTGAAGATTAAAACTTTCACACATTTTCAATCCGGCTATCTTGGCTATGGCGTATGGCTCATTAGTATATTCCAACGGAGAAGTCAGCAACGCATTTTCTTTCATGGGTTGTTCTGCATCGCGGGGATAAATACAGGTACTACCCAAGAAGAGCAACTTCTTCACTCCGTGACGAAAACTCTCTCCTATCACATTCTGCTGAATCTGCAGATTCTGATAGATAAAATCAGCCCGATATAGGCTGTTCGCCATAATGCCTCCCACATGAGCTGCTGACAAAATAACATATTCGGGCTGTTCTCTGTCAAAAAAGGTTTTTACAGCAACTCCATCAAGCAAATCCAATTCTTTATGAGAACGACCTACTAAGTTAGTATATCCTTTCTTCTGTAAATTATTCCATATAGCAGAACCCACCAATCCATGATGGCCTGCCACATATATCTTGGCCGTTTTCTCCATTATTTCCCGATTTGCTCCTTCAAATACAATTTTTTCACAAATTTCATATCATGCTGCACCATAATCTTCACCAACTCCGGAAAAGAAGTTTTACGTGGATTCCACCCCAGCATTGTTTTCGCTTTGGTAGGGTCGCCCAACAACTGCTCTACTTCGGCCGGACGGAAATACTTGGGATCAACAGCCACCAGTTCTCTGCCTGTGTTTACATCGATTCCTTTTTCTTCCACCCCTTTTCCTTCCCAACGCAGTTCTATACCGACTTCCTTAAATGCCAATGTACAGAATTCACGCACCGTATGGTACTCTCCGGTTGCTATCACAAAATCTTCCGGTATCTCATGCTGAAGAATCAGCCACATACATTCCACATAATCTTTGGCATATCCCCAGTCGCGCAAGGAATCGAGATTTCCCAAATACAATTTATCCTGAAAGCCTTGAGCAATACGAGAGGCTGCCAACGTTATTTTACGTGTCACGAAATTCTCTCCGCGACGTTCGCTTTCATGGTTAAACAAGATGCCGTTCACGGCAAACATTCCGTAGCTTTCACGATAGTTCTTTGTAATCCAAAAACCATACTGTTTGGCAACTCCGTATGGAGAACGCGGATAAAACGGAGTTGTCTCTTTTTGAGGCACCTCCTGCACCAGTCCGAACAATTCGGAAGTAGAAGCCTGATAAATCTTGGTCTTTTTTTCCAGCCCCAAGATACGAACTGCTTCCAGCATACGCAATGTGCCTATCGCATCAGCTTCAGCAGTATATTCGGGAACATCAAAACTTACTTTTACATGGCTTTGCGCTGCCAGATTATATATCTCATCCGGTCGGACAGCCTGAATGATTCGAATTAAAGAACTGCTGTCCGTCATATCTCCCCAATGTAAATTTATCAGACGGCTTTTCTTCATATCTCGCACCCACTCATCAAGATAAAGATGCTCAATACGCCCTGTGTTAAACGAAGAAGAACGGCGCAAAATACCGTGTACCTCATAGCCTTTGTCAATCAAAAACTCTGCCAGGAATGAGCCGTCCTGCCCTGTAATACCTGAAATCAATGCTACCTTTTTCATGCTTATAAAAATTTATTTAGTTCCTTTTCTCTAAAAAGAATAATTTAGTCATTCAGCTGAAAATTCCTTAATACGCTGTTCCTCACTCAGTCTGCAAATAAGAAGTGTATCGTCTTTTTCCGCCACGATATATCCGTCAAGCCCTTGCACCACCACCTTTTTCTCCTGCGTGGTATGGATAACACAATTCCGTGTCTCATATAATTTTATATTTTGCCCTATCTGTGTATTATTATGAGCATCTTTAGGCAAATTTCCGTGTAAGGAGCCCCATGTGCCTAAATCACTCCATCCAAAGTCGGAAGGGAAAACAAATATCTCATCCGCCTTTTCCATAATGGCATAATCGACAGAAATGTTTTCACACAGCGGAAAATTTTGATTAATCATTTCCTGTTCCTGTTCCGTATAATAGTAAGGAAGTAATCTTTCGAAAATTTTCGAAATGGCCGGTTGATACACCCGCAATGCGTTTACAACCGTACTCACATTCCATACAAAAATACCGGCATTCCAAAAGAAATTATTTTTCTTGATATATCTCTCAGCTGTCTCCAAATCGGGCTTTTCTTTAAACGAATACACTCGATACACTTCTTTGTTGGAAGTGGAAGGTATAGTTAAATCTGCCTCTATATATCCATATCCTGTTTCGGGACGGGTGGGTTTCATACCCAAAGTCAGAATTGCATCCGAATCGGCAGTGAACTTCATAGCAGCGTCTATCACCCGTTGAAATTCGGTTACATCCATCACAATATGGTCACTGGGTGTCACCACCATGTTGGCTTTGGGATTACGCGCCTTTATTTTCCAGCTCACATAAGCAATGCAGGGAGCCGTATTGCGACGGCAGGGTTCACGCAAAATATGGTCATCTGCTATTTCGGGCAATTGTTCCTTTACCGTTTCTGCATACTTCTCTGAAGTAACCACCCAAACATTTTCAGGCAGACAAATACCTTTAAAACGGTCTGCCGTTAATTGAATTAATGTACGTCCACAACCTAATACATCTATAAATTGTTTAGGATAATCGGGGGTGCTCATCGGCCAAAATCGGCTGCCTACGCCTCCTGCCATAATAACGAGGTGATTATTCTTAATATTCATACACTTTCATTTTATATTGTATAAATGCAAAGATAACCATTATTTTCAGAAAAAGACATTGTATATTAATTTATATACTCTATATTTGCATGAAATCAACAAATTTCTGTCTACGGACAATTATAAAATTTACCATAATGAAAGGAATTGTATTGGCCGGCGGTTCAGGCACACGCCTTTACCCCATAACAAAAGGAGTTTCCAAACAACTGCTCCCTGTATTTGACAAACCGATGATATATTATCCCATATCTGTGTTAATGTTGGCAGGCATCAGGGAGATATTAATCATCTCAACCCCGTATGACTTACCTAGCTTTCAACGGTTATTAGGTGACGGAAGTGATTTTGGAGTTCGTTTCGAATATGCAGAACAACCATCTCCCGACGGTTTGGCACAAGCTTTTATCATCGGTGAAAAATTTATCGGGAATGATTCAGTATGCCTTGTTTTGGGAGATAACATATTCCATGGAAACGGACTTTCTGCTTTACTGAGAGAAGCTGTACACTCAGCCGAATGTGATAACAAAGCAACAGTATTCGGATATTGGGTAAGTGACCCTGAAAGATATGGAGTAGCAGAGTTTGATAAAGAAGGAAACTGCCTGTCCATTGAGGAAAAACCGGCTCAACCCAAATCCAATTATGCCGTGGTAGGGCTGTATTTCTACCCCAATAAGGTCGTAACAATTGCCAAAAACATCAAGCCATCGGCACGCGGAGAGTTGGAAATCACAACCGTAAATCAATGCTTTTTGCAGGAGAAAGAGTTAAAAGTACAAACACTGGGACGTGGATTTGCATGGTTGGACACAGGCACCCACGATTCTTTGGCAGAAGCAAGTACTTACATAGAAGTCATTGAAAAGCGCCAGGGCTTAAAAGTGGCTTGCCTGGAAGGTATAGCATTAAGAAAAGGCTGGATTTCGACAGAAAAGATGCGCGAACTGGCTCAACCGATGCTTAAGAACCAATATGGACAATACTTACTTAAAGTAATTAGAGAATTAGATAAATAATGGAAGTTATAAAAACAGCAATAGACGGGGTTCTTATTTTAGAGCCCCGCATTTTTAAAGATGCAAGAGGTTACTTTTTTGAAAGTTTTTCTTCTCGCGAGTTTGAAGAGAAGGTGTGTAAAACCACTTTCGTGCAAGACAATGAGAGTTTTTCCGGATATGGTGTCGTGCGAGGATTACATTTTCAGAAACCTCCTTTTACGCAAAGTAAAATAGTACGTGTCATAAAAGGTTCTGTACTGGATGTGGCAGTGGATATTCGCAAAGGTTCTCCAACATTCGGCCAGCATGTGGCAGTGGAATTAACCGGAGAAAACCATCGGCAGTTATTTATACCAAGAGGATTTGCTCATGGCTTTGCCGTACTTAGTGATGAGGTCTTATTCCAATATAAATGCGATAACTTTTATGCTCCGCAAAGCGAAGGAGGTATTGCATGGAATGACCCTGATTTGAATATTGACTGGCGTATTCCGAAAGATAAAATTATTTTATCAGAAAAAGATAAAATACACCCTATTCTAAAAGAACACGAAACTGTCTTTAACTACAATCAGAAACTATATTAAATAAATCAGGCTGTCTCAAAATAGAAAAATGAGACAGCCTCTATTCAGGGATATTCAGTAAATGTCTCTAAAAAATAAGATGGCATATGAAGATGATAGGG
>ERZ834694.289-NODE-289-length-64658-cov-7.088479_pt1 | contig 64658 bp, 60 predicted proteins | sample MGYA00519691_ERZ834694 | MGnify/ENA primary metagenome ERZ834694 (study PRJEB31850, sample SAMEA3708758) | human gut metagenome | biome: human gut; feature: human-associated habitat; material: faeces | place: China | collected 2014 ... | reverse complement strand
CAGGTCGGGACAACTAAGAACGGTCGGGATAAAGACTTGGAAAGGATGTGGATAACAACTTATAACTATGTGCTTTATCCGCGACCAGAATTATATACGAGTGTCGATTCACAGAGTTTAAGATTATTTGAATATATCTTTTATGCTTCCCAGTGAGCCAAGTAACGAAGAGGCTTCGTAGGGTATGTAGACTACTTTGTTATCTTTACCGCTTACCATCTCTTTCAGGGAGTCGATATACTTTGTTGCCAATAAGTAATTAGCGGGATTATATTGCGCTCCGTCTATCGCCGATGTAATCTTCAAAATTGCTTCGGCCTCGGCTTGTGCTTGCAGCACCTTGGCTTCCGCCTCGCCCTCGGCCCTTAATATTTGGGATTGTTTCTCGGCTAAAGCATGATTAATTTGTGACTCTTTGGCCCCTTCGGATTGCAGAATGGCGGATGCTTTTTCACCCTCTGCCTTCAATATCTTGGCACGACGCTCTCTCTCGGCTTGCATCTGCTGTTCCATCGCATTACGAACACTGTCGGGAGGTGTAATATCCTGCAACTCGACTCGATTGACTTTGACACCCCATTTATTCGTAGCATCGTCCAATACCGCACGTAATTTTGAGTTGATCGTATCACGTGAGGTTAGCGTTTCGTCCAATTCCAATTCACCGATAACGTTTCGCAATGTAGTTTGTGTCAATTTTTCAATTGCATTGGGTAAATTGTCTATTTCGTAGACGGCTTTAATCGGGTCTGTTATCTGAAAATATAACAGTGCATTGATGCGTGTCGTGACATTGTCTTTTGTGATTACATTTTGTTCGGGGAAATCATAAACCTGCTCACGCAAATCTATTTTATCGGATAATCTGGATATAATAATATTATTGCCGTCATAATCCTCCTTGATATAACGACAGTATATTTGACGTGGCTTGTCTAATATAGGCCATATGATGTTTATGCCCGCCGATAGTGTAGAGTGGTATTTACCGAGTCGCTCGATAACCATTGTTTCAGATTGAGAAATAGTTTTTAATCCCAGAATTGCGAATAAGATTGCGACAAAAGCGATGATGCCTACGATAATAAGTGTTCCCATGGTATTAAAGTTTTTTTACGGTTAATATTGTGCTGTTTACCTGTTCTACGATTGCTTCTTCTCCGATCTCGATAATTTCACCTTTAGATGCGATAGCTCTCCAAACGTCGCCGTCGATTTTTACTCTGCCGCTATTATGGCCAACGTCTATTGTCTCCGTGACGATTGCCGTTCTGCCAATTAATGCATTCGTGTTGGTCTGTACCTGTTTGCTTTTTTTGTGGAAATATTTTATCATCAGCGGCCGCACGGCAACAAACGATGCAAATGTTGCGATAGAGAAGCATATCAGTTGTCCTTTTAATTCCATATCCAATTCTGAAGCTATTGCCGCTGCTATCGCTCCGACGGAAATACAGAAAATAGCGAATCCAGAGGTAAAAATCTCTATAATGAACAAAAGAAGAGCTATAATAATCCAAATATGCCAGGTTTCCATGATGTTTAAGGTTCGTTAATTTCTTTATGATAAAAACAATGCTCCTAAAGATATGATTCCGAGAATGGGTAGTAATAATGTGAGAATTAAGCCTACGATAAATAGGAAAATAGCCTCTCCTGCACTGAATACCCGGCAAAGAGCTAAAATAATGAGCGCAATGAAATAGCCGATGAAATTAAAAAACACGGAGGCTACTATCAGCACAATTAAGCCCAATAACGTCCATAAACAACCTCGATCCTCTTTCTTCTCGGGTTGAACATTGATAACAGTTTCATTGTGTGTCGATTCGGTCGGGCATATCGGATGTCCGCATTTAAGGCATGCCGGAGCATAGCGGGAAACTTCAGTGCCGCAAGCCGGGCAATGAATCAAAAGAGGTTCTGGTTCCGGTTCTTCGGCAGGGGTTTCTTCCGGGGCTTCTTTTGTTAAAGTCATTTTTGGATATTTCTGTCTTAAGTACAAAAATCCTATGATGAACAACAGAATCACGATAATTGACCCCATAATACCGTATTCACCGAAATATTCCTGTATAAAGGTTGGTGTGGTTTCTTCCATGGAAGGCTAATTTATTCGTCTTTCTCCAATTTTCGGGTGCGATAGATGATTAACAATCCTAAACAAAAAGCAGTTACGGCTATTCCAATGGCGAGTCCTGCCCCAATAGAGAGAAGTAGATGATTGATTGAGTCGATAAGATCCGTTAAAGAGGGGTTTTCCTTGAAATCTTTTGAAAAATCATAAAGGTCTTTAATAGCATCTCCTATTAAGTACATAATAACAGCGGGTGCTATTAGGCACGCAAGCATAAAGAGTGATTTGAGATAGCTTATGCCTCCTAATTTTATCGTGATTGCAATTCTTTGTAGTTTCGAATGTTCTTCAGTCTCTTTATATAATCGGCGGCCTTCCCAATAAAATATGAGGCCTAATACTATAGATACAATTAGTCCCATAATAATATAAATTAATAATTATGCAGTATGTTAAGTTTATTCTTTACAAGACGAAGAATACGCTGCGGAGTATAATTCGCGGCATTTTTGGACTATTCTTTGTTGGTTGTTATTGTATTTCTTTCGGATTAAGTCATCACATCCCAATACGCGGATTGCAGCTTCATATCCTTTCAGCATAAAATAGAATCCGAAATCCTTTTGATCGCCAGTTATCAGATCATAAAATTCTTGTGGATCATGTATTTGTTTAATTAGACCGAAAGAGTCCATTTCCGGCAGGTCGTTTTGGTAGTTCTCGGTTAAAATTTCTTGGGGTGTCATACCCGCCGTCTGTTTTGCACGTTCGAAAAGTTGTTGTGCGGTACAATCTCCATCGTTTAAGCCGACGATAAATCCCATTGCATAGATTTGTTCAAAGGTCGCTTTGTATATTGAATCGTCCAGTTGGGAAGATTGCCGTGCTGATGCTGCAAACGCAGTTGTCATAGCTTTCCAATTCAACATGTTTGCATCGGTTGTAAGGTCTTCGAGAAAATACAATTCCGGGTAATCTTTTTTATATTCAGCCATATTGAACATTAAGACTGAATCCTGCCCTTGAACTTTGTAATACCAGTATACATCGAGGGTTTCGTCGGTGTAGGAATAGATAATAGAATCTTGTATGGCGGCAAAGCATGGAGAATCACAGCATTCCGAGATACAACGATCTACCTCCGAAACCAACGCATTCATTTCGGAATAAGGCTTATTCGTAATTTGTGATAGGATACTTGCTCTTTGTGTAACATCTAATGTGTCACAGTGTAAAATGCTGTTAAGGGATTCGCTCATGTCCAACAATTCCTGAAAAGCACGCCCCTTAAACGGTTGCATAAATTGAGTCTTAAGCTGCTTTAATGGCGACGGAGCAATTTCTCTCCTTTCAAGTCTCTGATTTGTGTAGTCAATCACATCTTTCCGAACGTGCGAGGATGCACGCTCTTCATCGTTGTTGCGTTCGTTTAGGTACTGCTGGAGACCTTCGTTCACTTCCTTTTGATAAACGATAGTCTTTTGTTTTTCATAAAAGTATCCGCATAGTACCGTTATTATAAACAGTAGAGAGATGATTACTCGTTTCATGATATTTGGTTAATAAAGGCTTGTCAATTTCCCATCAGTAAAAACCAAAACCGAATATTTAGGCGTTGATGCGCCTACGCTGTCGGCAAATCCCATCAGTAAGGCTAAAGCCATTGCTTCTTCGCCGGAAAGTTGCGTCATCGCTGCGGCGACTTGCATGTCTTGTTTGTCCTTATTGAAAGTCCATGTTTCAACCCTATGCCCGGATCGCATGCTTTTTCCTATATCGTATGATTTTATGTCAATTACCTCCTGACACATTTGTTGGGTCATGCCGAGTTCGAGTTTTCCATGATAAATAAGCGAGCCGTATCGTTGACCATATTTTCGGATGAATGCTTGCTTTTTTTGTTCTTCAGTCTGATGTTTCTGCTTTTCATCTGCGAGTTTCAGAGAATCTTTTATTCGTTGTTGTGCCACAAACGCCTTAGTAATTGAGTCTAGTGCTCGTTCTTTGGCGCGCTGCTGAATCTGATATTCACGAGGGGATAATCCGTCTTTCCATTTCCCTGTTTCGGTATGTCCGGTGGCGGCAAAAACCATTGTTCCCTCGTCCGGTGCGCCGTTATAGAGCCGCCCGATAAACTTGTCCCCGGCCGCATTGGTAATCTCCATATTGACTGTTCCCGTAAATGTTGCAATACTGCTTTCGAATTTGCCCTCGAATACACATCCGGCAGGGATTTCCCACTTGTGACTCGCTTTTGTTACATTTGTGATGTTTCCGTAGCGATATTTACCGCTTGACGGTTTATCGCATTTGAAATTTCCCTCAAACGTATCACCATTGGCATATTCGATTTCGCCATACCCGATGTGCCCATTGGATAGTTTCCCGGTAAAGCGGTCGCCATCTTTCGTTGTCAATGTGCAATCAAAAGTGCCTGTGTAAGGCGTTTTATCTTTGATCGTTCCGGTAAAATTGCAATTATCCGGGTAGTGCCATGCCTTATATCCCAGCTTAATAGTACCCTCGGACGCAAATGTTATTTTTCCGCGATCGGAAGAAAAACACATGGACCCATCCTGAAGCATTTTACTATTGTTAATTTCGCCCACGAAAATATCACCATTAGCAAATTTGTAAGTTCCGTATCTGCATTGATCGGTATACCATGTTCCGTTGAGTTGATCCCCATTGGCGAAATACATAATGCCGTTGCCATGTTTAATTTTTGCCCTCCCATTGAAAACTTTGGGACTGACTTTCCTGACTTCCCCGACATATTTGACGCCATTCTCGTATTTAATGGTGGCGCGTTTGGGTTTGGATGATTGGGCGAAACTGTTAGGGCTGGTGAACAGTAAGCCGATTAGGATTGTAAGTAAAAGTAGACGTTTCATAATTGCGAAGTTTTATGCCATATACGAGCCGGAGACTTTTTGCCATTCATATTGATAGATATGCGCTTGGGGCCTTTCTCAATTTGTAACAAATCACGATTCCGATTAAGGAATTTTCCGATTTCAGAAGATATTGTTTTGTTCCGTTCTTCAATCGTGCTCTTATGTGCATATAGCCCCTGCATCTGAATATACTGGGTGGTAAAATGATGTTCGAAGTTCCTTGTGAAATCGTGTGAGTGGAAATCCGGTGCAGGGAGGTACTTGTAGATATACTCGTGTAATGCGCGAATGCCAATTTCTTGCAAGATAGTGTGTACGGTAGTTTTAGGCATGGTAGTTAAACATTGTTGCCACCCAGCCCCGACTTGGCATGATTACAAAAAGAAAGTGTGGAGCTGCCCGTTTTATTCGAATAGAGGTTCTGGAATACCTTTGCTGAAATAAACTGACACAAGACCCCACACCTGTATAGTATGGGGATTATATCTCGCATACCAATACAAGTGATGAGTGCCGTCGTTTACCCTCAGCAAATTGAATTTTCCAGATTCCTATTCGAGGTTAAATCGAAACACTTTCACCAATATACGCCGCTTGCGCGACAAGACAAAGGTAAAAAATATTTCGCAATTGACGACACCCATCGGGGCCTTGTTGTGCAAATTTCGTCAAACATGCTTTTGGGTATTATCTACGCAGGGATGCAGATATAATAAAAAGAAGCCGGAACCTCTTGATAAGGTTCCGGCTCCGCGTGCGGGACGGTGGGCTACTTGAACGTCACCCCGTGTTTCTTGCAAATCCATAGGAAGGTCTCAATCCCGATTTTTCGGCTTCGCAGACATTTGGCGAACTGTTCGTCGCAGTCGGTCGGGTAATACTTCTTGGAGTGCATGCTGACCAGATGAAATAGCCGCAGCCCCTCCTCCTTGCCGTATTCGTGCGCCAAGGCGCATCCGATGCAATACCAGTCGTGATAGTCGTCGGTGATATCCTTCTTCTTTTCACGGATTTTCTTGATTAATTTATAGACCTTTGCATCGAGCAGCTTCTTTTCCCGGGCCGTCCGGACTTTGGCCCTTGCGGTTCTTTCTTTCAGCACGCCCCGATAAGGCTTCGCGTGCGGATTGATGTATGGGTAGGCATCGTAACTGGCTCCCCGCAAGCGGCAGACATCGCAACACCCTTGGTCGGCGACGAGCCCCGTTTTCTCGTAGATCTCCCGAACCAGAGCGTCGAATTGTGCCAGGTGCATGTCCGGGTGAGCGATGCGGAAAATCAGGTACAAGCCATTCCCGCTGATCGACATACTTGCACACAACAAGCTGTCGAAGGTCTTGGCGACGAGTCTCTTCTTCTCGAACCACTCCGGCCCGAATACGCCGTTGTCCTTGTGGTCGATGTCGATGCATATGAACCCGGTGTGCTGAACCAGCCCGTCACGGCTCCGAGTCTTGAATATCCCGCTGGGAGTGATGCACGGCAGGTTGCGTTTAATTCGTTGGCGAACCTTCTCGTTGGAGGTCGTGCGGAACGCGATAACCTGCTCCTTGAATTTGGCAGTCTTACACCACTTTATCAGGTCAACATCGCCGAGTGGTTTCTGTGCGAAGTAGTTCTCGAACACGGAGACCCTGATCTGAGGGAGTTCCGGGGGATTCGAACTGACTGTTTGCCTTTCTATGTACCCATTGTCATATTCGTTTTCTTTCATGTTAGAATTATCTTTTAGGAGCGACCTATTCATATTGTATATCGTTGAGTATTCGTAGATTGTCATTTTCTTCGTCTTCGGTTTTTGTGAAAAATTTGTTGAGTTCTTCGTCGTTATTCTTTTTGATTGCCTTCTTTTTGTACTTTGCTTGCCGTTTCCGTTCGTTGGCATCCAGCTGGGGACGGATCAGTATGAAGGTTCGCATCTGCTCTCCGTTGAGATCCGTCGGTTCCTCGCCGTAGAGAGCATATCTCATAATCACATCATAGAGGTGTAATCTTGCCCTGTTCTTCATCGAGGCCAACGCTTCATAAAAGGTACGGTAGAAGATGAACCCTTCACGGGGCGGAACCTCCGGGTCGAATGCGGGCTTGGTCGTTGTTGTTTCAGTTTTCATGGTTAATGCTTTTTTAATTGGTTTATTCTCTGGATGTTTTCCTGTTCGATCGTCGGGTGTGATTCGCTCTGCAACCAGTCGAGAATCTCCTCACGGTTAAAGTAAAGTTTGCGGCCTTTATGCTCTGGTTTGTGGAACGGTATCTTTCGTTCACTTGTGAGCTTATAGACCGTAGAGATACTGTACCCTGTAAGCCGGGCAACGTCGGCAACTGTCAGCACCTCTTTGTCCGGAGCGCGGCTCGGAGTTAGATGCCCCATAATTTTGTCGATTGATAAGATCTCTTTCAACTGTCCTACCGTCAGCATTGCGATCGGGGTGTCGTCGGTAATATTTTTCATATTCTTGTAAATAATTTGAAAGTTTACAATCTAATTTACCGGCCGAACTATTTAATAGCTCTTAATAGAAATAATCCGCTGTTAAACAGCGGATTATCTAATATTCTTTTTTCCTATATGGGTTCATGTTGTGGAAAATCTTCATAAATGGCAGGAGTATGTTGAATATTAGTAGCATATCGACCTTGTTTTGGCTCTTGAATAATTTGTACAGGACATCGTATATATGATAGATCGTAGCGTTTGAGGGTGCATGAGTTTCTCGGATTATTTGTGTTCGAGAAATTTTGTCCACATTAAAATAGACGTGGTGGTAGTAGAACATACAATAGCCTATATACATCCAAATTCGGAAATCGGCCTTGGATTTGTCGAAGATGCTATTTCTGAATATAGAGAAAGTCCTTCCGCATCTTTTACATAAGCGTAATTTTTCATTATTCTTTCTGAAAGGGCCGTTTTGACAGCTGCCGCAATGCGGGCATCGTCGTTTTTTGGGCTTTGATTCAATATCAAAATCAACACAAGTCTTGGCGTACAGTTTTATAAGACTATTTTCGGTGGGGAACCGTTTGATGAACCTTTTATAACTGACAGGCGATGATTGGAAAAAATACATATTCGGTTGATTTTAAATCGTATATTTGTGCTAATAGCGTAAAAAGGCGAGCAGAATTAAACCGTGATGGCCGTTAGAGCACTTTCGCCGCCTCGTTGATCACTTCGTTGTCGAAGCTGTCGAGATAGATGTTCGTGGTTTCCAGATCGGCATGGCCGAGCATCTGTGAAATCACCTCGCGCGGGATGTGGTTGCGCTGCAAGGTCATGGCCGCCGTATGGCGGGAGACGTAGCTCGTCAGGTGGAAATCAATTCCGAGCACCTCGGCGAGCAGGCGCAGGTATTTCTGATACTTGCTGTAACGGGTTCGAATGTGCATGTAGAGCCGCTCGCCCGTATAGCCGGAGCGGGTGACGATCGGCAGCAGAAAATCGTCCACGGTCGGCGAGGCCGCTTGCAGGCTTCCGATCAGTTGCCGGATCGCAGGCGTGATCTTGATCGAAATCGGTTTGACACCTTTCTGCCGTTTGATCTTTTGCCGCTTGTAAACGATATAGTCGCCGTCCTCCATTTGTTTAATATGGGCGGCCGTGAGCATCGCCATGTCGATGAACGAAATGCCGTAACAATAATAGGAGAATAGAAACAGCTTGCGGGCGTATTCGCATTGCGGATTGCTGGCCGTGCTGCTTTTGAGTTTCGATAACTCGGCGGCAGGCAGGTAGCGTTTGGCGGTCGCCTCTTCGAGTTTGGAGACCTCGAATCCGCCCCGTCCGAACGGATAGGTTGCCACCGAGCCGACGCCCTCCGCATTGGCCCGGTTCAGAATGGCCCGTAACGCCTTGAAATAGAATTTGCGCGTGTTGCCGCAACAGCCCCGCTTTTGAAGAAACATATCGAATCCCCGGACATAACGCAGGTCGATGTCGGAAAAGAGCCGTTGATCCAGCTTCCGGTCATAGCTTCTCAACATGTCCTGCGTCTGCTTATAGGTTTGGGAATTGCCGATATGTCCCGTCGCGTGCAGTTCCGCGATACGGTCGGTGAAATAGGCGTTGAACTTTCCCTGTTTGGAGGTATTCAGAAAGGCGTCCTCGAACTGGTTCAGCGTCCAGTCGATACCCTCTATTTCGAAACGTTCGACGATCTCGCGGGCGCGAACCTTGTACTTCGCCAGCAGCGCATTGTCGGCTTCGCGTTGTTTATTCTCGGCCTTCTGCTCGGCTCCTTTCAGGTTGCGCAGGATGATGAATTGCTCACCGGCCTCGTCCCAATATGCGGGATCGGCGTAGAGATCGAGCGCGATGTATTTGCGCCGCTTGTTTTTGGTGATACACAGCCTGACGGCGTAACGTCCGTTGCGGTCGGCTTTGTCGTGACGACGGGGAAATCGGATGGAATGTGCCATTCTATCTGCATTCGTGTTAATAAAAAGATGATTGCGCCACCGACATTGCGTTACGAGTTATGAGTTACTTGCAATAGAATGGCAACAACTATCTCAGCACTAACCGTATACGCGGGATTATCGATTCCAATTATACGATTACAGAATAACTCGCACGTGGCATTGCAAAAATAGAACGGCAATTAAGGGATTCCAAGTATTTTAAAATTTTGTATCTTGAATTTTGAAATTAGATATCGCTTAATCACAATAGATACAGATAGTTATGTGTTCTGAATTTGCCGTTGAATCTGAATGATTCGGATGTGTCAATTTTGATTTTGGATGAAAATAATTGCAATTTGTGGATAAAATTGGCTTTTATGTCGGCGAGGGGGCGCTTAAATAATTATTCGATTTGCATAATTTGAATAAAATAATTATTTTTGCAAAAAATGATATTCCTATGGCGAAGATTATAAATCCATTCATCGTGACCGGAAAGATCGCTCCGGAGTATTTTTGCGATCGGGTAAGCGAGTCAGACCGGCTTGTCAAGTCGATTACCAACGGCAATAATTTGGTTGTCATTTCACCGCGCCGTATGGGTAAAACAGGACTGATTCAGTTCTGTTACGACAAACCGGGAATCGGTAAGGAGTACTATACTTTTTTCATCGATATTCTGCATACGTCGAGCCTCCGCGAATTTACCTATCTGCTCGGCCGGGAGATTTACGAAACACTCCTGCCTCGCAGTCGTAAAATGGCGACTCTTTTCATTCAGACGATTAAGTCCATCAGCGGGAAATTCGGGTTCGACCCCATCACCAATCTTCCCACTTTCAATGTGGAGTTGGGAGATATCGAGCGGCCCGAATATACGCTCGATGAGATTTTCCAATATTTGTCTCATGCGGACAAGCCTTGCATCGTAGCGATCGATGAGTTCCAGCAAATTGCCAAATATCCGGAGAAGAACATAGAGGCTTTGTTGCGGACTCACATCCAAAGGTCGGAGAACAGCCATTTTATCTTTGCCGGGAGCGAACGCCACATGATGCAGGAGATGTTTGCATCAGCCGCCCGGCCGTTCTACCATAGTGCCGACATGTTGGAGCTGAAAGCCATTCCTGCGGAGATTTACATTCCGTTTATCGTCGGGCATTTCGAGCGGCGCAACCGTTCGATAGCCGCCATCGATGTGGAAAAGGTTTATGCACTTTTTCAGGGGCACACCTACTATATCCAAAAGACCTTCAACGAATCGTTTGCCGATACGCCCGAAGGCGACGAATGTACGTTGGAGACGATCCGGGCTGCCATCGATAATATGATTGCTTCGAACGATACGATTTTCCGGGAGATTTTGTCGAACGTTCCTGAAAAGCAGAAGGAGTTGCTTTATGCCATCGCCAAGGAGGGCGAAGCCGAGCGTATTACATCTGCCGATTTCATCAAACGGCACAGTCTTACTTCGGCCAGTTCGGTACAGTCGGCCGCAAAGAAACTACTCGAAAAGGATCTTATCACCGAAATTAACAAGGTTTTTTCTGTAACCGACCGATTATTTGCCATGTGGATAAATAAATTATATGGAAATAATCTGTATCTTTGAATATGAGATTGCTATATATGACAGGTGAAAATATAGTAAAACCATGCTTAAGATGGGCTGGTGGAAAAAATTGGTTAATCAAATATCTTCCTCAAATAATAGGAGATACCGCATTTGATAATTACCATGAACCTTTTTTAGGAGGAGCTTCCGTATTTCTATCAATCAAGCCTTCACAACAAGCATTTTTATCTGATCTTAACGAAGATCTTATAAAAACATACATTGCTTTAAGAGATTCCCCGTATGATATAATTAAAGTTTTATGCACATATAGCAACGATAAAGATTCATATTACAAAATAAGAAGCGAACATCCCCAAGATGAAATAACAAGAGCGGCCCGTTTTATATATCTAAATCAGACTTCATTTAACGGTATATATAGGGTGAATCTCAAGGGGGAATATAATGTTCCCTATGGATTTAGAGAAAAAGAATTTCTCAATGAAAAAACGTTATTAGATGTAAGCAACGCACTACAAAATGCAATTCTCAGATATGGGGATTTCGATCTTGTAAGACAAAATATAAAGCCTAATGATTTGGTGTTTTTGGATCCGCCATATACAGTCTCGCATAATAACAACGGGTTTATCAAATATAACCAAAAAATATTTTCTTTGGAAGATCAGATTAGGTTAAACTCTTTGATCCAATATATCAAAAAAATTGGAGCATACTATATTCTTACTAATGCTGCTCATGAAACCATTAAAGAAATATTCAATAATGGAGATTGGTGCATAGAATTGAATCGTGCGAGCCTTATTGGGGGAATAAATGCAAAACGAGGTCAAACCAAAGAATATATTTTTACCAATCTTATAAAATAAGAGACATGAAAGAAGAGACCAAACAAAATATTCTCAATTCATTGGTTTCGGGGAAATCCCTAACAACCGTGCTCTCGGCAAAAGCGGAAGAATTTATGTTTGAGAGTGTGCAGAATGAATTGGTGACCAAATATGAAACTGATGGATGGGAGGTTTACAAGCGTTATAAAACATCTATTAGAATGCAAAGGCGGAAACCAATGGATATGGCATTTGAGGATGACGTTTGGGCTCTTTTTGCACGCATGGGATTCTCATTCCTTAATAAAGATCGTAACTTTAGGTTACCATATAGTAACGATGAAAAATTAACCCAGCAAATAGATATATTTGTTGCGGATGAGGAAACCATATTAATAATTGAATGTAAAGTTGCAGGGAATCCTAAGCAGAGTAACTTCAAAGAAACTATAGAGGCGATAGGAGGTAAGAAAGAAGGATTGATAACTACAATTCAACAGTTATTTCCTGATACCAAATATAAGATTAAGTTCATTTTTGCCACAAAAAATTATTACTTGTCAGAACAGGACAATGCACGATTAAATAACTATGGTATAATTCATTTTGACGAAGAAACTCTTAAATATTATCAGGAGCTTACAAAGCATTTAGGGACTTCGGCCAAATATCAATTATTGGGAAGTATTTTTGAAGGTCAAACGATTCCTGAATTGGATAACCGAATACCTGCCATTAAAGGTAAGATGGGAGGATATACTTATTATTCCTTTTCGATTGAACCTGAAAAGCTACTCAAAATAGGTTATGTTTTGCATAGGAATAAAGCCAACAGAAAACTCATGCCTACATATCAACGTTTAATTAAAAAGTCAAGACTAAAATCAGTTCAGGACTTCGTTGATAATGGAGGCTTTTTCCCGAATTCAATAATTATAAATATTGATACAAATGGAAAATCTGTTAGATTTGATAGTGCAGGAAATCAAGTAGAAAAGAGTATTTCAAGGATAGGAATTCTTCATTTGCCAAAAAAATATCGATCTGCATATATTATTGATGGACAGCATAGGCTATATGGTTATGCAAATTCCCCATATAAAGCGACAAATTGTATTCCAGTAGTTGCTTTTATTAATTTGGAGAGAACGCAGCAAGTCAAATTATTTATGCAGATCAATGAGAACCAAAAGGCTGTTCCCAAGAATCTACGGAACACCTTAAATTCCGATTTGCTATGGAATTCAGAAAACCGAACGGAACAAATTAAAGCATTAAAACTTCAAATTGCCTTGAGTTTAGGAGAAGAAATGCAATCCCCGCTTTATGATCGTATTATTATTGGAGAAAATATCAAATCGGCAACGCGTTGTATAACGATTGATACTATTAAAGTCGGTTTGGACCGTGGAAACTTTTTTGGGACATTCGACAAAGATTCTATCAAAACGGATGGAACCTTCTATAAAGGAAATAATGATGCAACATTAGAGAGGCTTTTTCCTTTTATTGTAGGTTGTTTTGATTATATAAAAAATAATTTACCAGAAGAGTGGTCAAAAGGAGATGCAGATGACGGTTTTTTAACAATAAATGCCAATGTTGAAAGCCTGCTTCGTTTATTTAGCGATATTGTCGATCACATTGTTAAAGCAAAGGGTGTAAACCCCAAAGTTGATTCGACACAAAATGTCATGCAGGAAATGGAATTTTATTTGGATCCAATTATAGATTTCTATAAAAATTTGACATCGGAATCTAAAATAGAATTAAAGAAAAGCTATGGTATAGCTGGGCGAACAAAAGTTTGGAGAATTTTGCAACGCGAAATATCAAAGGTTCGTACTGATTTTCATCCGGACGGATTAGATAAGTATTGGAAAGATGAAGACAAACGATATAATGAAGATTCGTTCAGATTCATTCGGGATATTGAAACCTTTATGAAAGAGGATTTTAAAACTAAATTAGAGCAGGCTTATGGAAGCCAATGGTTTAAAAGAGGTGTCCCCAAAGCCGTCTATGATAAAGCCAACCAATTAGCATCTGAAAAGAATTATGAAATCACAGATGCATCTGAGGAATATTCCCCATGGGATTGTTTAACCCTCATAGACTATAGAAGAATAGCTACTTATGGGAGCAACTGGAGAGATATATTTGAAAAATATTACACCAAACCCGGGGAAGAAAAAGGTGGAAATAAAGAAGCCAAAACAGAATGGATGCAGAAATTGGAACGCATCAGAAACAATAATTTTCACACATATAGTGTAAAAGAAGAAGAGTTTGAGTTTTTATCAGAATTACATAAATGGTTAATAGAAACTTCTGATTAGGATCTTAATTTTTAGTTAAATTGGTGGGGGAACCAAAAAAGTAAAATTTTTTGGGTTGATGTTTGCTGGCAAAATGGTTAAAATCAATGTTTTGCATTTTTTTTGGTTCGAATAAATAAGGTTGTGACTCCGTTATCTTATCAAAAGATCATAGGCTATGAGCGAGATTGAGATTAAGCAAATGCAGGAGAAAATCGATGCAGGCATTTTGCTTGCCCAAAAGCGTCTGATTGAAAAGACCAAGAAGGAGGACGGCGAACTGGTTGTCGTGCGCGATGGAAAGGTCGTGCGCATTAAGGCCCGCGATCTGAAATAGGAGGCTTGGGTCAGTTGTCCGAATGAATAATTCCCGGCATCCGAAAATGCCGGGGATTCATTATTTCTCTATGGGATCGTCTATGTATTCAACGCATCGGCTTAAATTATTCTAAAATTAGAATTTTAAAAATAAATAAATTATTGTATATTGGGGAACTTTTTCGTCAATAAAGGTTAAAATATGTGTCCTCGAGTAATGGTTGCATAAAAGGATATTTAGAATGTCATCATGATATACTGAATATAATATGATAGCTGAAAGGCGGTGTTAAATGGAGATTTATTATTATAAAATAGTGTGCGCTATAGTCTATTAGTGTTTTTCTAAAATAATTATTATGTCACAACAAATTATTTCTAAATCAGCTATTGATAGGGCAGGGAATATTCTTGCCAAGGAAAAATTTAAGACATATGAAGAGTGGGTGGCTGCAGATAAGATTTTTGACGATTTTAGGCAAGCACATTTGCAGCCGTTAACATCTACAACTATTGCTATTCAGAACTGGTTTAGGGCAGATAACGCTACATATATTATAGTTCAAAGATTAAAACGAAAACCTCAAATTTTAAAAAAATTGAGAAGGTTGAATACTCGTTTGACTCAGCTCCAAGATATTGGCGGTTTGAGAATAGTTGTTGATCAAAATAGTGATGTAGACCGACTTATTGAATATATTACAAACAAATTAAAACAACAAACATCTATTGGTGTAAAAAGAATTGTGGATTATCGACAAAAGGGAAGGGATGATTCTGGATATAGAGCTGCTCACATTATAATGGAAAGAGATGGAGTGTCATTGGAACTCCAGATTCGAAGTCGTATACAACATTATTGGGCTGAATTGATAGAACGAACTTCTGTTATATATGGCAATGTTATAAAAGAGCTTGAAGGAGATAAGATTGTTATCGATTATTTTAAAGAGCTTTCAAATTTGTTTTATTTGATAGAAACAGGTCAGCATCCAGATTCAAATCAAAGAATAGATATTGAACGTAGAAGAATAGAAGCTGAGTCTATTATTAATGAATCTGATACAAGGAATATTCTGTCTGGATATGTAAATGAGGGTCTTGTTAAAACATTAGTTGACAAAGAAAGGCGAATCGGAGAATCGAATTTTAATAACTGGGTGTTTATTTTTAATTGGAATCAAGGAATATTCGTAGATTGGACAATTGTAGGTCTTAATCCGGATGAAGCCATTAAGAGCTATGTTGAATATGAGAATAATTACCCCGCCGATAAAGGATTTGAGGTTGTTTTAGTTGGAACGTCCTCTGTTGCTAATGTACGAGAAACTCATAGTCATTACTTTGGACTTGCTCAAAGAACAAATATCTTGGAAACATTAAATGAGTCTATTGTTGGGTTTTCCAATCAAATGGATATTGATGTGGGCGCGCGCCAAATCTTACAGACTATGGAACGTCGGCGTTATTGGGAAAGTAAAAGTATTTCGATAGATACTCTTAAGAATCATTACTGCCAAGATGTTCTTACTTTTGAGCAATCGTTAAACACATTGATTGAAAAAGAATTAGTTCAAAAAGTGTCTAATAAGGTTGTGTCTTTAAATATAAAGAAAAAGGCGGAAATTAGTTCCTATTTATAGGACTAAATCGTGTAATGCGTGGAACACAGGTGGAACACGCGAAATCGCAATAACTCTCGATAATGGCAAACTGCAACTCTTTGAATGTGTGTGAAATCCGCTGGAATATAGTTCGTTAAATTTATTGGAAAAAGTAAAATTTAATTCTGGGGGGCGTGTGGTCGCTGGTTCGAATCCAGTCACCCCGACTGATGAAAAGGCTTGGTAATCTGATGATTGCCGAGCCTTTTTCTTTTGCGTATTCTGAACGGAAATAGTGCGGTTGACGCGCTGGTTGACGAGAAAAGTCAACCGAGAAGTCAACCAAAATCCAATGAAAACAACTGTTTCGGTTGTATGTTACCATCACAAAATTCTGACGAACGGAGAATCACCCATCATGCTCCGTATCTGTAAAGGCGGCAAACGGACGATGAAAAGTTTGGGTATCTCCGTACACGCCCGCTATTGGGACTTTGCCGCAAATCAGCCCAAGAGAAATTGCCCCAATCGGAATTACATTCAGCAGGTCATTCTGCGTGCCGTCGGCGAGTGCAATGCGCTTGTGCTGTCGAAAGAGGCTATGCAGGAGGAGTTCACGCCCCGCACGCTCGTCCATGAATCCAAAGAGGAGATACGGGCGCAGAGTGTCGAGGAGTTCTATGTAAAGTTGATTGCAGACCTCAAAGCACAAGGGGCGGTAGGAACGGCCTATGCCTATCAAAATTCCTATGGCGTGTTGCGCAGTTTCAACAAGGGGCGTGCATTGACTTATACGTTCGGTACGATTGACGCCGTGTTTTTGGAAAAGTTCGAGGTTTGGATGCGGGCGAGAGGAAATAAAGACACCACATTGAGTTTTCAGATGCGGACGTTGCGGGCCGTGTTCAACCGAGCAATTAAGGCAAAAGCGGTCGCCAAAGAGAAAAACCCGTTCGGGGAGGACTACAAAGTGAGCAAGTTCGACACGCGAACCCCCAAACGGGCATTGAGCAAAGAGGAGATAATGAAGATTGTCAATGCGGATTGTTCTGCTGAAAGCGATTTGTACCGTTTGGCACACGATATATTTGTATTCTCCTATTTGTGCGGAGGTATTGCCTTTGTGGATGTGGCGAATCTTACACCTGCCAATATTGTGGACGGGCGATTGTCCTATAAGCGTCAGAAAACACACGGAGCAATCAATATCCCTTTGTCCGAGCGTGCCGTGCAAATTGTTGGACGCTATGACGATTATTGCGAACGTGCAGGGTATCTGTTTCCGATACTCGATGAACGGTTGCATATAACTCCCATTCAGAAAAGGAACAGGGTGCATAAGGTCTGCCACCAAGTAAATTTGGAGTTGCGAAAATTGGCTCAAAATCTGAAAATATCGGCCGAGGTTACAACCTATGTCGCAAGGCACTCATTCGCCACCGTGTTGAAGAAATCGGGTGTGAATATCGGTATTATATCGGAAGCGTTGGGCCACCATAGTTTGAAAACTACACAGATTTATTTGGGAGCGTTCGAGAACAGCCAAATCGACGCAGCGATGCAGAATTTGCTATGAAAGAGATTGAGGGGGCTATCCATTGCTGGATAGTCCCCTCTGAAAGATATGAATTGAAAGAATTGTCGTGTCCCGTTACTCTCGGTCGAAGGTTACGATCGGCAAGGAGAACATGGCGATATATGCCCCGTAGACCTCCTCTACCCCAAGTTTGATAACTGCCTGCACATTGTAATAGCCGTCGAAGACGATGTGCTGGGCGACACAGTCGGGATTCAGCCCGAGCCTTGAACAGTAGGCGTCGAAGCCTTCGACCTTGCGCAGACGGTCAGCTGTCCATACAAGGTGTCGCAGGCACAGCGTCGGGTCGGCATAGAGGTCTTCGGCATACCCCATGATGGCCTCGGCTTTCTCCTCATTCGACCACGTTGTGGTCGGAGCAGGCTTGGTTCTGCTGGCAAGCCACATTACATTCCAGAATGTGTGCTGCCAATCTTTGGTGTCCCCATCGACAACTTCCAGTTTGAGTTCCTCGGTTTCCACCACCTCGTCTTTGTCGTTGAGCTTGTCGATGGTAACGGTTGCAATGTTCGAGATTTCGCTCTCGGGGGCGCTCATCGTGCCAGCACCTTGTGCGGCATCCAGAGTGTTGATTTTTTCTTTATTCATAATATTAAAATTTACCCTGAATGCTGCGAATTTCATACCAATGTGATTTTCAGATATTTATGTGATTTTATCAGACGAGAATATTAAAACCACATATTATTCCTTCACCCACGAAATAGGTATTGAAGACATTCCATAGGTCTTTTTGCAGTTTTGGAGCATATCATATATGTTTTTATACGACAAGTCTTGTTTTGACACAATGTCAGAGCAGGCTGTCAGGTAATCACTAATGAATTGGCACAACTCCTGCGGGACAGCAGGTCTGATGCGGAGATGGTCTCGGAGGAACAAGAGGGTGTTGTATCCGAGAAAGCTGGCAAAGGTCGGCCGACGCTTGGGAGGATTGGCTTCGCTTGGTCTGGAATGACGGGGAGGATTCCCTAAAATATCATAATGATTGCGGTATTCTCTTTCGACCATTCGCATGAACCAGTTACTGGTGTTCGGAATCTGGACGCTCGACATTCCGCCGTAAGAGAGCAAATATTTTTTGGATGGGTCGAGACCCTCTCTCTGCGTCTGCTGCAAAAACTCATATACCCGTAATACTTCCTGCCGTTCTGCTCCGTCTGGTAAAGCGAAGACATCCTCATCCGTATATGGATGAAAGACCGAACTCATCAACGGAGCGAGCAGGAGTGTATGAAAGATTAAATCATGCTTTGCTAAAAAATCATATTGTTCTTGTAATGCCTCCACATTTTTGTAATACGGGAGGTCAAATACAATTCCGAAATCATCGGGGAACATATCCAGATTTTGGTACATCCAGAATTTCGGAAGGAGATTCACCCGATTGTCGTCGTCCAAATTGCAAGTCGATTCGACATACCGTTGGATATACCAATAAGAAAATCCATAGAACCGTTCAAGATAAGGACAAGTTTTTTTAATGATACAAACGGGAACAGAGATAACAGCCATAGTTTTGGAATTTGAGGATAAACAAAGATAGGAAAATTCGCCTGAAATTCCTTTGAACAACCAGCCCTTAAACTTGTACTTATTAAAGATTTTTATTATATTTGTAATGACAAATCCGAGAATAGGGAAAATTCTTCTGCTTCCATAGAAAATAGGCTTACAAATGGATAAGGACGGCATTATTTGCTGTCCTTGTCTTTGCTTCCTATTTCCACATTTTTTGAGTACGAAACGGATATTTCCTTTAATACTATCAATCCAGAATCAAAAATTATGGAAGATTGCAGATAACGAGATAGTAGGTATTGCTCAAACCAGTCCTATGCAAACTGCTCAAAAGTGTCCTATATATACACTACCTACTTATACATAACCTAATAAGCCTTTCAGACCATGTACTACCATATCAAAGACCATAAATGCTTCGACAATCGCAAGCAGGCCAAAGACCATTACGGAATTGCCTGTTTTCGGAAATTGTTGCATCTAAAAGAAATCATATTTACGAACAATCAAAATTCCATTGCCAACGATGAATTATACCGTAATCCCCAAATCAATCGTGAACTTTCAGACGGGAAACAGTAAACCCGTCGATATTTACGTGTGAGCGATCATTAAATGTTGCTCCAATCACAAGACGAACATATCCCATATAACAGAGGAAAAACTATCCTTACTGACGGGATTGGATGAAAGAACTATCCGCCGTGTTATCAAACGCTTAAAAGATGCAGGTTATATGACCGTGCAGACTACCGTTAAAGAAGATGCAGACAGAGGTTTTATAAAGCGAAATTCATACAAGATAAAGCCAGCAAACAAAGACTATTTCTTCCTCGATAATAGTTTCTTTAAGAGGAACTATCCCGCCAAGATTGCAGGGTTTCTGCTCTTATTAAAGGCAATATGTCTTAATAATACGGATACCGTCCAATGAAGCAACAGCCAGATTGCAAAGAGTATCGGATTATCCCGCAATACCATTACTGCATTATTAAATGAATGTCAGCAATTAGGGCTTATAAAGCGAATTGCAAAGGGCTATGAACTGACAGCAGGCTGTTTTATCAATTCAGCGGTCAGAAAGACCGATGCTGGGATTTATAAGGAGATATACGAGTTCTGCAAATCAAAGGGCATAACACCGCCAAATTGGGATAAGCGGGCAATGTCCGTGTTACTTACAAAATACAACGCTATCGACGTACCGAGAACAGAGCCAATAAGCATAACCTACCAACTCGATAAACGATGCAAGAACCTGCCCGAAAAGGTATCGTTACCCTATTTTATAAAGGCTCTCGATATGCAGGAACAGTATAAAGCCGTTACGGAACGAGCCGAACAAGCAAAACAGTTTAAGGAGGAGTTCAAAGGTTTTGAGTTTTAGATATACTGCCCCCGTGCTTACGCACGAAGGCTTTTTGCATCTAATAAGAGAGTGTGATATATTTCGGGAATTTTCAATTTATATACCCGTTGAAAATTACGTCACCGATTTTTCTCTTTACATACGCGCCGTAGGCACTCACTCAATAAAAAGATTATTCCATTTTCTTTATTCAAGATAATATTTTAATTTTGTAGATATAAGAAACTGAATACTATGGAGAATAAAGAGTACAGGGCATGGTTTGAGAATACACGTAAGAGCAACCAAGAAACCATAGACCAGACTGAAGCTATTTTTGAGGGATTAATTCTGAAAATAGCATCTGGTGCGATGGCGATCTCATTTAGTTTCATTACAGCATTATCTACTAAAATTGAATACCGATTTTTATGGATTCTTGCTATCGGGTGGACTACTCTTGCCGTATGTATCATTCTAAATCTACTATCACACTTGAAGGCAAAAAGAAATTGCCAAACAAATATATCTGATATTGACAACTATTTATGGACAAATGGAAACACCGATAGTGAAGAAGACATATATAAGGAGATAAAGACAAGAAGTGCGGTTATAGATGATAAGAATAAGAAATTAGATAATTATTACAATCGGCTAACTGCATGGTTAGCGATTGGAGGTATTCTGTTTATTTTGGGGTTTGTTTTTGTCAATCTTGTTTTTGCTCAAAATGAACAATATATAATACAAAAAGAAACTAATACCCAAACCATTTCCTCCGCAGAGAAAATAATAGGTGCAGTAAAAATTATACAGAAAGACACATTGAATAGCTTTCAAATTCAACAATCAATAAATACAGACAATGGCAAATAAGATTTTAACAGAAGGGAAAACACCTCCTATCTCAACACCTGTATCTCCGCCCAAGCAATCCAAAATCCCACATGTGGGTATCTACACAAATGGCGTAACAGCGCAGACTGCACCTCCTCCATCTCCACCTAAAACTATTATAAAGAAATAAAAGGCGTATGATACGAATTGATAAATTAGATATTGCCCCTCCTAAACTTACAGGAACAAGTAAGCCCAAGAGAGTACAAGATGGGAAAACGACAAATACAGCAATCCCACCACCTCCTCCTAAACCTGTAAAAAAATAGTTAAGTATGATAATAAATGGGAGAATATGCGAATCAACGGAAAATGTTGAGATAAGAGGTTTAACATCGAAAGATGCACCGCCTCCCCCGCCTCCAACTGATCCAATAAAATAAGTCTGACTATGATAGATGATATCAAAATATATGATTCCAAAGATGAGGAGTTAACTAAAGGGTTAAATACACAATCTGCACCGCCCCCTCCGCCGCCAATAAAAACTAAATAACTCCGACTATGTCGGAGTTTTTGTCTATATACTCCACACGCACGCCTACTCCTTATCAAAGCCCCCTCCCTATTGTCAAATGTAAAACCGTTTTATATATGAAAACACTTGACAGAAAGGCGGCAGAGATTTTCCGCGCATTGTTGACTCTGCAAACAACCAAAATCGACAACTCGGACGGTACTTATATGCCCGTCTACATTGAACTCATCGGCCGTATCGACAAGTACGACTTTTTCTCGCTGGCTCATTACGGACAACAGAACGGAGATGTCATGCGCGACCCCGAAATGCTCTTTGCCCTGCACAAAGAAACACAGCAATTCATCCCGTACTACTATCGCAACGATTATTGCGGTATAGAGCAGAACAGCGTCAGATGGTCGGAAGATGGCGTCTTTCTGAACCGTCGCATGCAAGCAGAACACACCACATTCGCTAATTAATGGCTCCGTAACATAGCCGCACAACAAGGAATCCTATGACAGCACAGCGATTAGTGGAAAACTGCGTACTGACGAATCAAACCGCAGTCGTGGATGAAATGCTGAACAAGCACCTGCTTCCCGAAGAATATATCTATCCGTTCTTGGGTGATGTTATGGAATGGTGGTTGATTGACAGCTGGCTGGCAGAACGTCTGAAACGTGAGGGAGAGGTTATCATTGAGGAATACGGTTGCTGTTGGTGGGGCAGGTTAGCGAGCGGACAGGCAATCTACATGGACAGCGTTATACAAGAGATAGCCGCAGGATAACGCGCGGAACACTCTATATACGCTGTCGGTCGGTTGGCTGATTATCGGTTACTTGTAATCCTTACGGCTATTACCAAACCGTCAAAACAGATTTTAAGTCGGCATATTCTCGATAATTGTGGGTTGGAATGATTTGCAACTCCCGATTAGAGGGAATATGTCGGCTTATTCTTTATAACAGAATATCCCAAGCAATGAAAAACTTTTTAGAATATCAATCTTGATTTTCTGAAAGTTTAGACCGAAATTTGAATCTGCAACAACACCGCATAGGTAAGATGTTTTGCATTTTCCATGAATATCGTTACTTTTGTGGTAACATATTGAATACACGGAAAGTGTAGCTTGTTCTCGCTAAACGAACGTAGGAAATTCGATTAAGAGAAGAGAATAGGCAAACATCTTGCCGCGTCATATCCATTCGTGGATATAGGCGTGGTGTTGTTGCTTATTTATTCTCAAGGTTTCCTACGACCTGTTTAGCTAAATAAGTTTTCAGCACCACGCTTTCTGTTTTTCTTAAATCCAAAAATTAACCGTCGCGGTGGTGCGTAGCGACAACCTAAACTTTTAAGTTTATGAAAAAAATCTTATTGGCGGTTGCTATTGCAACTGCGGGATTAATGACAAGTTGCGCGGTTTCCGAGCATTTGACATCCAACCGCAATGTCATGCAGACCAACGTTGAATTGTCCAAAAACAATTTCCAAGTGATTGGAACTGCCCAAGGGTCCGCTACGGTTATCCGAGTTTTTGGTATAGGAGGGCTCTCCTTGAAAGCCATCCGAGCGAATGCCTATGCTGAAATGGTCAAAAATGCAAATCTGTCGGGCTCGCAGGCATTGATAAATGTAAATACCGAGGTCAAACAACGAGGTGTAGCCCCATTCTATTGGAAAACGGTTATTACTACTTGTGGACAAGTTATTGAGTTCATAAGCACCGAAGAGCAAGTATCGGAACATCATGCAGGAACAGCAAAGAGGTTTGCTCCGAGAACAGCCGAAACAACAATGGCAGAAGAAATAATTGTTGTGGACCCTATTGCAAAAATTAAATCCAATACGATATGTTATACTGCCGAAAAGGACAAACCCATTTCAGTCAATATAGCGAAACATCCGCAATTTATAAGTAATGAATATATTGACGGGCAAGGTATTTTTACATTTAAGAACAAGATAACGAGCATACCCGAAAAAGCATTCTTTGATTGTAGCAAACTTGACAGCATCATTATTCCAGAAAGTGTTACGGAAATTGGAAATTCCGTGTTCACAAGATGCCACTATCTGAAAATGGTGTATTGTCAATCGACTACACCCCCGACATTAGGAGAGAACGCATTTTCAAACATTTCCCGTGAAGCTAAAATTTGTGTTCCCAAAAATTCGGTAGCTTTATATAAATCAGCAAATGGATGGAAAGATTATGCTTCCAAGATTGTAGGATGTGATTTTAAATAATCCTTATCCTGAATCTATGAAACGTATCGTTGCATTGCTCCTGATATGGAGTATGTCCGCTAACATTTTATTTGCCGTACCTTTAAGACGGGGAACCTCTGTCATTGTACGTTTGAGCACCTCGGCAAACAGCAATCGTGATACTCCCATCAGGGCAGACGTGGTAAGCGATTTAACCATTGCGGGAGAGCCCGTTATTACCCGCGGAACTCCTGTCATTCTGTCGGTGAATAAAAGAAAGGCAAAGGGGCTCGGCAAACCTGGCTATTTACAAATCGGGTGTATTTCGACTACTGCCGTTGATGGTCAAATCATTTCATTGTCTGGTGGTATTGAGCAAGACGGAGAGAATCGGCAAGGAGCCGCCATTGGGTTAGGCGTCGGTTTAGGTCTTACATTTTTACCATTGGGAGGATTCTTCTTTTTGTGTCTGAAAGGTGAAAAAGTAGATATTCCTGCTGGTACGACAATATTCGGGGTGACCGTAACAGATAACTATGACATCGACATCTATTGATTGATAAGGGACAGATTTGAGCAAAACAACCTTTCGGCATAAATTAAAGATTTAAAATACTATGAAAAAATTATTTCTTATCGTAGCCGCTATATTTGTGGCAGTTTCTTTCTCGGCATGCTCCGATGATGATGACAACGGGCACGCTTCGGATAAGCCCGTATTGGTTAAACAGTATATTGTTACAGAGGTTGGAGAATATACAGAAACATACAACATTGAGTATGACAGCCAAAATCGCATAAGTCGTATTTATACGAAACGCAGTAGCAGCGAAAAAGAATATTCGTTTTCTTATGAAGGCAATATGCTGACTGAAACAGATACAGAAACAGATTATGATTATAACGACAATGGCGATCCGTATATCTATACCACAATCACAAAATGCGAACTGAATAAAGACGGTTATATTGAAAAAGCGATAGACACATACTATGATAATGGTGACTATACTCTTTTTTCTTACAAAGATGGTTATTTGCAGAGCATACAATCCAAAAATTCTTCACCTAAATGCGTATACAATTGGAATAACGGGAATCTGGCATCTTATGAAAATGGAGCGGAGGTTACAACCATTACTTACTCACAAGTTGTGGCAACTCCGACAAATTTGGACTTAAATTTTGTAGATGAATACTATGGGAGTTATAATTTTTGGGGCTTTTTGGGTAAAAAGAGTAAAAACTTACCCGAAAAATTAGTTATAAAATCCAAAGAGTCAGCTAACACCTTAACAATCACTTATCAATACGAACTCAACAGCAATAAAACAATCTCCAAAGTTTTGGTTTCCGAGGTTCAGACAGGCGACTATAACGAGAGCCGAAATTACAGCATTAAATTTGTCTATTGACCTGCTTTAATATTTTAGAGGACAGACTTGTGCAAAAGGGTTAATATATAGACCCTCTGCACAAGTTTGTCCTTTCTATTTACTTGCATAAGTCATAAATTTTTCGTATATTTACATCATAATCAAAGATTTAATAACAACATAAATTTTAGCTAAAATGTATAAAACCCCAAAAATTGATTGAGAAGCAAAGACCGAGACTGTCGATGATATTCAGTACTCCTATGTTGCCAAATCCGTAACTTACGCACGGGATTATAATGTCTGTCTGTTCGTAGGACGCAAAACAGCAGAACCTACACCATTGAAATTCACTTATTATTTAGAACTCGACATCGACCCTGAAAAGGATATGTCAATTTGATTCCGCAAACGAGGGCAGGACATAGCAGGATTCTCCTTTCGGTTAGACCCGCAAGATTGAAAAGCAGGGATTCTCGTGCTTCCATGGCCCAACCTTATAACATTTCCCAAGTCCAATCACACCCTCAATCTGTTTGAAACACATATCAAGAGCGATGCAGTCGTATTTGGCTACACATCATTAGAGGGCAAGCAGAAAGAGTTTCGTTTCCCGCTGACTGGATTCAACGAGAAATATTTAGAGCAGTTCATATAAAAGATATATCCTCGGCCATACGGTCGGGGATTTTTTATTTATAGAAATCAAAGCTACTGAAAATTGCTAAAAACAGACGAACGGCGAGAGGGGAAAATTTTTCGCCGATTTTCTGTTAGCAGAGCAAGGACAGACTTTGATAGTTGCAAGGTTGGTCCGTTCCAATTCACTAATTGTTTAACCATGATTGACTATCGAATCAACCAACAAGTCAACTGTATCTATTTTTGTCGCTGTAATTGATTGATAATTCGTTTATTATGGCGTTTTAGAGTACACGTCTGGGGGGCGTGTGGTCGCTGGTTCGAATCCAGTCACCCCGACTGATGGAAAGGCTTGGTAATCTGATGATTGCTGAGCCTTTTCGTTCGTTGGCGGTTGACTTTATTCGTGGCTTTTGACCCCGTTTTTACGTTGGTTTACACGGTCTGTGTAAACCGTGGTGTAAACCGCCAAAAGGCTATGGACGCCACTATTTCAGTTATTTGTTTCAAAAGCAAGACCCTCGCCAACGGGGAACATCCGCTCATGTTGCGCATTACGAAAGACCGCAAACGGACGATGAAGAGTTTAGGCGTGTCGGTGCATCCGTCTAACTGGGATTTCGACCGCAACGAGCCTAAACCCAAGTGTCCCGACCGCAAGTACATCCAGCAAATCATTCTGAAAGTCAAATCCGAGTATCAAACCAGGTTATTGGAGAAAGCCGCCCGCGATGAAGACTATACGGCTGAAACGCTCGTAAAGGAATAATTCCGTGGCCGGCATTTCGCGTCCTGAAAAAGAGTTGAATACGTTTAAAGAGGTTGTTTTGTCCTCGGGAGAGAGGAAGGATGTCGGGGTGATCGTTGCGGAGGACGATCTGAAGTTTTGCAATTGAATCGGTGTTCCCGGCAGTTCTGAAACAAGTTTAATGCGGCCTTCGGGGCATATTTTTCTGCACTGTTTTGCTGCATTTCGACCGGCAAATACGGTAAAACGAATGTTTTATCGTCCGTTTGGGCGTATGTATTGCTCGCTTGTGGATTAAATGTTTGATTAATAAGTGTTTGTTGTTCGAGCTGTTTTGGGGGATTGAAAAGATTGGAGTAAAATATTTGGTTATTAACGCAATAATCCATACTTTTGTGTAGTGAAAAACGCCTCTGTTTTTTTTGAGGTGTATCTTTTTACAAGGGGTTTCGGTGTCGTCCCTGGGTCAGGGACAGTCGCATCAGGTGTCGGATTACAAGTGGCCAGCCCCCGATTGCCTCGCTGAAAAAACCGTTTTCACAAGCCGGTTTTTGCCTGCGGGGGATTGTAAAGTATGCCCTTTAGCAAGCTATATGTTCGACAAGAGTGACGAAGAGCACTGGTATGCACTGAAAGTCTTTTACAACCGGGTGTTCGATGTCGAAAGGCTTCTCGCACAGGACGGTGTAAAAACCTACATTCCTTTACGTTCCACAGAAACAACCGTCGGCGGCAGGACGATTCGCCGACGCGAACCGGCCGTTTCATCGCTGATGTTCGTCCGGCAGGCGGAACGTGCGGTGCTCGAACTGATGCAGCGGGCGAAGGCTACCAGTCCGCTGATGGTATATTTCGATCGGGAGACCAAAAAACCGGCCGTCATTCCCGATCCCGAGATGGAGGCCTTCATGCTGGTCACGTCGACCGACGATCCCGGGCTGGAATACCTCCCCGAAGCGCCGGCGGAACTCCGGCGGGGCGACCGGGTCCGCGTTACAGAGGGTGTTTTCAAAGGGGCCGAAGGCTATATTCGGCGTGTCAAGGGCAACCGGCGGCTGATCGTCTCGATCGAGGGTGTCGTAGCCGTGGCGACAACCTATATTCCCGGCTGTTTCCTGGAAAAAAATCACGACGGACTAAACCGTTTCACCCGATTGGGACTGCCTGAAATCCGGGATTTATCGTTTCCCGTTCTATTCGCAGGCCGTATTTCGATAGTTTTCATTTTTGCGTCATTATAATCGGCTTACCGCTGTTCCGGCAGGGGTAGTTGCCGCGGGTTCTCTTATGTTCCGGCTGTCCTGCTGCAAAGGATGCCGATAACTTTTCACGCCTCCGTATGCTTCAAGTTATCATGTCCCGTTTTGGGATTGAAAAATACCTATCGTCACGGTATTTTTCGTCGTGGCTGATCTTGACGATCGACACGGTCGTGTCTGTAGTTTCGACCTTGATCGCCTACCTGTTGGTTCGCGGATTGTTCACGAATCCGGTTTTCACGGTATGGTACGGTTTCTGGCTGTTGGCCGGTTCGTGCGTTTTGAGCGTTTTTTCGTTCATCGTTTTCCGAACGTTCCGCAGCGTCATCCGTCATACGACGCTTCGGGAAATCTGGAAACTGGGCGGTGCGGTTCTCTTCAAGGACTTGCTGATGTTCTTCTACGTACTGTTCCTTCCCCAAAAAACGTCTCCGCCTTATGCCGCCCTTTCCATGGGTTTCCTGCTGGACGTGCTGGTCACGCTCTTCCTTCTGCTGGCCCTTCGTCTTTGCATGATCGTCGTCTACGATCTGATCAAGCTGAAGCAGTCCCGCCGCGCGAACAGCCGTCAGGTTCTGGTCTACGGCACGGGGGACAAGTCGGTGTCTCTGGTCACGCGTCTTCAAAACTCGCCGCATTACCGCGTCGTCGGTTTTCTGACCTACGGGAAGTCCCTGCGCAAGCATACGATCGCGGAGTGCCCGGTCTACTATTTCGAGAATCAGCACAGCGTCGAATACCTGCGGGACCGAGTCGATGTCGACGCGATCCTTTTCGCCACCAATGACGATGCGCAGCAGGAGCAGGAGCGTCTGATCAGATACTGTACGGAGCAGGGGGTCAAAATTCTGATCGCCCCACCGATCGACGAGGTCATCGACGGGAAGATTATGAAGCAGTCGATCCGGGAGATCAAGATCGAAGACCTGTTAGGCCGTCCCGAGATCCGCATTTCGATGGATGAGATCATCGCCAACTTCCGCGGCAGGACGATCCTGGTTACGGGGGCGGCAGGTTCCATCGGCTCGGAGCTTTGCCGTCAGCTGGCGACGTTCGGGGTGAAGGAGCTTATCCTTTTCGACAACGGGGAGACCCCGATGCACAACCTTCGCCTGGAACTGGAGGAGCGCTATCCGGCATTGAAATTCATCCCTGTCATCGGCGACGTCCGGATTCCCGCCCGTCTGGACTTCGTGTTCCGGACGTACCATCCGCAGGTGGTGTTCCACGCTGCGGCTTACAAACACGTCCCGCTGATGGAGGAGAACCCATGCGAGGCGGTTCTGGTAAACGTCGCGGGAACGCGCAACGTCGCTGACAAGTGCATCGAATACGATGTTGAGAAGATGGTTATGATCTCGACGGACAAGGCCGTGAACCCGACGAACGTGATGGGTTGCACGAAGCGCCTTGCGGAGATCTATGTGCAGTCGCTGGGTCTGTCGATCGAGCAGGGCCGCACGCCGGGGAAGACGCGTTTCGTCACCACGCGCTTCGGGAATGTGCTGGGCTCGAACGGTTCGGTCATTCCCCGCTTCAGGGACCAGATCTCCAAGGGCGGTCCGGTGACTGTCACGCATCCGGACATTACGCGCTTCTTTATGACGATCCCCGAGGCGTGCCGTCTGGTCATGGAGGCCGCCACGATGTCGACGGGCAATCAGATCTTCGTCTTCGACATGGGCGAATCGGTTAAGATCGCGCACCTGGCGCGGCGGATGATCTCCCTGGCGGGCTTCGAGCCGGAGAAGGACATCAGGATCGAATACACGGGTCTGCGTCCGGGCGAGAAACTGTACGAGGAGGTTCTGTCGAACAAGGAGAACACGCTTCCGACGACGCACGACCGGATACGTATCGCCAAGGTTCGGGAGTATGACTACGGGGAGGCCTGCGGCGTTGCCGAAGAGCTGGAGACGCTGTCCCGAAAGGTGGAGATTCCCGACATGATACGGCTTATGAAGCGGACGGTTCCCGAGTTCAAGTCGAAAAACTCGAGGTTCGAGGTATATGACAAATAATCTTCAAGTGCCACGATATGGCCATTGATCAGCCAGAAGTAAGTATTGCGCTGGATTATATGTAACAATCCGTTTGTATTTAAGCAACGCTTGTTTTTAGATTGTTATTCTTTTGATTATTTAGTTTCTTGATTAGTTGCACACTTCTAACGGCGTGCTGCTACTATCTTAATCAGGCATCAAAGATATTCTTCCTGGTATTGACCATATTTTCTACGCAACAGTATTGAGGCATTATGTTTATTATCCACTGTTTGTATGAATTACGCTCCCCGATGCCCTTTTCTGCAATAGCACCATTTTCAATTCCAAATATTTAAGAAAATTTAACCATATACTTCTATTGTTATTTCTACTGTACAGGTAATCTGATTAAATCGCTTGTAAAGAGCTTTTCGTGGTGTCGTTCAATACGGCCATCAGAACCAAATTAATCCGCGAGAATATGAGAAATTTTGAAGACCTCCAAATTGCTGTAGCCGGTACCGGTTATGTCGGTTTGAGTATTGCAACTCTTTTGGCACAACACCACAAAGTGACTGCTGTTGATATTATTCCTGAAAAGGTGGAGAAGATTAACAATCGTATCTCGCCGATACAGGACGAGTATATTGAAAAATACTTCGCAGAAAAGGAACTCAACCTTACTGCAACCCTTGATGGAGCATCCGCTTATAAAGATGCAGATTTTGTAGTTATTGCTGCACCTACCAACTATGACCCTGTAAAGAACTTCTTCGATACACACCATATTGAGGATGTGATTGACCTCGTTCTTTCTGTTAATCCAAAGGCGACAATGGTAATCAAGTCAACGATTCCTGTTGGCTATTGCCGTTCACTCTATGTGAAATATGCTCAAAAGTTTGCACAGATGGAACCTCTTGCAGATGGCAAACGTCGTGAGTTCCGTTTGCTGTTCTCTCCTGAATTCCTTCGAGAGAGTAAGGCACTCGAAGACAATCTCTGGCCTTCACGTATCATCGTTGGTTATCCAAAGATGATGTCAGAGGAATGGGAGGAAGAGAATGAGGCAATCCGCAAGATTCAAGGCAATCACATGGAAGAGTCTGCCGAGATATTCGCAAAGCTTCTTCAGGAAAGTGCCATCAAAGAGAATATCGACACTCTTTTCATGGGATTGAAGGAGGCCGAAGCTGTAAAACTCTTTGCCAACACCTATCTTGCTCTGCGTGTCAGCTATTTCAACGAGCTCGATACCTATGCAGAAGTGAAGGGACTTGATTCAGCTGCCATCATCCAGGGCATCGGTCTCGATCCTCGGATCGGTACTCACTATAACAATCCATCGTTCGGCTATGGTGGTTACTGTCTGCCGAAGGACACAAAGCAGTTGCTCGCCAATTATGCAGACGTGCCACAGAACATGATAACTGCTATTGTAGAGAGTAATCGTACCCGTAAGGGTTATATCGCAGATGCAGTACTTCGCAAAGCCGGTTGGTACGATTATAGCACAAATAATCAGTATGATGGCAAAAAAGAGCCTGTTACTATTGGAGTATATCGTTTGACGATGAAATTACACTCCGATAACTTTCGTAAAAGTGCCATTCAAGGCATTATGAAGCGTATCAAAGCAAAAGGTGCTAATGTGGTAATCTATGAGCCAACACTTGCTGATGGTGAAAACTTTTTCGGGTCACTGGTAGTGAACAACCTTGCTAAATTCAAGGCTCTGTCTAATGTAATTATTGCAAATCGTTTTGATGATTACTTGAGTGATGTGGAGGAGAAAGTTTATACACGTGATATATTTCGTCGCGATTAATTGCATGATTTGATAATAATAATCCATAGTGTATTTGAGAAGTGCATGTGCTTAAGTAATTGGTATTTATATTGTTGTGTTTAACGGTCAACTGTGTGGAATTGATTGGCATAATTTTATAGAGCGATCTAATTCTGAATTCCTTAAAAATTTCGTATAGTCTCATCGGATCATGAAGTAGTCGCAGAGTTGCGAGAATGGTTCCGATACATTTTCGGCAATGGCGATATTTGGATGCTGCTGGCAATAATCGTATTGATTGCGTTGCGTAGGTATTTTCCCCAATAATATGGCTACTCTTGAATAGATTTAACTATGCGTCGGCACTCAAATACCCTTGGTCTCCCGGTAAGATACGATGATTGTAAAGTTCTTTGACATTTTGATAAATAATGCAACATCGTGAATCGCTTCCTTGTAAACAGGGAAGTGCGAATTATGGCTGATCCCTATCATTTCTAACACATGCTATGTACGAGCAAACGTCTATTCCAAGGTTCTGTCAAGCACTTGTGAAGCATATTTGTATAGACACAATATTCTGTGATGGAGTTGTAAGCCCACGTTAATCTGAACTTTCAAACTATCGGTCAGCCTTCGAAATAGCTGACATCCTGAGTCAAGGATTTCAGCCGGTGAGAATAACGTTTTATGGATTCATGCTAACTGCACGATGGTTAATTAATAACAATAAAAAGTTAATATGAGCATCTTTACAGGTAAGACCCTTATGATTACCGGAGGGACAGGTTCATTCGGTAATGCAGTATTGAATCGTTTCTTGAAGACTGATATTGCAGAAATCCGTATTTTCTCTCGTGATGAGAAGAAACAGGATGATATGCGTCATGAATATCAGATAAAGTATCCTGATGTTGCGCACAAAATCAAGTTCTTTATCGGTGATGTACGAAGTCTTCAGTCATGTCGAAATGCTATGCCTGGTGTTGACTATATTTTTCATGCAGCAGCCTTAAAGCAAGTTCCTTCCTGTGAGTTTTTCCCAATGGAAGCCGTAAAGACTAATGTAATTGGCACAGACAATGTCCTTACTGCTGCTATTGAGGCAAAGGTTGGTGCAGTAATCTGTCTTTCAACGGATAAAGCAGCGTATCCAATTAATGCGATGGGTATCACCAAAGCCATTGAGGAGAAAATCGCAGTAGCAAAGAGCCGTTATTCCGGCGACACCAAGATCTGCTGTACTCGCTATGGCAACGTAATGTGCTCACGTGGTTCTGTTATTCCACTTTGGATCGAACAGATCCGCAACGGCAACCCGATTACACTGACCGAACCTAAAATGACCCGCTTCATCATGTCGCTCGAAGAAGCCGTTGATCTCGTCCTCTTCGCCTTCGAACATGGCCAGAACGGAGATATACTTGTTCAGAAGGCGCCTGCTTGTACTATTCAGACTCAAGCAGAGGCTGTATGCGAACTTTTCGGTGGTAAGAAGGAAAATATCAAGGTTATCGGTATTCGTCATGGTGAGAAACTGTACGAGACTCTCCTGACTAACGAAGAGTGTGCCAAGGCAGAGGATATGGGAGATTTCTATCGTGTGCCAGCCGACAATCGCTCTCTTAATTATGACAAGTTCTTTACAGAGGGCGATAATAAACGTTGTGAACTTAAAGAGTTCAACTCTGATAACACTCGTCGCCTGAACCTTACGGAAACTAAAGTTAAGATTGCCGCTCTTGAGTATGTTCAGAACGAATTGAACGGTATTTTTAATCTTGCTAAATAGAATAAATGAAGGTTTTGGTTACAGGGGCAAAAGGTTTTGTCGGTAAAAATCTTTGCTCTCAACTCAATAACATCAGGGAAGGCAAGGCTCGCTGGTACGAAGGTGTACAGGTAGATGAAGTCTTCGAGTATGACCTTGGTAATACCCAGGAAGAACTTGACCGCTTTTGTGCTGAAGCTGATTTTGTTTTCAACCTTGCCGGTATCAACCGTCCACAGAATCAGGAAGAGTTCATGCAAGGCAATTTCGGTTTTGCCGGCGTCCTGCTTGACACACTGAAGGCACATAAAAACAGCTGTCCCGTGATGCTCTCTAGCTCTGCCCAAGCTTCCCTCACTGGTCGTTTTGGCAATTCTGAATATGGTTGTAGCAAGAAAGCTGGTGAAGACCTCTTTCTCCAGTACGGACGGGAAATAGGGGCCAAAATGCTCATCTACCGCTTCCCAAACCTTTTCGGTAAGTGGTGTCGTCCTAATTATAATAGTGCCATTGCTACCTTCTGTAACAATATTGCCAATGATCTCCCAATTCAGGTTAACGACCGCAGTGTAGAGATGGAAGTCCTTTACATTGATGATCTGGTAGATGAAATGCTTGGAGCCCTCATCGGCAAGGAACATCGTTGTGAGTTCGAAGGTCTCAACGTTGTTCCAACTGCTGGAGGAAAATATTGCTTTTGTCCCGTTACCCACAGAACCACTCTCGGAGAGATTGTGGACATCATCAATAAATGCGCTGTTTCTGTAAATCCACCAAAGAGTAAGGTGCAGACCGCAATGGCTGTGCCTCAAGGCAGCCTCGAATACAAGCTTATGACTACCTACCTCAGCTACCTGCCTCGGCACAAAGTTATCCACGACCTCAAAATGAACGTTGATCAGCGTGGTTCATTTACTGAACTTATTCATACGCTCAATAATGGTCAGGTTTCCATCAACATCAGCAAGCCTGGTATTACAAAGGGAGAACATTGGCACAACAGCAAGTGGGAAACTTTTATCGTAGTGGCCGGACATGGTCTTATTCAACTTCGTGAGGAGGGTACCAACGAGATCTGGAATTATGAAGTAAGCGGCGAGAAGATTCAGGCCGTCCACATGCTTCCAGGCTATACTCACAACATCATTAACTTAAGTGAAACCGAAGACTTGGTGACAGTAATGTATTGCAATGAGGTATTCAACCCCAATCGAGCAGATACCTATTTTGATCCAGTCGAAAAGGAATAAACTATGGCTGTTAAAACTCCCAAATTTGATTATAGCGACGTTAAGTGGCAGAAAAACGGTAAGTTGAAACTGATCATTATTGTCGGCACTCGCCCTGAAATTATCCGTCTTGCTGCTGTCATCAACAAGTGTCGCAAGTATTTTGATGTTATCCTCGCTCACACAGGCCAAAACTATGATTACAACCTGAATGGAGTGTTCTTCAAGGATCTCAAATTGAAGGATCCTGAGGTTTATATGGATGCAGTAGGAGATGATCTTGGTGCTACCTGCGGTAATATCATCAACTGCTCATACAAACTTTTTGTTCAGACAAAACCTGAAGGTGTCCTTGTTCTTGGTGATACTAACTCTTGTTTGAGCGTGATTGGGGCTAAACGTCTTCATATTCCTATTTTCCATATGGAGGCAGGTAACCGTTGTAAGGACGAATGTCTTCCAGAGGAAACAAACCGCCGTATCGTTGATATCATTTCTGACGTTAATATGGCTTATTCAGAGCATGCACGTCGTTATCTTGCGGAATGTGGACTTCCTCGTGAGCGTACATACGTGACCGGTTCTCCTATGGCAGAAGTGCTTCGCGGGAATCTTGTAGAAATTGAGGCATCAGATATACACCAGCGTCTTGGATTGGAGAAAGGCAAATACATTCTCCTCTCTGCTCATCGTGAGGAGAATATTGATACAGAGAAGAATTTCACCTCTCTTTTCACCGCTATTAATAAGATGGCAGAAAAGTATGATATGCCAATTCTCTACAGTTGCCATCCACGGTCGCGCAATCGTCTGGCTGCATCTGGATTCCAACTCGATCCACGCGTGCAGATTCAGCAGCCTCTTGGGTTTAATGATTATAATTGCTTGCAAATGAATGCTTTCTGCGTGGTGTCCGATTCGGGTACACTTCCCGAGGAAAGTTCTTTCTATGCTTCGATTGGTAAGCCAATTTCTGCTGTCTGTATTCGTACATCAACAGAGCGCCCGGAAGCTCTCGATAAAGCGTGCTTTATTTTGAGCGGTATCGATACCAAGGGACTTCTTCAGTCTATTGACCTTGCTGTCCAAATGACTGCAAATGGCAACCATGGTATTCCGGTACCTGACTATGTCGATGATGTATCCAGCAAGGTTGTCAAGATCATTCAGAGCTACGTTGGTGTAGTAAATAAGATGGTATGGCGTAAGGATGTGTTATAACTACATTGGCAGGCATATAATCGTGCACGTGAGAAATAGAAAGGGATAATATATGAAAAAAATAATGTTAGTCTTCGGAACGAGACCAGAGGCAATCAAGATGTGTCCGTTGGTGAAGGAGTTTCAGAAGCGTTCAGAGGAGTTTGAGACTATCGTATGCGTAACCGGCCAGCATCGTGAAATGCTTGATCAGGTGCTCAAAATCTTTGAGGTTACTCCAAACATCGACCTCAACATCATGAAACAGGGCCAGGATCTTACCGATGTGACAGCACACGTGCTCACAGGGCTTCGTGATGTGTTCAAGGAGTGTCGTCCTGATATAGTGCTCGTACATGGTGATACCACTACTTCAACCGCAGGTGCTCTTGCTGCATTCTATGCCCAGATTCCCGTAGGTCACGTAGAGGCAGGTCTCCGCACTCACAACATATACAGTCCTTGGCCAGAGGAAATGAACCGTCAGATTACCGGTCGTATCGCTACCTACAATTTCTCACCGACACCACTCTCCGAGAAGAATCTTCTTGACGAAAAGGCTCATGGCAATATCTACGTAACGGGCAACACGGTTGTTGATGCCCTCCATATGGTAGTTGACAAGCTCAAGACCGATGAGACTCTTGCTAAAGAGCAGGATAACGTACTTGCACAAGCTGGTTACGATGTTGCAAGACTTTCAAACGGAAAGAAACTTGTCCTTATCACAGGCCATCGTCGTGAAAACTTCGGCGACGGCTTCATTCGTATGGTGACCGCCATGAAGGACCTTTCAGAAAAGTATTCTGAGGTTGATTTCGTTTACCCAATGCACCTCAATCCAAATGTGCGCAAACCAATTCACGAGGTGTTTGGTGAAGACCTCACCCGTCCAAACTTCTTCTTTATCGAACCTCTTCAGTATCTCGAGTTCGTTCACCTCATGAGCATGGCTACTATTGTCCTTACCGACTCTGGTGGAATTCAGGAGGAGGCGCCAGGTCTTGGCAAGCCAGTTCTTGTGATGCGCGATACCACCGAGCGCCCTGAAGCTCTTGCGTCTGGTACTGTACATCTTGTAGGTACCGATTATGATAAAATCATGAATGAGGTCAGTATACTCCTCGACGATGCAGCCGCATATGAGAAGATGAGCAAGGCTGTAAATCCTTATGGTGATGGTCAGGCATGCCGCCGAATTGCAGACGTTCTTGCCGACAAAGAGACAGATCGTTATGGCGTGAAATAATCAACAAGATAATTAAAATAATACTTAATAATATGATTAATGTAATTGGATTGGGGTACATTGGGCTTCCGACTGCCCTTATGATGGCTTCTCACGGAGTGGAAGTTATCGGGACTGACTATAATAAGCAGCTTGTTGACACCCTTAACGCAGGTCACACGACCTTCAAGGAGGACGGCCTCGACGAACTCTTTCAAAATGCCCTCAAAGCAGGTATCAAGTTCACCACCGAGTACCAGAAGACAGATATGTACATTGTCTCTGTTCCAACTCCATACGACAAGTTCTCAAAGAAAGTTGACGCTTGCTATGTAGTAACAGCTGTTAAGGAAGTGATGAAAGTTTGTCTTAAAGGTGCAACCGTAGTTATAGAATCAACCGTTAGCCCTGGTACTATCGACAAATTCGTGCGTCCTATCATCGAGGAGAATGGCTTCGTGATTGGCGAAGACATCAACCTTGTGCATGCACCTGAACGCATCATCCCTGGCAATATGGTTTACGAGTTGATCCATAACAATCGTACCGTAGGTGCTGACTCTCGTGAGATTGGCAAGAAAGTGAAGTCTTACTATGCCAGTTTCTGCCAAGGCGATATCGTAGTTACCGATATTCGTACAGCTGAGATGACTAAAGTCGTTGAAAATACCTTCCGTGCTGTCAATATCGCCTTCGCCAACGAGCTTGCACGCATCTGCCGTCACGACGCCATGGACGTATACGAGATTATCCGTATCTGCAATATGCACCCACGTGTCAATATCCTCCAGCCAGGTCCAGGTGTAGGTGGTCACTGCATCTCTGTTGATCCTTGGTTCCTCGTAGGCGACTATCCTCAGCTCGCAAAGGTAATCGATGAGTCAATGAAGACCAACGATTCGCAGCCTGCTTTCGTTCTCAACCGCATCTATGAAATCATGGAGGAGAACAACATCACCGACAACCGCAAGGTAGGTCTCTATGGCCTTACCTACAAGGAAAATGTCGACGATTATCGCGAGTCACCAGCTCTCCAGATGCTCGAGGCTCAAGAGCGTCACCTTGCGCGGCCTCTTTGCTGCTACGATCCGTTCCTCGAGGAGCACAAGATTGCCGAGAACCAATACAACAACTTCGATGAGTTCCTGAACGATATGGATATGATAATTGTATTGATTAAGCACCAGCACATTCTCGACAACGAAGAGCGCCTGAAAGGCAAGGTCATTCTCGACTGTTGCAATATGCTGCATAAGATTGAGAAGATATACCACATTTGATGATAAGTGCAAATATATGATTATAAGAAATTTGCATGAAATGAGGGGGCGATAGTTCTCCCCGTCTATAATGCTGAAGAATATATTACGGATTGCCTGGATTCCATTCTCGCGCAAACTTATCCATACTGGAAAGCATATTGCATCAATGATGGATCGAAAGATAATACAGCATCCATTCTTGATGACTATGCAAAGAAGGATGCGAGAATCAGAGTCTTTCATACACCCAATGCAGGAGCGGCAAGTGCAAGAAACTTTGCTTTGAACAAAATAGAAGATGAAGAATGGATTTCATTCATAGACGCAGATGACTACATCGGACCTTCTATGTATGAATCCATTTTCAAAGCAATCGGAAATGAGCATATCGACTATGTGAGATTGTTCAGTCGTCGTACACCGCAAAGATATAATCCACAAGCCGTCAATTCTGATGAAAGCAAGAATGTTAATTATAAGATAGTCACAAGAGAAGAATATTTTGTCAATGAGAGTGTAGGAGGTTATACTCACAGCCTTTTCGTCAAAAAGGGTATTGTAGATGACCATCAGGTTTCGTTCCCTGAAAAGATGGTAATGTTAGAGGATCAGGCATTTTCAATAGCGTGTGCGACCCATGCAAAGAAGATTCTGATACTCGATCAGCCGAGAAATTATTTCTATTATTCTGGTAACGAATCTTCGATAACAAGAACGTCAAAAGATACAAGTGACGACATCATTCGATGTATAAATATTGTGTACAAAGCTTTCTTGGCAACAGGTTCAACGGCGATCATCAATGATTATTTCTACAGCAAGTACTTACCGGTTAAACTGGATTCTTTATACAGCAAGCGGCTTCATTACAGGCATATAAAGCTAACAGAGAGGCTCTTGCCAGAGATAAAATTACGTATCGGAAGACTCTCGTTTAAGACAAAAATAAAGTACATTATTGTCAAAATATTCAGATTGATATAAACATAATAGAATGCAGAAAGATAAGACCCGACTTAACTCAATAAGGGTGACGACTGCCGGAATTTCGGGGGGGGGAAATTCGCATAGAATCAGTTATTTAGATGTTGTGAAAGGTGCGCTGATAATCTTGCTCGTGTTTGCACATTTCAGGTCGGCACTCAATAGAACTGATTTTAAGAATGATTATTTCGAATATGTGTATGGATGGAATTCTATTTTCACGTGTTTCTACATGCCGGCATTTTTCTTAATTTCCGGCTATTGCTCGAACTTCAGGAAAGACCCCAAGACATTTCTTAAATCCTTACTTAAAAGTTTAGTCCTTCCGCTTTTTGCACTATCATTGGTGAATGACACTATGTATGCTTTGATGGTGACTCATCAAGACATTTCCACAACTTTATTGAAAACAATAAAGAGTGGTGGTACACTATGGTTCATTCAGGCTCTTGTCATTGCTAAAGTAATTTGCTACAGTATTCAAAAGGTCACTGATGCTCTAATTATTATGCTTATCGCTACATTCGTCTTATTGATAGCAGGAGTGGCTTTGAACCAATTCAATCTCGGAAGCAATCCGTTCTATTATCAACACGGATTGGTAGCATCTTTCTTCGTAGCTCTTGGCCTCTTTCTCAAAGAAAATCAGTCGATCTACGAGAAAGCATTGAAGTATTGTTTGTATTCATATCCTTTGTTGGCATTGATCAACTTCTGGCGCAGCCCAAATATCACGGCCTCTCTATCGGTTTCACTCAAGACCATACCTCTCTTCTTAATACTTTCAGTCTGCGGAACTTTGTTCCTCATAGTAATATGTAAGAAGATAAAAAAGTGCAGTTTCCTTGAATTTTGGGGCCAAAACAGTCTGGTGGTATATGCACTTCACTTTGCTCCTCTGGTATACTTTTTCAAATTGTTTTACGCTTGGATACAGCCAATAAGCATACTATCCTTCGTCGGCGCTTTGTTATTGCTGTTAACAACCGAATACATGTTATGCTGCCTTCTAATGAAATTATTCCAGTATAAACCATTCAAGTGGTTGTTAGGGCGTTATTAAAAAAGAAAATGAGATGAATTCAATCAAGAAAGTTATCAAAGTATTAATTCCTTTCTACTCATCATTCGTTAAATCTGCAAGTTCAGGAGTGCATAATCAGTCCTATTGGAATTATATAAGGTTCAGGTTAATAGGTAGTTGTGGTAGAGGGGGGGGTATTATCCAGTTCATCCGACATGTACGATTGCAAATGCAAGAAAGGTCTATGTGGGTTGTAACGCATCAATAGCACGGCCGGGATGCTATATACAAGGAGCAGGAACAGTTCATTTCGGAGATTATGTGCAGTTAGCGCCAAATGTAGGAATCTTGAGTGCTAATCATGATTTGTATGATCAGAGGAAATATAATGCAGCTCCGATAGTGATAGGGGATTACTCATGGATAGGCATGAATAGCATTGTTACAGCAGGTGTTGTTTTGGGACCAAGGACAATCGTGGCAGCGGGAGCTGTAGTAACCAAAAGTTTTCCTGATGGCTTTTGCATATTGGCAGGAGTGCCTGCCAAAGTCGTCAAGTATCTCGACAAGGAGTGTTTTCAACCTTGGCATTTAGAAAATGAATATTACGGATATATTCCGAAGGAGAAATTCGAATCCGTAAGAACGAAGTATTTAGATATATAGAATGTCGCTCGGGCAAACATCAAATTCCAAACAAGCCGCTTGGGTGGCTATTGGCAGTTTCTTTTCATTCATTGTAAGTATCATCAGTTCTATGATCCTGAGTCGATTTTTCGACAAAGGAGACTACGGAACCTACAAACAGGTGATGTATGTGTATAGCACTCTGCTTGCAGTATTTACACTTGGTCTGCCTAAAGCATATGCATACTTTCTGCCAAAATACGCGACAAACTATTCAAGGGATATCATATCCAAGGTAACGAAGATCTTTTTTATTCTTGGAGCAGCATTCTCTCTATTTCTCCTGTGTTGTGCAGGCCCGATAGCATCCGTAATGAACAATCCGGATCTGAGGTCGGCATTGATCGTGTTTTCTCCAACACCATTTCTTCTGTTGCCTACAATGGGACTGGATGCTATTTACGCATCTTTTCGCAAGACTAAGTATTTGGCATATTACACGATAGCTACCAGAATTCTGACTATTATATGCATTGTTTTTCCGGTGGTTATTTTCTCAGGAAACTATATATGCGCTATTATTGGATTTGATATTGCTTCTCTGATAACGTTCTTCCTCGCTCTCTATTTGAAATCTTGGCCAGTAAAAGATGTAGAGCATCAAAAGAGTTCATTGACATATAAGGAGATATTCAAGTTTGCACTCCCGCTTTTATACGCATCCTTATGGGGCGTGATCATATCGTCGGCAACCCAGCTTTTTATTAGTAGATATTTCGGTAACGAGACTTTTGCAGAGTTTTCGAATGGATTCATGGAGCTACCATTGGTAGGAATGATATTGGGCTCTATATCCGCCGTTCTCCTCCCGGTTTTCTCTGGAATGGACAAAGGAAATGGAATGAGCAATGAGACTCTGGTTGTTTGGAACTCAGCTCTCTTGAAGTCCGCAAAACTCATTTTTCCGATGCTGATTTTTAGCGTCTTCTTCGCTGAACCGATTATGACCTGTATGTACGGAGATATATGCTCAATCATCAATATACTTTGTCATTAAGAATTTGAGCGGACTATTTTATATTATTCCATTTTATCCGATCATTCTTGCTATTGGTAAGACTAACTCTTATGCCAATGCGCACATGATAGCAGCATTTATGATTGTAATAGCAGAATACGTCGTATGTAAAACTTTTGATTCTGCGGTTTATGTTGCGATAACTTCAGAGTTGTGCAATCTGTTTAAAATCTGGCTCTTGCTGCGTGTTATTGCAAACTATGCACACATGAAGATTACAGAGCTGTTGCCACCAAAGCCGATGACGATACTAATTATGATTTCGGCTTTAGCGTCATTACCACCATTTCTTCTTTTAGACTTTCTAAACATGAATAAGTTCATTGTGTTGTTTGTCTGCTTGGGATTTTTTTTGGTAGATTACTATGTGCTTTGTTGGATTTGCAAAGTTACTTATCGAGATATTGCAGGTGGGTTCTTAAAGAACAAATCAAGACTAAATGCAGTTGTGAAAATTTTACCATAAAAATCATACTTAATTGATGGTAGGCAATAATAATAGAGGAGAAAAATTCATATTGTTCCTCATAAATCCATTCATTTCAGCAATAACATCGATAAAAGATATTAGAGATGGAGTATCACACTGGTTCTTATATTTATGGTTTTTAGTGTTTGGTGTCGCTTTCTGTGCAGTAAGTGAGGCTGCGGATTCTTTTAGATATGTAGAAGATTTTTTAGTAGAATATAGCTATACCTGGTCTCAATATGTATTAGAGATCAATGAGTATTTCGCGTTTGAGTCGAATATCAAGGATATTTATACGTTGACGGTGAATTTCCTTGTTGGACGATTCTCCGATAATTACCATTGGACCTACCTAATATATGCAGCAGTCTTCGGTTTCTTTTACATCAAGTCGCTGAAGATATTCTTACGCCATAATAAGGTAAGTAATAACATAGTATTCTATGTATTGCTTTTCATGTTCTGTTATAGTAATCCTATATACAATATCAATGGAGTGCGTTTCTGGACGGCAGCCTGGATAGGTGTATATGTTGCGCTCAATTTTTTTGTCGAAAAAGATTATAAGAAGATTGTACTTCTGTTGCTGATGCCATTAATTCATGGGGCTTCAGTCGTCTGGGTGGTAATTATGGCAATTGCATTATTGTTGAGCTGATTCCAGAGTGTGACAATAGTACTTTTTATTGCTTCGTCCTTTGTATCTGCAGTTTCCTATTTGAATGTATTAAACGACTATTCTTTTCTATTGCCACAATTCATGCAAAATCAGATATGGTCGTATACAGAGTCAGAGATGGCGTTGGAGCGAATGAGTGGTGTGAGTGAATATGGGGCTGCTTATGCAGACTTCTTGATTGCATTGCCCGGATATTTTCATATACTATTGTCTTTTTTACTTATTATCAATCGCAGGAAGATAAACCGGAATCCACATGCGGGTCATCTATTGACTATCATGCTTGCATTGGCAGCTATAACCAACTTCCTTTCTGGAATTCCATCGATGGGGAGATTTCAATATTTTGTAATTCCATTCTTGGTTATTGTTTGGGCGCAGAACTATGAAATCTTAAAGAAATATGATAAATACTTCTATGTAGTTCCGTTCATTTATGCTTACTCTCTTCTTTATTGGTATCGACGAATGAGCGCTATTACCGAACTTTATCTATACGCATTTCCAGCTCCATTAACAGTAATAAAATATCTTTTCTTATGAAGATCTTGATTATATCAAATCATGCATATCCCGCACAGGGGCCTCGAGCGTTTCGCACGACTGAACTCTCTGAACAACTTGTGAAGATGGGGCATGAAGTGATTCTCTATACGGTTCACGGCAAATATGACTATACCCAATATGTCAAAGATACGGGAGTAATCAGACGCGACATAAATCCGAAATTTGCGACAGCCGCTAATGATGAGACAAAGAGATACAATCACTTTGATAAGTTTATGTTCCACTTTTTCCATCGTTTATTAATGTGGCCTCAATGCGAATTCCATTTTTCAGTAGGGAAGATTATCAAAGAAAATCCGAATATGGATATGCTGATTACCATTGCATATCCACACTCAATTCATTCCGGGGCTGCCCGTGCCAAAAAACTCTATCCAGAAATTTTCCCAAAGACCTGGATTTGCGATTGCGGAGACCCGTTTATGCTCAATCCGTTTATCAAAGCACCAAAATTCATGAAGCGTTTTGAGGATATGTGGTGCTCAATGTGTGATTATATTGCAGTACCTACCAAGGAGAGTTATAAGGGCTACTACGAGCGGTATTGGGGTAAGATCCGAGTGATCCCTCAAGGTTTTGATTTCTCAAAGACTCCAATTGCGGAGTACAAAAAGAATGTTGTTCCTTCCTTTCTCTTTATGGGGTCTATATATCCTGGTGTTCGCGATCCTCATTCATTTATGGACTATCTCCTAAAGTTTAATAAGCCTTATAAATTTATTATGATGATGCGCACTCCTCTTGAAGAAAAGTATGTAAAGGAGTCTAACGGTCAGATAGAGTACATCACAGGCAAAGGTCGCGAGGACGTGGTATGGGAGTGTAGTAAGGCAGACTTTCTGATCAACGTCACAAATCCATCGATGGTCCAAACTCCAAGTAAGTTAATTGATTATGGCATAGCAGGCCGCCCTGTGCTGGATGTGACGAATGATTTCTCTGACGCTTCTGCTTTCTTGAAGTTCTATGAAGGAGATTATTCGGGCGAGCGTAAGGTTGACTTCTTGGATAACTATCGAATCGAGAATGTTGCTCGTCTGTTTGTTGAATTAGCTAAAAACTTATTATGAAAATATACGGAAAATCCATTCGGTTGAGCCAATTATTCTTTTTGACTATCTATTATGGCTTTGCTCAGTATTTACCTAATTCCTATTGCGCTTTTCGACCACTTGGAATGGCAAGCAACTGGATTAGAGTTTATTGTGTAAAACGTATCTTTAAGAAGTGCGGACATATTAGAACTATTAACAGAAAGGTTCATTTTGCATCGGGCCGTAATATTGAAATAGGCGATGAGTCTGGTATTGGAGCAAATACTTCGATCCCGGGTAATACCATAATTGGCAATCATGTAATACTAAGCAGAAACTGTTTCATACTCGATAAGAATCATATTTTTGAGAGAACGGATATTCCACTTAATGACCAAGGATGCTATCCTCCCAAACAAACTGTTATTGAAGATGATTGTTGGATAGGTATGAACACTCTAATGACTCCAGGTCGCCACATATCCAAAGGGACCATTATTGGAATGGGATCAATCCTGACAAAGGATTTTCCACCCTATTCAGTCGTTGGTGGAAATCCTGCAAAACTAATAAAAAGTAGAAAATAGGTGAAAATACTATTAGCGACCTCATCCGTAACACCTAATGCGGGCATTCCTTCCTTCAATAGAGAGCTTTGTAGCCTTTTGAATGTGGAGAATGAGATGCATTTATTGGTCGATGAAAATATTGAGTCGTATAGAGGATATGCAAAGATATATTCTATAACCGGAATCAATATCTATAATTTTGAAGATGCGTCTGAACTTCTGAACAAATTGCAGGTTGAGAACTATGATGTGATAATCAATAGTAATTCACATATCATGTCGTTGTTAGCGGCATTTGTAGATGATAAGACACGTTTGATTACAGTATCTCATTCATTGGGTACGATGGATTGCGATAATGCAGCCTTCAATAACGAGTATATTGACAATATTATAGCATTGTCCAGCAGTTGTAAGGATTACATCAGCCATCGCTTCGGTATAAAGAATAACGACAAAATCAAGGTAGTGTTCAATTCTGTTGCAGATAATCCTGAAGCAGAGGCTATGAAAAAGTCCAAGATGGCAGCTGACAAAGTAAAGATTGTTTTTGCCGGAGGGTCTGCAGCAAGCAAATCTCCAGACCTTGTGGTTCCTATTGTACATAAGTTGTGTAAAACAAACTTGTCTTTCGAGTTCTATTGGTTAGGTATTACGACTCCTCCGCTTAAGAAATTCCAACCGTTTGATGATATTCGCCAGGTATTGCCAGAAGATGAAAGAGTGATAGTAACTGGTCTTATCCCTCAACAGAAAGCAGCGGAAATCATAGCCTCATGTAATGTATTCCTTGCTCCTTCTCGAAGAGAAGGTTTTCCAATGGCTTTGTTGGAGGCAATGAGAATAGGTTGTATTCCAGTAGTGTCAGACTTCAAAATTGCAAATCAGGAGATTATTCGAAACGGAATAAATGGCTACGTTATCCCTCACAAGGATGTAAAGGCATTTGTTGATCGGCTTTCTGATATTGTTAAGAATCATGAGAACTATAAGAGAGTATATGAGGAGTCCTATAAAACTTTTATTGAGGAGTTGAGTTTCCCCGTTTGGAGAAAGCGTATTCACTCTGTTATAATTGAGAATTCTGCAACTCATAAGCAAAGGACGGCAATAACAAAGTCTGCATTTAGAAAGGTCGTGTGGCGTTTCAAAATGCTCGATAAATGCAATCTCATCGAAAATCACATGAAAGAAGTTTTGCCTTGTGCAATCAAATTCTACATGTATTATACCAAACTAAATTAATATGCCAGTAGTTGAAGATAAAGGCAATTGGAGAAGCCAGTTGAATTCTAAATTAGCGAACATTATCGCTAATGTGTTGGGACAGCGCGTGAATTACACTATCCGTTATTATCGTCACCGTGGACATCTGCCTAATTTCAAGCATCCTAAAGATCTGTCGGAGAGAATTCTTTCATCAATGCTCTCGAAGGATTTCTTGAAGTATGCGGATTATGCAGATAAAGTGAAGGTGCGTGAGTATGTGAAGGCGAAGGGGCTTGAAGGGATTCTCCTGAAGCAGTTTGGTGCTTGGGAGAATGCCAGTCAGATTCCTTTTGACCAACTGCCTAACCGCTTCATCCTAAAAGCAAATAACGGTAGTGGTGGACACTATATTTGTACTGATAAGTCAAAGATAGATATTCTTACTGTCGTCAAGAATATGGATGCAACTCTTCTGGAAGTCTCACATCTTCGTAATACAGAGCCTCATTATTGCGCCATTAAGCCGATGATTCTAGCAGAGGAACTGATGGGTGATGGTGCTACTCTTCCTACTGACTATAAGTTCCACTGCATCAAAGGCAAGGTGGCAGATGTATTCGTGGTATGCGGGCGTGAGTCCGGAGCTAAATATTGCACATTGGACACTAACTGGCAACAACTCCCTTACACCAAGCCTGAATTTATGCCAGCAAGCATGCCGCCAAAACCTGAACACTTGATCGAGATGGTAACCCTTGCAGAAACACTCTCCAGCGACTTCGAATTTGTCAGAGTAGATCTCTACGATTTCGATGGAAAGATTTATTTCGGTGAGCTGACATTCAGCCCGTGGGGTGGCATCATGAATTCATACTCGAACGAGGGGGTAGAAATCCTCGGGCGTAAGTTTGACGAATAATCTTCAGTATGAAGTTTATTTTTTGTGGCGATTTCGTAAGCCAAGATCCTAAAAGCATACAGGTTGACCTGCGACTACAGAATTTGTTTAAAGATGCAGATTATGTGGCAGTCAATTTTGAAGCCCCTGTGAGAGGTGTGGGAAAGCCGATATGCAAAAGTGGGCCTTCGTTGACTCAATCAGAAGACTCTCCAGCATTCATTGAAAATCTTGGCGTCAATATTATCATGCTGGCGAACAATCACATGATGGATCAAGATCAGGAAGGATGTGAGGCGTCTATTAAGGCATTCAAGGGTGAAACACGTATCATTGGTGCAGGCTGTTTTGATGACGCATACCGTCTGCATGTTATAGAGAAAGATGGTGTTAATGTTGGCCTCTTATGCTTGGTTCACAAGGAGTTTGGTGCTTTAGGGCTCGATGCAACGTCATTGGATTACGGTACTGCATGGATCAATCATCCTATGGTAAATAAGACCATCCTGAATGCAAAGAAGGTGTGTGATGTTTTGGTTGTGCTTCCTCATGCAGGTGTGGAAGATATGGTCGTTCCTCTTCCAGAGTGGAGAGCTCGCTACAGGGAGTTTGTCGACATGGGAGCCGACGCAGTTATCGCATCTCATCCACATACTCCACAAGGATGGGAAGAGTACAAGGGGAAAATGATCTACTACAGCCTTGGCAACTTTTTCTTCCAACTCTTCTCTAGTCAGCATGGAGCAAATTGGTATAAGGGTTTGGTAGTTGAGATGAACATCGATGAGAACAAGAATCTTTCCTTCGATGTGCATAATACAAAATTCTCAAAATTTAGTCTTGAACATGATGAAAGTATGGAATGTAAGAAGTACAATGACTACTTGTGCGAACTCTTGAGCAATGAAGACAAGTATTGGGATTATTTGAATAGGGACCTCAAAGCTCTTTGGCCAGAATATAAACTCTACCTGCTCAGAGGTTTGGCAGCGATTGCTCCAACTACCAACATACACGTTCTTTCTCATGCAGCCTATGGTTTGCTGAAAGGTCCGGATATCCCGATGATGCTCAATAATTTTCAATGCGAAAGCCATCGGTGGGCAATTGAGAGGATGTTAAGAATGCAGTAACATCAAATATAGATTTCTAATAGCATAAGTGGATGCGACACATTGCAATTCGATGCTGTCTGCCAAAGCCGAAATAGAAATGTAATTATATGGCAAAGAAAATTGCGATGCTCTTCCCTTATGCACCATCATATAGGGAAGCGATATATAAGTTGATGGACAAAGAACTGGATGTGGATTGGTTCTTCTGTGGTAATGCGAAGCGTAATCTGAAGTTGTTCGATTACTCTTTGCTCAAGCATTGTGACCTATCCATGGAAGAGACGAAAGTTCTAGGCACAGTCGTGTACTATAAAGGAATCAAGAAGCTAAACCTTCAGCGGTATGACGCTATTATTTGCCCAGGAGTTATTCGAAGTTTATCTGAGTGGTGGCTCCTTCAGAGAATGGGAAAGGGTATGAATTATTCCAAGATTTATCTATGGACTCATGGATGGTATGGCAAGGAATCTCGTTTTCAAAAGATCGTCAAAAAATTTTTCTTCAAAAAGGTGGATGGTTTCTTCTTATATGGAAACTATGCCAAAAGTGAAATGATTAAGAATGGCTTCGATGCTAGAAAACTTCATGTTATTAGGAACTCGCTTGATTACGATAAGCAGTTGGAACTTCGCAATAGCATAGTTGAGTCTAATATTTACAAAGAGCATTTCAAGAATGACTTTCCAACAGTCGTCTTCATTGGCCGTTTAACTTCCGTCAAGAAACTTGATCAGATTGTAAAGGCCGTAGGCATTCTCAAGCAAAAGGGCGAGAACTATAATATCGCTTTTGTTGGGGATGGTGAAATGCGTCAATTATTGGAAGCAGAAGTTGCTAAATATCAACTTCGGGATAATACGTGGTTCTACGGTGCATGCTTCGATGAGAAAACGAATGCCGAACTCATATATAATGCAGACCTTTGTGTAGCTCCTGGCAATATCGGACTTACAGCGATGCATGTGCTGATGTTCGGTTGTCCTGCTATTTCCCACAATAACTTTAAGCGGCAGATGCCTGAGTTTGAGTCAATCATTCCTGGGCAGACGGGTGACTTCTTTGAATATGACAACGTTGATGACCTTGCTCGTAGTATCTCGCGGTGGTTTGCTTTAAAAAGCGGGTGCCGTGAGGAGGTTCGTAAGACATGCTACAAGGAGATTGATGACTATTGGAATCCACACTATCAGTTGAATCTCATTAAAAAAGTGTTTGAGGGTAAATGAAATCAATGGATATTAAATACTTGATTTTTAATGATATGTCTCGATGTGATGGGGGCCTTCGCGCGCATCTTTCGTAACGTCTTTCTCGCAAGGAACTCCAGTCTAAAATTTATTTTTTGGTTCAGGTGCTGTAAGTCAAATAATCGCGTTATTCGCACATTTGCAAAGATTCAACGAGTTAGACTAACAAGAAAGTACGGTGTCCAGATTTCGGAAATGTGCACTATAGGACCGGGGTTGGAACTACCACATTGTTTACCGATAGTTGTTCACTATAACGCCAAAATCGGAAAAAACTGCACGTTGCATCAGTTTGTGACAATAGGTGGTAATGGCAGAGGAAAAGCCCCGATAATCGGAGATAATTGTTTTGTTGGTGCTGGGGCTGTAATTATTGGTGACATAAAGATTGGTAATAATGTAACAGTAGGAGCAAACGCTGTTGTGACGAAGGATGTGCCTGATAATGCAACTGTGGGAGGCGTACCTGCTAAGATTTTGCATTATAATTATCCTGGGATGTTTATAAAAAATCCAATTTAATGAAATTATTAAGACGTTTCATGGGGAAATGTTGTCATCTATTCCATATAAATGTTTCCAAAATCTTTGCTCCGCAAGGACGAGTACTGATGCTGCATTGGGTAGGGGACGAAATACAGGATGAAGAGACAGAACCCTATCGCATCTCTACTGAACAATGCAGACGATTCCTCGTGTGGCTGAAATCCAAGAATACAATCCGCCTGGAGAATTGGGAACGAGAGGAAGATTTTTATGCTCTTACCATAGACGATGTGCCTGAAAACTTCTATTACAATGCGTATCCTCTGCTGAAAGAAGCAAGTATTCCTTTCACCCTTTTTGTGAACGTATCGCTTTTGAATAAGGATGGTTTCATTACAAAGGAGCAACTCGTTGAAATGTCTAAATGTGAACTTTGCACAATAGGCTCTCACGGGGTTAGCCATGGAGAGTTTGCCTTGTTCAGTTGGAAACAGGCCTTGCGTGATCTGAAAGATTCCAAATGTGAACTGGAGCAGATAATTGGAAAGCCAGTTGAGATGTTTGCTTTTCCGTATGGTTCGTATTACGCTTGTGGTTATGCTAACAAGCACCTGGCGGGAGATGTGTATAAATATGCCTTTGGTACTGTGGCTTGTCCTATCACGAAGCCTTCGCTATTGAAGATATACTATTTGCCAAGGATTAATGTCGACATGGAATTCTTGAATTTATTATGATGAAAACAGTAAGTGTCATTATACCGTTTCATAGTCATATTGATTGGTTATATGAAGCCATAAAGCATATGTTTATCTCTAATTGCTTAACAATAAAACAGATGAAACATGCAACCTAAATTCTCTGTTGTAATGCCCGTATATAATGTTGAGAAATATCTTCGAAATTCAATTCAGTCAATTCTCAACCAAACCATATCAGATTATGAGTTGATATTAGTGGATGATGGTTCACCTGATAACTGCCCTAAAATTTGTGATGAGTATGCTGCTCAATATCCTCAGGTGCGAGTTGTCCATCAAAAGAATGTTGGTTTGTCAAGTGCCAGAAATGCAGGCTTTGCCATAGCAAAGGGTGAGTTTGTGTATTTTCCTGATAGTGATGATATTATTCACCCTGACACGTTGGACTATTTCAAAAGAGTAATAGAAACAGTACCCAATGTGAAGTATATCATTTCAGATTTTCAGGATGTAACAGAAGAAGAGGCATTCAAGGCTGCTGGATATGATCATGGTATCGAAATATATTCACGCTCTCAAATACAAGTATTGTTCCTAAAACGTCAGATTAGGATTTTAGCTCCTGGATCATTGCTGAATATCAATTGGTACAAAGATAACAATTTGACTTTTGAAAATAATCCATATGGAGAAGATCAATTATTCATTTGGAAAGCCCTTCTTCATGTAGATGAGGTTGTGCATATCAAAAAACCTTTGTACAACTACCTTCACCGCCCTGGTTCGATAATGACAGCATCCGGTGTACAGAAAATTATAAAAGCATATCCTTTCTTCCTAGACTTGCAAAATCTTTATCAGAGGTCAGAGAATGCTGCTCCTTTTGTGAAGAAATACTTGCTGCCGTTCTGGGTAAGAGGAATACTCCACTCATCTGCCAAAATTATTTCATACTCTGAATATAAATTGGTTCTTGTAACATTTGAAGCAAATAAGCATTGCACAACCCTAAAATCATATCCGTCAATTATTGTAAGAACTTTATCTCATTCTTATTTCTTAAGTAAAAGAATATTTTATTTGGTGAATAAATTCCTATAAAAGAACGATAGATAATCTTGCATCGGAAAAAAGGGCTGTAAAGAATATTTAATCTATAATATCTCTATTTTTTTCTGGTCGTTTGTTTTTTTAAGAAAAAGTAGGAGGAGTCTTGCTGCAATTAATTGTATGTTAACTCCAATTCTGCAATCATATCGGATAATTCAAGATCCATATAATACAAATGTCTCCTCATTTGTGGAAGAGACTATCTCCATTAAATCATCTTGCCGGCAACAGACTTTTAGCGTTGCTGGATGTATAGTATCATATCAATTCCAAGTACTTACGGATTTATCTCAACATTCTGCTACAAAATTCAATCGCCGATATTTCGGCCAGATTCTCTTCGATGGACTGATGGTAGTTGCCGTTGCATACAAAAATTGGTTAGGTAAATATCGCATAATCGCATAAAGTAAGGTATATGGGTAATAAGAAGAAAATACTGTTCGTGTGCCAGTATTTCTACCCTGAGATATTTCGTGGTAATGATGTCGCCTTTCATTGGGCAGAGGAGGGACATGATGTGCATGTAGTGACCGGCATTCCGAACTATCCGGATGGGGTATTCCATAAAGGGTATGGGATGTTTAAGAACAGAAATCAGGTGGTGAATGGAGTACGAGTGACACGTCTGCCTATCTTTCCTCGTGGCAACAATAAGATTATGCTGATTCTGAATTATTTCAGCTATTTCATAGTGGCTTGGGGATATGTGCTGTTTCTCGCTATCAGCCATAAGTACGATTTTGTGTTTGTGCAGCAGTTATCGCCAGTTATGATGTCAGCTCCTGGTGTTCTTTATAAGAAACTTCGTAAGGTGCCTCTCTATACTTGGGTGCTGGATTTGTGGCCGGAGAGTCTGGCTGCTGCAGGAGGTATCAACAATAGACATATTCTGGGATTCTTTAATCACTTTGTAAAGAGTGAATACAAGTGGAGTGATAAGATACTGACTAGTTCGAAGAGTTTTGATCTGAATATTCTGAAGTATGGGAATTACAAGGATAAGATTGTGTATTATCCTCAATGGTCAGATGGTAATGGTTCGAACATGGATTGCACGAATCTCGCGGATATTTTAAATGAGAAGGGGATTGATGAAGAAATGGTTTTTGATGAAAGAAACTTCAAGGTGATGTTTGCTGGTGCTGTAGGAGAAGCTCACGGAATGGAATGCAATCTACAAGCTGCATTGCTGACAAAAGAGCGCAAAGATATTAAATGGGTGATTGTGGGTGATGGACGCAGGATGTCTTGGGTACAGCAGTTTGTAAAGGAACATGGGCTTGAAGAGACGGTATTGACTTTGGGAAGGTATCCGTCTGAAACTATGCCTCTGTTTTTTAAAAAAGCAGATGTAATGTTGGTTTCGCTTACGGATTCGCCTCTATTCAATTTGTATGCTCCTGCAAAGATCAGTTCGTATATGGCTGCGGGTCGTCCTATCATTGCAAGTCTAAATGGTGAGGGCGCTGAAGTGGTGAAGGATGCTGAATGCGGATGGCATGTGGCACCTGGTGATGCACAATCGCTTGCTAAACTTGTAGTCCGGCTCTCCGAAACCGCCAAGGAGACGTTGGCTCAAAAGGGTGCCTCTGGTAGAGCCTTCTATGAAGAAAATTTTATGAAGGAGAAATGTTTGAGGAACCTTGATGAGATAGTAGGATGTTAAAACGATAATCATAAAATGTAATATTGTTTATGAATACTATTCTCATATACGGAATCATCTTCGTAATTCTTATTGCTTTAGAGTTGGTATACTTTAAGATTGCTGATACATTCAACATTATTGATAAGCCTAATGAGAGGTCGAGCCATTCGACGATTGTTCTGAGGGGTGGTGGAATTATTTTTCTTTTTAGTCTTTGGATATGGAGCGTATTTTTGAGCTTCCCATATATCTGGTTCCTTTTGGCTGTGACTCTCGTTGCCGGTGTTAGTTTCATAGATGATATCCGATCTCTGCCCGATTTTGTAAGACTAGTGGCTCAATTTATTGCCATGGCGATGATGTTTTATCAGTTGGACATTTTGCACTTGGATATGTGGCGGATAGTAATTTTGGCTCTTATCGTATGTGTGGGTGCGTCAAACGTGATTAACTTTATGGATGGCGTAAATGGTATAACGGGTGCCTATGCTATGGCATCTTTGATTCCACTCGCCTTGCTGAATAATACAATGGATTTTGTGGAACAGTCGTTGATTGTGACAGTAGTGTTGGCTGATATCGTATTCTGTTTCTTCAATTTTCGCCAAAAGGGAAAGGCAAAATGCTTTGCTGGTGATGTGGGTTCAATCGGGATTGCATATATACTTCTGTTTCTGATTGGTAATCTTGTACTCGCAACTGGAGATGTAACCTTCCTGATCTTCCTTCTCGTATATGGTGTGGATGGCTGCTTGACTATTGTGCATCGTATTCTGTTGCATGAAAATCTTGGTGAGGCGCATCGTAAGCATGTGTACCAACTTATGGCGAATGAGTTGAAGATAGGTCACGTTAAGGTTTCGAGTTTCTATGCGTTGCTGCAATTGGTGATTTCGCTTGGCTTTGTGTACTTGTGTCCTGATACGGTCGTAGCGCATTGGATTTATTTGATAAGCGCAATTATTGTGCTTGCATTGATATATGTGTTGTTTAAAAAGAAGTATTATCATTTGCATGAAGAATACCTTGCGTCTTTAAAAAATGGACAATAGAGATAAAACGCTTTCATCTTGCCCCATCAGTATGTAACTTCGGTTGTGTAATACTTGCAGGAACATGGCACACGGTTGAAGTAATAGAATCATCAGTAATTTATGAGACGAAAGTGGCTGCGAGACGCTTGATGAATTTATTGCAAAAAAGGATAACTCTGAAAATTCCGAAACATTGCCAATTATCTACCTATTGGAAATATTAAAAATAATTCGCATTTTTATATCACAGTATAGAGATGTCATAAAGTGTAAAACGATCGCTACAACCCCGTGACCTTAAAAATAAAGAACTGTTATAACATATTGATGCATAAAGGGCAAAAACATTTGGGTCCGATCCCTGTTTTGAGGGGGGGGGTAATCAATGAATTGTCGTCCGCTTTTCTTTTTTGTTGTGTGTCGCAAATGTACGTTGTGAGCTTAATTGTAAAAAAGTAGGTTACATTCAATGACGTGCTGTATATTCCTGAATGAGACTGATTCTGCGTAGTTTAGTAATATCGCTGTGCTCCCTCAATTTGGTTTTAATGTATCGTAGATATCCCTTCGAGCGCATTGTTCGTATTCGGGAAAAATGTCCACAGCCGCGGCTTGTTTCGTTTTAAGTTCAGATAGGCGTTTTGAGGCGTTTGTGGATGTAGGTGGTCTTACCGGTTTTGCTGTCGGTTGTACACTCCTTGAGGAAGTCCGTTCACTTTGCAGCCCATTTGTCGAGCATGCCACATTATGTAGTTGTTTCTGCGGCCTATGCACTTTTGCAGGTTGTGATCTCGTTCGGAGCCATCTATCTGCCAGTCAACGGATGGGTTTATTTCGGGATTGTAGTCGTATTGCTTTCCATTGCCTACGTGTTGTTCAAAATGAAATATTACTGTCTTCACGAAGCATATCTTCAAACGAAAAGGTAAAAATAGTAACGGCGGTGTATTGGCAGGTCCCGGAGTTCATGCTTTGGGACTTGTCCGTTATATGTAAACGCAAAAGCCGCAACCTAAAAAGGTTGCGGCTTTTGCGTTGGTTGTCCGTCGGCTACCGTCCTCCGGTGACGGGCTGCAGCAGGAAGTTGAATGAGTAGTCGCCGTAGGGCAGCAGGTATTCGGGGCGGGGGAGCCGTCCCCAGCTGTTGACGCAACCCAGTCCGGACTGGACGCTCTCGATATTGACGTGCGTGCGGCCGTCGGGCACGAGGTCGCCCGGGTGGCGGACATATTCCGGCGAGCCGTTGTCGAGCTGCGGGATGGCAAACGGGATGGCCGATGCCGAGAAGTGGCGGTCGGAGCAGATCTCCACGCCCAGGCCCGAGTCGTCGGTCAGCCGCCACCAGCGCAGTCCGCTGCGCGTTCCCGACTCCTGCGGGCTGACGTATTTCATATGGAACTGGTCGGCGACACGCTGGGCGTAGCGCCCCACGAAGGCGGCGCCGGAGCGGTCGGCGTAGTTCTCCATCGGGCCGCGGCCGTAATATTCCACGGCGTCGAACATGCCCGGGGTTTCGAAGGCCATGCCGAAGCGCATCAGGTCGGCGACGTCCTTGCGCGCGGGGTCGGCGGTCATCGTTTCGCTGACGCGGACCGAACCGTCGACAGCGATCGAATACGTCAGATTCAGTTTCGCACCGACGTTTGGGAGCGTGTAGTCTGCGACGGCTTTCACTTCGCTGTCGCCGGGCGTAAGGGCGAAGCCCGTGAGCTGCGGTTCGGCCTTGGCCCACATCCGGCTGTCGGGGTATTTCCCGGTCTGGCGCACGCCGAGGTCGTTGTCCGTGGCTGCGCGGTAGAAGTTGGGCCGCACGGGACCGGCCAGCAGCTCGACGTTGCGCAGGCGGTAGGAACGGATGAAGCCGCTCTTCGGATCGAACGCGACCGAGAATCCTTCGCCCGAAACGGTTTTGTCCGCCACGCGGAGCGTCCCGGCGGGAGCGGTCGCGGCGAAGCGTGCCGCGGGGTCGTCCCCGCGCAGCGTCAGCTGGTCGGCGGCGACTTCATAAAGTGCGTCGAGCAGTCCCTGCCGTTCGCGGAGCTGGTAACGCACCGTGAGCAGCAGTTCGCCGCCCAAGGCATAGACCTGTTCGGGTTTGTAGCTCAGCGTCACGGCGGCAGTGGTCTGCGGAGCCACGTCGAGACGCTCGACCGTGCCGCTCAACACGGGCTGTCCGTCGGAGGTGATCTCCCAGAGCAGGCGGTAGGGCGAAAGGTCTGTGAAAAAATTCTCGTTATAGACGTTCACGACGCCGTTTTTCAGGTCGCGGGGCGTGGTGTGGATCGGCCGGTGCTGGTGCTTCACCTCGTAGGCGTGGGGATGCCACGAGCGGTCGGAGGCCAGCACGCCGTTGCAGCAGAAGGTGCTGTCCGAAGCGTCCGTGTCGTTGTAGTCGCCGCCGTAACGGTAGGTCAGCCGGCCTTCGGGACTGCGCCAGGCAAGGGCCTGGTCGGCGAAGTCCCAGATGAATCCGCCCTGGTATTTGGGTTCGCGGCGGATCATATCCCAGTACTCCTTGAATCCGCCCATCGAGTTGCCCATGGCGTGGGCGTATTCGCACTGGATCAGCGGTTTGGCGGGATTCTCGGCGAGGTATTTCTCACACCGCTCGTAGTCCCAGTACATCGGGCAGATAATGTCCGTGTTGCGGCTGCCGGGCGAATAGACGGCCCGTTCGTGGTGAATCGGCCGCGAGGGGTCGTAAGCCTTGATCCAGTCGTAGCAGGCGTCGAAGTTCGGCCCGTCGCCCGCTTCGTTGCCCAGCGACCAGATGATGACCGACGGATGGTTGATGCTGCGCTGCACGTTGCGTTCGTTGCGCTCCAGATGCGCTTTGGCGTAGAGCGGATTCTTGGCCAGCGTCTTTTCGCCGTAACCCATGCCGTGCGACTCGATATTGGCCTCGGCCACGACGTAGAGTCCGTATTGGTCGCAGAGCGAGTACCAGCGGGCGTCGTCGGGGTAGTGGCACGTGCGCACGGCGTTGATGTTGTTCTCCTTCATGATGCGGATGTCCTCCAGCATGCGCCCCTCGGAGACGTAATAGCCGTAGTCGGGGTCCATCTCATGCCGGTTGGCGCCCTTGATCAGCACCGGCCGGCCGTTGACGAGCAGCTGCCCGCCCTCGATCTTCACGTCGCGGAATCCGATCCGGAGCGGAATGACCTCGATCACTTCGCCCGCCGGCGCGCGGAGCGTCGCCGTCAGTCCGTACAGCACGGGCGTCTCGGCGCTCCACAGGGCGACTTTCCCGGCGTCGAGCGTGCAGCGCTCCTCGTCTTTCGTGACGCGCAGCTGCTGCGACGCGACGCTGCGCCCTTGGGCGTCGGTGAGCGCCAGTTCGACGCTGCATCCCCGCGCCTGCCTGGGGAAGAAGGCTTTGACGGCTACCGTTCCCGCGGTGTAGTCGGCCGAAGGCGCGGCGTCGACCTGAATGTCCGTAATTTGCCGTTTGTCGCGCGCGTAGAGGTAGCAGTCGCGGCCCACGCCCGAAAGGCGGAAGAAGTCCTGATCTTCGAGGTATGTGCCGTCGCACCAGCGGAAGACCTGGAACGCGATGAGATTCCGGCCGGGTTTCACGTAGGGCGTCAGGTCGAACTCGGCCTCCAGCTTGCTGTCCTCGCTGTAACCCACATAGCGGCCGTTGACCCAGAGGTAGATGTTCGACGTCACCGAGCCGAAATGCGCGACGATCTGCCTGCCGGCCCATGCCGCGGGGATGTCGACCGTACGGCGGTAGGAACCCACGTGGTTCTGCTCGATGGGAACGTGCGGCGGATCGTTTTTGAACCAGCCCCGCCAGGCGTAACCGACGTTGAGGTAGACCGGATCGCCGTATCCGTTCAGCTCCCAGAGTCCCGGCACGGGCATGTCGTTCCAGCCTTTGTCGTTGTAGCCGACGCGGAAAAAGTCCGTCGGTCGCTGGTCGGCGTTGCGCACCCAGTTGAATTTCCAGTTTCCGTTCAGCGTGACGAACCGCTCCGAGAGGGTCTTGTCGCCCGCCTGTGCGGCTTCCGGCGACTCGTACGCGAACCAGGAGCCATGCATCGGCATCCGGTTCACGGCATTCACGCCGGCGTCCTGCCATTCGTTGCTCTGCGCGCCGGCCGTCAGCGCCGTCGCCGCGGCCAGCCAGCATAAGAGGATTTTCTTCATCGGTTATCTCTGTTTTTAAGGTTTAGGCATAGTCTGCCGAAGCGGTTTCCGCTGTGCCGGATGTCCGGCGCGGTCCGATCGGTTAAATTTCGGAAAAATGTCGGGAAACTCCAAATATGGCGGCTGAAAAAGACGACAGCCGTATTGTTCCGGTGCATTTTTGCCGGGTGACGGTTATTTCCAGTCATGTACCTGGTCCGTTCTCACGCCGCCGCCCGCAGGGCAGTCCTCCTATAAAAAAGCAAGGACGCAGGTACAACCCCTACAGTCGGCCCGTTACAGCCTTATGATGGTAGTTGCCCTTACGCCCAAGCCTGTCCCCCACCCGAACGGGCAGGGACAAGGCTCAAGTTTCAGACAAATATTACACCATCATAAAAACTGCCGTATTTCTACAACAGGTAACGGTTTACTGTAGGTATAAAGGTTTGTCTTAACCTTTGTTTCTATTTTCTATTGCGAAGATAGTCAAATAATCCGACTAACCAAAAAATCCGGCCCCCTTTCGGAGGCCGGACCCACTATAAATAACTATGACAAAAACTTTCGTTTATGCGTTGGCGGTCGCCAGCGGCGAAGCCTGCGTGTAGGTGCGGGCGGCCAGCTCCTTGTCGAGCATGTACAGCCCGAACTTGTTGCCTTCGACGGCCTCGCAGGCGGTGATCATCTCGCGTGCCGACTCCTCCTCCTCGACCTGCTCGTCGACGAACCAGACGAGCATGTTCGACGAAGCGTAATCCTTGTCCTCGGCGGCGATGGCGGCCAGATTGTTGATCATGGCCGTAACCTCCTTCTCATGGGCCAGCGTGTCCTGGAACATCTCCAGCGGCGAAGTCCAAGCAGTGCGCACCTCCTCGATCGGGAGCAGCTTCACCTCGGCGTCGCGCGAGAGAATGTAGTTCATAAAGATCCGCGCATGGTCCTGCTCCTCCTGAAACTGTACGTAGAACCAGTTGGCGACACCCTTCAGCCCCTTGGCCTCGGCGTCCATCGACATCGAAAGATAGAGATAGGCCGACCAAAGCTCGGCATTGATCTGCGCGTTCATCGCTTCGTGTAATTTCTTGCTTAACATAACTGTATTGTTTTAAGTTTGCGGTTTATCATCGTTCGTGATACAAATATACAATAGTTTTTCGTGATTTGTATCAAAATAGTCATCAAATTATTTTATATCGAAATGGCGAGACATTATAAAACAAAATAGACGGCGTCCGAATACGTATTCGGGCGCCGTCGGATGGTTTTCAGCGGAATGCGGATCAGTCGTCGATCTCGATCAGGCGGAAGTGAAGGTCGAATTTCAGGTCGAGACCGTTGTCGAGCTTCACCTCCCAGTCGCGCTTGTCGCGGTCGATCGAGACGATCTTGCGGCCTGCGAAGTTCTTGGCGACATAGTCGCGGATCTGCTGCGGAACGATGGCTGCGGGAACCTCGCCGTACTTGCAGTCGACCTCCTTCCACGCTCCGTCCTTGGCGAACTCGACCTTCGAGCCGTTGACGAAGACCACCTTGTAATCCTTGTCGAACAGTTCCTCGTCGACTTTGGCGTAGGAGACCTCGACAGCCTTGAAGTGGGTCTGGACGAACTGTTGCGCAACGGCGGGAAGTTCGCCGACGGTGATGATCCGGTCTTTACCGGCGAAAGCGGGAACCGAAGAGGCCATGACGGCCAGCGAAGCGAGAAGAATCGTGAACTTTTTCATAATCGTAGTGTTTTAATTGAATTTCGTACTGCAAAGTTGCGGCCCGAAACTGAAACGAATCTGAAAAAAGCGGATTTCCTGCATTTTTTTTCACGCCGGGAAATCGACCGCGAAGCAATGCCGCCCCTCCTTATAAGAATAGGACACCTTCAACCCGTAGAGACGGCAGACTGCGTCGACCACGGCAAGGCCCAGCCCCGTAGAACCCTCCTTCTTCGTTCCCTGATAGAACCGGTCGAAGATACGCCCGGCGTCGAGCGGACCGCCCGCACCGCTGTTGCAGACCGTGAAGCGACGCGGAGCGACGCGCACCGTCACCTCGCCGCCCTCGTCGCCGTGAACGAATGCGTTTTTCAGCAGGTTGGCGACCACGCTCCCGGCCAGCGACGGATTCATCCGCGCCGTGAGCGGCCCCTCGTCCACGAGCGCAAAGCGCATGCTGCGGTAGGCGTAAATCTCCTCCATGTCCTCGGCCGTGCGGCGCACCAGTGCGTTCACGTCGACCTCTTCGGCCTCGGGGAACTGGCCGTTGTCGATCTTCGACAGCAGCAGCAGCGAACGGTTGAGCCGCACGAGGTAGTCCAGCGTCCGCTGCACCTTGGCGATCTCGCCCAACTGCTCCCCGGTGAGCGCATGCGCATCGTCGACCAGCATTTCCAACCGGTTGCGGCAGACCGCCAGCGGAGTCTGCATCTCGTGCGAGGCGTTGCCGATAAACTGTTTCTGCCGCTCGAACGACGACTCGGCCCGCTCGGCATAGCGGCGCGCGGCATCGTTGAGTTTCCGGAACTCCGTGACGGAGGTCTCGACGGCCAGCGGCGCATTCCGCGCCCCCACGGTGTAACCGTCGAGCCACCGCAGCAGGGCGTAGAGCGGCCGCATCGTGCGGTAGAGCACGATGACCGTGACCAGCAGGATCATCAGCAGCAGGAAGAGGTAGAGGCAGACCATCCACCGGAGGATCGACTCCCGGAGGTCGTCCTTCTCGATGGTCGGAGTCATCACCGTCAGTTCGCGCCATTGCCCCGCGCCGTCGCGGAACAACTTGCGCAGCACGCGGGCCGGCTCCTTGTCGTCGCGTTCGGGAATGAAAATCTCCTCGTCGGAATAGCGTTCGTGGTGCTGTGCGGCGGCATATTGGGGCGACACTTCGTGCAGGAAATAGCCGTTGTTGCCCTCGTCCGCCGGAACGGGAAGCTCCCGTCCGGCCAGAACCCGCTTGACGATCACTTCGGCACGAGCTTCGAGCGCGTCGTCCACCTCGTCGTTGATCTCGTCGATCAGCGTGAAGTAAAACAACACGGCCCATGCCGCCAGAAGCAGCGACAGCGCCCACGAAAGGTGCAGCAGGATGCGGTAAACCAGTTTCACGGCTGTACGAGTTTATAGCCGAAGCCGTAGACGGCGCGGATCTCGATGTCGGCGCCCGCATCGTGGAGCTTGCGGCGCAGGTTCTTCATCTGCGCATAGACGAAATCGAAATTGTCGGCCTGGTCGATATGGTCGCCCCAGACCCCTTCGGCCAGCGCGGTCTTGTCGACCGTGTGGTTGGGGCGGGACATGAAGTAGTGGAGGATGTCGTACTCCTTGCGCAGCAGCTCCACCTCGCGGCCCGCCACCTCGACCCGGCGGCTGTCGGGCCACAGGCGCACGTTGCCCGCGTCGAGGCTCTCGTAACCGCCGCGCTGGTGACGGCGCAGGACGCTGCGGATGCGGGCGCTCAATTCCGCCAGGTGGAACGGCTTGGGAAGGTAGTCGTCGGCGCCGAGTTCCAACCCCTCGATCTTGTCGTCGAGGGAATCGCGGGCCGAAATGATGATCACCGCAGCCCGGCTGCGACGCCTCTTCAGCTCTTCGAGCAGCCGCAGGCCGCTGCCGCCGGGCAGCATGATGTCCAGCAGGATGCAGTCGTAGTCGTATGCGGCGATCTTGTCGAGCGCCGCGGCGTAATCGGCGGCCTGCTCGACGACGTACTGCTCCCGGGTCAGCGTCCGGACCATGATCTCCCGCAGGGAGGGTTCGTCTTCAACAATGAGTATCTTCATAATACACTCCTTTTTCTCGGGACAGGGGGAAGGGCGAAAATCCGGTCTTGAAACCCGCGGCCCGCCACCGCCCTCCGAAACCCGTCTTTCAGACGGGCGAAATTACGGCCCGAATCCGAAAGGAAACTGAAATGCCGGGAATCAGCGCTGCCCGGTGCGCCGGAAATAATTCTGCAAGACCAGCAGTGAAATGATCTTTTCGCGCCGGCGGTCGCGGAACTGCGCGACGTATTCGTGCGCATGCGCGATGATCGCCTCGGCCTCGTCCGGATGCTCGATGTAGTAGCGCATCCGCTCTTCGAGGTCGGAATAGTCGGGCCGGATCTCGACGTAGTGGTAACCGGGGATGAGCGTGCCCTCCATGAACCACGTCTCGTAGGTCGGACGGGGCATCACGGCCAGCGAGTTCGACGACATGATCCACTTGAGGTTCGTCGCCACGTCGTAGCCCTCGATCGCCAGAATGAACTTGTAGTTCAGGTGGTCGTACATCGAAATATGGGGTTTGGTCCACTCCGGGGGATATTCGGGACGGGGCGTCGAGATGCCGGCATCGCAGCACTCCGAACCGAAATACATGCGCATGAAACGTTCGCGGTGGGGACGCCGCGTGATCGCCAGCCGGAAAATCGCCTTGTCCGACTTCTTCCGGAACGGAATGTCGTCCCGCAGGAAGATGAAATGGCGGACCTTGTCGAGGTTCAGCAGCACCGAATTGGCGTTGTCGCCGCAGATCGGCCGGCTCTTGACGATCGACGGCACGTCGGGAACCGTCGTCACGTCCCCGGGAACGGTATTCCACAGCAGGCGGTCGCTGAACCAGCGGGTGAACTCGTAGGTATCGAAGAAATAGGCCGTCTTGACGCCCCGACGGAACTTGTGGTCGCCTAACGGACGCAGCCCTTCGCGGGGGGGGGTCGCAGGCGCAGGCGACAGTTTGTTGTAATAATCCGCCCGCCGACAGATGTACTCCCAGTCGGGGCGGCGTTCCGCCTCGGCGAGTACCCGGTCCAGACGGGACTGCAACAACCGTTTCGGCGTAAGGTAACGCGCGAAACTCCGCAGGAACCAAAACAGTTTGATCTGTTTGTTGTGAAAAATACGGTTCAGACGGTTCATCGGCAATGGGTTTAGCTCAACAAAGATACGAAAAAGTCGAATGGGTTGCAAAACAGAACCGTACAAGATTCCGTAAAACCGCCTACTGATATAAAAGGGGCGTTACGGCTCCAAAGATAAAAAAATTCCGCGAAAACGAACAAAAAAAGGCGGAAACATCGGTTTCCGCCTTTTGCCGGGGATCGCCCCGCTTATGCCTTCAGGCCGTCGTAGGCCCACTTCACATAGGTCGCACCCCAGGTATATCCGCCGCCGAAAGCCGACAGAATGAGGTTGTCGCCCTTGCGCAACTGGCTCTCGTAGTCGCAAAGACACGAAGGAATCGTGGCGGCCGTGGTATTACCGTTGCGGTCGATGTTGATCATGCACTTGTCCTGCGTGATGCCCATACGGCGCGCCGTGGCGTCGATGATGCGCAGGTTGGCCTGATGGGGAACCAGGAAACGGATATCCTCGCCCTTGAGGTTGTGACGCTCCATCATCTCCACCGAAACGTCGGACATCTTCGACACGGCAGCCTTGAACACGGCGTGGCCGTCCCACATGATCGTGTGCCAGTTGTTCTGCACGGTTTCGACCGAAGCCGGGT